>Ga0209378_1002207_pt1 | contig 13554 bp, 10 predicted proteins | sample GraSoiAngelo_156_FD_186170 | JGI IMG/M metagenome (GOLD analysis project Ga0209378, IMG submission 186170) | Grasslands soil microbial communities from the Angelo Coastal Reserve, California, USA - 14_1009_13_40cm (SPAdes) (version 2) | ecosystem: Environmental > Terrestrial > Soil > Grasslands ... | reverse complement strand
AAGGTGGTCTTCACCGTAGACCTGCGACATTCCGACCTGGGCGGCCGGCGTGCCCTCGAAGAGCGCATTCGATCGCTCTGCGGCACAATCTCGCAAGAGCGACGACTCGGCCTCGCGATTCGCACGCTGCAGGAGAAGCCGCCAGTAGCGATGCACCCCGACGTGCGAGCGCTGCTCGCCCGTGCGGCGAAGGAGTGCGGCGTGCAGGCGGCGGAGATGGTGAGTGGCGCTGGGCACGACGCACAGATTCTGGCCGCACGCTGTCGCGTCGGGATGCTGTTCGTACCGAGTATTGGGGGGCGGTCCCACTGCCCTGAGGAAGCCACGAAGCCGGAGCATCTGGAGCTCGGCACTACCGTCTTGGCGAAGGCGCTCGAGCTGCTGGCGTATTAGATGAATCGGGCGAGATCCGGGCCTGCATCCGCGATGCGCGTCGCAATCTCGGGCCAGTCGACCGCCAACGAAAAATCCGCGAACTCGAAGCCCGGCCCTACGGTACAGCCTGCCAGCGTGTAGGCACCGATCGTTCTCGCGGCCTGCCATGTTCCTGCCGGAACGACAATCGTGGGTCGCGTCTCGCGGGACACCGGTCCCAGGCGCAAACGTCGCAGACCGTGGTCATCAAACAGCAGCAGCTCGATCGCATCGCCCTCGTGATGGTGCCAAATCTCGTCCGATGTCACGCGGTGCCAGCGGCTGAACTCGCCGACGGCCAGCAGAAAATAGATGCAAGTGATTGCGGTGCGCTCAACGTTTCGCTCGAGAACTTGGACGTGATGCGCCGATCGAAACAGCTCGACATAGTGCCCACCCTCCGGATGGGGACGCATGCCGAGGATCTGAAGCAGCTCAACGGCGCGCGAATGCATCGAGCAGCTCCCGAAGCACATTCTGCGTGACGGCGCGTCGATAGACCGCCGTGGATCGCACATCGTCGATCGGCCGGATGTCGTCGGCAACGGCCGCGATCGCGCCCTCGACGTCGTTGCGCTCGAGCGCCGCTTCGGCGCGGCGCGCACGCAGCGGCACCTCGGCGACCGATCCAATCGCAACTCGAGCAGGGCTCGGGCTCACCGCCATCACGATTTTCGAGATCGCCTGCGCGGCGCGCGTCCCCACTTTCCGGAACGCGACCCGCCGGCCGAGCGGGAAGCGGACCGCCGTGATCAGCTCGTCAGGCTGGAGCGCGGTCTTCCGATATCCGGTGAAGAACTTGTCGATGGCAATCGAGCGTCGATCTGTTACGACGACGGCATCATAGGCGAGCAATACCGGCAGCGTATCCCCGGCGGGCGACGCGTTCGCCAGGTTGCCGCCGAGCGTGCCGCGGTTCTGGATTTGTGCCGCTCCGATTGTGCGGGCGGCAGCGGCTACCGCGGGCAGATGCTGCTGAACATCCGGGGACGCAATGATCCCCGTATACGACTCGGCAGCGCCGATTTCCACCAGGTCGCCGGCGCGACGCACACCCTTCAAGTCGGCGAGCGACCACAGATCGAGCACCGCCTGCGGCTCGGGACGCACCGTGCGCGCGTGCAACATCACCATGAGGTCCGTGCCGCCCGCGAGAGGACGGCATCCTGGCGTGGTTCGATAGATCTGCAGGGCATCGGCAAGGCTCCTGGGCCGGATGAATCTCACTGCGTGCATGACAAGACCGCGTCGATGATCTTCGTGTAACCCGTACAGCGGCACAGATTCCCGGCGAGTCCCTCTCGCACGTCTTCCGCAGTCAAGCGTTTGGATTGCTGTAGCAGGACGTGGGCCGCGAGCAACATCCCCGGCGTACAGATGCCGCACTGCGCCGCGCCGTGCTCGATGAACGCCCGTTGGAGGGTCGTCAGCCGTCCGCCATCAGCCAGTCCCTCGACCGTGGTGACCTCACGTCCCTCAACCTGGCCCACGGCGACCAGGCAACTATCCACGACTTCGCCGTCGATCAGGACCGAGCAGGCGCCGCACTCCCCTTCGCCACACCCTTCTTTCGTGCCCGTCGCTCCCAACTCCTCGCGCAGGACGTCCAGCAGGCGGCGCGCGCCTGATCCATCGAACGAGACGGCGCGGCCATTCAGCGTGAAGCGCATGCCGCAAGCACCTTCTCGGGAGTGGCGGGGATCTCGTCGAGCCAGACGCCGGTCGCATTGTGGATCGCGGCAATGATCGCCGGCGCGGGGCCGTCCATCGGCAGCTCGCCGATTCCCTTGGCCCCGAACGGACCCCGCGAATAAGGATTCTCCACCAGAATCGTGCGAATTCGCGGCGCATCGAGCGCAGTCGGAATGAGGTACGTCGCCAGTCGGTCGTTCTGATAGCCGCCGTCCTTCATCTTGATCTCTTCGATCGTCGCCCAACCCACCGCCTGCAGACTGCCGCCTTCGATCTGCCCCTCCGCCATCACCGGATGGAGCGCCTTGCCACAATCGACCGCGGTGACGAGATCGGTGACGCGCACTTCGCCCGTTGTCATATCGACATCGACGTCGGCAATGGTGCAGGCCCACGCGTACACGGGATACGCGTCGCCCCGGTACGTCGTCTCATCCCAATGAATCGAGTCGGGCTGGATGTAGGACTTCTCGACGCGGAGCGGCGGTTTCTCCTGCTTCAACCGGTGCTCGATCTCGCTGGCGGCCTCCTGCACCAAACGCCCGACGATCATCGCCGTCCGCGATGCGACCGTCGGTCCGGAATCGGGAACCAACGACGTGTCCTGCGGGGCAAGGACGACCTTGTCCATCCCTACACCCAATGCATCCGCGGCCAGCTGACAAAAGATCGTCTTCGTGCCCTGGCCGATCTCAGTCGAGGCTGTGAGGATGCGGAAGGTACCGTCGGCGAGCGCTTCGAGGGCGATGGTGCCCTGCAGCTTCTTTTCGCCGCTTCCTGTGAACCCCGAGCCATGGAAAACCAGTGACAGACCTCGACCGCGTCGGACGGTCTGACGGTCGGACGGTCTGACGGTCCCTGCGGCCTTGAGTGCGGCGTCCAGAACGAGCTCCGAGCCCACGCTCTCCGTGAGCACCTGGCCCGTCGCCGTCGTGTCGCCGAGTCGTAACATCCATTTGCGGCGCAGGTCCACACTCGACATCCCCAGCCGCTCGGCAACGTGCTCGACCATCAGCTCGGCGGCAAACAGTGACTGGGGCGCGCCGAAGCCGCGGAACGCCCCGTTGGGCGGGGTGTTCGTGGCGACCGCACGGGCGCGAATCCGCACGTTGGGACAGGAGTACGCACCGGCTGCGTGGATCGCGGCCCGCGAGAGAACCACCGGGGTGAGCGTACAGTAGGCACCCCCATCCAGCACGATCTCGATGTCCTGCGACAGCAGCGTCCCGTCTTTTTTCACAGCCGTTCGGTGCTTTATGACGCCCGGATGGCGCTTGGTCGTCGCCGCGAGGTCTTCGTGCCGGTCGTAGATCAGACGGACCGGTCGCCCCGCTTTGCGGGCGAGCAGCGCCGCATGGACCGCCACAATCGAGGGATACTCTTCCTTGCCCCCAAACCCACCCCCAGTCTCGGCCTGGATGACCACGGCCTGCTGATCAGTCAACTTCAACGCCCGCTTGAGAGCTCGGTGGACGTAATAGGGACACTGGAGTGAGCCAATGATCTTGATCGAGCCGTTGGCTTCGGGAAACGCGATAGCCCCCTGGGGCTCGATATAGAGTTGCTCCTGCAGACCGACCTTGAACCTCCTTTCGACCACCTCGACATCCTTCAGATGCTTCACATCCTCCAGAACCTCGCCTTTCACGATGTCAACTGTGCTGAAGACCTCAGTGGCCTGCTCGAGCTCGTAGACAGGCTCCGCCGGGTCGTATTCGATGCGGATATGACGCGCCGCCTCCTCGAGGGTGCTGCGGTCGGCTGCCGCCAGCAGCAGGATCGGCTCCTCTTTATGCCTGATCTCTCCCCCTTTTGGGACCAGCACGGGTTGGTCGTCCCGGATGAGGTGGACGACGTTATCGCCGGGGATGTCGTCGGCCGTGACGATGATCACGCGCTGCCAGTCAAAGGCGGGATCGAGCGTAATGGACCTTATGCGGCCCCTGGGCACAGTCGATCGGATCGTCTTCCCGTACCAAGCGCCCGGGGCGGGGATGTCGTCGGTGTAGCGCGCGCGCCCCGTCACTTTGTCGACACCCTCGCGACGGGGAACGGAGCGGCCGACGGCCGTGAGGAGAGTGGGGCGCATGTGCGGTAATATTGCCACAGATTGCGCACGCCCGTGCGTGCGAACCGCACTGTCCACGGGGACTGCGCCCGCGTGCGCATGGCATGAGGGTTGCAATGTCGTTCCGGCGGAAGCAGCACGCAGATGTCGGGGGGAAAAGCCGGCAAAGGCGGAGCCAGGTTGACACTGGCACCGCGCCGGCTGCCGCAGCGGTCGTGCACAGCCGCTGCGGACCCTCCCCACCAACGTGGAGGGCATAAGGGGCGGCTGGGAGCCGCCGCGCGTCATCGCGCGGCATCCCGGCTCGCCCCGCTTCTTTCCCCGGGAACGTCGCCGTAGCAGGAGCGCTACATTGCCGATCATGCGCACCACGCAAACGAGGTCGGGTGCCGGGCTCGAAGTGCACGCGCCCTTGGAGCCTGGGTTGGCGGAGATCCTGACGGCCGAGGCGCGGCGGTTCCTCACGACGCTGGCGCGGGCCTGCGAGCCACGCCGTCAGGAGCTGCTCGCGCGTCGCGTGGAGCGCCAACGACGCCTCGACGCCGGCGAGCAACCCGACTTCCTGCCCGAGACGCGGTCGGTGCGCGAAGCGGCGTGGACGGTCGCGCCGATCCCCGCCGACCTGGCGGACCGCAGGGTCGAGATCACGGGCCCGGTGGATCGCAAGATGGTCATCAACGCACTCAATTCGGGCGCGCGCGTCTACATGGCGGATTTCGAGGACTCGAACGCCCCCACCTGGCGCAACAACCTCGAGGGGCAGCTGAACCTTCGGGACGCGGTGCGCGGCACCATCGAGTTCACCAGTCCGGAGGGGAAGCGCTACACGCTCGCGCCGCGGACGGCTACGCTGATGGTGCGGCCGCGCGGGTGGCATCTGAACGAGAAGCACGTGACCGTGGACGGAAGCCCGATCTCCGCCGCCCTCTTCGATTTCGGGCTCTTCTTCTTTCACAATGCCGCGGCGCTCATCGGCAAGGGAACTGGGCCCTACTTCTACCTGCCCAAGCTCGAGAGCCATCTCGAGGCACGTCTCTGGAACGACGTTTTCAACCTCGCGCAGGACGAGCTCGGCATCCCCCGCGGTACAATCCGCGCGACAGTCCTGATCGAGACGATTCTCGCCGCGTTCGAGATGGACGAGATTCTTTACGAGCTGAAGGACCACTCCGCCGGCCTGAACTGCGGGCGCTGGGACTACATCTTCAGCTTCATCAAGAAGTTCAGACACCGCCCGGACTTCGTGCTACCCGACCGCGCCCGGGTGACCATGGACCGTCACTTCCTCAAGTCGTACGTCGATCTCCTGATTCGGACGTGCCACCGCCGCCGTGCCCACGCGATGGGCGGAATGGCGGCGCAGATCCCGATCAAGCACGACCCGGCGGCGAACGAGGCCGCGCTCGAGAAGGTCAGGCAGGACAAGCTGCGCGAGGTCCGCGCCGGGCACGACGGCACCTGGGTGGCGCACCCGGGGCTCGTGCCGGTCGCGGCGCAGGTGTTCGACGCCGCGATGCCCGGCCCGAATCAGCTGGACGTCGCGCGCGACGACGTGCGCGTGACGGCAGCGGACTTGCTCGCCGTCCCCGATGGGGAGATCACCGAAACGGGTCTCCGCACTAACGTGGACATCGGGATTCAGTACCTCGAGTCGTGGCTGCGCGGCGTCGGCTGCGTGCCGATCTACAACCTCATGGAAGACGCCGCGACCGCCGAGATCTCGAGGTCGCAGGTGTGGCAGTGGGTCCGTCACGGCGCACGACTGGCGGATGGTCGCGTCGTGACGGAAGGGTTGGTGCGGCAGGTCATGGCCGAAGCGTTCCCCACCAAGAGTCTCGCCGCCGAGCTGTTCGGGAAACTGATGACAGGCGCGGAATTCACGGAGTTCCTAACACTCGTCGCGTACGAGCACCTGGAGTAAGCGTATGTACAAACACGCATTCGTATCCGAGCTGGATCGGCGGTGGCGCAGCGACAGGCGCTGGCAGGGGATCACGAGGACGTACAGGCCGGACGACGTCTACCGACTGCGCGGCACGCTGCCGATCCAGTACACCCTGGCGAGTCACGGCGCCACGCGCCTTTGGAAGCTGATGCGCGAGGAGCCGTACGTTGCCGTGCTGTCGGCCGTCACGGGGAACCAGGCGGTGCAGGAGGTCCGCGCCGGACTCAAGGCGATCTACATCAGCGGCTGGCAGGTCGCGGCCGACGCGAACTGCGCCATGACGATGTACCCGGATCAGAGTCTCTATCCCTCCGACAGCGTACCCAACCTGATCGGTCGAATTCAGAATGCGCTGCGCCGCGCCGACGAGATCCATCACATGAACGGCGACCACAGCATCGACTGGTACGTGCCGCTCGTCGCCGATGCCGAAGCAGGCTTCGGCGGCGTGCTGAACGCCTACGAGCTGATGAAGCTGATGATCGCGGCCGGAGCCGCGGGGGTGCACTTCGAGGACCAGCTCTCCTCGGTCAAGAAGTGCGGGCATCTCGGCGGAAAAGTCCTCGTGCCGACGCGTGAGTTCATTGCCAAGCTGATCGCGGCACGGCTCGCCGCCGACGTCTGCGGCGTGGACACGATTCTCATCGCCCGCACCGATGCGAACAGCGCCGGACTCCTGACGACTGACATCGACGAGTACGACCGCCGTTGGTGCACCGGCGAGCGGTCGCCCGAAGGCTTCTTTGTGATCAACGACGGCGTGGAGGCGGCGATCGCGCGCGCCCGCGCATACGCCCCCTACGCCGACATGCTCTGGTTCGAGACGGCGAAACCCGATCTCGATGAAGCGAAGCAATTCGCCGAAGCGATCCACAAGGAGTATCCGGGCAAGCTGCTCGCGTACAACTGCTCTCCCTCGTTCAACTGGAAGCGTCACCTCAGCGAGCCGCAGCTCGCCGGCTTCCAGAAGGAGCTGGGCGCGATGGGCTACAAGTTCCAGTTCGTCACGCTCTCCGGCTTCCACGCGCTCAATCACGGGATGTTCTCGCTGGCGCAGGACTACAAGGAGCGCGGCATGGCCGCGTACGCCGACCTGCAGTCACGCGAATTCGCCCTGGAACGGGACGGCTACGAGGCTGTGAAGCATCAGGAGTTCGTGGGCGTCGGCTACTTCGACGAAATCACCCAGATTGTGCACGGCGGCCGCAGCTCGACCGTCGCGCTGGAGGGGTCGACCGAGAAGGCCCAGTTTGTGAGTTGACAAGGCCTTAGCCGTGCCTAGGCTAAGGGGATGAAAACCCTCCGCAACTACATCGGCGGTGAGTGGGTCAGTCATACCGCCGCCGAGTACCTGGACATCACGAACCCGGCGACGGGCGAACAGCTCGGCAAGGTGCCGTTCTCGGGCACCCGAGAAGTCGAGCAGGCGGTCGCGGCCGCGCAGACAGCGTTCCTCAAGTGGCGTGAGGTCCCACCGGTCGTGCGGGCCCGCTACCTCTTCAAGCTCAAGTACCTGATGGAACAGCATTTCGACGACATCGCGGCGACGGTGACGCGCGAGAACGGCAAAACGTTGGATGAGGCGCGGGGTTCGGTGCGCCGCGGCATCGAAAACGTCGAGCACGCCTGCGGCATTCCCACACTGATGATGGGCAGGACGCTGGAAGACGTCGCGGCTGGGATCGACTGCGAGTATGTCCGCCAGCCGCTCGGCGTCTTCGCCGCGATCACGCCGTTCAATTTCCCGGCGATGGTGCCGTGCTGGTTCTGGCCCTATGCGATCGCGGCCGGCAACACGTTCATTCTCAAGCCGAGCGAGCAGGTGCCCTTTTCGCCGACGCGCCTTGTCGAATTGGCGCACGAGGCCGGCATTCCGCCGGGTGTGCTGAACCTGGTCCAGGGAGGGAAGGACCCGGTCGATGCGCTGCTCGCGCACCCGGGGATCGTCGGGATCTCCTTCGTCGGCTCATCCCCCGTCGCAAAGCACGTCTACGAGGAAGCCGCCGCATACGGCAAACGCGTACAGGCGCTGGGCGGCGCGAAAAATCATGTCATCGTGATGCCCGATGCCGACATGGATCGCGCCGTGGCGAACGTCAGCGAGTCACTGTTCGGGTGCGCCGGCCAGCGTTGCCTGGCGGGGAGCGTGGTCGTGGCGGCCGGTAAGGCGTACGAGCCGTTCCGCGACAAGCTCCTGAGCGCAGCGAAGGATCTGCGACTCGGGTATGGCCTCGATCCCGACGTGAAGATGGGTCCTGTCATTTCCGCAAGACACAAGGAGAAAGTGCTGTCCTACGTCGAGGCCGGGCGTAAAGACGGGGCGACGCTGCTGCTCGACGGCCGGGGCACGAAGGTCGAGAAACATCCGCGCGGCCACTTTGTCGGACCGACCGTCTTCGACGGCGTCCAACCGGACATGACGATCGGGAAAGAGGAGATCTTCGGACCAGTGGCGTCCGTGACCCACGTTAGCAATCTGGACGAAGGAATCGAGATGGTGCGGCGCTCGGGCTTTGCAAATGCGACGTCGATCTTCACGCAGAGCGGCAAGGCGGCGCGCGAGTTTCGCTACCGCGTCGGCGTGAGCATGATCGGCGTGAACATCGGCGTCGCGGCGCCCATGGCCTTCTTTCCGTTTGGAGGGACGAAAGGCTCGTTCTTCGGCGACCTGAAGGTGCACGGGCAGGACTCGATCGAGTTCTATACCGACAAAAAAGTCGTCATCTCGAGGTGGTGATGAGAAGAGTCGTGGGTGGCCTCATTCAAATGTCTAACCCCATTAACGACCCCAATGCCTCGGTCGCCAAGATCAGCAAGGCGATGGAGGAGAAGCACCTCCCTTATATAGAGGAAGCAGGGAAGAAGGGCGTGCAGCTCCTCTGCCTGCAGGAAGTCTTCAACGGCCCGTACTTCTGTCCCAGCCAGGACGCCAAGTGGTGCGACATCGCTGAGCCCATCCCCGGTCCCACGATCGAGCGGATGCAGAAGCTCGCCAAGAAGCACGAGATGGTGATGATCGTGCCGATCTACGAGCGCGAGATGGCGGGGGTCTACTACAACACCGCGGCCGTGATCGACGCCGACGGCAGCTACCTCGGCAAGTATCGCAAGAACCACATCCCGCACACGGCCGGCTTCTGGGAGAAGTTCTTCTTCAAGCCCGGCAACCTCGGTTATCCCGTCTTCAAGACTCGCTACGCCACGATCGGCGTCTACATCTGCTATGACCGGCACTTCCCCGAGGGCGCTCGACTACTCGGCCTGCACGGCGCCGAGATCGTGTTCAATCCGTCGGCGACCGTGAAGGGGCTGTCGCAGTATTTGTGGAAGTTGGAACAGCCGGCCCACGCGGTGGCGAACGGCTACTTCATGGGCTGCATCAATCGCGTCGGCGTCGAGGCACCGTGGAACGTCGGGCAGTTCTACGGCTCGAGCTACTTCGTGGATCCGCGCGGCAACTTCCTGGCGCAAGGCAGCGAGGACAAAGACGAGCTCGTCGTCGCCGAGATGAACCTCGATATGATCGAGGAGGTGCGGCGGACGTGGCAGTTCTTCCGCGACCGCCGGCCGGAGACGTACGACGACATGGTCAAGCAGCTGCCCTAGATGGCCCTTCTCATCCACGGTGGCCGGATCATTACGGCCACGGAAGACTTCACGGGCGACATCTACGCCGAGCACGAGACGATCACGCGGATCGAGCCGCACATCGATTCGAAGCTCGTCGCTGCCGACGCCGAAGTCATCGATGCGCGCGGCAAGTGCGTCTTCCCGGGCTTCATCGATCCGCACGTGCACATCTACCTCCCGTTCATGGGCACGTATGCGGCCGACGATTACGAGTCGGCGAGCAAGGCGGCCCTCGCCGGCGGCACGACGACGCTGATCGAGATGATCTGTCCCGGCGCGGCGGACGAGCCGGTGGCGGCGTTCGAGTTGTGGAAGTCCAAGGCCGAGAAGCTCGCCGCCGTCGATTACACGTTCCACATGTCGGTCGTGCGGTTCGAGGAGCATATCCGGGCGCAGTTCCGGGAGATCGTGAAAGCGGGGGTCGCGTCGTTCAAAGTGTTTCTAGCCTACAAGGGCGCGCTGAATCTGTCCGACGAACACCTGTTTGCGGCCATGAAACTCGCGAAAGAGCTCGGCGTGATCGTGACGGCGCACTGTGAGAACGCGGACGCGATCGACGCACTCCAGCAATCGCTGCTCGCCGCCGGCAAGATCGGTCCCGAGTGGCACGGACCGTCGCGCCCGCCGATCGTCGAGGCGGATGGCGTGCATCATCTCTGCACGTTCGCCGAGCTGCTTGGTACGCACGTGTACATCGTGCACACGTCGTGCGAGCCGGCGGTGCGTGCGGCGCTGGCCGCCCGGCAGCGGGGGGTGAACGTGTGGATCGAATCGGTCATCCCCCACTTCGTGCTGGACGAGACGTATGTCGAGCGGCCGGCATTTGAGGGGGCGAAGTACGTCATGTCCCCGCCGCTCCGCGCCAAGGCGAATCAGAATGTCCTCTGGAACGGCGTGAAATCGCGGGACATCAGCACGATCGCCACCGACCATGCGCCGTTCCGGTTCGAGGACCAGAAGAAGATGGGCCGGGATGCGTTCACGAAAATTCCGAACGGCATCCCGTCGCTGCAGGAGCGCGTGGATCTGGTCCACACCTGCGGCGTCGCCGCGGGACGGTTCGGGTTGCAGGCGATGGTGGACGCCTGCTCGACACAGGCCGCAAAGCTCTTCGGGCTGTATCCCAAAAAGGGGGCGATCCAGCTCGGCAGCGACGCCGATCTCGTCGTCTACGATCCGACGTATCGTGGGACGTTCTCCAAGGAATGCAGTTACTCGAACGTGGACTACAACGCCTACGAAGGTTGGGAGCAGAAGGGTCGTGCAGCAGTCGTGACGGTTCGCGGGCAAGTGCAGGCACGCGACGGAGAATTCGTCGGGACTATCGGCCGAGGCCAATTCTTGAAGCGAGAGCCGACACACTGAATGGATTCAGGATTCAGGAGTCAGGAGTCGGGGTCGTATACCCGGATCCTGACTCCCGACTCCTGATTCCGAGGGCATTTCATGGATTCTCAAGCCGTCCGGGCGAAGCACAAAGAGTTCTTGTTCCCCTGCGTCGCGAACTACTACGCCGAGCCCGTCGTCATTACGGAGGCGCATGGCTCGAGTGTGAAGGACCTGGACGGCCGCGAGTATCTCGATTTCTTCGGCGGCATCGTGACGGCGGGGATCGGGCATTCGCATCCGGAATTCGTGAAGCGCCTGCAGGATCAGCTCGCACGGCTGGTGCACACCTCGAGCGTCTACCCGACCGTCGAGCAGGTGCGCGTCGCCGAGCGATTGACGCAGATCACTCCGGGCAAGCTCAAGAAGAGTTTCTTCACGACCAGCGGCACCGAAGCCGACGAGACCGCGATCATGCTGGCGAAGATCTATACCGGTCAGCAGGAGATCATCGCGCTGCGCCACAGCTACGCCGGCCGCAGCCAGGGGGCGATCGCGATCACGGGGCAACAGCCCTGGCGCGTCCTGCCCACGCAGATCCCCGGCGTCAAGCACGCGCTCTCGCCGTACTGCTACCGCTGCCCGCTGGGTCTCGAGTATCCCGACTGCGGCATCCGTTGCGCCCAGGATATCGACGATCTGATCAAGACCACGACGACCGGCCGCCCGGCGGCATTCATGGCCGAGCCGATTCAGGGCGCGGGCGGCTTCATCACGCCGCCCAAGGAATACTTCGAGATCGCCGTCGGCATCATCCGCAAGTACGGCGCCGTGTTCATCTGCGACGAGGTGCAGACCGGCTGGGGGCGCACCGGCGACAAGTGGTGCGGCATCGAGCACTGGGGCGTCGAGCCGGAGATCATGACGTTCGCCAAGTCCATCGCGAATGGCTTCCCCGTGGGCGCCACCATTGCGACGGAGCAAGTCGCGAACGCGTTTACCGGCCTCTCGCTCTCGACATTCGGGGGCAACCCGATCTCGATGGCCGCGGTGGACGCGACGATGGACGTCATGCAACGCGAAAATACGCCCAAGCGCTCGGCCGAGCGCGGCAAACAACTGCGCGAGGCGCTCGAAGAGCTCAAGAAGCGGTTCGCCTTTATCGGGGATGTGCGCGGGATGGGCCTCATGCAGGGAATCGAGTTCGTCGAAGATCGCAAGACCAAGGAGCCGTCGCCCAAGAAGACAACCGCGTTCCTCGAAGCCGCCAAGCGCCAGGGGCTGCTGCTCGGCAAGGGCGGCCTCTACGGCAACGTGATCCGCATCGCGCCTTCCATGTTGATCAGCAAGTCGGATATCGATGACGGCTGCAAGCGGATGGAGCGCGCGCTGGCGGAGCTCAAATGAGTACCCGGGCTGAGAGCCCGGGCTCGGCCTGTGGTGCGCCCTATAAGGGCGCGAATAAATGACACTGCCCGCGCGCACGCAGCTCGCGAACGAAGATTTGCTTCCGGTATCGCCGGACCGGCGCACCTGGAACTGGTGGCACATCGCATCGCTGTGGATCGGGATGGCGATCTGCATCCCGACTTACACGCTGGCCTCGGGCCTAGTCGACCAGGGATGGACCTGGCAGGCAGCCGTCGGTGCGGTCGTGTTGGGCAATGTCGTCGTGCTGCTGCCCATCGCCCTGAATTCGCACGCCGGCACGCGCTACGGCATTCCCTTCCCCGTGCTCGCGCGTACGTCGTTCGGCGTCCTCGGCGCGAACATCCCCGCGATCCTGCGGGGCCTCGTCGCGTGCGGATGGTTCGGGATCCAGACGTGGATCGGCGGCTGGGCGATCTACAAGCTGATTGGCGTCATCTGGCCCGGCATCGCGACGCTGCCCCAGATCCTGCCCGCGTTCGTCGGCCTCAATACGGGCGAGTTCCTCTGCTTCATGGTGTTCTGGGCCATGAACGTCTGGATCGTGCTTCGCGGCATGGACTCGATCAAGTTTCTCGAAACCTGGGGCTCGCCCTTCTTGCTCGCCGTTGGAGCTGCGCTGTTCATCTGGGCGTGGGTGCGCGCCGGGAGCCTGGGGGCAATGCTGGCAAACCCGACGGTCGGACGGCCTGACGGCCGGACGGCCGCGCTCGGCTCGGTGTTCGGAGCAGGATTGACGTCAGCGGTCGCGTTTTGGGGCACCATGGCGTTGTCCATTCCGGATTTTTCCCGCTATGCCCGCTCCCAACGCGACCAAGTCGTCGGGCAAGCCGTGGGGTTGCCCGCCACGATGGCCCTGTTCGCGTTCATCGGGGCGGCCGTCACCAACGCGACATTCGTGATTTTCGGCAGCCGCATCGCGGACCCGGTGGCCCTGCTGGCTCGCATCGGCGGGCCGCTGATGATCATGCTGTCGATGGCGGGACTGATCGTCGCCACGCTGACGACCAATATCGCCGCCAACATCGTCGCGCCGGCGAACGCGTTTTCG
>Ga0209378_1002204_pt1 | contig 13564 bp, 9 predicted proteins | sample GraSoiAngelo_156_FD_186170 | JGI IMG/M metagenome (GOLD analysis project Ga0209378, IMG submission 186170) | Grasslands soil microbial communities from the Angelo Coastal Reserve, California, USA - 14_1009_13_40cm (SPAdes) (version 2) | ecosystem: Environmental > Terrestrial > Soil > Grasslands ... | reverse complement strand
ATACTGTTCGATCTTCTGCATTTCGGCGGGGGCCTGGGGCAGAGGGCCAAATTCGGGAACGGGAAGCGCATCACCGACGAGAAGCAGATTCTTTTCTTTGGGAGGCGCGCGAGTGGGGGCGGACGCCAGCAGCGACAAAGAGCTCGCCGTGGTCACGATTACATCCTCGATCCAAAAATGAGGCCGCAGACCGGGCACGATCAGCGTTTCGAAATTAAGACCATAGAGGCTGGCGTCCGGCAGCAGGATCACTCGCGAACTTGGGGGAATCAGGTTCTTTGCAGGTTCCACCAGAGATGCGTACAGTTTTTCACCCGTCGAAGCAGCACTCTGCAAGAGGTCGCCGGACTTGAGTGTGAGTTCGCGATAGGACTTGATCAAACGATCGATCTCCGCAGCGGGTGGCAAGGTGAAATACTTTGTCTTCGAAGGTGTGACGGCCCAGAGATAGGAGTGCTTCTCGCCAACCCAGTAGACCAGAAGTGTGGCGTGAAGGCGTTGGGCAAGTTGTTGGGGCGGAACGCGGGACGCGGCGCGTGAAGACTCAATTTGTTCGTTAGACGATAAACCCTCGGACAGAGTGCGTGCGCGGCTGAGTTCCGCCTGGTTCAACGCGTCGGCGGGCCTGCCATGGCGGATCAGGAAGTCGATGTATTCGCCGTACACTGCAATTCCGCTGGAAAGGAAACTTAATCGCAGCTCATCGTGGTTGACTGACCGTCTGGCTTGCTCGATCATGTTGATCGCTTTGAGGTATTGCCGTTCGGCTTCAACAAATTTTCCTTCGCCATCCCATACTTGCGCGAGGCCGGCTTCGGCTTCCCAACGCCGCCGTGTATCGACAGTCGGATCTCCGAGGACGCGCCTAAAGAAGTTCTCGGCGTCGGAGAAGCGCTTCTTGGCGTCCGCGATATGGCCCGCCATGAGAAGCGAATCAATGGTGCCAAATTTGTCTTGGCCTTCCTCTTCCATTTTCAGCGCTTCTTGGTTGTATTGCCCAGCCTCGCTGAGCCGCCCCGTTATCAGCATGATTTCCGCAAGGGTGTTGTTACACAGCGTTATGGTCTGCGCGTTTTTCAGCTCGTGCGCTCGCGTAAGAGTGGTGCGAGCAAGTTCCTCTGCTGGAGCGTACTCGCGTAAAGCCAGATAAGCGGTTGCAACGTCGGAGAACCAATAAGCTGAATACCCCGAAAGCCCGCTGGCTGAAGACGCTTGCGCGCCTTTCCCGTAAAAGTCGAGCGCATTCTCGAAGTCGCCTAGCTCAAAATAGCTCCAGCCGAGGTTGCCCAGAACGGTGGCCGACAGAGGCTTCAGACCCAAGGACCTCGAAAGATCCAGAGCGACATGAGCCCGGTCTATCGCCTCGTCAAAGTGTTCCCGGCTCATAGCCACCCTAGCAAGATTGTTGAGTACGCTTGCTTCTCCACCGCGGTCTCGCGCTTGGCGCACGAGCGTCAGCGCCTGCTCGAAGGTCATCTCACCTCTAGAGAATTTCTTTTGGTCGACCTCAAGCGCGCCACGAGCGTTCAATACATCTCCCAGGAGTTGGGGATGCGACGCTCTGGCAAATTGTTCGGCTTCGGCGAGATTCTTCTCGGATTCGGGGAATTGTTGACCTTGTCGGTGAGCGATCCCTTCCATCATTGCTTTACGCACAGAGATATCTGTGGCAACAAGAGAGGCGGGAAGAGGCTCTCTCAGGACCGAGAGGGCCTCTTGGGAATCCGACTTGGTAAGGAGTACTTGCGCTTTAAGTACTTTTAGGCGCCAAGTCCATTCCAGGTTCTTGCCCGCGAGTCGCACCAAGGCGCCGTTGACGTCCCTGAGCGCTTTGTCCGCATCGTCGTGACGCAGAGTCCATAGAATTTGATCGTGAGTTGCTTGAAGGTATGCCGATGAATAGGTCCCGCGCGAGCACGACTCTGTCAGCAGCAGAAAAAACAGGCTTAGCGATATTACACATCTCACGGTGGTGACGGTTGTCCGTTGCCCCCAGTTTGGGCCACGGTGAGGTCGGCAACGTGGGGCGAGCCCAGTTCGAGGCGGAGCATTGTCAGGGTTTTCGTTCCTGGATAGGCAAGAACTTCGGCCAAGAAGATTTTCCCAAAATCTTTGACCTCGATGAGGTGCCGCTTGGCATCGACGCCCTTCAGCCGCGTCTCGATTTTTTCCACTAGCGAGCAAATGGCCACCTTGCGGTCTTCGTCGAGTGCCACTATTTTCCCGGATTTCTTGTCGCCTGCAATACCTTTTACCAGATCACTAAAGGTCTTGCATTTGACCAGCAGGTCGTGGCGAAGAATCACCTTCACGTCTTCTCCATTGATCTTCAACCCCTCGATGCGGCTGTCTTCGGCGATGATGTGGCCTTCAGGTTCTTTCGGGTTATGGATCGAAGTAAGTCGGGAGACGATACGCTCCGCTGTGACCATTCCCAGAATGTTAAGACCCTGGACCACCGTGCTGGCGTGAGTCACAAAAGTCTCGTCGCGCCGGCGCTTCCCGGAAATATGCGTGTGAGCGGACTTGAAGCAGACGAAATCCTGAAAATGGAAATTCTCGCCGTGCGCCACCGCGATTCCACCGATGCTGGAAAGCGAGGCCGAGGCCTGGGCCGGAATAATGGACCACAGCGGATGACGAAATTCTCCGCTAAGGGCATGGCCGTGGCCGTGAAAGTTGAAGGGAATACGGTGCAAGTGTGCCATCGGGGACCCCTCGACTGGTGGAGTGAGCTAACAGCTTGCAGGGGCACGAGAGTATCTTCAGAGACGAAACGCTAGCGCCGCCGAAATGTAGCATGTCGGAGCTAAGGTTCGATTTCCCTGAGGATGACCCACTTCCACTGCAGGCTGTTAATCTTATGCGTCTACCGTCGGAATGCAACGTTAAATGTGAAGTACTGCAGCTTGCTGTCATTGACAGCTTTTCCCGTAACAGGATCGGCGCCAAGGAAGACCAAACTGTACTGGCCGGGACGGAAAATCAATCCTGCCGGGATGGGCAGGTGCAATTCCTTCTTAGCCTTCTCTGCCGGGACCGTGATTTGCTGGAGGACGCGGCCGGAGGCATCCTGCAACTGACAGAGATAGGCAGGAAAACTGGAAGAGGGAATGAAATCAAGCTGCAGCAAAAATCCTTCGTTGGGCTGGACCTCGAGCGTAGCCCCATTGACGCCCGTCTCATTCCCTCCGCGAGTATCCGACGGCCGTAGTAAGAAGGATTGGCCATAAACTTCAGGAACGGCCCGGGATGAGGTATTCCTCGCTTGAGGAATCGTGACCGTATTTTGGTAGGCGATAATCAGCAACAGGGCCGCGAACGCCGGCACGGCAACCACGGGCTGGAACCAGCGCAGCCACCTGCCGCGCGCTGGAGCTGATTCCTTCCTAAACTGGCTCGCCTTTTCTTGCCGCAATACTTCGCGGGCGGTGTCAGCAAAAGTCACGAGCGCCTGGATATCGACCGCGCACTCCGCGCAATCGAAATAATGCTCTTCGTATTCGTCCCGCTGGGTCTGGGAAAGCTCGCCGAGCACGTACTTGACTGCTGCTTGCAGCTGTACGGCCTGATTATGATCCATAAGTGCCATCCGAAAGGTAGTGCCGTGGGTCACTAAAACGTTTCACCGGTTCCCCATCCAGGTCGCCCGCCGGGCAATCCCCATCTGGCCTTTCTCATAGAGCGCCTTGAATTTATCCTTCGCGCGATGAACCAGCACCCTCAGGTATTCGCGATCGACGCCAAACTCCTGACACACGGTGTCTTTCTCCTTTTCTTCCAAGAAGATAGCTCGCAACAGCTCGCGGTCACGCTTCGGCAGCCCATCAAGGATACGGCGGACTCGCTCCGCCGATTCCTTGGTGACGAGCATACCGTCCAGGTCCAATACTTTGTCGGGTATATCCATGTGCGCGTCCTCCAGAGGCTGATTCTTTGCGGAAGACCGGTAATGCTCCAGTAAAACGTTGTTACATATGGAGTTAACGAAAGCCCCGAAACGTTCCGGCTGCCGTACGCCGTCCTTGCGAAGCACGGCAATCACTCGGATAAACGTCTCCTGGCGAAGGTCCTCGACCTTATCGGACGTCAGCATGCGAGAACGCAGCTTGATGTGGAGAAGTTGCTCAAAATAAGCGACAAAGTGCTGCTCGGTCGAAGGATCCCCTTCCCGAAGCCGTTCCACATACGCCTTATCAAAAGTGAAGAATTCCACCAAAACCTCGGATTCTTGGGGACGGAGTATAGCTTCGCAGCCCTCCGTCGGCAAACGAGACTTATGTTTCGTCAAAAACGGTTGAAACGGAAGCCACGTCAGGCGCACTACTTGTGCGTAGGAACGCCCGAACGCTCGGGAGTCCTTATCCATGGGGACCCTCCCCGGTCCCCATGTGCCCCAATGGGCGCATCCAGGCTTGCCCCTGAACGGGCCGAGGATGCGCCTCCCTTCTCCTAAAGGGTGGGTCATTTCATTGCAGGGAGGCTTGATGGCAAGTCCAGTATGTTATCCAAATATGACGAATAGTGCCGCCTATTCTTACGGCCGCTCTTCTGGCCTGAAAGCTCAAGCGCCCTCAAACGGTAAGTCAGGCGCTCCTCCCATGACCGCGCTCAGCATTGAATTCGTGGCCAAGCCCCAGCAAGCCCACCGCGTGGAAGCAGCGATTCCAGCTGCCGTCGCCGGTCGAGATAAGGGGCCAGCAGCGCGTTTACCCATCGCACGTTTTGGTTGCAGCATTTTTCATGCGGTGGTGCCCGGCCCAGAGCGTGACGACGGTGACTAAGCGTGCCTCGTGATTCGAAATCATTACCAGGCATCCGGCGAAACCGTTCACGTCCTTGAGCGCACCACCGCCTGCGTGTGCAAACGATGGTCGCGCACTTGCCGGTGTTGCCGACGTCGCATTCCGTACCGATGAATGAGACAGAAAGCGTAGCCGGCAGTGAAGGTACTCGAAGGCAGGACGTCGAATGCGAAGACGAAACCGTTTGCGTCGCATAACGCATCCTATATGTATGGATTCGACAGAGAATGAGACTGTTCGTCGAGGTAAATCAGTGGGCCTGGGGGGGATGGTTGCGATGCTTGGGAAACGAAACTGCCGGGTGGGCTCTTGTAGCGGCGCCGCGATTACTACATTGGATCGCCAGGCTCTGTGCTTAAACCATTTCTTGCTGCGTTGTTATGAAAAGCTTGAGGGCTTTGATCCCCGGGGGCGCAAGTTCAGCGCTGAGCCCGTCGACCTCGTCGCGATGCGCGCCTTCGTCGAGGAATGCTCTAGAAAGGCGCTCGACGTCAGCCTGCAGTCTGAAAATCTGAGCAACCTTCAGCGCGGACGCTTGCTGGATATTTTGCTGTGGGCTGGCGAACTGTTCCTCCTGTTGCGCGCTCCACGCCTTACCCTCGTCCAATCGACAGTCTCCTCCGAAAGTCCTCTCGCAGCCCGTGGCGCTTCTCAGGGTTTCTGATCCTCTCCATTCTCCGCTCCTGCATTTTTTTGAAATACGAAACTGTCTGCCCGCCAGAGAATGCGATGTTTAATCGTTGTTGGAGGGGCGGATGGAGTCGCGAGCACGGCCAAGGAGTCGTGCCGCCCAATCAGTCCAAGGCACGGCCTCAAACTCCGCAAGGTAGGAATACGCTACCGGCACAACCAGCAAGGTCAGCAACAGACAAAGCGTCTGCCCTCCAATAATCGTTACGGCTATCGAGGCCCGTTGCTCCGAGCCCGCACCAATTCCGATCGCTACGGGGATCAATCCGGCGATGATGGAAAGCGTGGTCATCAGGATGGGCCGGAGGCGAACGCGATTCGCCTCGATGATCGCATCGCGCACCGGCATCCCTTCGGCGCGCAATCGATTCGTGTAGTCCACTTGCAGGATGCCGTTCTTTTTTACGATGCCGAGCAGCAGAAACATTCCCAAGGCGCTCCACAGGCTCAGGGCGCGTCCGGTGATCCAAAGTGAGAAGAGCGCAAAAGGCACGCTGAGCGGCAGCGTCAGCATAATGATGAAGGGATAAGTAAAGCTCTCAAACTGTGCCGCCAGGACCATGTACATGAAAATGGATGCCAGCAGCATCGCCAACAAAAGATTCCAGGTCGTCTCTTCCAGGACTTTGACTTGTCCAGAGAAGAGATACGAATAGCCGGCCGGCAAACCGACTTCCTTGATGGACTGCACGGTGTGCGCCGCAGCCAAGTCGAGCGGATAACCGGAAGCAACATTTGCGTAGACGCTGACCTGGAATTCACGATTGTAGCGCTGGAGGCTGGCGGGCCCGGCACCGCGCCCGATGGTGGCAACATTTTCAAGCCGCACCTGGCCCAGTTTCGTCGAGGGCACCATCATGCGCGCCAGAACATCGGGATTATCTCGCTGCTCCGGCAGCAATTGCATGGTGACGGGATATTGCTCCGAGCCTTCCTTGAACCGCGTAATCTCGTCCTCGCCGGAATAGAACAGTCTGACAGCATCGCTAACGTCGGTCATGCGCACGCCGATATCCGCAGCCCGCTGCCGGTCCACTTTCACCTGAAGTTCCGGCGTATTGAGGTTCAGGCTGGGATTGACGTCCACAAGTTCCGGATAATTCATCATCCGGCCGGCCGCCTGCTTGCTGATTTCTGCGAGTTGCGTGAGCTCCGGTCCACGGATGACGGCGGCGATGGGAAAATAGATTTCTCCACCGAGTACCGAAGGCAAGCGCACGTTGTAGGTCATGTTCCGGTAAGTGGAAAGAATTTCGCGAACCGCCGTGGCCATCTGCGTGTGAGTGCGGCTTCGCTCGCTCGGAGGAACCAACACGATGAAAAAATGCGCGTGATTCGTGCGCCCGTGCGTGAACGATTGGACCAGCGCCACCTCGGGCAAGGCGATCACACGCTCGGCAATATCCTCGGCGAGCATGGTGGTTTTCTCAAGCGAAGTGCCTTCGGGAAGCGTGTATGAACTGATTAGTTCGGATTGATCATCCGCGGGAATCCAGTCGCGTCCCACCAGGTGATAGAAACCGAAAGTGGACAGGAAAGTTATCAGGCAAATCAGGATGATGGCGCGCCGGTGTGCGAGAGACCAGTGCAACATCCTCAGGTAGAGCACTTCCACCGAATGCAGGAAACCTTCGGAGTGCGCTTTCTTTTCTCCAGCGCCTAGCTTGAGGAAACGCGAGCTCATCATCGGCGTTAACGTGAAGGCCACGAGCAGCGAGACGAGAATGGCCATGGCCATGGTCCATCCGAAGGAATTCACGTATTTGCGGGCATAACCGGTCATGAATGCGATGGGCAGGAAGATAATCACGAGAGAGAGAGTCGTGGCCATCACCGCTAGCCCAATTTCCTTGGTGGCCTCAATCGACGCGCGAATGCGGTCTCTTCCCTTCTCTTCCATGAATCGAAAGATATTTTCTAGAACAATGATGGCGTCGTCGATCACGATTCCGACGGCTAGCGTCAACGCCAGGAGCGTGATGTTATTCAGCGAAAAGTCCATGCCCCGCATCAAAGTGAAAGTGGCAATGATGGAAGCGGGGATAGCCACGGCTGCAATCAGCACCGCACGCCAATTTCGAATGAAGAGCCAGACGACCATGCTTGCCAGAATGCTGCCAAAAATCAGATGTTCAATCAGCGAATGGACGGAAGCTTTGATGAAGTCGGAGATATCGTGAACGACTTGAAGATGCACGCCGGGCGGCAACTGGGTGCGCAATTCCGTAAGCTTGCTTCTGACGTCGTCTGCCACGCGCACAGTGTTGGCACCCGATTGGCGGAGCACCTGAATGGCGACCACATCTTGTGCCGTAGTTCCCTTCCGAAAGAGTGCCGACCAGGTTCGCAGTTCCTGTGCGCCATCCTCGACTTGCGCCACGTCGCGGACGCGCACCGGCGTGCCGCCGCGCGTCCCGATCACGATTTCGCCGAATTGTTCCGCGGACGTGACGCGCCCCAGGGTGCGAAGCCCCAGTTCCTGGGGACCGGTGATCATGCGGCCGCCCGGCGCTTCGATGTTTTCGCGTTGCAGCGCTGAACGAACATCAAGGACCGTGAAGTTGTGCGAGGTGAGTTTTTGGGCGTCCAGCAGAACCCGGATTTGGCGGCCTTGGCTTCCGTTGAGGTCGACGCTGCCCACTCCATCCACTGCTTGAATGGCGCGACGCACCTGCTTGTCGGCGATTTCAGTCAGCTCGCGGCGGCTCATAGGGCCGCTGACGAGAAGCGTCATAATGGGATCAGACTGCGGATCCAGCTTGGTAATGATGGGAGGAAGAGTATCGCGCGGTAGCCGGTCAATGGCTCCGGCAACTTTTTCACGGATGTCCTGTGCCGCGCCCTCAATGTCGCGTTCCAGTACAAACGTGCAGGTAATATCGGCAAAGCCTTCGAAGGAATAGACGGTGATTTCGTCAATGCCGCTCACAGAAGAGATGGCATCTTCCAGAGGCAGGACCACACCTGTAACGACCTCTTCAGGGGTCGCTCCAGGCAGCCTGACTTCCACGTTTACAGTGGCAGGGTCGGCTTTGGGAAAAAGGTCGACGGCCAGGCCCCGGTAGGAGAACACACCCAGCGTCACGAGAAACGCAATCAGCATCACCGTGAAGACGGGATACTTTACGCAGGTTTCGGCGAGCTTCATCGGTTCATCAGTTCATCTACGCAAATGGACATGCTTATTTTTGCCCGCTGGGATTACTTCGCAGCCGGTGCAGTCCCTTCGGGTTGTTCTCGAACGATGGACCCTTCGCGCAAATCACCGGAAATGGCCACTGCGACTTTGTCGCCCGGCTTCAGCCCCTCGGCAACTTCAAAACGCCGCCCATGTTCGTCTTCGGTCTGGCCCGCGGGGCGAATCTGACGCTCCGAAACGCGATTGCCGTTCAGCAGAAAAACCTTGTAGACCCCGTAGCGATAGTTCACAGCTCGCTCAGGAAGAAATATGGTCTTCTCTTCTTTCTCGCTGGGAATGGATGCCTGCAGAAAAAAACCGGGTTTCAGCCTTCCATCAAGATTGGTTAGGAGCGCCTCGGCCTCGAAGGTGCGCGAATCCTGCTCTACCGCCGGATTGATGCGCGAGATTTTTCCCTGAAAGGTTTCGCCGGGAAACGCTTCCACGTGCAAATCGACCGTGGCCCCGTCCCGCACCCAGCCGGCCCAGCGTTCCGGCACCGCCAGACGCGCGCGCAGGCGGTCCGTTCGAACCAGCACCATCACCGGACTTTGCACCTTCACATATTCACCGGGATGCACGTTCCGTGTTTTGATGGCGCCGGGAAATGGCGCGCGAATGGCTGCGTCAGCGAGCTTTTTTTCGGCCAGCTTCTCGCTGGCTTCGCTGGAGATCAGCAGCGCCTTGAGCCGATCAACTTCCTGCAACGCAACGGTGTAAGTTGCCTTGGTGCTCTGGAAGCGACTCGCAGCTTCGTCAAGTTGCTGCTGCGAGATCAGATTGTCCTTGTACATTTGTTGCGCGCGGCCGTATTTGTGATCAGCGTCGAACAGGTCCGCTTCCGCGCGCTGCACGGAGGCAATCTTTTTGGGATCAGACGGTGGGGGATCGTTCGGGCCAATGCCTAGTTGCGCGCGCACTTGGGTTACCAGGCCACGCTGGCGGTCCACTTCAAATTGCAATTCTTGCGGGTCGAGTGTGATGAGCGCCTGGCCCGCTTTAACGTTGTCGCCGACGTCGGCAAGCACTTCGGCCACGCGGCCTTCGACTTGTGAACTCAGCGTGCTTTCTTCAAACGCGTAGAGCGATCCCACTGCCTGGATGCGCCTTCGCGCCGTCTCTTCGGCAACAGTGTAGAAGTGAACGGGAGTAGGGTGCGCCGCATCCCCCAAAACGCTGGTCGTGCGGGCCTTCGAACACCCACCGGCTACTACCGCAGCCAACACCACAGAATGGACGAGGCAGCTTAGCCCTCGCCGAAAATCACACCTTCGGCCTATTTTCCACAGCACGGTGGCTGGCAAGCTCCCGTCTTTAGCGTTTTGAGGTGCACCCATGGCTAATAGTCACAGCCCTGTGGCACGACGCCAAGATTGTACCAGTGCAGGAGCAGGAATCGACACTCCGAATGCGGTTCGGGGGGTGAGCAATTCGATCCAGATTCGGACCGCGTTTATTCTAGGGGAGCGATTTACGGGAGGCAGCTGGGCGCGAAGCCGCTGAAAAACGCGCAAGAAAGCCACCGCCCGCTTTGACGACGCCTTCTTAACTGGTGCCAGCGGCCTTGGCGTTCACTACTACCACGCCGACCACCTCGGCTCCGCACGCCTCATGACCGACGCTTCCGGCAATCAAACCTGGTCCGCCACCTACCTTAGCTGCAACTTACAAAAAACACGGGGGGAGGTACTCCCAACGTTCCTGTTGTTCCCCCTACCAATGGGGCGACAATGGTTCATGCTGTGGTGGGATCGCGGCGAACGACGAAACTGGGAGCCTGTATGAACCTGGATCGTGGAGTATTGAAGAGTCTCCCCAAGGTTCTGTTACACGAACACCTGGACGGAGTCCTCAGACCGAAAACTGTAATCGAGTTGGCAAGCAGCGCAAAATACGGCCAGCTTCCTGCCAAAGATCCGGAGGACTTGGCGCGCTGGTTCCACCAGGGGGCAAACCAGGGAAGCCTGCCGAAATATCTGGAAGGTTTTGCGCACACGATCGCCGTGATGCAAACCGAGGAGGCGCTCGAACGAGTTGCTTATGAACAAGCGGAAGACCTAAGCCGGGACGGCGTAGTCTATTTTGAGACTCGCTTTGCTCCCCTCTTTCACACTCGGGAAGGATTAAGCCACCAGCAGGTTGTCGCTGCCGTCCTCAAGGGCCTGGAACGAGGCCAAAAGGACTTTGGAATTTCTTCGGGCTTGATCATCTGCGCAATGCGCAATATGGATGTCTCCCTGGAAATGGCCGAGCTCGCCGTTGACTTTCGCGAGCGCGGCGTTGTGGGATTCGATCTGGCCGGTGAGGAGGGCGGCTTTCCTCCCAAGAAGCACGTGGAAGCCTTTCACTATATTCAGCGACAGAATTTCAACATCACCATTCATGCCGGCGAGGGGTTCGGTAAAGAATCGATTTGGCAGGCCATTCAATACTGCGGCGCGCACCGTATCGGACACGGGACGCGATTGATTGATGACATTGCCGTCGCCCAGGGTAAAGCCGTGAAATTAGGTGACCTCGCTCAATATGTTCTCGACAAGAGGATTCCCCTGGAAATTTGCCTGATCAGCAATGTTCATACGGGGGCCGCCCGCAGCCTTTCCGAGCATCCCTTTAAGATTTTCTATCAGGAGAAATTTCGCGTCACTCTCAACACCGACAACCGGTTGATGAGCGACACGACGATGACCCGCGAATTCGAGGCGGCTCGGGACACCTTTGGTCTGTCCTTGGAGGACTTTGAAAAGATCACCATCAACGCAATGAAGAGCGCCTTTCTTCCCTATGACCGGCGTTGCGATTTAATCTACTCCGTCATCAAGCCAGGTTACGTCAAGGTCCGCAGCTCTCTGATAACAAAGTGAAGCTGAGAATAATGTATAAATTCAGCGACAGTCCATATCGTAGATGTTTGCTTCCTTGTTTTTCTCTAGTTCCTATTTTACGCTCGGTTACGTAAGGGAACCTGCCGAATACAGAGAACCAAACGCGAATCATTTCTAACCAATGACCGCGAGGTTTGATCCCAATGGATAACAACACGCTGCAAACGTCCCGCACCCACGGCAATAGCCTTCTCGGGCCGTCCATGCTCGTGTTCGTTTCTATGTTGCTCCTTTGCGCTGAAGGACGAATCGTGCCCGACGCAGTTCGTCCCGGGGCGCGCTCGCTGATGGATGCTCACAATTGTTACCCCTACTTCGAATGGTGGCCGGACCGAATCGACAGAGCACTGTCCAGCGGTACGCCACTCGCCATTGAGCAAGACCTATATTGGTATACAGATCCGAAGACCGGACAAGGGAGGTCCGTTCTTACTCATGGCTCGTCCGTAAGCGGCAACGAACCTGCCATGCGCGACTATTTTTTCGAGCGTGTTCGCCCGATTGTGGAAAAGGCCCTGCGGGAAGGAGACCGCCGGAGCTGGCCCCTCATCACCTTAAACCTCGACCTCAAGTCCGAGGAACCCGAGCACCTCGCTGCAATTTGGAACCTCCTCAGTGAGTATGGGGACTGGATCTCGACGGCCACACGTTCGGCCGATATCCACAGAGTTGCGCCGCTGGACGTCAAACCCATTCTTGTCCTCAGCGGACAGTCGGAGGCGCAGAAGGTGGCCTTCTATGACCGGCGCCCCGTCGGATCCAAACTTTTCATCTTTGGTGCGGTACCCACAAACTTGAAAGATTCTCTAGCCAAGCCAGAAATTCTTGAGCCGAACGCTGCGGATGATTATCACCGGTGGTGGAATAACTCCTGGAATGTCGTGGAAGCTGGTGGTCCCGCAAATGCGGGCTCGTGGACAACCGAGAAGAACGAGCGCCTAATGGAGCTCGTGAGCTACGCACACAAACAAGGCCTTTGGATCCGCTTCTATACGCTCGATGGAGCAACACCCGCTGAATTGAGTTGCCACGGCTGGTTCCGCAGCTATAACTTTGGTTCGCGCGCGGCTGTGGATTTGCGTTGGCGGGCGGCGGTCAATGCCCACGTCGATTACATTGCTACGGACCAGTATGAGGATTTGGGAGCCTTCCTGCGCAACCAGCCGGCCGCGGCAAATTGATGCTGGGACAGAACCTCCACTGCCAAATCCTTTGCCAGTTGCACAACCCAGTGGAACGGAAACTGGCGAGATCGAAATTTGAGACGACTTCAATAACCGTTTTTGACGAAACAAACCCTGTCCCGCTGAGGTATTCGATATTAAAGAGCAGCGAACTTGCGCAGTGTCTCCTCAAATTTTGCTAAGCGGCCTTGTTTCATCTTCGCCATTGAGACACACTTACGAAGTCGGGTCCGGGGAAGAAATCTGGGGTGCTCAAAATGCGCGATGAAAAACGTGGGTCTCTTTTCGTCTACTTTTGCACTTCGAGTCTTGTGGCGCTGGTCGTCCTCTTCCTTCTAACCTGCGCACCAGCCACGCGGGCGCAATCAGAATCGATCAACGGCACCATTCGCGGTCGCATCAGCGACCCCAGCGACCAACCTGTGGCCAGCGCCAAAGTCACGGCCCTTAATAATGCAACGGGGTATTGGCGCAACGTCGATTCCGGCGAAGACGGCTACTATGTGATTGTCTCGCTTCCCCTCGGAACATACACGGTAACCGTAGTGAAGGACGGGTTCACCACGCTCAAGTTCACTGAAATCGTCCTCCAAGCAGGCCGCGAAGCCGTGGTAGACGGCGCGCTCAAGTTGGGCGCGGTGAGCACGTCGATTGAAGTCAGCGGCGGCGCGCCCGTCCTTGATCCAGCGCGAACGAATATCAGCCGAACGATTAGTGAGGATGAGGTACAGAGTCTGCCGTTGACCTCGAGGAACCCGTATAACTGGATCATGTTTCAGCCCGGAGTCAGTGGACATCCCAACCCGGAACTGGGCATCCCGC
>Ga0209378_1002199_pt1 | contig 13574 bp, 7 predicted proteins | sample GraSoiAngelo_156_FD_186170 | JGI IMG/M metagenome (GOLD analysis project Ga0209378, IMG submission 186170) | Grasslands soil microbial communities from the Angelo Coastal Reserve, California, USA - 14_1009_13_40cm (SPAdes) (version 2) | ecosystem: Environmental > Terrestrial > Soil > Grasslands ... | reverse complement strand
CAAGATCGCGAGCATGGCCGCCGCGACCAACAGATACCAGTGCGCCGCGACTTCGCCAGCGACTGCCGGAGTGAAGTACAAGCCGAGCGCGCAGGCGATCACCAGCTGCCCCGCCGACCTACCTCCTTTCGGCGCGGCAACCTCGGCGCTCAGGAATTTTCCCAGCGCCATCGCGAGCAGCGGCCCAATCATCCACGGCAGCGGCGCGCGCAGTGCGCTGAACAAGGCGCCGCTCGCCGCGCAAATGACGAGCGCTTTCAAGGCCGGATAAGGTTTCATGCGAGACTGGATCACTTTCATTTTCCGACGCAAAAGCGCGCGAAGATTTGACCCAGCAGGTCATCCGCCGAAAACTCCCCCGTAATCGAGCCGAGCTCGCGCTGCGCCAGACGAAGTTCTTCCGCGAAAAGTTCGCTCTGTAGCATCGTCTCTCCGGCCCGCTCGAGAGCCTGTGCAACGCGCTCGAGCGAGACGAGGTGCCGCTCGCGCGCCATGAAGACATCTTCTCCCGCCGATTGCCAGCCGGCGAGCTTGAGCAGGGCCTGGCGCAGCGCGCCCAGGCCTTCACCGGTCCTGGCCGAAACATGAATGTGCCAACCGTGCGTGCTCTCCTCCGCCCGCGGCGGATCACCGGAAAGGTCGATCTTGTTGAACACCGTGACCGGCTTCAGTTTCTCCGGCAGTCGGCCGACGATGGACCGGTCGGCTGCAGTAACCCCGGTACCGGCGTCGACGACAAGAAGCAGCGCATCGGCGTGTCCGATCGCCTCCCAAGTGCGCGCGATTCCGATCGCTTCGACCTTGTCTGCCGTGTCACGCAGACCGGCGGTATCGATAATATTCACCGGCACGCCGTCGATCTGAATCGTCTGACGCACCGCGTCGCGTGTGGTGCCGGGAATTTCGGTGACGATTGCGAGGTCTTCTCCGGCAAGCCGATTGAGGAGCGACGATTTTCCCACGTTGGGCTGGCCGGCCAACACGACCTGGAGTCCGCTGCGAAGGACGCTGCCCTGACGGGAGCGAGCAAGCGAACGGCTAACCTCTTCCTGCAGGTGCCTCAGGCGCCCGCGGGCGTCCTCTCGGTCCAGCTGATCGATTTCCTCCTCGGGAAAGTCCAAGGTCGCTTCCACCAGCATGCGTAGCTCGACAAGCTGCTTTTCAAGGTTTCCGATCACCTCCGAGAATTCGCCGCGCAGCGATCGCAGCGCGCAACGCGCCGCTGCCTCGGTGGCCGCATCGATAAGGTCGGCCACGGCCTCTGCCTGCGCGAGATCGAGCTTGTCATTCAGGAAAGCGCGACGCGTAAATTCCCCGGGCTCGGCGAGGCGTGCGCCAAGCTCCAGACACCGCCTCAGGATCATGCCCAGCACCACGGGTCCCCCGTGACCCTGGAGCTCGAGCACATCTTCGCCGGTATAGGATGCCGGTGCGGGAAAGAAAAGCGCGATGCCATCGTCGATCGGCTCGCCGGCAGCGCCGCGGAAGATCGCACGCACGGCCAGTCGCGGCGCCGGTACGCCACCGAGCAAGTGCGATGCGAGCGCCTCTAGGTTCTTCCCGGAAACGCGCACAACGCCGATACCGGCCCTTCCCGGCGCGGTCCCGACAGCCGCGATTACATCGGTATCGGACGGTCCTGCCATGCTTGCTTCCAGGCGTTATCGTCTGCCCGCCATCGGGTGGCATCTCAGCGCTTCGCGCTGGCGGCGGTCTTTTCTCGCCCGATCATGCGGGTGATTTGCCACTGCTGCAGGATCGACAGGATATTGTTGACGAACCAGTAGAGAACCAGGCCCGAGGGGAAAAAGTAGAACATGACCCCGAATGCAAACGGCATGATCATCATGACCTTGGCCTGAACCGGATCAGGCGGCGTGGGATTCATTTTGGTCTGAACGATCATCGAAGCCATCATCAGCGTTGGAAGGACGTACCAAGGGTCGGGCGCGGAAAGATCCTTGATCCAGAGATAGAACGGGGCGTGTCGCAGTTCAACGCTTTCGAAGAGCACCCAGTAGAGCGCGATGAAGACCGGAATCTGTACGAGGATCGGCAGGCAACCTCCGAGCGGGTTGATTTTCTCGGTCTTATACAGATCCATCATCGCCTGGTTCATCTTCGTTTTGTCGCCCGCATACTGCTCGCGGATCTTCATCAGCCGCGGCGTCACCAGTTTCATCTTCGCCATCGAGCGGTAGCTCGCAGCCGACAGCGGGAAAAAGATCAGTTTGATGACCACGGTGAGCAGGATGATGGCAAGACCCCAGTTCCCCATCCAGCCGTGGAAAAGTTTGAGAACCCAGAAGAGTGGCGCTGCGATCACCGTGAGCCATCCGTAGTCGACCACCAGCTCCAAGCCCGGAGCGATCGAATGCAGGTGGTCCTGATCCTGAGGGCCCGCATACAGCGGCACCACGATGCGGGCGCTAGCCCCCGGCGCAATCGGTCCAACGGGCACGATCACGCCGACCGAATAAAGATCTTCTGCTAGCTTTCGCGCGTAGAACTCGCGCGGCGACTTGTCTGGAGGGAGAAGCGCTGCCACGAAATAGTGCTGAATAATTGCGATCCAGCCGTTGTCGGAGCTCTTCGGATAAGGAGCTTTGCCCTTGGCAATGTCTTCAAAAGTGACTTTGTGAAACTTCTCCCGTTCGGTGTAGAACGCGGCGCCGGTGTAGGTCTGCGCCATGTAGGGATCCCCCGGGGGGGACTTGCCGTCGCGGGTGACCTGGAAATAGGCGTGGGTTGCGAACGGCTTGGCTGTGCCGTTCGCGATCTCCTCGGCGATATCGATACGATAGCTCCCTGGATAGAACGTTAGAATCTTCGTTACCCCGATGCCTTCGGGCGTGTCTGCGTGGAGGCGCACGTCGAGCCTGTCCTGACCCTCTCCCAGAGTGAATTCCCTGGCTGATGCGCGGAACAGCGTCCGGTGGTTCGGCAGCCCCTCGCCGATCAAGCCGCTTTCCGCGGCGTAACGATGCTCGGGTCCAAACAGGACCAAATTTTTCCCCGCTTGAAGCGTGTCTTTGTGCTTCAGCAGTTCCAAGTAAACGATGTCTCCCCCCTGAGTATCGATTTCCGCAAGCATGGTATCCGTGTGAACCTGCAGGCGCTCCCGGGGCTTGCCCGCCGGTGCCAATATCGCGGGCAGCGCGTCGGCGTTCCTCCCCGCGGCTGTCCCCGCCGGCGGGCTCGGCATCGGCACCGCTCCCTGCGTTGACGGGGTAGGCGCGGGAGGTCGAAGCTCCTTCTGCCACGCTTCCCAAAGGAGCAGCAAAGAGAAAGAGAACACGAAGAAGAGGATCAGGCGCTGAGTGTCCATGAGGCGAGCGGATAATTACGGGACCGGGTCATGGCCACCTGGGTTCCAGGGATGACACCGCGCAAGGCGCGCGAGAGCAAGCCACGCGCCCCGAGCTGCGCCGTGGCGTTCGAGAGCCTCCAGCGCGTATGCGGAGCAGGACGGATGGAAACGGCAATGCATGCCTAGCAGCGGGCTCAGGCCGTAGCGATAACTCCGAACTAAGAGTGATAACAATCTACTCACGACGATCCCACTAGGCATCGCTCGATTTCCACTAATGCAACTGTACGTGCGGTCAACCGAATCAGGATATCGCGGCTTCCAAGTCGCGCTTGTTGAGCTCGAAACACCTCCCGCAACAAACGCTTCATCCGGTTGCGGTCGACTGCGCGCGGGAAGACGCGCTTGGGAACGATGAGGCCTAGTCTGGGAACACCGAGCGGGTTCGCTTTGAATAGCACGCTGAACCCGGGACGCTTGAGTGCTCGCCCGCCGGAGAGCAGCGACGCGATATCGGCCGTTCCTAGCCGCTGCCTTCGAGTGTGGCGCCTGCGAGCGCTCAAACGCTCAAACGGGCACGCCCTTTAGCGCGGCGTGCTCGAAGCACGGCCCGGCCCCCGCGCGTGCGCATGCGAACAAGAAACCCGTGAGTACGCTTCCTGCGAACGACTGAAGGGTGAAAAGTACGTTTCATTAGGAGAATTCCCGGAAGCGGAGATAACCTTGAATTAGACGATATTTTAGCGAGAATTGTCAAAGAATTAAGCTCTCTCCGGCTGTGGATAACTTTCTAGGAAACAGGTAAAATCCGTACGCTGTTTTCCTCGAACCGAACCAGATAAGTCTCCATGCAGGATTTCTGGGCCTCGTGCCTGACTCGCTTCGAAAAAGAGCTTCCCGCTCAGCAGTTTAATACCTGGATCCGGCCGCTCAAACTGGACGCCTCGGCGGCGCCATCCGGGGAGCTGCGTTTACTCGCTCCCAACCGCTTTGTCCTGCAGTGGGTGAAGGAGCGGTTCGTTCCCCGCATCGAGTCGATAGGCGCAGAATTCTTCTCGTCCCCCATACGCGTATCGCTCAATCTCGAAACAGCGAGCGCACCGGAGCCTATTAAGGCTTCCGCCCCCGCCATTCGCGCCGCGCGCCCTCTCCCGCCTCGATCTCCGCACGCTGAGCGTTCGAGCCTCATTCCAGAGTTCAGCTTCGACGGCTTTGTCGCCGGGAAAGCCAATCAGCTCGCGCGCGCCGCCGCACTGCAGGTCGCCGAACACCCCGGCACATCATACAACCCGCTCTTCATCTACGGCGGCGTGGGCCTGGGAAAGACTCACCTGATTCACGCGGTCGGCAATCTTGTTCTCGCGCAGCATCCGAGCGCCCGGGTGCGCTACCTCCACGCCGCGCAGTACATCTCCGACGTCATTAAGGCCTATCAACAGAAATCTTTCGATGAGTTCAAACGCTACTATCACTCACTCGATCTCCTACTGATCGATGACATTCAGTTTTTCACCGGGAAGGATCGCACGCAGGAGGAGTTTTTTTACGCGTTCAATGCGTTGATCGAGGCCCACAAGCAGCTCATCATCACCTGCGATACATATCCGAAAGATCTTGCGGGAATCGACGAGCGCCTCAAATCGCGCTTCTCTTGGGGCCTGACTGTGGCAATAGAGCCCCCGGAGCAGGAAATGCGAGTCGCAATCATTCTAAAAAAAGCCGAAGCAGTGTCGCTCAAGCTCTCGGAGGAAGTCGCTTTCTTCATCGCCAAGCACATCCGCTCGAACGTACGCGAACTGGAAGGCGCGCTGAAAAGCGTCATTGCTTATTCGCGGTTCAACGGCCGAGACATTACGCTTGACACGGCCAAGGAGGCCCTCAAGGACCTCCTAACGGCACAAAACCGGCAAATCACCGTCGACAACATCCAGAAGACCGTCGCCGAGTACTACAAGATCAAAGTATCCGACATGCATTCGAAAAAGCGCAGTCGAAACGTTGCCCGGCCCCGCCAGCTTGCAATGGCACTCGCGAAGGACCTCACCCAAATGAGCTTGCCGGATATCGGCGATGCATTCGGCAACCGCGACCACACGACCGTCCTCCATGCGTGTCGCACTATCGCGACGCTCCGAGAGAAGAACCACGACATCAACCGCGATTACCACGTACTCGAGCAGGTACTCAAAGGGTGAACAAACTGCGCGCAAACGTGAAACGAATTGTGGGTAAATGGCCCCGCCGGGGGATCGCGGTTTCTTGTTCATGTTCTTACCACAGACCATTCAGCACTTTATTAACAGCTTACGAACGCCGAAGTGTCGTTCTTCTAAGCGTCTGAGCGGAGTTATCCACCTAGAAGGTCGTGCTCATCATCATAATCAAGGAAATAAAATGAATCTGTTGAAGACCCAACGCGAAGCGCTGCTCGCGCCTCTGCAAGCGGTCACTGGGATAATCGAGCGGCGCCATACACTGCCGATCTTGTCTAACGTTTTGCTTTCTAGGACGGACACCCACATCGAGTTTGTCGCCACCGACATCGAGATCGAGATCACGACGAGTATGACCCTCGAGGGGTCGGGTGAGATCAAGAAATTGACAGTCGGAGCGCGAAAGCTCGTCGACATTCTGCGCGCGCTCCCGGAAGGATCTGAGGTTACGCTCGCATTGCAGGACAAGAGGCTTCAGGTAAAGTCAGGGAAAAGCCGTTTCAACTTGCAGACGCTCTCAGCCGAGGATTTTCCGAGGTTGGTGCTGGTCGAAGCCTCGGCGACGAGCCTGTCGGTTCCTCAAAAGTTACTGAAGGCGCTTCTAGGGCTCGTTCAGTACGCCATGGCTCAGCAGGATATCCGCTACTATCTCAATGGCTTGCTCATGGTTATCGAGGAAGGGCAGCTGAAGCTGGTGGCAACCGACGGGCACCGGTTGGCCTTCGCAAGCCGCGAGGTCGGGGCAAAGAATCTCCCCAAGCAGGAAGTGATACTTCCCCGCAAGACGATTATCGAGCTCTCCAAGCTCCTTGAGGACAGCGATGATTCGGTCGCGATCGAGTTGTCCTCGGCTCAGGCTAAGTTCAAGTTTGGCAACGTAATGCTCGTGTCGAAGTTGGTGGACGGAAAGTTTCCCGACTATGGTCGGGTAATCCCGCAAAACCATCCGAAGAAACTGAAGCTCGAGAGGATTGCTCTCCTGCAGGCGTTGCAGCGGGCCGCGATTCTAACCAGTGACAAATTTCGCGGAGTACGGTGGGTTCTGGGCGATGGAAGTCTCAAGATCAGTTGCAGCAATACCGAGCAGGAGGAAGCCCAGGAGGAGCTCGACGTTCCGTACAAGGGGGAGACGCTGGACATCGGTTTCAATGTCGGCTATCTCGTGGACGTGCTCAACAATCTCGACGTTGCCGAGGTCGAGTGCGGATTGGGCGATGCCAATTCGAGCGTGCTGTTTACCTTGCCTGGGCGCAACGATTTCAAATACGTCGTGATGCCGATGCGGATCTGAGTGAAGAGAAATTAAATGTCTGAAGCAGAAAAGAACGATCAAGCGCGCGACCAATACGATTCCGATAGCATCAAGGTACTGAAGGGTCTGGATGCTGTGCGCAAGCGCCCTGGCATGTACATTGGTGACACCTCCGATGGGACTGGTCTACACCACATGGTGTTCGAGGTCGTGGATAACGCCATCGACGAGGCGCTAGCCGGTTTTTGTAACGAGATCACGGTCACGATTCACACGGACAACTCGATCAGCGTAATCGATAACGGGCGCGGCATTCCCACCGAACCGCACAAAGACGACGAACAGAAGCGCTCGGCCGCGGAGATCGTGATGACCGAGCTTCACGCGGGTGGAAAGTTCGACAATAATTCTTATAAGATCGCCGGTGGCCTGCATGGCGTGGGCGTGTCCGTGGTCAATGCCCTCTCCGATTGGCTACGCCTTAGCATTCGACGCGACGGGAAGAGCCACTTTATGGAATTCCGGCGCGGCGTGCCCGTGGCGCCGCTAAAGGTAACCGGCAAGACCGAGAGACGCGGCACCGAGGTGCATTTTCTGGCGAGTGCCGATACGTTCAGCGTCATCGAATACCACTTCGACATCCTGGCGAAGCGCCTGAGGGAGCTCTCCTTCCTCAACAACGGCGTGAAGATCCAGCTGATCGACCAGCGCACTGGGAAGGAGGAAAATTTCGCGCACACCGGGGGTGTGAAAGGGTTCGTCGAGTACATCAACAAGAGCAAGAACGTACTCCACGGGACGCCTTTCTACGCGATCGCGCAAAAGGAAGGCATCACCGTGGAAGTCGCGATGCAGTGGAACGATTCCTACCAGGAACAGGTGCTCTGCTTCACCAACAATATTCCGCAGCGTGACGGTGGCACTCACCTCTCGGGGCTGCGGGCCGCGATGACGCGGAGCCTGAATCAGTACATCGAGTCGAACGAAATCGCCAAGAAGGCCAAGGTCGAAACGAGCGGCGACGACATGCGCGAAGGCCTGTCATGCGTGCTCTCGATCAAGGTGCCCGAGCCGAAATTCTCTTCGCAAACGAAGGACAAGCTCGTTTCCTCTGAAGTGGGGCCGGTGGTCCAGGAGCTCGTAGGTGAAAAACTGAAGAATTTTCTCCTCGAGCGGCCCAACGATGCCCGTATTATTTGCGGCAAGATCGTGGATGCGGCGCGTGCGCGTGAAGCTGCGCGCAAGGCGCGGGAGATGACGCGCCGCAAGGGTGTGCTCGATTCGTTCGGACTTTCGGCGAAGCTCGCCGACTGCCAGGAGAAGGACCCCGCGCTCTGCGAGCTCTACATCGTCGAGGGCGACTCGGCGGGCGGCTCGGCCAAGCAGGGGCGCGACCGCAAATTCCAGGCGATTCTGCCGCTGAAGGGCAAGATACTGAACGTTGAAAAGGCGCGCTTTGAAAAGCTCATTTCCTCGCAGGAGATCGTGACGCTGATCCAGACGCTTGGTACCGGTATAGGTACGGAAGAATTCGACGTGGCGAAGCTAAGATACCACCGCATAATCGTCATGACGGATGCCGACGTAGACGGAGCCCATATCCGGACTCTTCTGTTGACATTTTTCTACCGGCAGATGCGAGAACTGCTTGAGAAAGGATATGTTTATATCGCACAGCCGCCGCTGTACAAGGTGAAGCTCGGAAAGCAGGAGCGCTACTTTAAGGATGACAACGAGCGCGCTCAGTACATGGTAACGCAGGCACTGGTAGGTGCTTCGATTGTGCCGAAGACTAGTGCGGAGCGAATTGAAGGAAAATCGCTCCAGCAGCTGGCAATACGGTACTTGTCCTGCGAAGCTATTGTCGCCCGCCTTTCCAAGACCATCGATGAGGAAGCCCTCGCCGCACTCAGGCGCGGAGTGAAGCTGGACCTGTCTAGCGCACAATCAGCGGGCGCGAGCGCGCTCCGGCTCAAGCAAGCGATGGCGGAAAACGGCAACGGAGTCAACGTTCGAGCTCGCTATGACGAGAAACACGAGCAACATCAGCTCGTCATCGAGCGCAATCACCACGGCAACACTCGGACGAGCGCGCTCGATGAGGATTTTCTTCAGTCCGGCGACTATCAGAATCTTGATCGCCTATCCCAAGAGCTTCGCGGAGCAGTTGGACCCGGGGCGATGGCAATGCGTGATGACAAGCAGCAGCCGGTCGCGAACTTTGCGGAGGCGATGCAGTGGCTGATGGGAGAAGTCGAGCATAGCGCGGCGACCCAACGCTACAAAGGGTTGGGCGAGATGAATCCAGACCAGCTATGGGAGACCACCATGGATCCACAGTCGCGGCGTTTACTGAAGGTGCAGATCGAGGACGGCATCGCAGCCGAAGAGATCTTCACGAAGCTGATGGGCGACGACGTCGAGCCCCGGCGCTTGTTCATCGAGCAGAACGCGTTGGTCGCCCGGCTTGACGTCTGAAGGCCGCGCGCGATTGCGGGCCGCCGGTATCTAGGCCGCTTTCTTGTTTCGAACCGCCCGCCCGCGATTGGCTGGTCGCTTCGCACGCGTCTTGCTCTCGGTTTTCGACTTCGTTGGGGTTCTTTCGGGTGCCGTGGCCGTCGCAGACGGGCGCGTGGTAGGTCTCGCCGCGCGAGGCGCAAACTCGAACCCCACCTTGCCGTCTGCGCCGCGCACCAAGAACGCCGAGAACGGCCTGCCTTTCCGGGAAATGAATCGGTGCAAAAGATCGGTCCTTCCCGTCGCGAGTAACTTCCGTATCTCTTCGGGCTCGACGGGTCGCTGCAAGATGACGCGTCCGGAGCGAAAGTCGCAGCGCCGCTCGGGGTTGACGCTGTTCTCGCAGACGTAGGCCATCGGCTGCTCGAACACTCGGCCGCCGCATTTTGGGCAGGGGCCAAGCGGTGTCAGCGTTGAAAAGTCCACTTTCGCAGCAGTGCTGCCGGCATCCGCCTGCCGCCCAAAGTCAAATTCGGCGCGAAATTCGGGCGTAAGCCGCACCATTGCGGCAAACGGCTTGCCGACTCGGCTGCGGAAACCCGTCAAGGGCCCCACCGAACGCTTGGAGATCAGCGTCTCGATTTCCTCGGGGGCGAACTCGCGGCTCGATACTACTTTCCAGATCGCAAAGTCGCACTTCTGACACTTGAACTTGCGATAGGTCTCCTGCACCTTGCCGCCACACTTGGGACACGGAGTCTTCAGGGTGAGGAACACGGTATCGGGGATGTTGCCGTGCTTGATGCGCGAAACCATCTCGCGGGTGAGATCGACGATGTGTTCCATGAACGCGCTGCGCAGAAGATCCCCGTGTTCCATCTGCTTGAGCTTGAATTCCCAGTTCCCGGTGAGCTCCGGAGAGCACAGCTCGTTCACCCCAAACTGGCGCAACGCGAAAAGGAGGGACGACGCCTTCGGCGTCGGCTGGAGTTCGCGACCGTTGCGGTGCACATAGTCCTCGTAAATCAGACCCTCGATGATCTGCGCACGGGTCGCCGGAGTACCCAATCCCTTCTCGCTCATCGCTTCGCGCAGCTCCTCGTCCTCGACCAGTTTTCCGGCGCCTTCCATCGCCGAGAGCAGCGTGGCTTCTGTGAAGCGGGCCGGCGGCTTCGTCCGACTGGCGCGAACATCCACCCCGTGCGTGCGCACTTTCTCTTCGTTCTCGATCGCGACGAGGCTCGGTGATTCGCCCGTTTCGGCTTCCTTGCCGTAGACCTCGAGCCAGCCGGCTTGGGTCATCACGCGGCCCTCGGTCTTGAACGCTTCGCCTTCGACGCGGGTGATTCGCGTCGTGACGAGATATTCCGCTGCTGGGAAGAACACCGCGAGAAAGCGCTTCACGACCAAATCGTAAAGCTTCCCTTCCGCCTCAGAGAGATGCCCCGGCCTCTGGATCGTGGGGATGATTGCGAAGTGGTCGGAGATCTTTTTGTTGTCGAATATGCGTTTGTTCGGCTTGACCCAGCTTTTCTTGAGTATCTGAGCCGCGTGGCGCGTGTAGCCCGATTTCTGCGCCACGAACGTGTCAAGCGTCCTCTTCACCGTGCCGAGGTAGTCCTCGGGTAATGCGCGCGAATCGGTCCTCGGATAGGTGAGGGCCTTGTGCCTTTCGTAGAGCGCCTGGGCAAGCGCGAGCGTGGTTTTGGCTGAGAAGCCGAAGCGGCCGTTCGCTTCGCGCTGCAGGCTCGTCAAGTCATAGAGAAGGGGAGAGAGCTGCGAGGCGGGCTTTGCCTCCTCGGTGGCAACGCCCGGCTTTCCCAGGCATTTCGCGCGGATGGTGGCAGCCTGCTTCTCCTCCCACAACCGCTCGGGTTTTGCCTCGGTATCCTCTTTTTCCTTTTGAAAGTTCTCGTCGAACCAGCGACCGGCATACTCTCCGGCCGCAGCGGCAAACGTGGCGTGGATTTCCCAATAGTCGCGCGCCTTGAAACTGCGTATACGATCCTCGCGCTCGACGAGAATTGCGAGCGTCGGTGTCTGCACCCGGCCGACGGTGGTCTTGTAAAAACCGCCTTCCTTCGAGTTGAAGGCCGTCATAGCGCGTGTGCCGTTGATGCCGATGAGCCAATCCGACTCGGAGCGGCACAGGGCCGCGTCGGCGAGAGGGCGCAACTCGCGGTCCTTGCGCAGCTGCTCGAAACCTTCCTTAATGGAGCTTTGCGTCATCGACTGCAGCCACAAACGCTCGACTGGTTTCGTGTTTCTGGCGTGACGAACGATATACCGGAAAATCAACTCCCCTTCCCTACCCGCGTCGCAGGCGTTTATCACGCCGGTCAGGTCCTTACGTCGAAGCAACTTGACGAGGAGCTCGAGGCGTTCTTCAGTGCGCTCGATCGGCTTCAGATCGAAGTGCGGTGGTATCACAGGCAGGTGGGCAAACGACCATTTGCCTCGTTTGACCTCCACCCCTTCTGGCGGAACGAGCTCGAGCAGATGACCGATCGCCGACGAAAGTACATAGTCCCGGTTTTCATAGTAGTCGCCGTGACGGGTAAAGCCGCCCAAAGTGCGCGCGATGTCATTCGCCACTGAGGGCTTTTCGGCGATGATGAGTTTCTTGGCCACTGAGAAGAAGAGATCGCAAAAAACAGACGACAGGATTCGAGGCCGTCTCTACGCGAAGCGCAGAATGATAAGTGTTATCGGAACGTGAAGCAAGAAACGGCGGCGCGCGAAGGCCGAGTTCGTCCCGAGACTTCGGCTCGGTGCTAGTGCGTCTGGCGCTTCTCGCCGTCGGGTATTAACTCGTCGAGAATCAGCGCGTCTACATTGCCTCGGCGTGTCCAAAGCACCATCAGGACGATCACCTTGAGTTTGTCCAAACCCACAATTTCGTTGGGTAAGGCCATCCCGCGCTCGATGATAAGTTCGCGCAGCAACGGGGTGAGGATTTTTGCACTCTCAAGAAAAGCAATGAAGCCCCGGCTCTCCAACGACAACTTGGTTGCTTCGTCCGTAGAATACCCGCGGAAGGACTGTCGCGCGTCGAGGGACTCCGGAAGAGCCTCCTTGGGGAGATCCGTGAGGGTATTCAGCCAATCCAACGCGTCCTGGATGTCGTCGTTCTCGAAGCCCGCCGCATGCAGTTTGCGCTCAAGCGTATCCTGATCGGGATAGGTTTCGGTCTGGTAGTAATTCTCGAAAAGGTATACGAGTACGTCGAACATTCGCTATGAATCCTCAGCGGACACGTTGGTATAGACCTCCGGGGAGGCCGGCTACTTTTCCTTCCAGCTCCAACTGCAGCAGAATGGCCGATACGATTTCGGCCGTCAAGCCGCTGCGCGCGATCAAGCCGTCAATATCGCACGGATCGAAACCCATCTTGTCGAGCAGGTCGTGACCTGGGCCGGGCTCCGGGAATCTCGTTTCGGGCACCCCTGCCACGCCGAGTTCCTCGAGAACGTCCTGCGCACTCTCGACCAGCTTCGCGCCCTGCTTGATCAGCGAATGACAGCCTCTGGAGAGCGGCGAGTGGATCGAGCCGGGGATGGCTAGCACCTCGCGACCCTGTTCTGCGGCGAGGCGCGCAGTGATGAGCGAGCCGGAATCCAGCGTAGCCTCGACGACTAGACAACCGCGGGAAAGACCCGAGATGAGGCGATTGCGCCGGGGAAAATTTCCGGCGTTGGGCGGTGTGCCGAGCGGGAATTCGGACACAAGCGCGCCCCGCAACAGGATTTCCGCCGCAAGCGGCTCGTTGCGACGCGGATACACGATGTCGATGCCCGTCCCCAGAACCGCAATGGTGGACCCTCGTCCCTCCAGACCGCCGGAGTGTGCGGCGCTGTCTACGCCTATCGCCAGGCCGCTCACGATGACCAGTCCAGCTTCGCTGAACGTTCGCGCGAAGCTCTGCGCATTCTTCAGTCCCTGAGGCGTCGCGTTTCGGCTGCCGACCACGGCAAGCGCTGGGGAAGAAAGGAGTCTCGCGTTGCCGGCAACGTAAAGTAAAGCCGGGGGATCGGGGATTTCCAGGAGTTGCCTGGGGTATTCAGCGTCGGCAAGGGTCAGGACCTTGTGCTCGGGTTGGGCAGCCCATTGGAGAGCTTTTTCGACTTCGGAGCCTCTGTTTCGCCCGAGGATGTCCGCCGCAAGCGCCTCAGGCACGACGCGACACAGTTGCGATCGCGTCGCATTCAACACGTTGGTGGGAAGACCGAAGGTGGAAAGCAGGGATCGGAATCTCTGGCTACCTAGCCCGGAGACCAGACTCAATTCGATCCAGGCGGCCAGGTCGCCTGAATCCTTCATACGTGATGCCTCGCCGAACGGG
>Ga0209378_1002195_pt1 | contig 13586 bp, 20 predicted proteins | sample GraSoiAngelo_156_FD_186170 | JGI IMG/M metagenome (GOLD analysis project Ga0209378, IMG submission 186170) | Grasslands soil microbial communities from the Angelo Coastal Reserve, California, USA - 14_1009_13_40cm (SPAdes) (version 2) | ecosystem: Environmental > Terrestrial > Soil > Grasslands ... | reverse complement strand
CCCCGGCATCTTGTCGGCGAGCCAGTGACCTAGAGACGGGCGAGTAGTCTGCACCGCGGGCATCTAGCCTTCCAGCGCGACGTCGCAGGCGTCGTGCGATCCTTCGTGCAATCTCGCGTTGAAGCGGATGCTCTCTCCGGGTGCGCCCGACCCACGGCGTATAACCTCCATGAACTCCTTCGTTCCACCGGGCACTTCCTCCGAAGAACCGGAAGGCGAGATTGCTGCGGTCTCCCGGCCCATACAGCTCGCGGGCCTGCTCAGGCCTTTGGCGAGGAGCGCTACGATCCAGCCGTATCTGAGCGCATTCGAATTAGACGGCGCGTTAATTGAAAGGCCTCCTCGCTCTGTGGACTGCAGACAGGAGGCCAGTCTTACGTAAACTGCCGGTTACCGTCAAGTAGTTGCCGTCAAGTAGCGGCCGCCCAGCAGCTGCATATAGAGACGCAACCAAACCATCAGTGGCTTCTCGGGACGGCGGAGTACTGCGCCCCACAACGATAGGTCATTAGACGAGCGAACCCGAGATGGAGAAACAGGCCAGGTTGGGCGACGCGGTTGCGCGTGGTCCTATCGAAGACGTCGTCGGGCGGGAGGCGACGGCGGGTTACGATTTTGCCGATGTCGTCTTCGGCGAGGGTTCTTTGGCTGGGATTTCGGGGGCCTTCTCAGCGCATCGTGCAGCGAGGCCGCAGGGAAATCGCTCACCTTCCTTGAGCAGGGCCGGCGGCTTTAAGCTGCCCCCCTTCAGCTTGGCCGGCCCCTTCGTCTAAACAGATGAAGCGAAGTCGGAAACGCTCCATCGTTGAATGCGGAAAGAGGCAAGACTTGAACCGCAATCCTCCCTTGCTTCTAGTTTGCCCTTTCATTCATTGTTATGCTGGGCAGTACTTGGCGGGAGAACTTATTTGCATTTTGGAGCAGGACCCGCTTACCCTACAGCTCATCGCTGAAGAGCTGGAGGAAGCGGGGTTCGCTACCCTTCGCCTGTCAGAGGCTGCCGGCTCGCTGGTGGTCATCAAGGAGAACCGTCCGGACCTTCTCGTCCTGGATACCAGCCTGGAAACGCAGGAAATCGGCTGGACGCTGCTTGAATCGGTAAGATCAGACCGCGACCTCAGCGCGATGCCGGTCATCGTCTGCGCTTCAGATCCAAGCCTTATCCAGACGAGGTCCCCGCTCCTAAGACGGCCGCCCGAAACCAGCGTTTTCCTTAAGCCCTTCAATCCGGAGGCCTTGCTAAAGATGATCAGGTCCGCTATACGGTCCGCTTGCATGTGCTAGCATAGACCACAGAGCTTATCGCGTAACAAGGGCTCCACCCGCTTCGACCCTCGATCTCCTCTGGGTACGGATGCCGCCTTTGCTCCGCAGGGAGGAAGCAAATGGCGGCTCCATTAATCGGTATTGCCGACCATGACCCTGTGCTTATCCGTCTGCTGGACCAGGTCTTGACCGAAGCTGGGTTTGAGACGGTTCAACTGCCCGAGGGTGCAAGAGCTTACGAAGAGATCAAGAAGCACCAACCAGATCTCATCGTTCTAGACACGTGGCTGGAAAGCCGAGAGGCCGGCTGGATATTGTTCCAGGTCCTGCGCCTGGACCGCGAAACGAAACATATCCCGGTCCTGGTCTGTAGTTCAGATCTTGAGGAGTTCGATAAGCGGGCCGGCTCACTGGAAGACCACAGCCACGTAGGGGTTCTTAACAAGCCGTTCGATATTGACGTCCTGATCGCGAAAGTACGAGAAATGCTCACACAGAAGGAAATAGCGGCACCCGGCCGCGATGGGTCCGGCCCCAAGTAGTTAAGCCGCTCATATGGAAGGTGGTTTATGGGTCTTTCCAGATGGCGCCTTACCTGGCGCGCAGACTTCGATAAAGTTGTCGTTTCGATGAGCAAGCTCGAGTTCGAGGCGCTGGGGCGCTCGGGTTTGTCGAGCACCGCCGGTCGCCGCGCGTTTGTGTCCGCTTCCGACCGCCTCGCATTTGATGTCGTCCACTCCGCCTACCTCATGGAGCAGGCCGTTCAGGCGTTTCCTCTGGGCGACCAGTAAGGCCGACCCACAGCTGCCCTTGGTGGCATCCTCGGGCGCTTAGCGTGATCGTCGCGGCACCGGTGCCGTTCCTGCGCATGCCCTCGACTGCGAGTTATTAGGCTGGTGGGCACGATTAGCGGTCCGCGTCATGCCGGAACACTTACTCGCACAAGCGATCCGTTCGGATTCATCCGGTAGGGAACCGCTCCATAAGTCAGACCATGGAGCGGCTCATTCCCCACTTCGATCACAGCGCCATCTGGAAGCTCCCAGCTCTCCCTCGCCGCGCGCCGGAGGGCCGCCCGGCTCTCAAAACCCATTGCGGCATACGTCGGCTCAAGCACATTGCGCACGACTGATCTTGCCGAGTCGATGCCCGTCGAAAGGACCGCCTGTAAGAAAGCCTCGGCGTTTGGAAGTTTCACCAACGGCATGCGATAGCGCTCGTACATTTCCCACATTGCTCGCAAAGCCTTATCCGGCCAGAATGCGAGGTACACCCTGGCAATCTGCCGGAAGACCCCTTCATGAAACCCCTCATCGGTCGAAAGAGTCCGGCAGACTCCGGCGATAGCGGGGTACACGGGGCGTCCGGTAGCATCTGCCGGTGAGCCGTACTCCTGCCACAAGCGCCGTTGCATGTCTTGATAGTTCTTCTTAGTCTGCCTCTCCTGGGCGATCGCATAGACGGCGCCTCGCTCCGGCGTAGCCTCGTAACCGGTCTGTCTCTCAAATGTCCATATGTCTTCACCACATTCGTGCGCGTAGCGGTCCACTTCCTGCTGCGAGTACAGTCCCGAATCGACAAGGCAATACCACAAGGCTTTACTGTGCCGCGTTTCGTCATATACCCATTGCGTGTATGTCTGCTTGGTGCTGAGGCTGTCGCCGGAGGCTCGAATGGTTAGAACAGCGTAGTCTTCAATGAAAGACTCGACGCCGTAGTCACCGAGAAGTATCTCGCGCGACTCTGCGCTCACCCGATCGCCATATTGTGGCATCTCCGACCTTTGTGGCAGATGCTTCGCCACCCAGCGAGGCCCTTTCGCGAAATACATCTCGTAGATGCCGGCAACGGCCTTCTCAATGGCAATACTCCGCCCCATTTGCGTCCAGGGAGTAGTTTTTATGTACACCATTTCCTTACCCGTGGTCGATGATCAAGTCGTCACAGCGCCAAATAACTTGAGGTGACACCAGCATACAGGACAAGCAAGAACGTTGCCAAAAAATCCACGAGAAGAGTCCGGAAGAGGATGGTGCCACCTGGATCGTGGGCGGTTTAAATTTAGACGGCTGAGGGGTTTTCAGGAGTGGCCGTATCGCTTGTTAAAAGCTGAACACATCCGTGTGCGGTCAGGGCGTCTACTCTTTTGGCCTCGCCTGGGCCTCGCCGCCGGGCTCGGTACGACCGTAGTAAACGGCGCTCGATACGTCTCAATCCTACGCTTGCTGTCGTTTCCAGCGGCGGCGGCGGCGTATGCGGCGGAACGCCTCTTCGGCCCCGATCTCATACCACAGACGCGTTGGCACGAAAACCAACTTTTCGTTTCGCGCGGTGATGAATTCGGCCAGGCGCAACTCAACGGTGATCTCCTGGAAGCGGTAATCTGAGAACACGCCAGAACGAACTCGCAGCCAGCGGAACTTTAAATGTTGCCAGAGTGACGGCTTCATTGGCTGTGTTCCGATCTCGTTCGCAGAACCCGCCGCGGTGTCCCCCGGTCCTGCAGCTGCCGCTTTACGAGCGTCCCGATCAGCCTTGTCGTTCCTGGCCCTCACAGGAGGGCCGCCGGATGTTGATAAGCCCGTTCTATGAACTGCGCCCGTGGTACGCCAGCGGCATTGAAGTAGAGGGCGAGCCCGGCGACGAGCGGCGCCTTAAGGACACCGATGTCGCCGCGCCTGTCGCTCAGCGTGGGAACATCGCCGACGATCTCCGCTACGTCGCTAGCCGCCAAGCGCAAGGCGGCACGGTGATCGCGACCCCGCTTGGCGTCTTCCGAAGATGATCTGTGTTTGCGCATTGCGAATCTCCTGTAACTGGGCCCGTGGCCGTGCCAATCACTGGCAGGCCGCTCTGGCCCTAAGCTGGATTATGGCTCTCCCACGGCAACTTGGAGTGGGCGCGGGCATGGGTGTGTCCGTTGAGCGTCGCGTCCGCTTTCAAATCATCGGGATGAACATGGTAATGCTCGTGTGCGGCGAACTTCGCTGAGGCCAGCCTGCGATGCGTGTGATCATGCGTGTGCGCTCCGCAGATGTCCGGGTCCACTTCGTGCGCGGCGGTTGTGAGCACGCTACTCCTCAAGCCCCAACTCCATCGTGCCAGCAACCCCGGCCTGTTCTCGCGCCGGCACGAGTTCAGACTGCGTCCCAAAGTCCGACCGGCGATCGCCTTCGGCCAAGCGTGCGCGTAGCACGACCGTCTGTAGCGCGTAGAGTGCCGGGGCGTCCGATGCGGTCCGTCGCATGACCTCTCCGAGGAGCTCGTTGGTCGTCCATCTGCTCATGTTGGGCGTAAACATTTCCATTCGTGACCTCCTGATTAGGCGTGCTTGGTGGTTAGCTCTGTTGCGAGCCAGCGTTATGCAGGAAGAGCTGCGATGGGCACGGGGATTCGCGAGTTCTCGAGCGCTCGCCGGCACGCCGGACAGCGGCGGGGTTGTTCGTATCCCAATTCGTGGCAAAGCCCCTGGTCTTCTCTGCTAAACGCGAATAACTGATCGCAATCGCAACAGTCGAGATCTCTTGCCTGAAAGCCCAATAGGTGACCCCTCTCTAACTAAGTGGTTAGTTCGGGACACCACGAGCCCGAGGTCGCTAGGCTAAAGCCAGCGGGGGCCTAAACGTTCGCCACTGTCGTCAGTGTAACAGACTGGAAAGCGTGGGTCGCCGTCGATTACCTCTACGCAGGCGGATGCTTGGTTATAACCAGGCCGTGGTTTGCTCGCGATGATGAGTGGAGTGGCTTGAGGCTGTGAGGCGATGAACCGGTGTGCGGTCGATGGCTGCGGTGAGGCGGCGTGGACCCACTGGCGGGGCTGTGACCTCTGCAAGCCCTGTTCAGAGGCCGCATGGATGTGGGCGACCAACACGTCAACAGTCGTGGAAGCGGCAGACGTCCTTAGTAAGATAGCGGAGAATCTCCGCGAACACGGTAGTAGATCCGGCCCGGAAGAACGCAACCGTTGAATGCAGGAGGCAGCCGCAAGCGTCAGCTGGTGGCCTCTCGATTTCTTGCGGGCAGTTCGTACCTGACCGCAAGGATAGCATCGGCTCGTACACAAAGGTTTGTCCCCGCCCGAGCCCGTTCCGTGAAGGCATAACCATCCTGGACGGGTCCTTGGTCGTCCAGTAGTCGATACTTAACAAAGCGCCCCGTCCCCCGTTCAACCTCGTGCCAGCCATCCGGCAGCAGGATTGCGAGAACCTCAGAGATGTAAGCTTCGTCCGCCATTTTGGTGTGCTCCTCCTGATGTTTCCTGCCGACCATACCAGATTCCCGCAAATTCAGTGCGCCTCCGTTAAGGTTGGAGGTCTGAGGGGAACGGGTCCGAGCCGAACAGGGTAAGTGCTCTCGAAGGGTCGCGTCTCTCCGCCCCTCAAGGAGGCGGGCAGCAGCATCGGGATTGCGCGGTTACGACCGGCGGAGCGACAGGAGCCGGCGACCGCCCAGGCCCCCGGCGACCGCGATCAGTCCCAGCCCGGCGACCGGGACGATGTACCAGAAAGCGGACGTCCCACCGTCGTCGGAGGGGAGATAGGCCGTGAACGTCCCGTTGAACTCGCCGGGGACGGCCCAGAAGCCGTACCTGGTGCGCCAGGCGGCGGGGAGACCGTCGTGGGCGGGGTAGTAGGAGATGGTGCCCGCGGGCTGGTGGCCGTCCATCGTGAAGAATTCGACCGTGTAGATGACATCGGGGTGCGGCTGCGGGTCGTCGATCTGCAGGCCGAACATGCCGGCGTCGGCTACCGGCCCGTCGATGGTGACCGGCTCGACGAGGGAGCCGCCGCTGATCACGAGGCTGAACGGGCCCTTCGCGAGGGCGGAGCCGGCCGTGAGCAGGAAAGCGGCGGCGGACAGGATGGTTGCTGCGACCACGATTCGGAACATCTCGCACCTCCGCTGATACTACACCGGTGGCTGCGGATCGGTTCCCGCACCGCAGCTATCAGCTAGCGAATGCCCTCCCTCCCCGAGGGCGGGGCGAGCCCGCGCAAGAGGAGGTATGATGCCTCGACCTCCGCTTTGCGAACGCGCTGGCGATGGCGGTTGCCGATATCGATGAGGGCCTGACGGGCCTGGGGGACCTCGAGGAGGGACTCGAGGAGCTGCTTGTGACGGCGGGAGTAGCGGCCGTGTTTGAGGGCGTTGAGGTTGCCTTTGGGCGGGCCTGAGCCGGGGCGGGGGCCGCCGCGCTTGCCGCGCTTGGCGCCTCGCAATGGGTGCCGGCCTGCCTCGCCGGACTCATTTTGTTTCGTTGGTTCCACCGCCTCGCCTCCTCCCCGGACTGTCCACTGATTTCAAATGGTGGGCGCGAGCGGCCACGGGCGGTATGTGGACGGACTGCGCCCGGTTTTAGCGTAGCGGAAGGGGGCCGGAAGTCTAAGGGGGAAATGGCACTGGGCGTGGAGTTGTTGGTTGTCGGTTCTCGGTTGTCAGTGAGGTAAGAGGTAAGAAGAGCGCGCCTCTAGACCGGACGGCAGTCTGGGTCAGCGAGCATCTGGGCGGTCGCCTGTGCGACTGACGGGAGCCATACGGCGAAGAAATCGACGTTGCGGTCCAGGCCGGCCCAGTAGCGGTCGAAGCAGGTAACCAGCCGTTCGGTCGAATTCCAGGGGAGCTGCGAGGGGTCGAGCGCGGAGAGGCGCTGGTACACCTCTATTAGCTTGCCGCTCGGAGCGGCGGGCGCCTCAAGCGGGAAGTCCGGATTGCCGGCAATGTCGCGGTAGTAGAGTTTCGTCCCATAGGTGGCTTCGACCCAAGTCTCCGCGGGGTCGACGCCTTCGGGAAAGGAGCTCTTGGCGATCCAGATGGCCGAGCCCTCGTTTAGCGATCCGATCGGGCCTCCGTTCAGGCAGTTGAACGAGTGAAAAGACTCGTGGATGAGAACCCAGCGGGCGTCATGATCGGAGAGGCCGGGCCAAGCGGTCGGGCTCAAGACGAGGTGTCCGCAGGTCCCGAAGAAGCCGCCCTCGACCATCTCGATGTAGGTGTAGCTCCAGATCTCCGCATAGAAGCCGAGGTCTGGTTTTGCGAGGACTGCCCGCATCGTCCGGAGCAACAGGTCACGGCTCGCTGCATCGGCGTTAGAGTCGAGGATGACCGATGCAAGCTGGTCTCGCTGTGCTGCATCGAGCGCCGCAACCTCGGCGTTGATTTCGGCGATAGTCTTTGGCGCCGCCCAATCCCGAATGCCGGTGCGGTCATTAGCAGCGATCAGGTCGGCGAGAGTCTTCTCAGGACAAGTAAGTGTCGATGTCTCGCTGAACACCGACAGTGCGGCGTTGCTTGACGGATACGGCGCGAGGTTCACGCCGCCGGCGAGCACGCTCCCCTGCGCCGAAGCGAGGCGCCGCTGCGACGTCGACTCGCGGTGCTCCGTGCAGCCGTCGACCGGCGTGTCGCTCGGCCCGCCCACGATCACCAGCTCGCCCGTGCCCGTCCAGCGCATGTCGACCTTCGCGTCGAAGCATTCCGAGGACGGCCTCGCCTTCAAGCGGCCGCTGTGCAGCACCTTCGCCCCGCACACCGGGACCGTAATCTCCAGCGACGCCTCGCTCAGGTCGCCGTTCATCGGGAGGGCGCCCGCCTCTCCCTCCACATTGCCCGCCAGGTCGACCGGCTGCGCCTTCGGCCGGCGCGAGTCTGACTGGAAGATCCCGATACTCGCGTTCAGGTGGCGCTCGAGCCCCGCGCCCGAAGCCCGCTCCGTCTCGCCGATAGCGATCTCGACCGAAGTGTGCAGCCCGCGAGCGTCCGACACGAGGACGGCCCCCGCCTCGCGCTCCACGAACGTGCTCGTTGTCGTTCCCGCCGAAGCGGCGCCCGCCTGCCATGCGAGCAGAACGACGCCCAGCGCTGCGGCGGCGACGAGCAGGACGAGAGTACGAGAGAGCATGGCGACTCAACGGCTGGTAAGTCGTTAAGCAGAGTATATGACCGAGGCGGCTGGATTGGGTGCGGGGAATCATAAGAGTTCCATTTGGATTCCAGTCGGCGCTAGGTGAAGCCGGGTGAACGTGGTGAGATGCCGGTTAGCGGGGAATAGGTGAGCAGGAAGTGGGGATTTCTGTCAGCGGACTGCCTGCGGCGCAGCGGATAAGCGGATTGAGTCGGCCGGGGAGGGCTAGCGGGCGATTAATTTCATCATGCGCGATACCGTGCAACTTCGGGTTCGATGAGTTGGAATAGGCCATCCTCTAGCTCCTCGATCAGCTCATCCGTGATCAGCGTGTCATCGTCTCGATGGAACAGAAGGCGTCTCGCTTGTTCGGCTTTTCTGAAGAGAGCTTCGAGAGCGTCTATTCGGGCCCGCCCCAACACAGGATGGCCACCAGCCCCGCTTCTGAGCTGAGCCAAGTACGCAAGGATCCTCGTTAAATCCCATGCGCCTTTTGGCTGGCCAAATCGGACCAGGGCAATAAGTGCAAACCATAGATGGGCGAACGTGTCGACACGGACCGGAGAGGCCCGAGCCAGTTGCATCCATTCGAGGGCGCGGGTTACGTGATGCGGTACGGCAAGTATTTTCATTGGCATTAATCAATACCGATCTTGCTAAGTTGGGAGGCCGATTTTGGCGCCCGCAGCTCGACATGAAACTCAGCAGAACCCAGTCCGGTCTTCCCTCCGCGAGCCGTTACGATCCCTTCCCAAATGGTGTTCGACAGAACGATCGGCGGGTAGTGATTACGCAGAAGTGCAGCAACGCACGCACGGTCGATCGCCGAGCATCGCGAGCGCGGTTAGGTGTAGTCTCTTTCACTAATACCACGGCGAAAGCGCAATAGCGTGCAACGCCACGCCATGACAGGCGCCAGGTGGGCGTGTCGGTTGTGGGTAGCTTATGGCGCTAACCTGTCTCTAGGTGCGCGGAGAGCACAACTTGTCCTTCCGGCTGCAACCAATTTGCCCCTTTCGAGACCAAGCGCAGTCGCTCCGCTCGATCCTTCGAGAGCCTCAGGACGAGCGGGGAGAGGCGTCGTCTTTTGCGGGGTGACTGTCGTTATCCTTGCTACTCACCGAGGCTCGCCATAACATGGCCGTAGGCCCATGAGCGACACACCTAATCTGCGCATACCCGGCCCCACTCCTGTCCCGCCGGACATCCTGGAGGCCGTGGCGCACCCGATGGTGAACCACCGGGGGCGCGAGTTCGCGGCGCTTATTTCGCGGGTGGCGGAGCGGCTGAAGGACTGGTTCCAGACGAGCAATGACGTGCTGATTCTGAGCGCGTCAGGGACAGGCGGTCTGGAGTCGGCCGTGGTGAGCACGCTCTCGCCGCGAGACAGGGTGCTCTCGGTGAGCATCGGGGCGTTCGGGGAGCGGTTCGCGGCGATCGCGGACACCTACGGCGCCGAGGTGATCCCGCTGCAGTATGAGTGGGGGCAGGCGGCGCGGGCGGAGGACGTGCGGCAGGCGCTGGCGGAGCACCCGGACGTGAAGGCGGTGCTGGTCACGCACAACGAGACGTCGACCGGAGTCACGAACCCGCTAGAGGAAATCGCTCGCGCGATTAGGAGCCAGGAGTCAGGAGTCAGGAGCCAGGCACCTTCGAGAGCCTCAGGGCGAACGGATGGGCCGTTGGTGCTGGTGGATGCGGTGAGCAGTTTGGGGGCGATCCCGTTCGAGGCGGACGGGTGGGGGCTAGACGTGGTCGTGACGGGGTCGCAGAAGGGGTGGATGGTGCCGCCGGGGCTGGCGTTCGTCTCGATGAGCGAGCGGGCGTGGCGGGCGTATGAGAACGCGAAGATGCCGCGCTTCTACCTCGACCTTGGGCGGCACCGGGACGCGCTGCCGAAGGGGCAGACGCCCTGGACGCCGGCGATGTCGATCTTCTTCGGCCTCGACGTGGCGCTCGAGCGCATGGCGGAGGAAGGTGCGGAGCGCATCTTCACGCGGCACGCGTCGATGGGGCGCATGGTGCGCGAGGGAGTGAAGGCGTTCGGGCTGGAGCTGCTGTGCCAGGACGAGCGCTACGCTTCGGACACGGTGACGGCGATCAAGTGCCCGGAGGGCGTCGAGGTGAGCGCGCTGCGGAACACGATGGAGGACGAGTACAACGTGGTCATCGCGGGCGGGCAGGGCAAGCTGCAAGGGAAGATCTTTCGTATCGGCCACCTGGGGCTCGTGGAGGAAGAGGATATCCGGGAGACGCTTGCGGCGCTCGAGCAGACGCTGGCGAAGCTGGGGTTCGCTGTGCGCGCGGCGCGCTGAGGCGCAGGAACCGCGAGACGGGAGCCAGGAATCCAAGCCGAATCGCCACCCCGTGTGTCCCTCGGAGCGTGATGTTCCTCTTTCTTGGTTGCGGGATGTTCTTCGTCCCACCCACCCGCCCGGGACGATACATTGGGGGACACCCCCAACCCCCGGCCTGGCGGCGCCCATTCTTGCGATCCGGCGGTCCAGTAAGGTCCGAAGGTCTCGGTTTAGTCCAACCACATGCTGAGACTCCGAACGCCATGCTCATGACTGTCGCTTGCGCGGTGTGATTCTTTCTGTACATCCTGCCGGAAGGGTAAATTGGGGGACACCCCCAACCCCCGGCCTGGCGGCGCAAACCATCCGCCCGAGGGGATAAACTGGGGGACACCCCCAGGCCCCCGGCCTGCGGCGCAAACCGCCCGTCCGAGAGGGTAAACTGGGGGCCGTCCCAAGATCCCGGCCAAGCGCCGCCCTGCACGCGGGACCCGGAAGGCTCATCGGTATGACGTGGGCAGGCGTTTCCGAGAGTCCTGGAGTGCATCGCTGTCCGATAGGGTGGGTTGGGACAGATCCTTCGTTTCTCAGGATGACAGCTGGGGCGTAAAGATGGGTGGTTGGTAGGATACAGGGTGAAGGTGTAGACCAATGGCGATCTCAAACACAGAGCGACGGACTGAAGGGCAGAGCGGGAACGGAAAGACCGCGTTCCGCATCCTCGTCTGTGACCCGATAGCCGAGGACGGCGTTGAGGCGCTTAAGCGCTCGGGCGCGGATGTGGACGTGCGGACAGGGCTGTCGCCGGAGGAGCTGCGCAAGAGCGTGGACGGCTACGACGCGCTGGTGGTTCGCAGCGAGACGAAGGTGACGCGCGAGATCATCGAGGCGTCGAGCACGCTGCAGGTGGTCGGCCGCGCGGGTATCGGCGTCGATAACATCGACCTCGATGCCGCGACGGAGAAGGGCGTAGTCGTCGTCAATGCGCCGACGGGGAACGTGATCTCGGCGGCGGAACACGCGATCGCGCTGATGCTTTCGCTATCGCGGCACATCCCGGAGGCGAACGCGTCGCTGCGCTCGGGCAAGTGGGAGCGCGGGCGCTTCCAGGGGACAGAGGTGCGCGGCAAGACACTGGGGATCGTCGGGCTGGGGCAGGTCGGGTCGGAGGTGGCGCGGCGGGCGAAGGGACTCGAGATGCGGGTGCTGGCGCACGATCCGTTCGTGCCGGAGGAGCGGGCGCGCGTCCTGGGCGTGGACGTCGTCCCGATGGAGAAGCTGGTCAAGGAGTCGGACTACATCACGGTGCACACGACGCTCACCGAGGGTACGAAGCGCCTCATCGGCGAGGCGGAGCTGCGGGCGATGAAGCCGTCGGCCCGCGTGATCAACACCGCGCGCGGGGGCATCGTGGATGAAGCTGCGCTCAAGCAGGCGCTCGACGAGGGCTGGATCGCGGGCGCGGCGATCGATGTCTGGGAGAAGGAGCCGCTGACGAGCCACCCGCTGTTCGAGTCGGACAAGGTCGTGGTCACGCCGCACCTCGGCGCCTCGACGGCGGAGGCGCAGGAGCGCGTCGCCGTAGACGTCGCCGAGCAGATCATGGCTGTGCTTCGGGGCGAGCCGGCGCGCTACGCGGTGAACGCCCCGCTGATCCCGGCCGAGACCTACAGCTACCTGGCGCCGTATGTGCCGGTAGCGTTCAAGGCCGGCGAGCTGGCGGTGCAGCTGCACGAGGGCCAGATGGGGCGCATCGAGATCGACTACTCGGGCGAGATCGCGCAGCACGACGTGACGCCGCTGAAGGCGGCCGTCGTCGGCGGGCTGCTGGCGCCGATCAGCGAGGACCACGTGAACGTCGTCAACGTCGACATCATCGCGCAGCGGCGGGGGCTTCAGATCACGGAGAAGCGAGGCCCCTCACACGAGATTTACGCGAACCTCGTGAAAGTGCGAATCGGCTCGAAGGCGGGTGGCGCAGAGATCGCCGGCACGCTGGCGCACGACGGGCCGCACATCGTCTCGATCGACGGCTTCTGGGTGGATGTGCCGCCGAGCGAGGGCTACCTGCTGCTGGTCGAGAACAAGGACCGCCCGGGGATGGTAGGCGCCGTGGGCACGCTGATGGGCGAGTACCGCGTAAACATCAGCTTCATGAATGTCGGGCGGCACGAGAAGCGGGGAACGGCGCTGATGGTGCTCGCGCTGGACGAGACACTGACGCCAGAGCAGATCGCGCGGGTGAAGGAGATCCCGGACATCCTCGGGGTGAAGCTGGCGCGACTGTAGGGCGAAGAAAGAGGGAAAAAGAGGAGTGTGGTTGCTCCGCTCTGTCCTTCGAGACGCCGCCCCCAAACCCCAATCCACCCCTCGGCTCCTCGGGACGAGCGGGAAGGGACCCTTTTCAGAACGCTCGACTACGGTGTCTCGAGCGAGTCGTGGAGGGAGCAGTCGGCGAGGCCGGAGACGTACTTCGAGTAGACCCAGCCCTCGATGGGGGCGCTGATCCGGTACCAGCCGTAGCCGGGGATGGGGGACGCCGTTGGTGGCGTGCCCGGCTGCGTGAGAACGAACTCCTCGCCGGTCACGGTGGAGTTGTCCTCGACGGTGCGAACGAGCTGGGCGGTGGCGGACGGTTCTGCGCGGACGTTCAGGCCGGTCCCCTGCGTGCAGACGGTCATTTCGCCCGGCAACTTCGAAGCCTGGTAGTACTGCACGCCGCCCGCGTAGTACGCCCAGTTGCCGTCTGCCTCGCGTCCCATAAGCAGACCCGATGAGCCACCGGACGGGCCTTCGATCTTAAGCACAGCGACGCCGAGCGAGGCGTTTTCGCGATTGTCGGGGTCTATCGAGATGCAGTCTGCTTGCTCGGGATTATTGGTGGTGCAATCGGCGTCGGAGACACCTTCAAGGAGCTCGATGGCGCCGGCGAGTGCCGCTTCGGCCGGGTCTTCCGACGGGGAGGCGGACGATGAAGCGCCCCTAGTAATAACCGCGCCGGGTGCGGATGAGGTGCTCGATGGTTGCTCGTCGTCCCCGCCGCCGCAACCGATCGTAGCGGCGCCGGCAAAGGCGAGGGCGAGAACGATCTTTCCTACGGCTTACCTCCCAACGCTGACAGA
>Ga0209378_1002180_pt1 | contig 13626 bp, 14 predicted proteins | sample GraSoiAngelo_156_FD_186170 | JGI IMG/M metagenome (GOLD analysis project Ga0209378, IMG submission 186170) | Grasslands soil microbial communities from the Angelo Coastal Reserve, California, USA - 14_1009_13_40cm (SPAdes) (version 2) | ecosystem: Environmental > Terrestrial > Soil > Grasslands ... | reverse complement strand
GGTTTCCGCCTCGGCACCGGTCGCGCCCGCGGCACGCGCATCGCCCGCCGCCGCGGCACCGGCGGCCTGCCCCATCGCCCGCTGGGCGCGCCGCGCCGCGTCTTGGGACCTGGCCAGCGGCTGCGCCTCGGGCGCCGCGTCGGCCGCGTGGGCCAGGTCCTGCGCCGCTTGGGCGATCCCCCGCCCCAGCGAATCCGCCCGCGCCGCGAGCGCACGCTCTCCCCGGGCGGCGGCCGTGTCGGCGCGCGGCGCATCCGCGCGGTTCCACTCGGCCTGGCGTTGCTGCAGCTCTTCCGCATCGGCGGCGAGCGACGCCAGCGCGCCCTCGACGGCCGCGCGGCGGAACAGCTCGCCGCTCCGCTCGAGCTCTTCCTTCAACTGTTGCTGCGCCTCGGCGAGCCGCTGTAAGGCCTGTCGCATCGCCTCCGGGTCGAGCCGCGCCAGCGCCCGCTGCAGGTCGCGCAGCCGCTGCTCCAGCTCGGGGCTGATGGCGCGCTCGAGCAGCTGTTGCACCTCGCGCAGCCGCGCCTGGAACGCCGTGTCGTCGATCCCCGCGGCATGGGCGGCGCGGGCGATCTCCGCCACTTCGCGCGCCAGGGCGCGCACGCGCTGCTGCAGCGCCTCCTGCTCGCGGGCCAGGGCCTCGGCCCGCTCCGTCGCCTGGAACGGCAGCGTGCCCGCCTGAGCGGCCCCCGGGGGGGGCGTCCGCGTACCGCTGGGCGCGGCGTCACGCGAGCGCTCCTGCGCCAGCGTGCCCGTGCGCTCGCCCAGGGCGCGCTGCTCCGCCGCGAGCGAATCGGCCGCCGCCGCCGCGTCCTGCGCCGCCTCGCGGGTCGCGGCCCGCAGCTCGTCGAGGCTCGGCAGGCGCAGCGCGTACTCCACGCTCTGGCCGCGGTGCGGCACGGGCGCGTTATCCCAGGCGTCCACGCGCAGCCGCAGCGTGTCCCCCGGCAACAGGCCGCGGGCCGTGGCGTCGAGGTCGCCCTGCACGATGGCGCGCTCCCCCACGCCGCTCACGTCGAGCGGCTGCCGCAGCGGCTGCCCCGTCTTCCCGGTGCGGCTCACGCGCCAGCTCACGAGCTCCAGCCGCGACAGGCCGTGGTCGTCGCGCGCGTCCACGACGAGCGGCTGGCGCAGCGACAGGGGGAGCGTCGTGTCCCGGCCCGGCAGTGGCACGAGCACCACGGGCGCCGAATCGGGGATCACGCGCAGCTCGAGCTCCGGCGCCGCGCCCTCGAGCGGTCCACCGTCCGCCGCGGTGAGGTCGAGCCGCCACGTCCCCGAGGCCGCAGGGAGCAGCCGGCCCGAGAAGCGGGCTCCCTCCACGGCGAGCCGTGACGCAGGGCCCCGGCCCTCGTGGCTCCACGCGGCGCGCGCCAGCGCCACGCTCGCCGAGCCGCTCGTCAGGATCTCCGTGCCGGCGGGGATCGGCACGGTGTCGGCGCCCGAGACGAGCGGCTCGTCGGCGCGGGCGAGGTAGGCGGGATAGCGGGCGGTGAGCTCGAGCGCGGCGACGAATGCGGGGAGCGCCACCGTCACCCGCCGCACGGCGCTGGTGCGGGCGCCGCTCGCCGCCTTCACATACAGGTCGCTCTCGAGCGGCCCGACGCGGCGTGCGGCGCGGCCCGCGGAGTCGAGCGTCACGGCGGCCCCGCGCCACGCCTCCCCGGGGCCGCGGGTCCACAGCACCGCGCGGGCGGCGGCGGGCGCCTCGATCGTCACCGTCACGCTGGCGCCGCGCGGCACCGTGGCGCGGTCCAGGAGCACGCGCACCGGCGCGCGCGCGTCGCGCAGCGTGCGGAGCGGGTGCCAGAAGGCGGCGCGCCCGGTGGCGGGGGCGGCCGCGACGAACAGCGCCGCCCCCGCGAGCCCGACTCCCGCGGCGACGCCGATCGCGCGGCGCGTCTCCCGCGCGAGTGTCCGGCGCACCAGCGGAGTCGCCTGCTCGACGATGCCCGCGGCGCGGCGGTCCGCGAGCGCAAACAAGTCGGCGCTCGCCCCGCTACGGCTCGCGGCGGGCGTGACCGTGCTCTGAACGCTGCCCGAGCGCGTCCCGGCGGCCTGCTCGACCAGCCGGCCGAGCGCGGGCGGCGCCGCGGCCGCGCCGGCGCGCGCCGCCGCCCATCCCGCCGCCCCCGCCACCCCGAGGATCGCCGCCCATGCCGCGAGCACCGCGCTCACCCGCGGCGCCAGCAGCATGCCCGCCGCCGCGATCGCAAAGACCACGCCCGCGCTGGAGACCAGGATCGCTCCGGCGCGGGCGCGCGCGTGCGGCAGCCCGAGCTGCCGCAGCCGGACCGCCGTCTCGGTCACCGGGTCGAGCTCACGGCGTAAGTGAAGAGGTTCACACCCATGCGCAGCGCCGCCTCATGCAGCTCGGGGGGGTCGTGGTGGACGTCCGGATCCTCCCAGCCGTCCCCCAGATCGGACTGATAGGAATAGTACACCACGAGGCGGTCACCCAAAAAGACGCCGAACCCTTGGGCCGGCAGCCCGTCGTGCTCGTGGATCTTGGGAATGCCGCGCGGGAAATCGTAGACGAGATGATACACGGGATGCGCGAGCGGCACCTCGACCAGCGGGTGGTCGGGGAAGACGCGCGCGATCTCGCGCCGGAACGACTTGTCCATGCCGTAGTTGTCGTCGGCGTGTAGGAACCCACCCTGCTCGAGGTAGCGGCGCAGGATCTTGAGCTCCTCGTCCGAGAAGCGCACGTTGCCGTGCCCCGTCATGTAGATGTACGGCACGTCCCACAGCTCCGGCCCGGCGAGCGTGACGACGCGCTCCCGCTCCGCGACCTGCAGCGCCGTGCGCTCGCGCAGGGCGGTGAGGAGGTTCGGCAGGCTGGAGGGATTGGCGTACCAATCGCCGCCGCCGTCGTAGTGCAGGCGGCCGATGGTGAGCGAAGCCAAGTGCGGAGTGCGGAGTGCGGAGTGCGGAGTTCCCGGCTCGGCGTTCGTCGCGCCGACTCCGCATTCCGCATTCCGCACTCCGCATTCGGAGCGGCCGGCGAGCGGCAGCCACAGTGCCGCGAGGATGATGGCCAGGGTTTTCACAGTTCGTTCACGAGCCGATATGCGGTGTTCCGCGTGATCCCCGTCTCGGCCGCGAGGCGCTCGGCGACGTCTTTGCGGGTCATCCCCTGCGCCAGCAGCGCGCGGGCGCGCTCCTCGGGATCGGGGGGCCGCTCCTCGCGCGCGGGCCGGCCGGCGCCCGCGACCACGACCGTGACCTCGCCGCGCACCGGGGCTCGGGCGTAATAACCCGCGAGCTCGGCCAGGGTCCCGCTGCGCGTCTCCTCGAACACCTTCGTCAGCTCGCGCGCCACCGCGGCGCGGCGCTCCTGCCCGCACGCCGCCGCGAGGTCGTCCAGTAGGTCCACCACGCGCAGCGGCGCCTCGAACAGCACCGTCGTCCACTCGCTCTCCGCCACGAGGTCGAGCAGGCGGCGGCGCTCGCCGCCCTTCCGGGGCAGGAAGCCGAGGAACAGGTAGCGGTCCGCCGCGAGCCCCGAGACCGAGAGCGCAGCGGCCACGGCGGTCGGACCCGGGACCGTCACGACGGGAACGTCCCGCGCGCGCGCCGCGGCCACGAGCTCGGCGCCGGGGTCGCTCACGGAGGGAGTGCCGGCGTCGGTGACGAGCGCGACGTCCTTGCCGCTGCCGAGCAGGTGGAGGACGCGCCGCAGCGCGGCCGCCGGGGAATGCGCGTGGACGCTCAGCAGGTCGGCGCGGGAGCCGACGTGCGCGAGCAGAGTCTTCGTGTGGCGGGTGTCTTCCGCGGCGACCGCCGCGACGCCGCGCAGGGTCTCGGCCGCGCGCGGCGAGAGGTCGTCCAGGTTACCGAGCGGCGTCGCCACCACGTAGAGCGTGCCGGACATCTCACCACGCCACCTGCCAGGGCAGCCCCGTGTAGAAGCCGGCGGCCTGCAGCACGTAGCGGTGCTCCTTGGTGGCCTCGCGCAGGATCTTGGGCGCCGTGCCCGGCATCACGACCTCCACCCCCTCGAGCAGCTGCAGTGACCAATCGGTGAGCGCGCTCGACAGCTCGTCAGGCTGCACCACCGCGTCCGGCGTGTCGGCACCGCGCGGCACGGAGAGCAAGGACAGCGCCCTGTGCATCCCGACGATCCCCGCGCATACGCGCGACGCGCGCCGCTTCGCCTCACCCGGAAACTCCTTGTCCACCTCGTCCACGATGCGCCAGTACAGCTCGCGGTAGGTGTTGATCAGGGCGTTGGCGGCTTGGGCGGGCAGCTCGGCGGCGGGCGGAAACAAGCATGCCACCACCGCCGGCGTGGCGCCGTCGGGCGTGTGCGCGAACTGCGATTCGATGTACTTGCCGACCGGCAGCGCCTCCGGCCGGTCGCAAAAGTAGCCGGTGGTGAAGCGGCCGTTCTCGAACCGCAGGTAGGACACGCGGCCGTTCGAGATCAGCTCGAGCACGCCACTGACCTGCTCCTGCTGCAGCGCCGGGAAGAAGGCGCCCGGCTGCTCCGGGTCCACGAACCGGCTCTGGACGGGCGCGGCGCACGACTGGTACATCCAGGCGAGCTGCTCCATCGGCGCGGCGGCGTACATCAGCTCGCCCCGCTCCACTTCCCCGCGCATCCGCTTCAGCGCCTCCGTGATCGTGACGACCTGCCGCCCCGTGGTATGCAGCGAGGCCGCGTTCACGGCTTCGCCTTTGCGGAAGAACAGCAGCAGGCACTCGTCCGGGAGATAGGCCGTGATGTAACCGTCCACGCGGCCGTCGCGGTCCCGTTTGGCGAAGGCCAGGAGGTTGTCGAGGTGGATGAAGGCCAGGCGGGTCCGATGCACCAGCCGGTTCACCTGCGGGAACATCAGATCCGCGAGGCGAACCGGCGAATTCATCAGGCGAGCGGTGCTCGCGCGCATGGTCCTCCGGGGAGGATGCTACGCCAGATGCTGTTGGATCTTCTGCACGAACGCCGGCTTCGGATAGGCGCCGACCAGCGTGTCCACGTGGCGCCCGTCCTTGAAGAATAGAATACTCGGAATCGACCGCACGTTGAAGCGCATCGCGGTCTGCTGATTCGCGTCCACGTCCAGCTTGACCACCTTGACCCGGCCGTTGTATTCGCCGGCGAGCTGCTCCAGAATCGGCGCCACCATGTGGCACGGGCCGCACCAGGTGGCCCAGAAGTCCACGATGGCGAGCCCCACGTGCTGCTCCACTTCGTGTGCGAACGTGGCGTCACTGACCGCCGCGGGATGTCCTGCTGCCATGAAACCCTCCACTCCGTCTCTCTTGACCGTTAAGTTGACTGCCATATGGCCGACGCCCGTCCCAGCATCGCCCACGTGGGCATCGCGGTCCCCAGCATCGCCCGAGCCCTGGCGTTCTATCGCGACGTCCTCGGCCTCACCCCTGGCCCCCCCGAGTCCGCCGACGGGGCCACCATCGTGAGTCTGGCGTTCGGCGACGTCCACGTCGAGCTGCTCGAGCCGCGCGATCCCGCGGGGCCCGTGGCGAAATTCCTCGCGAAACGGGGGCCGGGGATCCACCACATCTGCTACCGGGTGCCGGACCTGGACCGGGCGCTGGAGCGCTGCCGAGCGGCGGGGTATCGCCTCGTGGACGACGTGCCGCGGCGCGGCGCGGGCGACCGACGCATCGCGTTCCTACACCCCAAGGCGACGGCCGGCATCCTGCTGGAGCTGACCGAGTAACCGTAACGCCGGCCCCTAGGGTCCGGTTCCCGACCCGGGCTTGCACGCCCCCGCCGGATTGGTGACGACGTCGAGGTGCACGTCGTTGACGAGCCAGCTGCCGCTCTTGGCGCGCACGAGATCGACCGGGAACACGAAGTTGCATCCGGTCACCCGCTGCAGCTCGACCCGGAAGGAGCGCTCGTTCGAGTTGCCGGGAACCAGCAGTGGGCCTTCGACCACGCGGTAGCCCGCATGCACGAGGTACCGCTGCATGACGAGGAGACGCTGGCGCAGCTCTTCCGGCTTCATCCAGTCGTTGGCGGGACCGCGCTCGGTGCCCCACAGCGCGCCCATGCGCTGCAGGTCGCCCGCCTTCACGGCGGCGAAGAACTGGTCGAGCGTCTGGTTCATCGACTGCGGCGAGACCGTCTGGGGACCCGGGGCGCCACCACAGGCGAGGCCGGCGAGCGCGCACAGCACGGTGAGTCGTCGTCTCACGGCGGCACCCTGAGGTGAACGGAGTGAACCGAAGGTAAGGCGGCATGCGGCTCTACGTCAACATCGATCACGTCGCGACGCTGCGCGAGGCGCGCAAGACGGACGAACCCGACCCGGTGCGCGCCGCCGAGGCGGCCGAGCGCGGCGGCGCGGACGGCATCACCGTGCACCTGCGCGAGGACCGCCGTCACATCCAGGACGCGGACGTGCGCGCGCTGCGCGAGCGCGCGCACACCGTGCTGAATCTCGAGCTGGGCGCGAGCGCGGAGATCCTGCGGCTCGCCTGCCGCCTCCGCCCTTTCCAGGCGACGCTCGTGCCGGAGCGGCGCCAGGAGATCACCACCGAGGGCGGGCTCGCCCTGCGGCCGCGCGACCGCAAGCTCGCGCACGCGATCCGGCGTCTCGCCGGCGCGGGCATCCGCGTCAGCCTCTTCATCGATCCCGAGCCGCGCACGATCGAGCGGGCCGCCGCGCTCGGCGTCGCGGCGATCGAGCTGCACACGGGCCGCTACGCCCACACCTGGAGCCGGAGCGAGGCGGCGCTCGCGGCCCTGCGCCGCGCCGCCCGCGAGGCCCGCGCCCTCGGCCTCGCCGTGCACGCCGGCCACGGCCTCACCTACCACAACGTCCAGCCCGTCGCCGCGATCGCGGAGATCGAGGAGCTCAACATCGGGCACTCGATCGTGAGCAATGCCGTCTTCTGGGGGATGGAAGAGGCGGTCCGGCGCATGCGGCGGCTTGTGGACGAGGCCGGGAAGTCTTCTTAGCTTGTTTCCGCCATGACGCCCCCAGGCAAGCCCCTCGGCATGTCCGACTTCTTCGCCCTCGAGGCGGGGGAGTATCTCGAGCGGCTGGACGCGTTGCTCCAGCAGAGCGAGACGCCCGCGGCGGACGAGTTCGTGCGGCTGGCACGGGCGCTGCGCGGCAGCGCCTTGATGGCGAATCAGCAGGCGATCGCCAAGGCGGCGGCGGGCGTCGAGTCGCTGGCGCGCGCGCTGCGCGAGGGCCGCCGCCCGTGGGATGCCCAGACGAAGCAGCTCGCCGTGCGCGCGATCGACGACCTCAAGATCTTCGTGCGCCGCGCGGCGAACTGGACCCAGGCCGACAGCGCCAAAGCGGAGGCGCTGGGCGCGCAGCTGGACCAGCTCGCGGGCCGCCCTTCCGCCCAGGTGCGGGCGGCCGAGGCGCTCGGCCTCGACGCCGGCGCCCGCGCGTTCGTGGCGCGCGAAGGCGCGGCGATCGCGAGCGCGCTGGACCGCGCGGCCCAGGCTCTGCGCGCCAACCCGCTGGCGCACGACCCGCTGCAGCACGTGCTGCGCGCGCTCCAGGGGCTGCGCGGCCTCGCGGCGCTGAGCGACCTGCCGCCCCTCCCCGACCTGCTGGAGGGGATCGAGCGCGCCATCGGCGAGCTGTCCCGCCCGGGCTTCGCCCCCCCCGCGAGCGTGGGCGACCTGTTCCAGGGTGCGGCGAGCGCGATCGCGAAGAGCGCCCGCGAGGTCGCCGAGCGCGGCCGGCCCGATCCCGAAGGCCCGGAGTTCCGGAGCTTCGCGGCCCTGCTCGTGAAGGTCCTGGAGAGCGAGCCCGACGTCGTGCCCGTCACGTCCCTGTACTACGAGGACGCGGGTCCGCACGTGGTGAAGCAGGGCGTCCCGGCGGCGCGGCCCGCGACCCTGGGACGGTTGGAGCTCGTGAGCCACGGCGAGCACCTGCGTCAGGCGGCGGACTCGCTGGAGCGCGCCCCCAGCCCGACGCAGCGGGAGCTCCGCGCCCACACGCTGGCGGGCACGTTCCGCGCGCTGGCGCAGGCGGGCGGCGGGGCGCTCCCCGAGCGCGTGGCGCAGTTCGCGGCGGCGGCGCGCGAGGCCGTGTCGAGCGGGGTCGCGGTGCGCCGCGCCACCGAGTTCGCCAACGTGCTGCGGCGCGCCGGCGACCTCCTGACGCGCTCCGGCGCGGGCGATGAGGCGGCGCTCGCCGCCGAGCTGGACGACCTCACCGGAGCCCTGCACGCGCTGGGCGGGCCGGGAGCGCGCCCGGCTCCGAGCGCGCCGCTACCGCCCCCCGCTCCGTCGGCAGTCGCCGACCAGTCGGTCCCCGAGTCGCCCGACCTGGTGGGGTCCTGGGCCGTTTACCAGCGGCTGACGCGCGCGGGGGTCGGCCCCGCGTCGCTCGAGGAGCTCGTCGCGCTGAAGGACGCGCGCACGGCACCGCGCGCGCCCTCGCTCGACACGGGGCGCCCGGTCGAGCCCTCGATCGTGGACATCCGCGCGCTGCTGTATCGCGGCGACCGCGCACTCCAGCGCGCGCACGAGCTGCGCGAGCAGGCGAAGCACGCCACCGGCGACGCGCTCCGCGCCCTCGTCGACGAAGTCTGCGACCTCGTTGCCCTCGCCGCCGAGCCCGGCCCCCCCGGCCCCTAGGCGGTCCACCCGCGCCCCGTGGGCGTGGGTGGCGGGGCTCGTCGTCACGGCGGCGCTGCTCTACTGGACGCTGCACGACGTGGACCCGCGCGCCGTGCTGGGCCACATCCACCGCGCCCATCCCTTCCTTCTTATGGCGGCGGTGCTCACCGCCACGCTCACGTTTCCGCTGCGCACGGCTCGCTGGCGCCTGATCCTGCGGGACGTGGACGGCCACCGCTTCCCGTGGCTGCCGCTGTGGCACGCTACGGCCGTCGGCTTCATGGCCAACAACCTCCTCCCGGTGCGCGCCGGCGAAGTGGCGCGCGCCTACGTCGCGCGCCGCCGGCTCCCCGTGCGCTTCATGACGGCGCTCGCCTCGATCGGCGTGGAGCGGGCGCTCGACGGCCTCGTCATGGTGGGTCTGTTGGCGCTCGCGCTCGCGGCGCCGTCGTTCCCCGGCCACGCGACGCTGGGCGGCACCTCGCTCGCGAGCGTCACCACCGGCGCGGCGGCGCTGTTCGCGGGCGTCCTCGTTGTGGCGCTCGCCGTGGTGCACCGGCCCGCGCCGTGGCTCTCCCTCGCGAGCAGGCTGGCGCACCGGGTGCTCCCACCGGCCCTCGCCGATCGGCTGACGCATCTGGCCGAGGGCGTCGTCGCGGGGCTCGCCGTCCTGAAGCATCCCGGCCGCTTCGCGCTGGTGGTGGGTTGGTCGCTCGTCCTGTGGCTCGTGAACGCGGCGTCGTTCGCGCTGTGCTTCCGCGCCTTCGACCTCCCGCTGGCGCCGGAAGCGGCGCTGCTGTTGCAGGGCGTGATCGGCTTCGGCGTCGCCCTGCCCTCGTCCCCCGGCTTCTTCGGGCCGTTCGAGGCGGCGACGCGCGTGACGCTCGCGCTCTACGGGATCGGCGCCGAGCAGGCGGTGAGCTACGCGGTGGCGTATCACCTCGGCGGGTTCGTGCCCATTACGCTGCTCGGTCTGTACTCGCTATCCCGCACGCACCTGCGCCTCGGTGAGCTGCGCCGGGCGGAAGCGGTGGACGAGTAGCGTGGCGGCACCGGACCGGGTCCGCGTCGCGGCGCACGCGAAGCTCAACCTGTTCCTGCGGATCCTCGCGCGCGAGCAGTCCGGCTACCACCAGATCGAGACCGCCTTCGCGCTGCTCGATTTGGCGGACGAGCTGACGGTGTCGCGCGCGCCGGCGGGCGTGACGCTGGCGGTCCAGGGCGCCACCGCCGACCTCGGACCGCCGGAGGAGAACCTCGCCGTGCGCGCCGCGCACGCGGTGCTCGAGGCCTCGGGCCGGCGCTTCGGCGTCGCGATCGAGCTCGTGAAGCGGATCCCCGTGCGGGCGGGGCTCGGCGGCGGCTCGAGCGACGCGGCGGCCGCGCTCCTCGCCGTGAACGCCCTCGGCGGCGACGCCGTCCCCCGCCCCGAGCTGCTGCACCTCGCCACGCGGCTGGGTGCCGACGTGGCCTTCCTCGCGAGCGGCGCGCCCGCGGCGGTCGCGTGGGGGCGCGGCGAGCGATTGTTCCGCTTCGCCCCGCCGCCCGCCGCGCCCGCGCTCGTCGCGGTGCCGCCCATGGACGTCGCGACGCCAGACGCCTACGGCTGGTGGGACGCGCTCTACCCGGAGCCCGCCGCGCGCGGTCCCGTGGTGCTCGACGCCGAGGCGCTCGCCGGCTGGGGCAGCATCGGCCGCCTCGGCGGCAACGACTTCGAGATCCCGGTGTTCGGCAAGCACCCCGCGCTGCGCACCCTGTACGAGCGGCTGGCCGGGACGAAGCCTCTGTGGGTGCGGCTGTGCGGCTCGGGGAGCGCGGTCGCCGCGGTGTACCGCTCGGAGCGCGACCGCGACGATGCGGCGATGATGCTGGGGGAGAAGCAGCAGCGACTGATCCGCACGATGACGCGGGCGACGCCCCCCGCGGGGCCGAAGCCGAGCGACTCCTGACCCGTCCGAGCGGAACCCCGCTACAGCGACTTCAAGAACATGATCAACGCCGCACTATCGGCCGGGGACAGTGCCTTGAACCGGTCGCGCGCGCCGGCCGCTTCGCCGCCGTGCTGCGCCAGCGCCTGATCCACGGTCGTCGCGCGGCCGTCGTGCAGGAAATGCGTGGCGAACCGCAGCGCGATCAGCGGCTCGGTCCGGAACTCGGCCGGCGTCGCCAGGCCGAGGCAGATGTCCGCGAGGTCCGGGCCCATGTCGTGCAGCAGCAGATCGCTGTAGGCGGCGAACTGCTTGTTGCTGAGCGCCGCGATGGGGCTCGGCCCGGTGCGGAGTGTCGGCACGTGACAGGCGGCGCACCCGATCTGCGAGAACAGGTCGCTGCCGTGGCGCTCGTTGTCGCCACCTCTCAGGGGGCTGGGCGCGGCGAGGAAGCGCACGAAGGCGTCGGCCTGATCGAGCGTCGCCTGGTCGATCTCCGGGTCGGCGACGGGATCGACGCCCGGGGGAATCGCCGCTCCGCCGACGGTTCGGCGAGAAACGCGCCGGCGTTGAACTCGCGCAGCGTCGCGAAGTTGGCCTTGCGGCCGAAGCGACCGACCCGGCCGTCGGCGGTCCGGTTGGGGCGCCCGGAGATGCCGTCGCCGTCGCGATCGTCGGGATCCGCGCGGGAGAGGATCTCCGCCTCGGGCACCGCGTCGAGCAGGCCGCGGCCGAACACCGTAGGCGTCGCCCGGAAGGCGCGGGCGGCGCCCGGGGGAAACGGCTCCTGGGTGATTCCCAGCGCAGCTTGAAGCGCGGGCGTCGCCTGCTGCTGGATCACCGGCCCGCCCTGACCAGCGAGGTCGTCGCACACGTCACCCGCAGGGTCGTAAGCGGTGGCGTGAACTTCGATCTCGTCGCCGCGGCCGCCCGCCAGCGGGGCTTCGTGGCACTCGGCACATGAGGTGGAATTGAAGAGCGGGCCCAGCCCCGTCTCGGGGGTGAACTCCCGGTTGAACACGAGGCGGCCGCGTCCGAACAGATTGCGCTGCGCGCCGGTGAGACCCCAGACGGGGTCGCCGGGGGCAAGCATGATCGGGGCTGCGTCGGTGCCCGCGACGTCTCCCGGCCGGCACGCCACGAGGCCCACACATAGGGCCAGGCCCAGCTGTACGGTGGTGCGCATGATCCCCTCCGCGGGTCAACAGGGCGCGAAGGGCGCTTCACGAAGTGGAATGCTAGGTGGGCCGAGCGGGCCCACCCGTGAGCCGTATCACCCGTGTCGAGGTTGGACGGGATTCGTTCGTCGGGAGATCACCCACATGCTGCGACCTTACCGCTGCTCTCCGCTCGGCCTCGCGAACAGGAAATACCCGTAGCCCAGCGCGAGCAGCAGATAGATCGCGACGGTGGACCAGCCCAGCGCGTTGGCGACGCCGGCAAGCTGACCCGACAGCGCGACGACGAATCCGACGACGAGCCCGCCGCCGTACGCGAGCTGGACGGCCCGCCGTGCGGCCGGGTCGGTCACCGTCCTCGCCACCCAGGCGAGCAGGCCGATCTGGATCAGCGCCGCCCCGAACAGCCGCGACATGAAGACGGCCCCCGCATCCATGTTCACCATGCCGTATGGAGCCAGGACAGATGCGGGCGCCAACACGAACCCGATTCCGAAAACAACCGCCACAAAGGCGTGGATCGCCATGAAAGTGCCGAGCTTCATGGAAGGGTCTCCTCTCGAGGGACGCCCTAACATGGCCGTTGCACGGGGAGTTGCGAGATGCTCCGTCGAGGCGTTGCCCGCGGAGAGTGATGTGGCGAAGTTGTAGTCCGAGCATCGCTGGCCCCTCGTCCAATGGCAGGACACCGGACTTTGGATCCGGGAATGGTGGTTCGAGCCCACCGGGGCCAATCCCCACCAAGAAAAAGCGGGCGGGGTGGCCTGACCCCCGGCGGGGTGGCCTGACCCCCGCCCGCGCTGGGTTCTCCCAGCCAGCACCCTACGGCTTGGGCTGGTCGGGCTTCGTCTCCTTCGCCTCCTTGACCTCGCGATCGGCCGCGCGCTCGGCCTCCTTCGCCTCGGACTCGGACAGGCCGAGGCTGTGGAGTGTCTGGCCGAGGCTCTTGCCGCTCTGCAAGCCGTCGAGAATCGCCTTGGTCGTGATGGCGGGGTTCTTAGTGCCGAGGTTCTTGGCGAGCACGTTCGCGGCGATGAACTGGCCCCGCGTGAGCTTCGGGTTCAGCGCCTGCGCTGCCTCGAACTGATCCTCGAGTTCCTTGGCCGGGATGCCCAGCTTGGACGAGATGCCGCCGAAGCTCTTGTCTGCCTTGGCCTCGGTCTTGGGCCCGCTCGCCGAGTGGCTCTGGGGCCCCGTTGTGGGATGCGCTGGCGGCGTGTGGGCCGCCGGAGCCTGCGCGTGAGCCGATCGCTGCGCCGCCGCGGTCGCGTAGGCCGCAACCAGCAGCAGCGAAACCAGCGTTGCACTCGTGAACGGAATCAGCCGTGTGACCTTCATGCTTCCTCCTTCGGGTTTTTTCAGACCTTCGTCAGTTAAGACCACCGGGCTGGCTCGGAGGTAACGGACGGGGGGATGCTCACCGAACGCGGGTATTAAAGTTGGAACGCCGACACACGAAGGCGATTCGATCTGAGACATGGACCGCACGACCGAGATTCTCATCCTGCTGTGCATCCTCGGCTCCGCCGCTGCGAGCGCGCAGTCCGGGGCCAGTGCCGGCGTGACGGCGGGCGCCGCCAAGCTCAGCGACACGCGCTCCGAGCAGGCGCTCACCGGGATCGTCCAGCTGCAACCCCGGCCGTGGCTCACCCTGTCGGCGCTTCCGGCGCTGGTGCACGTCTCGGATGAGGTGAGCGGCCGTCCGGTGTCGAGCAGCGGCCCCGGGGACTTTCCGCTCGTCGTGGGGGCGGCAACGGCGTTCCGGGCGGAGTGGTCGCCGAGCGTCGGCGCCGCACTGATCGTGACTCTGCCCGTCGGGGACGCGGCGTGCGGGCTCGGCGCCGGCCAGGCGGCGGTCGGGGCAAACGTGGCCGCCGGCATCTCGCCGACCGACCGCCTGCACGTCTGGGCGGGCGCGAGCCGCAACCTTTCCGGCCTGGCCACCCAA
>Ga0209378_1002174_pt1 | contig 13664 bp, 10 predicted proteins | sample GraSoiAngelo_156_FD_186170 | JGI IMG/M metagenome (GOLD analysis project Ga0209378, IMG submission 186170) | Grasslands soil microbial communities from the Angelo Coastal Reserve, California, USA - 14_1009_13_40cm (SPAdes) (version 2) | ecosystem: Environmental > Terrestrial > Soil > Grasslands ... | reverse complement strand
ACTCGCCGAGGCGCTGGCTGGCCTCGGCGTCCAGCCGGGGGATCGGCTGGCGGTGGACCTGCCGAACTGGCCGGAATGGGTCGTCACCTTGCTCGCTGCGGCGTATCGCGGCGTCGTGCTGGTGCCCCTCGACCCCTCACTCACCGCACACGAGCTCAAATACCAGCTGCGGCATGCCGAAGTGCGGGCGGCCGTCGTGGCCGAAACGTACGAGGGGTCGGATTTCGTCGAGCTGTACGACGGGATCCTCCCCGACTTGCCGGAGCTGCGCGCGCTGATTCTCGTGGGTGCGACCGATCGCTGGCTGGACGACCGCGTCTATCGCTACGCGGACCTGGTGTCGAAGCGTCCGGCGACGCCGGGAGCGATCGCACCGGGCGACCCGGCCACCCAGCCGCTCGCCATTCTGTACACCTCGGGGACGATGGGGAAGCCCAAGGGCGTGGTGCTGTCGCACGCGAACATCAGCCTGACGGCGCGCGCATCCGGCCAGGCACTCGGTCATACCGGCGAAGACCGCGTGCTCGGCGCAGTGCCCGTGTTCACCATCTTCGGGATGCATGTCGTGGCGGTCACGATCACCGCCGGGGCGACGCTGGTGCTGCAAGAGCGGTTCGACGCCGCCGGCGCGCTGGCGTTGATCCGGCGCGAGGGTGTGACGGTCGTGCACGGCGTCCCCACGATGTTCGAGCTCCTCATGCGCGATCCCTCGTTTGGGGAGTCCAAGCCGACCACCTGCCGCTCGGGGCTCGTCGCGGGGAGCCCGGTCTCCCCCGATCTGGCCCGCCGCATTCGGCAGTGGTGCGACGTCCAGATCGCCTACGGGCTCACCGAAACGGGGCCCACGGTGACGGTCACCCGGTTCGGGGATTCGCCCGAGCGGCGGACGCACACGGTCGGCCAGGCCATCCCGGGCGTGACGCTGAAAGTCGTCGATTTGAAGAGCGGCGTCCTGCACGGGCCCGAGGCGGTGGGCGAGCTGGTGGTGAAAGGACCGAACGTGATGCTGGGCTATTACCGGATGCCCGGCGAGACGTCGCGGTCGCTCACCGCCGAGGGATTCTTGATGACGGGCGACCTCGCGATCCTGGACGAGGACGGCTACGTCAAGGTCGTGGGTCGCCGCGCCGAGGTGATCATCCGCGGCGGCTACAAGATCTATCCACGCGAGCTGGAGGACCTCCTCCGCACGCACCCTGCCGTGGGCGACGCTTGCGTCGTCGGCATCCCCAACGAAACGCTCGGGGAGCTGATCTGCGCGTGCGTCGTGCCTACGGAGGGGTCCATCGTGACGGGCGACGAGCTCAAGGACTTCTGCCGTGACGCCGTTGCCGACCACAAAGTGCCCGACCTGGTGCGCTTCTTCGACACCTTCCCGCTGACCGGAAGCGGGAAGGTGAAGCGACGGGAGCTCGCGCAGGTCGTCGGCCTGGAACTGAGCGCAACCACATGACGCAACCGCCGCAAGCCCACTTGCCACGAACGGTTCACCACGAACCCCCCGCCCACGCGCCCAACGCGGCGCTGATGATCGACTTCGACAACGTGACGATGGGGATCCGCTCGGATCTCCAGTCCGAGCTGCGACGCCTGCTGCAGTCGGACATCATCAAGGGGAAGGTGGCCGTCCAGCGCGCCTACGCCGATTGGCGCCGCTACCCTCAATACATCGTCCCGCTCGCGGAATCCTCGATCGACATGATCTGGGCGCCGGCGTACGGGTCGAACAAGAAGAACGCGACGGACATCCGCCTCGCCGTCGACGCCCTCGAGCTCGTCTTCACGCGGCCCGAGATCGGCACGTTCATCCTGCTGTCGGGAGATTCCGATTTTTCCTCCCTCGTGCTGAAGCTCAAGGAGTACGGCAAATACGTCATCGGCGTGGGGATCCGCGAGTCGTCGAGCGACCTGCTGATCCAGAACTGCGACGAGTACTACTCCTACAACGAACTGGCCGGTCTCACGAAAGAGAGCGACGTCACGCACGAGCGGCACGATCCCTGGGAGCTCGTGATCGAGGCCGTGAAGCAGATGACCGCGCATAGCGACGTGATGCGGTCCGACCGCCTCAAGCAGGTCATGCAGGAGATCGATCCGGCGTTCAACGAGAAGGACCTGGGGTTCTCACGCTTCTCGAAGTTCGTGGTAGAGGCGGCGCACAAGGGCCTCATCGCTCTCACCAAGATGGACAACGGCCAGTACGAGATCGGGCTGGGCGCCGGCGTGCCGGGAGCCGCGGCTCAGCCATCGGGGATGGGGTCCTTCGACCGACCACGTGAGCGCGAGCGCAGCGAAGGCCGTGGTCGCGGCCGCCGCGGTCGCGGAGGGAGCCAGGAGGGGCGCGAGGGCCGCGAGGAGCGGGTGCCGGAAGAGCCGCCCGCTCCCCCGGCGGTCGCCGCTCGAGAGGAGCGCCGCAGCGCCTTCTCCCTCGACGGCGCCTTTGGCCTCATCAAACAGGCGATCGGCCGGTTGGGCGGGGAGTCACGCCCCGTGAGCGCCCAGGAGCTCGGCGAAGCCATGGCCGAGATCAAGGGTGACGACGAGCCTGTCGAGCCGGCCCAGGTGCAGAAGCTCCTGCGCCAGGCCCACGACCGCGAGCTGATCGACCTCGCCAAAGAGGGCGACGGAGCGTACACCGTCAAGCTGCGGGACGCGACCCCGTCTGCAGACACACCGCAGGCCGAGCCCGCGGCCGTCACCGATGCCGACGAAGCGCTCGATCCTCCGATGCCGGAGTCCTCTGCCCCGCCATCGATGCGGTCGGCGAACGTGCCCGCCGCTGGTATTCCCGCGCGCAGCGCTCGGTTCCGTCGGGGTTCGCGTGGGCCACGGGTGGCGCCCCCCGAGATCCCGAAGATCGGCGTCGTCGAGATGGACCCGAACTTCAAGCCTCGGATCGAGCTGCTGCCGCCCAAGCCTCCCGTGGTGCCCGAGCCGCTCGGCAGCGATAGCGCGCCCGCCGGCCCGCCAATAGGCGACGACGAGCGACGCGAGCGCGGTGGCCGCGGCCGCGGTGGGCGCGGTCGCCGTGGCGGGAGTGGCGGCGCAGCCGGCGCGGGCCGCGACGATCGTGACCGCCCCGAGCTGGGCGAGCGGCCGGAGCGAGGAGAACGGGGGGAGCGGGGTGGCCGGGGCCGGCGCGGTGGTCGCGGACGCGGCGGGCGGGGTCGTGGGGTGGGAGGGGAGGGCAGGGGCGAGCGTGGGGATCTGGTGGGGCGGGATCGCATCGAGCCCCGAGAGGCCCCGGAGCCGCGCACCGCCAGGGCAGAGCCCGCTCAGCCTCCCGCACCCAAGCCGCCGCCGCGTGAGCCTGATGCTGATGTCGATACCGGGGGCGAGTCCTTCTGGTCGAAGGTGAAGCGCGGGCTCACTGGCGGGACGTGAGCAGCGCTGCGCTGCCGGCGTCGTTCTACGCGCGACCTACTCCCGAGGTCGCGCGTGGGCTTTTGGGACACGTTCTCCTGAGCGAGCTCGGGGGCCGCCGCACCGCCGGCAGGATCGTCGAGACCGAAGCGTACCTCGGCACCAATGACCCTGCATCGCACGGTTATCGCGCCCGCCGCACCCGCCGCAACGCCAGCCTGTTCGAGCGCCCAGGCACCGCGTACGTCTATTTCACCTATGGGATGCACTGGTGTCTGAATGCCGTCACCGAGCGCGCGGGGCTTCCCGCCGCCGTCCTCATCCGCGCGCTCGAGCCCCTCGAGGGACTGGCGACGATGCGGCGGCGGCGCGGGGGCGCGCGCGTCGCCGACCGCGACCTCTGCTCGGGTCCCGCCAAGCTGTGCCAGGCCCTGGGCGTGACCGGTCGCCACGACGGCCTTCCGCTGACGCGTGGCGCGTTGCGCATCGTCCGCATTCAATCACGACAGCATCACGCCATCAGTGTGACATCGCGTATCGGTATCACCCGCGCCGCCGATTGGCCGCTGCGGTTCCTGATCGAGGACTCACCATGGGTCTCCCGCTAGGACTGCTGCTCGTGCTCCAACAGCCCATCATCGTGGACGGCCACATCGACACGCCACAGCGCATGCTCGACATGAAGGCCGATATCACGGCGCGGCTCCCCGACGGGCACATCGACGTCCCGCGCATGCGCGAAGGCGGGCTCACGGCCGCGTTCTTCTCGATCTGGGTGGACGCCCGCTATGCCCGGGGCACCGCTTTTCGGCGCGCCCTGGACCTGATCGGGGCCGTGCGGGCGCTGGCGGACAGCAACCGCGATGTGGAGCTGGCCACCACGGCCGCTCAAGTCCGGGCCGCAGCGGCTCGAGGCCACATCGCGGCGCTCATGGGGGTCGAGGGCGGGCATGCGATCGAGAGCTCGCTCGAGAAGCTCGACTCGCTGTACCGGCTCGGCGTGCGCTACATGACGCTGACCTGGAACAACGGGAACGACTGGGCGGGCTCGTCCACTGACCCCGAGCGGCACGGCGGGCTCACGTCCTTCGGACGCCAGGTGGTGGGACGGATGAATCAGCTGGGAATGCTGGTGGACGTTTCCCACGTGTCCGACTCGACATTCCGGGACGTCCTGACCATCACCACGCGACCCGTGATCGCGTCGCACTCGTCGTGCCGGGCCTTGGCGCACCACCCGCGCAACCTGAGCGACGAGCAGCTCCGGGCCATCGCTCGGAACGGCGGCGTGGTGGGGATCAACTTCTATCCTGTGTTCCTGGACGAGCACTTCCGGAACCAGTACGAAGAGATGCGTCGCCGGTTGAAGCCTCAGACCGACTCGATTCGGGCGCACCACCGCGGGCGTCCCGGCGAGTCGGCGTTCGAGGTGGACAAATTCGTCGGCCAGCACGCCGAGAGCCTCGACGTCCCCACGATCGACCGCCTGCTGGACCATATCGATCATGCGGTGCAGGTGATGGGGATCGACCACGTCGGGCTGGGCAGCGATTTCGACGGGATCAGCGTGCTGCCCCGGCCCATGAAAGACGCGACGTCACTGCCCGAGCTCGTCCGGGCCCTCGAGGCCCGCGGCTACTCGGACTCGGACGCCCGCAAGATCCTGGGCGAGAACTTCCTGCGGGTGCTTACTGCCGGTCCGTGACCCCTTCCTTGGAGCTCCCGAACGAGTACCGGACCCCGCCCTGAAACGTGTGGGTCGTCCCCTGGATCAGGAAGTTGGCGGCCGCCGATGTCAGGATGTAGTGGCCGTACAGCGCCAGCCGACCCTGCTTGATGTCGACCCCGCCCATCCACCAGAAAAAGGCCTTGGTCGCTGCCCTGTCGGCCTCGTCCTGGAGCTGGCCGAGGTCCGAGCCGCTGCAGGTCGCACAGCTCACCTCGACGTTCAAGGCTTCCATGATGGCGAACCCGCCGCCTGCGAACGGCTCCACCCGGAGCTGCGCGGGGAACGCCAGGACGCCGACCATGATGCGGCGCAGGTTGTCGAACTGAACGTTCCCTGGGGTCACCGTCCCGCTGGGCTCGACGACGGTCACATGGCGGGCAGAAATGAAGAGCGACTGCTCGAACGACGCGTACAACGCCGTCCGCTTCCCCGTGATCAGCCAGTGCCCGCCGAACGTCGGCTCGAAGGAGTAGCTGTCGAAGTTGGTGCGGAACACCAGGATGCCGGCTTCGCCGCCCCAATACCACTTGTGCTGCCAATCGCTCGAGCGCTGCTCGTAGCTGGGACCGCCCCCCGGCCGCGCTTCGGGGACCTTGCCGCCCGCTGCGAGGATCGAGTCCCGCTTCTCCTTGGGGACCTCGGGATACGGGGCTTCGCGATGGCTTGGCCCGAGGAAGAATGACAGCCCCGCGGACCCGACGAGCTGACCGGCCCACTTGTTGCCGCCGGGGAACTGGGTGGTGGGCGCGTAATAGGCGCGCGCCTCGAGGCGCAACGCCGCCCGATCCGAGATGAAAATGCGGTCGCCGATGGCGGCATGCGCTCCAACGTCCCGGAAGCCCCCGGTGCCGCTGCTGTTGAAGTCCATGGCCGAGTAGCCGCCCAGGATGTAGAAGCTCTTCTCGGAGCCGAAGTTCAGCACGAGGCTCCCCGACGCGAACCACACCGGGAAATTCGCCCCCCCGGACGTCGAACGGGGTCGCTGGTACAAGCCGTCGCCCTCGATCCCCAGCCAGTTCGTGATCCAGAAGCCGATCCGGCCCCCGCCCCCGATCTGGTTGTCGAACAGGAAGGCGCGGTCGAACCGCGTGTAAGCTGCGAACCCGCCGACCTCGAACTGAAACTGGTGCTGGGCCTCGAGGGTGGCGGCCCCGCCCACCAGCAGCACCGCGATGACCGTGACTACCCGCATGGGACGACTCCTCGATGGTCAAAAAGCGACCCCCAAAATAGGGAATTCGTCCGGAAAACGCGATAGCCCTTCGCTTTAAGCCTCTGAGGCTTGAAAGTACTTGAAGGCGATACCGAAGATATACCGAAACGTAGGGTACATTACGACCTACCAACCCTGGATCGCGGGGCGATCCGACTTAGCTGTCCTTCCGTCCGCTGCCGCCCAGCAGGTACGACACGCCCACCGTACCAGTGAAGTGCCCGATCCAACCGCTGGCCATGCCGCCCCCCGGGCCGCGGTAATAGGCTCGCGCCTCCAGACGGAGTGCCACGTGGTCGTCGACAAAGAAAATTCGCTCGCCGAGCCCGCCGTGGAGCGCGTTCAGCTGGGAACGGTACGGTAGATCAGGCCCCATTTGGAGGCGGGAATAGCCGCCCAGCACGTAAGCGCTTCCCGAGCTGATGACCAGGCTCGCGCTCCCGAATACGGCTGTGGTCTTTCCACCGCCGCCGGACTTCGAGAGCGGCTGCGCCACGTTGCCGTCGACTTCGAGACTGAAATGATCGCCGACGAAGAAGCCGAGGCGACCACCGACACCGAACTGGTTGTCGAGCTGGAGCCCGCTGTCGTACCGCGTGTAGCTTCCGAACCCGCCGATCTCCACTTGGCCGCGGCGCTGCGCGCTGAGGGACCCGATCGCGCTGGCGATCAGCAGCAGCCAGACAACAGTGAGCACCCGCATAGGAGGACTCCTTGGGTGAGGACTCCGTGCAACATCTTTGGGTGAGGACTCCGTGCAACATCGATACGGGCGCCCCCCAAAATAGGAGTTTCCCTCGGAATGCGCGATATGCCCCGAACCCCTACCGCAACGGCACGTCTCAGATGAGCCCCAACTTCGTTCCTACTCGCTTGAACGCCGACAGGGCGAACTCGAGATCATCGCGAGTGTGCCCAGCTGAAAGCTGACAGCGGATTCTGGCATGTCCTTGCGGTACAACAGGATAGCCGAATCCGGTCACGAACACGCCCTCGTCGAGGAGCAGCTCGCTCATCTTGATGGCTTTGGCGGTCGCCCCGAGAATGACGGGGACGATGGGCGTTTCACCTGGCAACGGCTTGAACCCCAGCGCGACCAGCCGCTCGCGGAAGTAGCGGGCGTGCTCCTGCAGTCGGGCCACCCGCTCAGGGTGCTGCTGGACATGGCGCACGGCAGCGAGCGCGCTGGCTGCCACCGTCGGCGGCAGGGCGTTCGAGAAGAGCTGCGGGCGAGAGCGCTGTGTGAGGTAGTCGGCAAACGCGGCGGGCCCAGCCGTGAAGCCGCCCGCCGCACCGCCGAGCGCCTTCCCCAGGGTCGACGTGATGATGTCCACCTGACCGACCATGCTGTAGTGCTCCGCGGTCCCGCGCCCCGTCCGGCCGAGCACGCCGGTGGCGTGCGAGTCGTCCACGGCCACCACCGCCTCGTATTGCCGGGCCAGCGCCACGATGTCGGGCAGCTTGGCGATGTCGCCCTCCATCGAAAACACGCCATCCGTGAACACGAGCTTGAGACGGGCGTCCTTGGCTGCACGAAGCTTGTCTTCGAGGTCGGCCATGTCCGAGTGCCGGTAGACGGCCGTCTGGCACTTGGTTATGGCTTTCGCGAGCCGGATCGAATCGATGATCGATGCGTGGTTGAGCTGGTCGGAGATCACGATGTCCTGCTCGCCCAGCAGGGTCGGGACGAGTCCCTCGTTCGCGTTCCAACAGCTGACGTAAGTGAGTGATGACTCACACCCGACGAACCGGGCGAGCGCCTGCTCGAGCTCGCGGTGAATCGTGAAGGTCCCGCAGATGAACCGCACCGATCCCGTCCCCGCGCCGTAGTCGTCGAGGGCGCGTTTGCCCGCGGCGACGACCTCCGGCTCGTTGCACAGACCGAGGTAGTTGTTGGACGAGAGGATCACGACCTCGCCGCGCCCTTGCATCTTGCTTCTTGCGGCTTGCGGCCCCTCGAGGCAGTTCAGGCGCTTGTAGACCCCGTCCTGCTTGAACTGCTCGAGTTCGGCCTCGAGCCGGGCGGCAAAGCTCATGCGATCTCCAGGATGATCTTGCCCGCATCGCCCGCGCGGATGGCGGCGAGGGCCTCGTCGATCTTCGCGAGCGGAAACTGGTGTGTGATCACCGGCCGGGGGTCGAGCAGCCCGGTAGTGAGGTAGCGGCGCATCTGGTGCCACGTCTCGTACATCTTGCGGCCGATCACGCCGTACACGGTGATCCCCTTGAAGATGATCTCGCTGGCGAAGTCGACCGGTACCTCGCCTTTGGGGATGCCGAGCAGCTGGACCCGTCCCCCCAGGCGCACGGCGGCGAACGCCTGGTGCAAGGCCGACGGCACGCCCGACATCTCGCAGACGAGGTCGGCGCCCTCGCCGCCGGTCTCGTCCAGCACCGTGCGCACCACGTCGTCGGTGGCGGCGTTGATCGTCACGTGCGCCCCCATGCGGCGCGCCAGCGACAGCCGCTTCGCGTTCACGTCGGAGGCGATCACCTTCGCGGCCCCGGCAGCGCGCGCAATGCCCACGGCGAAGCAGCCGATCGGCCCGCACCCCACCACGAACACGGAGCTGCCCTGAATCTCGGCGCTCAGGACCGCGTGGAAGGCGTTCCCCATGGGGTCCATGATGGCGCCGACCGTCGTCGGTACGCCGTCGAGGGGCAGCACGTTGGTGGCGGGCATGGCGATGTACTCGGCGAACGCCCCGTCGCGATCCACGCCGATGATGCGGGTGTTCTTGCAGATGTGGCTGTTCCCGGTGCGGCACTGGAGGCAGCGCCCGCACACGATATGGCCCTCCGCGGTCACCAGCTGGCCGGCTCGGAGCTCGGACACACCGTCGCCCGTCGCCACGATCTCTCCGGCGAACTCGTGGCCCACGACCAGCGGCGGCTTGATGCGGCCCTCCGCCCACGCGTCCCAGTCGGCGATGTGCACGTCGGTGCCGCACACCCCGGCGTGCCGCACCGCGATGAGCACCTCGCCCGGGCCGGGTGTCGGCTTCGGAACCGACACGACTTTCAGCCCCGGGGCGCGTTTCTCCTTGACAATCGCTTGCATCGAAGACCGGGAAACGGGAAGCGGGAAACGGGAAACGTCAGAAGATGGACCGCGTGAAGCCTCCGTCCACCTGCAGCACGGCGCCGGTAATATAGCTGGCCCGCTCGGACGCGAGGAACGCGACCGCGGCCGCGAGCTCGTCGGTGCGGCCCATGCGGCCGAGCGGGATACCGGCGACCATCTCGCGCATGACGTCCTGCGACGCGCGCTGCTCGCGCTTCGCGCGGGTCTCCGTGAGCTCCGTGATCCGCTCCGTCGCGATGAAACCGGGACACACGACGTTCACGGTGATCCCCTCGGCGGCGACCTCGTCGGCCAGGGCCTTCGCGAACCCCAGGACGCCGGCGCGCGCCGTGGTGGAGAGGATGAGCCCCGGCAGGGGCTGTTTGGCGGCGACGGACGCGAGGCAGATGATGCGGCCCCATTGGAGCTTCCGCATGATGGGCACCGCGGCGCGAGCGAGATGGACCGTGGACAGGAGATTCAGCTCCACGGCGCGGTGGAAGGCCTCGGCCGGCTGATGGGTGAACGGCGCGGCCGGCGGACCGCTGGCGTTGCAGAACAGCACGTCGAGAAGGCCCATCTCGTGGTGCACCCGCTCCACCACGCCTTCGGCCTGCGCAGGGTCGCCCACGTCGGCCACGAACGGCATCACCGCCTGGGCTGCCTCGGAGGAGAGCTGCTCGGCCACCTGTCCCACGGAGTCCTCGTGGCGGCCGTTGATGGCCACGCGCGCGCCCTCCTGTGCCAGTATCCTCGCTACGGCGCGCCCCAGCCCCTTGGTGCTGCCGCATACCAGAGCGACGCGGCCCGCGAGACCGAGATCCATTCGAAAAATCTACGGCGAAGGGAAAGCGTCGGTTAGGGTGATCGAATGCGGAATGTGGAGTGCGGAATGCGGAAGGTCAGCGCGGAGGTCGCTCGCCAAACGACCTGCCATTGCAATTCCGCATTCCGCATTCCGCACTTCGCATTTCTCTTCAGTGCGCGACCGCCACGTGCGCGGCTTCAAGCCGCACCGCGCAGCACTTGAGCTCCGCCATCTTCGCGTACGGATCGAGCACCGGATTGGTAAGCAGGTTGGCCGCCGCCTCCCGGAAATGGAACGGCACGAACACCTGGCCCTGCGCCACGCGCTCGGAGATGCGGCACGAGCTCACCATGGTGTTGCGGCGCGAGGTCAGCCGCACGAGGTCGCCGTCCTCGAGCCCCAGCTCGCGCGCGTCATCGGGGTGGATCTCGACGATCGGCGTGGGCTCGCGCTGGTCGAGGCCCGAGGCGCGCCGCGTCATCGTGCCCGTGTGCCAGTGATACAGCTGGCGCCCCGTGTTCATGACGAATGGATACGCCTCGTCGGGGAGCTCGACGGGCGGCGCGTACTCGACGGGAACGAAAGTGCCCTTCCCGTTCGCTGTCGGGAAGCGGTCGTCGAAGAGGAACGAGGTCCCGGGAGAGTCGTCCGTCGGCACCGGGTACTGCAGTCCCGCCCCTTCGAGCCGCTGGTAGGTCACGCCGCGCCACGATGGAGTCACCCGCGCGATTTCCCGCATCACCTCCTCGGCCGTCTCGAAGCGGGTCTTGAGCCCGAGGCGGTTCGACAGGTCGATCAGGATCTCGAGGTCGCCGCGCGCCTGCCCCGGGGTGGCCACCGCCTTGTGGGCGAGCTGAATGCGGCGCTCGGTGTTCACGAACGTGCCCGTCTTCTCGGCGAAACTCGAGCCGGGAAGGACCACGTCGGCATAGCGGGCCGTCTCCGTGAGGAACAGGTCGTGCACCGCGAGGAATTCGAGCTCCTGGAACCAGCGCTCGGCATGCGCGACGTCCGGGTCGGAGATGACCGGGTTCTCGCCCATGATGTACATCCCCCGAACGCCGCTCTCCTCCTTCACGATCTCGGTCACCATGAGCCCCTCCTTGAGAGAGAGGGACTCCGCCGGGACGCCCCACGCCGCGGCGTACTCCGCGCGGTTCTTCGGGTCCTGGACCGGTCGGTAGTCGGTATACACGAAGGGAATCGCGCCGACGTCCGACGCGCCCTGGACGTTGTTCTGCCCCCGCACCGGCATCATCGCGGCACCCCAGCGCCCGATCATCCCGCAGGCGAGCATGAGGTTCAGGAGCGACGTGACGAGATCCGTCCCGTTGGCGTGTTGGGTGAGCCCCATGGCCCACAGCGTGCTGGTGCGCGGCCCCTTGGCGTAGATCTCCGCGGCCCAGCGGATCCGGTCCGCGGGGACGCCGGTGATCTTCGCGGCCACGTCCGGCGTCATCGCCTTGACCGACTCCCGCACTCTGTCGAAGGCGTGCATCCGCTCGGCGACGAACCGTTTGTCCTCCAGGTCCCGCATGACGATGTGATGCAGCATGGCGTTGAAGAGCGCGACGTCGGTGCCCGGCTGCATCTGCAGGTGGATGTCCGCCCGGCCCGCGAGCTCGGTCTTGCGGGGGTCGGCCACGATGAGCGTCGCGCCCCGTTCGTGGGCCCGCTTGATGGCGGCGCCGAACACGGGGTGCGATTCGGTGGTGTTCGCGCCGGCGATGAAGATGACGTCGGCGGCGTGCTCCACCTCGCGCATCGAGCCCGACGCCGCCGAGGTGTTGAGCGCGCGCTGCATTGCCGCGACCGACGTGGAGTGGCACAGCCGCGTGCAGTGGTCGATGTTGTTGGTGCCGAGCCCGGCGCGGAACATCCGCATCATGAGGTAGTTCTCCTCGTTCGAGCACTTGGCCGAGGAGAAGCAGGCCAGAGAAGCGGGGCCGCGCTCGCCCTTCAGGCGCAGCAGCTCCTGCGCCGTGAGCTCCAGCGCCTCCTCCCAGGTGGCCTCGCGGAACGGCTCGTACCAGGACGGCGGGGTCGCCACGCGGTCGCGAATGTCCAGGTCCACCCGCTCGAGCAGCGGCAGGTCGCGCACCGCCTTTCCCGCCGAGCGCGGCGGGCCCGCCGGCTTCGAGTTCTGGCCCTCACCCTCGATGGTCTGCCACGGCCCGCCCCGGCGATTCTTCCCCGTCCGGCCGCGCCAAACCCAGCGGCCCGGCTCCTTCTCCCAGCCCTTGCGGATCAGCGGCTTCGTGAGGCGATCGCGGTGCTGGGGAAAGTCGTAGCCGAATCGGCCTTTGACGCAGGTGGAGCCCTGGTTGGGAGTGTCGAGCTCGATGTCCGGTGAGGTGACGCGCATGACCTGGTCGCCGGCGACGTGCAGGTCCACCTGGCAGCCGACGCCGCAGTACGGACAGACCGAGCGGACCGTCTTGTCCGGATGGCGGATCTTCTCCGGCGCGAACCGCTCCCGCGGCATCACCTCGAAGATCGCACCCGTCGGGCATACCCGCACACACTCGCCGCACCATGTGCAGCCCGCCTTGTCCGGGTCGCCGTCCGCGCCCACGATGATCTCGGTGTGCTCGCCCCGCTGGCCCACGTCGAGCACGCCGACCACTTGGATGTCCGCGCACGCCCGCACGCAGCGCGTGCACAGGATGCACGTGCTCATGTCGTGTCGGATCATCGGGTCGCCGGGCCGCTCGTCACCGTGGCGCAGGACGAGGTCGCGCTCCCCGACGGGAGTGGGAACGACCCCGTAGCGCACGACGTACTCCTCGAACTCGTTGCGGGATCGCGCCCCCCCGCGGTGGCCATTCCTCAGGTGCTCGCCCGAGTAGCGCTCGAGCAGCAGCCGGAGCACGCCCTTGCGGTTTTCGACAGCCGCATGGGACTCGGTCTGCACCACCAGGCCGTCCGCCACCTTGGTGGCGCAGGCGGGGAGCAGCTTCGCTTGCCCCTCGACCGACACCAGGCAGATGCGGCAATTCCCGACTACCGGCAGCTTGGGATACCAGCACAGAGTGGGGATGTCCAGGATCCCCGCGGCGCGGGCGGCTTCGAGGATCGTTTGTTCGGGGTCGGCGGTGACCGAGCGGCCGTTGATCGTGAGGGTTGCCATGACCCTTGAAGCTTAGACCCGGCCGGGGGGCCCGGCAACCGGCCGCCGGGCCAACTACCTGGTTTGCAAAGAGGATACGTGCTGAAACGCGAAGGGCCGGCTCTGGGCCGGCCCCGCTCGCGCGTCAGTCGATGTGCTCGGGCAGATGACGGTGCGTGTGATCGCCCGTCCCCCCCTCGGCCTCGTCCGTAAACCAGCAGTAGGCCCAGATCTTCGCCGGGCGCAGCATCTTCCGGCCGGCCCGTAGAATGATACCGATCGGCTCGTCGTCGTCGAGAACTAGGGGAAGGCTAGTCATGGTCGTCCGTTATCCGTTATCCGTTGTCCGTCGCCCCTAGCAAGTCGCCTGCCGCAGGG
>Ga0209378_1002172_pt1 | contig 13669 bp, 12 predicted proteins | sample GraSoiAngelo_156_FD_186170 | JGI IMG/M metagenome (GOLD analysis project Ga0209378, IMG submission 186170) | Grasslands soil microbial communities from the Angelo Coastal Reserve, California, USA - 14_1009_13_40cm (SPAdes) (version 2) | ecosystem: Environmental > Terrestrial > Soil > Grasslands ... | reverse complement strand
TAGCCGACTTCGCTCATTCGGCGGCGTAGCTCAGTAGGCTAGAGCGAGGGTCTCATAATCCCTAGGTCCGCGGTTCGACTCCGCGCGCCGCCACTCACGATTTCGGCCGTTCGCGGCCTTCCCCGACGCCCGATTGTGCGGGTTCTGGGCGGGTTCGGGTCGGAGGACGGTCACGGAGGGCGCTTCGTCGGCGCGCGCGGTGACGTACTCGGACACGCGTTTGAGGGCGTGGGCCAGATCGCGTTCCGAGGTGACGTTGTGGCGGGCGAAACACGGATCGCGCGCGCCACCCGCCGAGCCGACTCCGCCCTTCTGGTTGGCGACGGCGACGATGCGGGTCCCGTTGCGGACTACGGGAACGTTGCTGCCTACGCTCCCGCCCGCCGGCTCGGCCTCCACCGCGCCGCCGCCCTCCCGCAGCGTGCGTGTAGCACGTGACGGCGGAGGATCAAGCGCGAGGGCGCTCAGCGCCAGGTTGCGCGGGTGCCGGCGACTATGGTACGAAATGGACTGTTTGTAGCTGTTGTACGTTTCGGCTTTGCGCTGCGGTGGTGGCGGTAAAGGTAGTGGACAGCGCGGCGGGGTGGGGGAGGCGGACAGTGTGGAGCGTGGGGTGGTGGTGGGCAGCGGCGCCTTTCTGATTGTGGTTGAGGGCTGGCATGCGCCGCGTTTCAACAAGTGAGGCTCGGAAGGAGTTCGCGGAGCTCATCAACCGCGTCGCGTATGCACGGGAGAGGGTGCTCATCGGTCGTCGGGGGAAGGAGCTCGCGGCGCTTATCCCGATTGCCGACCTGCGCCTGCTCGAGAGCCTCGCGGAGGAAGCGGAGGACCGGCTCGACGCCGAGGAGGCCCACCGCATCCTCGCCGATGCCGGCGACGACCTCGTCCCCTGGGACGCCGCCAAGCGGGAGCTCGCCGGCGCCGCGGTACACCGTCCTGGTGAAGCGGAGCGCCCTGCGCGCTCTCGACGCGTTGCCCGCCGCGGTCCGCGCCGAGCTCGTGCGCGCAATCGACGCACTCGCTGAGAACCCGCGCCCCGTGGGGACCAAGAAGCCGGCCCGCCACGAGCTCTACCGGCTGCGCGTCGCCGGCCGCTATCGCATCGTCTGGCAGGTGGACGACGCCGGGCGGAGCGTCCTCGTCGTGCTGATCGGCGACCGCAAGGACGTGTACCGGGGACTCTGACTGGGGTCGGCTCGAGCGGCTCGCGGTGGTCCTGACCACGCCGTAGCAGCCCCGAGCTCGCGCTCCTCGCCACGCCGGCGGGTGTTGCACCCCTTGGTGTTGCACCGCTGTTACCACTCCGGGTCGGCGGCAGGGTTCCTCCCGTCCTTGCATGCCTCTCGCTTGCGCTGCCCGCATTCGCCGGGACGCTCCCCGAGTCGGTGCGGGTGGGGCCGGCGTGCATCGACAAGTACGAGGCGAGTGTCTGGAACATTCCGGCTTGATCGCGTACTCGGTCGCCGCGGGCTCGGGCTGCTGGATGCCATGAGCGTGCATTCCCTGCGCAATTCGCGCTGATGGCCCGTGATTGCCCAGCCTCCTCGGACCACCCGTGCGCGGACGCCCGCACACGGACGCGTTGCGTGGCAACTACCGCCGCGTTACGAGCGACCAGACGCCACCAGATGATATCCCGCCGGTCCCTGCTGCTAGCCCTAGGAATCGGTCTCGCCGTGCGGCTCGTGAACATCTACGGGATGTCACGGTTCCCCATGGCGGAGTACCAGTTCCGTGCTCCCGAGGCCGACATGTCGCTCGCTTACGAGTGGTCGGGGCATATCGTTCGTGGCGACCTGCTCGGGCGCGAACCCGTGCATCAATACACGACGTGGATGCGGGAGATCGCACCCCCCGAGACCTGGGATCGATGGTGGGGCGGGGCCCACATCTTCCACCAGGCCCCGCTCTACGCGTACACGCTCGCGGCGTTCCGCCTCCTGGCCGGCGATCGCTTCTTGCCGATCGCGCTCTGCCAGGCGCTGCTCGGGCTCGCCAACGTGATGCTCATCTTTCTTCTCGGCGAGCGACTCTTCGGAAGTGCCGTCGCCGCGCTCGCCGCCCTCGGGGCGGCGCTGTACGGGCCGCTTGAGCTGCACGAGCTGTTTCTGCTCCGCGACACGCTGGGCGTCACGGTCTCGTTGCTCATGCTCTGGGCCCTCGCCCGTTGTCGTGATGTCGAGCCGCGCCGGTGGCTGCTCGCCGGCCTGCTCCTCGCCGTCGCGACGCTCTGCCGGGAGGCGACGTTGCTATTCGCGCCGCTAATCGCCGTCTGGGTGCTGCGACGCTTTCACGCCGACGGGCGCGCCCTCCGTCGCGCGGTCCTCTGGTTTCTCGTCGGACTCGGCCTCGGCCTCGCTCCGCTGGTCGGCCGCAACATCGCGGTCGGCGCACCACCGCTCGCGCTCTCGCAAAGCGGCATCCAGGTGTTCATCCACGGCAACGCCCCCGGCGCCGCCGGGTTCGGTTGGCGGGTTCCCCCGGAGACCCGCTCCATTCTGGAGCAGGCGAACGGCCATCTCTGGACCACTATCCGCTTGACCCTGGCATCCTATCACGGCGACTGGCGGCGGTTTCTCGCCCTCCAGACCCTGAAGGTGCGCGCGATCTTTGCCAGCTACGAGGCAATCGACAACATCAACTGGTATTACTACGCCGACCGTCTGCCGATGCTGCGTCTCTCGCTGCAGTTCGAGCACGCCCTCGCGCTCGGGCTAATCGGGCTGTGGGTCGAGCGCGCGAGCGGCGCGCGCCACCGGATACTCCGCTACTTCTTGGCCAGCGCTGTGGGCAGCCTCATGTACTCGACGGTCGCTGGCCGGTACCGGCTCGCGGGGACGGCCGTCCTGCTCCTCTACGCTGCTGCGGCCGTCCACTGGGCTGGACGGCGCATCGCCAGGCGGGAGTGGCGCGCGCTCGCGCTCGCCGGCGTCGCGGGTGTCGGGATCATGCTCGTGTCGACCAACCTGCTGCGGGCAGCGGAGCTCCGTCTGCGCTACTTCCCAAGCGAGTACTCGGCCAACGCGGTGCTCTACTACGAACGCGGGCAAATCGACGAGGCTTGCGGCGAGCTGCGCCGGGGATTGGAGAAGGCCTACGTCTGGCCGGACCACACCGTGCTCCCACCAAAATACATCGAACTCCTCGCGCGGCCGTACGTGAGCCTGGCACATACGCTCCACCGCGACGGCGAGGCCGCCGCCGTGCTGGAGCACCTGGCGTCGTCCTTCCCCGCGGACAGTGCACTGGAGGAGCTGATCAGCGTGGTGTACCGCGATGGCCTGAATCGCCCCGACGAGGCCGCGCGGCATCTCGCGCGCGCGCGGGAGCTCGGGCCGCGATAACGAGCACTCGACGCTCTGCGGCACGGGACATCGGGCGCGTTCCACGCCGCCGGGAGCCTCCCCGGGGGGTCGAACCGGGCGTGCCCACGGCTGAGCCTTCGGCGTATCCCGTCGGGTCTCGGCGGCCCTGCCTGCGCGAGGGGGCCTCGTCGCGCAACCCGGCCCCCGGGGCGGGTGCGGGTTTATAACTTGACCTGGGCCGGCCCCCTGACGAGACTGCACCCCCGATGCCGGCGTCCGAGGAGGGTCGCGCCATGAGCCAGGACATGCTTGACATCGAGCGCAAGGTCGCTCGCTGCCGGATCCTGCTGTCGTTGTTCGCCCTGGCGGCGATCTACCTGGATCCGATCAACCCGATCGTGATCGGCCAGTTCGGCTCCCCGGGCGGGCTGCTCCGCATCGACGCACACGCGCTCATCGTGCTCGGCGCCCACCTGGGCTACAGCCTCGCGGTCCTGGTCTCCCTCAGCATCGGCCTGGTGCCCCGGGGGATCGTCGCCATCACCACCGGGGCCGACGTCCTCTTCGGCGCGGTGATCGCGCTCTTCGCCCAGGGGGTGTCGAGCCCCTTCTACGTCTTCTTCGCCTTCGCGGTGATCGCGGCCGGGGCGCGGGGTGGGTTCCGCTTCGGCATGGGCGTCACCTCGGTGAGCATCTGGGTCTATCTGAGCTTGATCCTCGTCTCCACCACCGGCCCCACCCAGCTCCACACCTACATCATGGGCCCTGCCTACCTGGCGATCGTGGGCTACCTGGTCGCGTACCTCGGGCGGGTGCGCCTGAACCTGGAGTCGAAGCTCGCCGCGCTCGAGCGCGCCAAGGAGCGGAACGAGATCGCGCGTGCCCTCCACGACGGGTGCGTGCAGACGCTGGCCGGCACCAATCTGACCCTCGGCAGCTGCCAGGAGCTGGTGCGGCGCGGGCGGGCCGGGGAGGCGCTCGCGGCCCTCGGGGAGCTCCAGGCGAGCATCACGCGCGAGTACGACGGGCTCCGCACCTACATCCGCGAGCTGGCCGATCACGAGACGGCGCCGCCCTCCTTCGAGTTCGATACGCGCTTCGCCGTGAACGCCCAGTTCGGCGGCAGCGGGCCGCTGGTCGAGCACGTGCTGCAGATCCTCCTCGAGGGCGTGCGCAACGTGCGGCGCCATGCTTTCGCGCGCGTGGCCTCGATCGAGGCGCGCGCCGCGGGCCCGGACATCCAGATCCGCATCGACGACGACGGGCTCGGCTTCGCCGACGGCGCGGGCACGCCGTGGTCGATCTCGTCGCGCGTCGACCAGCTCGGCGGGCAGGTCCAGCTGGCGCGCGACAACCGGGCGGGCGCGCACCTGGCCATCGCGCTGCGCGCGGGGTGAAGGGGGAGGGTATGGAGACGCCGCTCCGCATCGCGATCGCCGACGACCACGCCCTCTTCCGCCAGGGCCTCAAGTCGCAGCTCCGGCTCCAGCCCGGACTCGTGGTGGTGAGTGAGGTGGACCGCGCCGATCAGCTCGCGGCCATGATCGCCGCCACGCCCTGCGACATCCTGCTGCTCGACCTGCAGATGGAGCGCAGCGCGTTGGTCGACATCAAGGCCCTCGCCGAGCGCGTCACCGTGATCGTGGTCACCGCCAGCGAGCGCGCCGAGGACGCCCTCGCCGCCCTCCGCTCGGGCGCGCGCGCCGTCGTCTTCAAGCGCTTCGCGATCGAGACGCTGATGGACGCCATCGCCGCGGTGGTCGAGGGCAACGTATGGATGCCCCCCGCGCTCCAGAGGCACCTGACGGCGCGCCTGACCGAGCCCCCCGAGGAGCCGCTCACCCCGCGCGAGATCGAGATCGTGCGCCAGGTCGCCATGGGGCTGCGCAACGCCGAGGTGGCCGATCGCCTCTCGATCAGCGAGGTGACGGTGAAGACGCACCTGAACAACATCTTCCAGAAGCTCGGGCTGCGCGGCCGCACCGCGCTCGCGCTGTACGCGATCCGCATGGGCATCGTCGGCGTGCCGGACGGAAGCCCGTAGAGGCGAGGCTGGGCGCGTGCGCCCCCGCGCCGAGACGCCCGTGCTCGTGCGCCGGCTGGCGGCGGCGCTCGCCGCGCCCGGCGGCCCGGGGGCGGGCGAGCACCTGCTGGTCGCGGTCTCCGGCGGGCCCGACTCGACGGCGCTCCTGGCGGCGCTCGCCGAGCTGGCATCGGGGCGCGGCCTCGGCCTGACGGCCGCCCACGTCGACCACGGTCTCCGTGGCGCGGAGGGTGCGGCCGAGGCCGACGCGGTCGCGGCGCTGGCAACCCGCCTCGGCGTCCCCTTCGTCCGGTGCGCGGTGACGGTGTCGGCCGGCCCGGACCTCGAGGCACGCGCACGGCGGGCACGTTACCAGGCGCTCGCCCGGGTGGCGCAAGAGGTCGGCGCGCGCCGCATCGTCACCGGCCACACCCAGGACGACCAGGTGGAGACCGTGCTGCTGCGCCTGGTGCGCGGCGCGGGGCGGCGCGGCCTCGGTGCCATGCGCCCGGTGCGCGGCCGGCTCTGGCGCCCGCTGCTCGCCGCGACGCGCGCCGACGTGCGCCGCTTCCTCGCCGAACGTGGCCTCGGCTTCGCGGTCGATCGCACGAACGCCGACCTGCGCCACGCGCGCAATCGTGTGCGCCGGCTCCTCGTCCCGCTGCTGCGCGCCGAGTTCAACCCGCGCCTCGGGCCGGCGCTGGCCGCGCTCGCGGAGCGCCTGCGCGACGAGGACGACTTCCTCGCCGCGGCGGCGGCCGGGCGTGCGCGCGAGCTGGTCGCCGGCGAGCATCTCCGCACGGCGGTGGCCAAGGAGCCGCCGGCGCTCGCGCGCCGCATCGTGCGGAGCTGGCTCGAGCGCGGGGCGCGCCGGGGCGTGGGCGCGATGCACGTGGCGCGCGTGCTCGCGCTCTCCGCCGGCCGCGCGCGGGGCGCGGTCGCCATCCCGGGGCCGGCGCGCGTCGTGCGCGAGGGCGAGGTGCTGGTGCGCCGGCCCGGGCGCGCGGCCACGCCGTCCTCCTTCGCGTTCGAGATCGGCCCCGGGCGGACGGTCGTGCATCCCGCGGGCGGCTGGCGCGTCGCCTTCTCGGCGGCGCGCGCCCGCGGCGCGGGCGAGGCACGTGCCGCGGGTGTCGCGCACGCGCTCTTCGACGCCGACGCGCTGCCGGGCGGCCTCGTCCTCCGCTCGCCCGCGCCCGGCGACCGCGTCCGGCTGCTCGCGGGCGGGACGCGCAAGCTCCAGGACGTCCTCGTCGACGCCAAGGTGCCGCGCGAGACCCGCGCGCTCCTGCCCGTGCTCGCCGCCGGCGCGGAGATCCTCTGGGTGCCGGGCCTGGCGCGCGGCGCGGGCGCCCCCGTCGGGCCCGCCACGACGCGCGTCGTCGAAGCCGTCTTCGAGCGCGACCCCTGAAGGCAGAGGCGCGCGCCGGAATGGGTGGCGGGCTCTCGCATTGCCGCTCCGGGGACGCTGTGTTATTTTTGCCCAGAGTGGTCCTCCCGGTGCCCATTTGAATCCAGTCTCCCGCAATCTCGGCCTCTGGCTGCTCCTCCTGCTCCTCGGGCTGCTTCTCTGGTCGGTGGTGACCAAGCAGCAGCAGCCGCGCGAGTCGGAGGTGAGCTTCAGCCGCTTCCTCCAGGCGGTGGACGACAGCCGGGTCTACGACGTCAGCCTGCAGGGCCAGGCCATCCACGGCCACTACAAGGCCGAGCGCGGCGGGCCCGGCGACGGCTTCAAGACCTACGCGCCCAAGGACGCGGACCTGGTGAAGACGCTGCACGACAAGGCCGTCGAGATCGACGTCAAGCCGGAGGACAACGAGCCCTGGTACCTGGTCGCGATGGTGAACTGGGCGCCCATGCTCCTCCTGGTCGGCGTGTGGGTGTTCTTCATGCGCCAGATGCAGGTGGGCGGCGGCAAGGCGATGTCCTTCGGGAAGAGTCGTGCCAAGCTGCTCTCCGAGAACACGCACAAGGTCACCTTCAACGACGTGGCGGGGATCGACGAGGCCAAGGAGGAGCTCGAGGAGATCATCGCCTTCCTGAAGGACCCGAAGAAGTTCACCAAGCTGGGCGGGCGCATCCCGAAGGGCGTGCTGCTGGTCGGCGCGCCCGGCACCGGCAAGACGCTCCTCGCCCGGGCCATCGCCGGCGAGGCGGGCGTGCCCTTCTTCTCCATCTCGGGCTCGGACTTCGTCGAGATGTTCGTCGGGGTCGGGGCCTCGCGCGTGCGCGACCTCTTCGTGCAGGGGAAGAAGAACGCCCCCTGCATCATCTTCATCGACGAGATCGACGCCGTCGGCCGCCACCGCGGCGCGGGCCTCGGCGGCGGACACGACGAGCGCGAGCAGACCCTCAACCAGCTGCTGGTCGAGATGGACGGCTTCGAGACCAACGAGGGCGTCATCCTGATCGCCGCCACCAATCGACCGGACGTCCTGGACCCGGCGCTCCTGCGTCCCGGCCGATTCGATCGCCGAGTCGTCGTGCCGCGCCCCGACGTGAAGGGGCGCGAGGGCATCCTGAAGGTCCACACCCGCCGGGTGCCGATCGGCGAGGACGTGAACATCGACCTTCTGGCCCGGCAGACGCCGGGCTTCGCCGGCGCCGACCTCGAGAACCTGGTGAACGAGGCGGCGCTCCTCGCCGCGCGCAAGAACAAGGACCGGGTCTCGATGAGCGACTTCGAGATCGCCAAGGACAAGGTCATGATGGGCGCCGAGCGGCGCTCGATGATCATCAGCGTCGAGGAACGGCGGGTGATCGCCTACCACGAGTCGGGCCACGCGCTGGTGGCGAAGCTCGTGCCGGGCGCCGACCCGGTGCACAAGGTGACCATCATTCCGCGCGGCATGGCCCTCGGGCTGACGCAGCAGGTGCCGCTCGACGACCGGCACACCCACTCGAAGGACCACCTCCTCGGCGAGCTCGCCGTCTTCTTCGGTGGGCGCGCGGCCGAGGAGCTCGCGCTCGGCAGCATGACGACCGGGGCGGGCAACGACATCGAGCGCGCCACCGAGCTGGCGCACAAGATGGTGTGCGAGTGGGGTATGAGCGACAAGCTCGGGCCGATGACCTTCGGCAAGAAGGAAGAGGAGATCTTCCTCGGCCGCGACTTCACGCAGAAGGTCGACTACTCCGAGCAGACCGCCATCCAGATCGACGCCGAGGTGCGCCGCTTCCTGCTCGAGGCCTACGAGCGCGCGAAGCTCTTCCTGCGCCGCAACCTCGAGGTGCTCCACAAGATGGCCGAGACCCTCCTCGAGCGCGAGTCGATCGACGGCGCCGAGATCGACGAGATCCTCCGGCAGTTCGGGACCGAGAACGGTGGCCTCCGGGACGCGGCGGCCGCCACGGCCTGAGCGTCCGACCGGCCCGAGCGGCCCCCCGGTCCTGCGCACGCGCTCGGGGCCCCTCGTCCTCGACCGCGTCGCGCTGGTCGGCATCCTGAACGCCACCCCGGACTCGTTCTCCGACGGGGGCCGCCACCTGGACCCCGGGCGGGCCGCGGCGGCGGCGGCGGAGATGGTGGCCGAGGGGGCGGCGATGCTGGACGTGGGGGCGGAGTCGACCCGGCCGGGGGCCCGGCCCGTCGCGGCGGAGGAGGAGCGGCGCCGCCTCCTCCCGGTGCTGCGCGCCGTGCGCGCCGCGGTCCGGGTCCCGATCTCCGTCGACACCTCCAAGGCCGCGATCGCCCGCCTGGCGCTGGAGGAGGGAGCGGACGTGGTGAACGACGTCTCCGCCGGCCGCCTCGACCCGGGGCTGCTGCCCCTGTGCGCCGAACGCGGGGTCCCGGTGGTCCTCATGCACATGCAGGGCGTCCCCGCCACCATGCAGGACGACCCGTGTTACGGGGACGTCGTGGCGGAGGTGGCTGCCTTCCTGGCCGAGCGCGCCCGCGCCGCCCGGGCCGCGGGGGTGGCGGACGACGCGATCGTCGTCGACCCGGGCATCGGCTTCGGGAAGACGGTCGCACACAACTGCGCGCTCCTCGCGCGGCTCGACCTCGTCGCGTCCCTCGGCTATCCCGTACTGGTGGGTGTGTCGCGCAAGGGCTTCATCGGCCAGCTCCTGGGCGAGCGGCCGACGGGCGAGCGGCTCCACGGCACGGCGGCCGCGGTCGCGCTCGCGGTGGCGAGGGGCGCGCGGCTCGTGCGCGTGCACGAGGTGGGCGCCATGCGCGACGTGGTGCGCGTGGCGGAGGCGGTGGTGGGCGCCTGATGGAGATCCTCACCGCCTTTCGCTGGCAGGACGCGGTCGACATCCTGCTCCTCGCCGTCATCATCTACTCGGGGATCAACCTCATCCGGGGCACGCGTGCGGTGCCCATGCTGATCGGGCTCGGGGTGCTCTACGGCGTCTACTTCGCCTCCGGGCGGCTCGAGATCTACACCATCAACGTGCTCCTCCAGAACCTGCTCGGCTGGTCGCTCATCCTCGTCTTCATCGTCTTCCAGAACGACATCCGGCGCGCGCTCACGCAGGTGGGCACGGGCCCGCTCTTCTCCTCCGCCGACCGCGTCGCGCAGAGCCAGGCGGTCGAGGAGCTGGTGAAGGGCGTGACTTCCATGGCCTCCCGCCGGGTCGGGGCCCTCGTCGTGCTGCAGAACGAGGTCGGGCTGAACGAGTACATCGAGGTCGGCACGCGCCTCGACGCGCAGGTCTCCAAGGAGCTGGTGTCGAGCATCTTCATGCCCGGCTCGCCGATCCACGACGGCGCCCTCATCATCCAGCAAGGGCGCATCACCGCGGCCGGCTGCTTCCTGCCGCTCACCACCAATCCCACCGTCTCGAAGACGCTCGGCACCCGCCACCGCGCCGCCATCGGGCTCACCGAGGAGACCGATGCGCTCGCGATCGTCGTCTCCGAGGAGGACGGCATGGTGTCCCTCGTGCGCGAGGGCAAGATCACGCGCGACGTCGACGCGGCCACGCTGCGCACGACGCTGCAGCGTCTGCTGGTGGGCTGATGCGGCTGCGCGCGCTGCGCTCCGAGCCCGCGACCGGCTCGGCCGACTCGACCCCGGGGCCGGAGCGCCCGGCCCCGCCGTGGCGGCGCTGGCTCCGCGCCCCGCGCTGGCGCGACCTGCGCGCGGCGCTGCGCCGCAACCGGGGGCTCAAGCTCGTCTCGCTGCTGCTCGCCTTCTTCCTCTGGTTCTCGATCAACGTGAGCGAGCGGGACGCGGAGGGCACGCTCGAGATCCCGCTCCAGGTCCGCCAGCCCGCGGGCTACGTGGTGACCAGCGCGCCCGCCAAGCCGGTCGCCGTGACCGTGCGTGGCCCGCGCACCATCCTCGACGGCGTGGACGAGCGGCGCGTCCGCTTCGCCCTCGACCTGGCCGCCGCCGCGCCCGGCGAGGTGCGCCACGAGCTGAACGCCGACCTGATCCGGCCGCCGCTGCCGCGGCGCCTGAAGATCGTCCGCATCGAGCCCGCGCGCGTGAAGGTCCGTCTCGAGCGCCTCGTGCGCCGGACGTTGCCCGTCCGTCCGGAGCTGGCGGGCCTGCCGCCGCTCGGCTATACGGCGGAGGCGAGCGTCACGCCGGGCGAGGTCGAGGCGAACGGCCCGGCGAGCAAGGTGGAAGAGCTGAAGGAGATCAAGACGGAGCCCGTCGACCTGCGCGGCGCTCCGGAGCCCATCGCGCGCACGGTCCTCCTCTCCTGGGCGGGGGACTTCGTGAGCTTCGCGCCCGACCACGTCACGGTCTCGATCAGCTTCCAGCCGACCGTGATGTCGCGCAAGTTCGACCACGTCGAGGTCGCGGTGCGCAACACGGGCGGCGGGCTGCGCGCCAAGCTCGTCCCGCCCCGCATCGACCTGACCGTGCAGGGGCCGCAGCGCGTGCTCAGCAGCTACGCGCTCGAGGCGGGCAGCGTGTACGTCGATGCGGCCGGGCTCGAGCCCGGGAACTACCGCGTGACGCCGAAGATCGAGCTGCCGCAGTCGATCGAGGTGACACGGCGCGAACCCGAGGTGCAGATGCTCGAGGTCACGGCGAAGGGGGGACACTGATGGTCGGCGGGGGACGGCGGCTGTTCGGGACCGACGGCGTGCGCGGCACGGCGAACGTCGAGCCGATGACCTCGGAGACCGCGCTCCGCCTGGGCCGTGCGCTCGCCCACGTGAGCAAGCGCTCGCACCACCGCCACAAGATCCTGATCGGCAAGGACACCCGCCTCTCCGGCTACATGCTCGAGACCGCCATGTCGTCGGGCATCTGCTCGATGGGCGTCGACGTGCTGCTGGTGGGCCCCATGCCGACGCCGGGGATCGCCTTCCTGACCCGCACGCTGCGCGCTGACGCGGGCGTCGTCATCTCGGCCTCGCACAACCCGTTTCCGGACAACGGCATCAAGTTCTTCAGCCAGGCCGGCTTCAAGCTGCCCGACGAGCTGGAGGAGGAGATCGAGCACCTGGTGCTGGGCGACTCGATCGACGCGCTCCGCCCCACCGCGACCGAGATCGGCAAGGCGTTCCGCATCGACGACGCCGTCGGCCGCTACAACGTGTTCGTGAAGAGCACCTTCCCGCGCCACCTGACGCTCGACGGCCTGCGCATCGTCGTCGACTGCGGCCACGGGGCGGCCTACAAGGTCGGCCCCGAGGTGCTGGAGGAGCTGGGCGCGGACGTGGTGAGCCTCGGCGTCGATCCCGACGGCTCGAACATCAACCAGGGCTGCGGCGCGCTCTTCCCCGAGGGGCTCCAGGCGGCCGTCCGCCGCCACGGCGCCCACGCCGGCCTCGCGCTCGACGGCGACGCCGACCGCGCCATCTTCGTGGACGAGCAGGGCCAGGTGGTGGACGGCGACGCCGTGATGGCCATCCTCGCCGACGACCTGCGCGCCCGGGGCGAGCTCAAGCGGTCGACCCTGGTGGCCACCGTGATGAGCAACCTCGGGCTGCACCTGGCGATGCGCGAGCGCGGCATCGAGGTCGTCACCACGCCGGTCGGCGACCGCTACGTGGTCGAGGAGATGGTGCGCGGCGGCTACAACCTGGGCGGCGAGCAGTCCGGGCACATCGTCTTCCTCGATCACAACACGACCGGCGACGGGCTGATCACGGCGCTCGCGCTCTTCGCGCTCCTGGTCGAGAGGGGGCGGCCGCTCTCGGAGCTGCACCGCATCATGCGCCGCCTGCCGCAGGTGCTCCTCAACGTGCGCGTGGCGGCCCGGCGCGACGTCCCGAGCGTGCCGCCGCTGGCCGCGGCGATCACGAAAGCCGAGCGCGCGCTCGGGGCGCGCGGCCGGGTGCTGGTGCGCTACTCGGGGACGGAGCCCGTGCTGCGCGTCATGGTCGAGGGCGAGCAGGAAGAGGAGATCCGGGACCTCGCCGAGTCGATCGCGGCGGCGGCGCGCGGCGCGCTCGGCGAGTCCGCCGCCGCCGCGGGCAAGTAGTTGCGGCTCGGCGTCAACGTCGATCACGTCGCGACCCTGCGGCAGGCGCGCGGCGTCGACTACCCCGACCCGGTCGAGGCGGCGCTCGTCGCCGAGGCGGCAGGCGCCGACGGCATCACCGTCCACCTGCGCGAGGACCGCCGCCACATCCAGGAGCGCGACGTGGAGGAGTTGCGCCGTCGCCTGCGCGTCAAGCTGAACCTCGAAATGGCCGTCACCGACGCCATGGTCGACTTCGCGCTGCGCGTGCAGCCGGGCGACGCCTGCTTCGTGCCCGAGCGGCGCGAGGAGCTCACCACCGAGGGCGGGCTCGACGTGGCGGGGCACGCCGCGCGCATCACGGCGGCGGCCAGGCGCCTCGCGGCGGCGGGCATCCGGGTGAGCCTGTTCATCGACCCAGACCCCGCGCAGGTGAGAGCGAGCCGCAGTGCCGGAGTGCATGCCGTCGAGCTGCACACGGGCGACTATGCCAACGCCGCCGGCGACGCGGAGCGCGGGCGCCAGCTCGCCCGGCTGCGGCTCGCGGCCGCCGAAGCCGCGCTCCTCGGCCTCGAGGTGCACGCCGGGCACGGGCTCACCGTCGCCAACGTGCGCCCGGTCGTGGCCATCGCGGAGATCGTCGAGCTGAACATCGGCCACTCGATCGTGGCGCGGGCGGTGCTGGTCGGTATGGCGGCGGCGGTGCGCGAGATGAGGGCTGTCCTCTGATCGCCGTCACCGCCGCGGAGATGCGTGCCCTCGACCGCTGGACGATCGAGCACGGCACGCCCGGGCACGTCCTCATGGAGCGCGCGGGCGCGGGCGCGGCGCGCACGCTGCGCGAGCGCCTGCACCGCCCGCGCGGCCCGGTGGTCGTGGTCTGCGGGCGGGGCAACAACGGCGGCGACGGCTTCGTCGTCGCGCGCCATCTCCGGCGGGCGCGCGTGCCGGTCGAGGTCTGGCTCGC
>Ga0209378_1002169_pt1 | contig 13677 bp, 17 predicted proteins | sample GraSoiAngelo_156_FD_186170 | JGI IMG/M metagenome (GOLD analysis project Ga0209378, IMG submission 186170) | Grasslands soil microbial communities from the Angelo Coastal Reserve, California, USA - 14_1009_13_40cm (SPAdes) (version 2) | ecosystem: Environmental > Terrestrial > Soil > Grasslands ... | reverse complement strand
ATCGACGACGCTGCGTTCATGCAGCAGCTGATTTAGACGATCGTATCCCGGGAAGTCCGGCTTCAAATAATTGACAGTGGAGGCGCGCTTGTATCCGAGCGAGAACTCAATTTCACGAAACTGTACGGATTGAAACCCCGACGCCGTCTCTAGCCGGTCCCGAAAACTTGAGAACGACGACGGCGTCATCGTTTCAAGAATATCAACCTGGGCGACCAGGACCTTCATGATCGTGCGCACACGTTTGAATGCGTGAATAGCCCCAAAAAGATCGCCCGCGGAAAAGTCTCTTTTTATTTTCTCGAACTCATGCAGCAACTGCTTAAACCACAGCTCGTAGGTCTGATGAATGATTATGAAGAGCGTTTCGTCGTGCTCCGGCGGACTTGAGCGCGGCTTTTGAAGCGTGAGCAGCTTCTCCAGATCAAGATAACTCGCGTAAGTGAGAGGCGGTGGCATTTTCGAATGCTCGCACGCGACGAGAGCGCGCGTCAACGTGCGATGTTCGATCCGCACCGGGCGGCGACCCGCGCTTTGAGAAGCTTGCGCATTCGGACGGGAAATAAGGTAGGGGCGATTGACTCAATCGCCTCTAAATTCCAATCCTTTATTTCATGAAGCGCAAGTACTCCCGATCCCATGCCGCGGGAATGCTCTCACGCGCCGAGTACGGGCCGGGTTCATACGCGCGCGATGCAATGCCCTGCTGGCTCAACTCGCAGACGTGCCAATCCTGCCTGTTTACCATGTCCCAGAACTCAATGGCGTCATCGGGATCAAAATCACGCTGCTCGAATGCTTCCGGATGAAAAAACCAATCGCATAAGATCAGTGTCCGCTCCGGTGACTGCGGCAAAAGTTGATGCACCATCACGTAATCCGGATGCAAACTCAGCAGCATGTTCGGAAAGATCGAATAATAGAAAACGTGCCGGAAATCTTCTTCACCAAATTGTTCCATCGCCAGGGCGCAGGCGTTCCCGCTCATGGTCAGGCTCTTGCCTTTAGCGACCCGCATGAATCCACCGAGAAATAGTCCTTCGGTCAGATCGTTTTCCGCCGAATCATACGGTGAGATTTTCGAAAGCTCCGGATGAACACCGCCACAGTGATAACACTCCGAGTAATTTTCAAAGATTAACTTCCAATTGGCTCGCACATCATATTCGATTCGCTTCGCCGAGCGAAGCGCTGACAGATTCCAGGACGCAAATTTTCCGGCTAACGGTTTGAACCATTCCGCCAGTGGCGCAGGGGAATCTGCCAGGTTCAGAAAGATGAATCCTTCCCACAGCGCGAGGTTCACCGCGTGCAGTGAATAATCAGTCTTATCAAAGCCCGACACCTCATCCATGTGGGGAGCAGCGATCAATCGCCCATCGAGCGAATACGTCCACGCGTGATAAGGACATTGAATTGCCGTGGACTGTCCGTGTCTGTTTTCGATTAGTCGACTTCCGCGGTGGCGGCACAGGTTGTAAAAACCATGGATCGCGCCGGGTTTGTCCCGGACAATGATCAAGCTCTCGCCGGCGACTTCTGTGGTAAGATAATCACCGCCTTGCGGGATCTGACTCTGGTGGCCGACCAACACCCATTGCTTAGAGAAAATGCTCTCCTGTTCCTCTGCAAAAATCTCCGGAGAAATGAAATAACGTTGCGGCAACGTCTTTGCGGCAGCCTTGAATGTCTCAGTCGTCTTGCGAAATTCTGGCGCTACGTTGGTCTGCATTGATGGCATTTGAGAATGCTCCACGCCGCCTGCGTTCGCGTCAATGCGCTAATCGCACGCGCACCGCGCGCTGATCTCGGCACCCTCGCCAAGACGAACCTTCTTCGCGTCGATGCCGGTCGCCTGTTACCTCAGGACCACCTGATGAAATTCGTACCAGTCGTCGAGATTGTTTAGATTCACCGCGTCTTTCGGGGCGGCAGCGTCATCCACGATACCGGACGCACCCAGGACACCCTTGCGCGTTTCGTCATCGTGAATGTAACCGCGCACGGCGGCGTTATGTTTTTCAATCGCATCTCGATTAAGCGACTTGGCATTCTTCTTCACCCAGGCTTCGAATTCGGGATAGGTCGGCTTATTTTGCTTGATGTAATCTTTTACCGCCTGCTCTTCGAGTCCGAGCGCGGCACAAGTCATGGCATCAAACCCTCTCCCGATGCCCGGGTAGCCGGGCGCGAGTTTGCCCTGCTCCTCGAGGGAGACTTTCAGCCAGAGCCGCGGAAGATGAAGAACACCGAGTGGCCCGGCAACACCGGAGCTGATCATTGGAACGTATGTGTCGGCCATAGTATGATTTTGTTAAGCCTGCCTCAGGGCAATTGCAAGTTCGCGCGCCCCGCTGAACACTGTCTTATTCGCTGTCGATATTCGGCTTGGGTAACGGCGAGGAGATTTCGACCTGTGTAATTTTGCTGTCCGGCTCGCGGCTAGCCTCGAGTTCCACTTCTTGCCTGGGATCGGTGCGCGTGCTGAGAAACAAGATCCTCGTGATCTTGCCGTTAACATTGATCTTGTTAAGGCTCTGATTGAGATTGTTCGCTTCGCCTGCAGTCGCTTGCCAGCTGTCCGCAATTCTTTCTGGAGTAAGGGATGAGGTGCCGGTCTGAACGATTTTTACTTCGTCATCTACGATTTTTCTCGCTGGCGTCCCAGCAGCTTTGAATTCAGGCGTAGCTGGTGTCCAATCCGGTAACACGACCGGCCCCGGTGCTTCGAGTTGCTTCTTCAGCGAGGCCTGTAGTTTCTCCTTTTCACGTTTTTCCTCCTGCTCCTGTCGTGCTTCTTGTTCCTTCGCCTGCGATAGCATTTCCGCGAGTTTCTTCTTTGTGTCTGGTGCCGCTGGGTTCTGCAGTTTCTTGGCCTCCTTTTGCATTTCCTGCGCCTTCTTTAACATCCCTTCAAATCAGGATCATTCAGCGGATTGTCCTGGGCGCAAAGAAGAGGGGCGAAGAGCAGGCAACTTATCGCGAGAAAAGAAAACAGGCGAATGTGTGGGTGCATCACAGGAGAATATCAAGCCCGTTCGGCGCCTTACAATTCAAATGAACTGACTGATGTTGTAGAAGGGCTACCAGCGCAAAATCTCCTCGAGCAAATAACCGAGCTTTTTTTTCGCCGGAGCGGTTTTCGTGCAGCGTTGGATCGCGCGGCATGCATCTGTCCCCAAAAAATCAAAGTCAAAATTCTAATTGACGATATCGGATAATACGATATCGTAATATATTATTAAGACTTACTTTATGATATGGGCGTCGGGCCTTGCGCTAGTTCAAGGGGCATTGGCTGGAGAAGCGGGGATGGTGACGGTCGAACAGCGGACGCAATCTTTCACAATCATATTAAACGGCTCGGTCTCGGAGGTAACGCCGCTTTTTGGACCCGTACGCGAGGCTGAATGGGCGCCTGATTGGTCGCCGCGTTTCATTCACCTAGTACAGGGCGTACAGCGCGAGGGCGTCGTATTCACTACAAGCCCCGGCGACGGCAGGGATCGACTTTGGCTGCTCACCACATACGACGTCAGGAACGGCCGGGTGGAGTACGTAGTTGTGACCCCGGCGTTCACGGCTAACGAGATTAAGATCCGTGTTGTTCCCGACCGCGAACAGCACTGCAAAGCAACAATAACGTATCGGCGTTCGGCATTGACGCCGGCGGGAAATGAGGAGGTCGCCAAACTGGACGCACATTGGGCGGAGGAACAGCGGATTCATTGGGAAACGGCCATCAACGAAGCGCTGGCGAAGGGGCGGCGTCCATGACTGATGTCGAATTGACGCGCGCACTCGAGCGAGGCGAGATCGCCAACGAGAGTTTCCATCATGTTTCACACTTGCACGTAGCGTGGGTCTATCTCGCCGAATCCTCATCGGTGCAGCAGGCTGCCACCAAGATGCGCGATACGCTGCGCCGATTCGCCGCAGCCGCTGGCAAACCGCAAAAATATCACGAGACCATCACATTGTTTTGGGTGCATCTTCTCTCATGTGCGTACGCAGCCAGTCGCGGAGGATCTCTGGAAGACATCGTGCATGCAAATCCGCAATTGCTGGAAAAGAATTTTCCACTCGCTTATTATTCGGCCGGGGCGGCTTTTCAGTGACGAAGCGCGAACTTCATGGGTTGAACCCGATCTGAAGCCGCTTTCAATCGATGTCACTGCGACTTGTTCATCCAGTCCACCGTGCCACGCACCGAATCGGTCTTTATCTTGATGACCTCAGAGAACGCGGGTTGACGCAGGGGGAAGCGCACATTTTAGCGATGCTTGCTCATTCCCGCCGGGCCAACGTGGCCGATCTCCACCGCGGCCTCGCACACAAGAGATCGACTTTAACCAGCATTCTTGATCGACTGGCTGCGCGCGGGTTGATCACCCGCGCAGTCGGTGAAACAGATCGCCGCACGTTCGTCGTGAGACCAACAGCAAAAGGACGAAGGCTGGCGCAGCGTGTCCAGCGTCATTTATCCGCACTGGAACGAGCCGTTGCCCGTCGCGTTAATGCCACCGATATCAAGCGTTTCATTAAGGTCGTCACAGCTCTGGAACAAGAAGCACATCAGCGCGTCGGCTCCAGACGAGCTCGATCGAATCGCAAGCGTAAGAAGGCGGCCCTGTAACACTCGACGGGTTACATCGGTTTCATTGCCGCTGAGAGCGAGCTAGCAAAACCGCGAGCGCCAGCATTCCGATCAAGACGAGAGTGACGAGAGCCGTGTAAAGAATTCGGTCTTGCAGACGAGCACGGCGCGCTGCTTGCGCGTACGGGATGCGGGTGAATGTGACCATCGTATAGAGCGGCAGATACACACCAGGCAGGGCGGCTTCGAGCAGGTGGTCGAGTTTCTTTTTTGCGCGAAATGCCCGGGACGCAGTTTTGTCGCGCATCTCAATGAAATTGCCGATGGCGAGATCGGCCAACGCGTCGGCGTTTTCTTTTCGCCGCTCGAAATATTGGGCAAACGCGCGCTCGCGGTTGTCGGCAAATTTATCCAGGCATTCATCGAGCACGATGCAATCTTCGAACGCAGCGTTCATTCCCTGACCATAGAATGGAACGACGGCATGGGCCGCATCGCCGAGCAGGCAAACCCTATCGCGGTAATACCATGGCGCGCAACGAATCGTCACAAGCGAGCCAGTTGGGTTGTTCTTGAAATCGTCAAGGAGGGTCGGCATGAGCGGAACGGCGTCCGGAAATTCTTCATCGAAGAAGTGCCGAACATCGTCATCTGTCCTTGTTGTAGTAAAGCTGCGGGGTCCTTCGAATTCCCAAAAAAGTGTACAGGTGAACGATCCGTCCGGGTTTGGAAGAGCAATCATCATGAAGCTTTTGCGCGGCCAAATGTGGAGGGCGTTTTTCTCGATTAGCCATGACCCGTCCGGCGCAGGCGGAATCGTCAGCTCCTTGTATCCGTGCGCGAGATAACTCTCGTTGTATTGGAAACTGTCGATGTTTCGCTGCATGGAAGCGCGCACCGCGGAGAATGCGCCATCCACCCCGATTACTGCATCACCGCCCACGGCCAATTTGCCGGTCTCCGTTTCCAAACGACAGATCGCTTCGGTCAGATCAACGTCAGTACATTTGCGATTGAAATGAACGCGCACACTTGGATAGCGCTGCGCCGCTTCGATTACTGTGGTGTTAAGCGAGGCGCGTCCAATGGAGTTGATGCAGTTCTTGGGATCGACATCGTAAGGCGCGAAATGCAGTGCGCCGGATTTATCATGAATCATCCGGCCACGCATCGGGATCGCGTAGCGTAACGTTTCGTCAGCGATCCCGATCTGTTCAAGCGCGTGAATTCCACGTGTTGAAATCGCTAAATTAATTGACCGCCCGCCAACAATGTTGCCTTCGCGCGGATCGGCCCGGCGCTCGTACAGATCAACATCATATCCGCGGCGCCCCAAGTACGCTGCCAGTAATCCGCCGGCGAGGCCGCTGCCGATGAGAACAAATTTAGCTGGCATCAAGAAATTCTTAACCGCGGATGACGCGGATACCACGCATATTCAAGGAAACAGACGTTTAGCCACCCCCTACTCACGTCAGCGGATGGGATAACAAGGGGTCGAAGCAACAGCGTGCAAAGGCAAGCGCGCCCAATAACAATAAATTTTCCTTTGTTTGGCAACCTGTGATTTGAGCGATAGCAGCGAATTGCTGCGGTCGCTCCCACGCACGCTCTATTGGGTCGCCGGCTGCCTGGAATCGCTGTTGCTTGCCCGTTCTTCGTGTGCCGAGCTGGATTCGTTGACTTTGTTGTTCGTAGCTGTTTTGGACTTCGACTTGCCCGTTTCGTAATCCTGCAGCCAAGCGCTCCATTGCATGTTCTCTTTCCACGCAGTGATCCCGGAATGGCCGTAATGCTGTTCCACTTCGTATTCGTCGTCTTTTATGACAGGGCACCAGAATAATCTCCCGGCCCTGCGCCAGCCATCGAGGATGATCCCGTCTTTGAAAGGCTGGTTACGCGCAGTCACTACCAAGCAATTGTTTTCGCTCGAGGTATGATCGTAGGCCACACCCCAGTGAAGAACCAGCGTCTTGGGTTTGAGTTCTTTCAAGCGCGTGCCGATATCTTGTGCCCAATGACCGCACCAACCACGTTTTCGGGCGCCGACGTTGACCAGGAAGGCTTGAAACTCCGGGTTTAAGACGACGTGATAGTCACGTGCGAGCTTGCGCGCCGTCGTATGCGCCGTCACCGACACGAGCTCGGCTTCCTTCGGATCCACATCGGACGAAAGCCCCGCAAGCGCCTTGCTCAAATCCTTGATCGATCGCTCGTCTTTGGCCCATGTCGGGTGGATCAGAACGAGGAATACGACAACCCAAAAAATGCGGCGTATTATGTTCGACATTTTCATTCGTTGGTCAGGCTTTTCGCACTTCTCGAGTGCAATTGCAACGATAACCGCATGCTTGGTAGAGGATCAGCTGAAACAGATTCATTTTCGGCGCATGCCAAGAATGCTGACGAAAAAACTGGAGCAGACTGTTTGAAAGCCAAGGGCGACGAGCGTTGCGCCGGGTACGACCAATCGCATTGTGCGAGCGTAATCCAGATGGCCAAAGTCAGTGAGCCACCATTGCCAGACTGCGGCAAGCAACAAACAGCCCCCAGCGAGGATTGCCAGCGCCGCTACGACCAGTCCTTTTTCCAAATTCACGAGTTCGAAAAAGCGTTCCAAGTGCCGGTCTGGTGGAAGGAATCCCTCGGTAACGGCGAACGTTTTGGCAAAGAGGGCGAAGAGGATCCATTGATAACCGCACAAGATGGCGAGGCTTGCGAACAACAACGTATGAGCGTCAAACGTGCTGTGCCCGATGCGCAAACCTGGCATGGCGACCAGATAACCAAGCAGACCAAAGGCGATAAATGTGCCACCGGGGATGAGAAAAAGCCAACGCGGACTGCACATCAAAAAATAGCGAAATGTTCGCCAGCCGTCTCGAAACGTTTTCAGATGCGGCGCGTGCGATAAGCGTCCGTCGCGGTGCAGAGTGATGGGCACCTCGGTGATTTTTTCGCCGTGCAAGCTAGCTTTGATGATCATCTCCGTGGCGAACTCCATACCTGTGCAACGCTGGTCAAGCCGTTCGTACATGGACTTGGTAAAACCACGCAGACCGCAGTAAACGTCGTTGATCGGTGCGCCGAACCATCTTTGTACGAGAAAGGAAAAAACTGGATTGCCAATCCAACGATGTAAAAATGGCATCGCGCCAGGCCGAATCGAACCACCACCAGCAGGAAGTCGGCATCCCTGAACGAGGTCAAATCCTTCTCTCAATTTTTCTACGATCTTCGGGAGCTCGAGGAAATCATAGCTGTCATCCGCGTCCCCGATAACGATGAATCGGCCGTTCGCCGCGGCAATTCCTCCCATCAATGCGCTGCCATACCCTGGCTCTTGGACCGTTACGACACGCGCTCCCTCACTCTGGGCGATAGTTCTAGACAAATCGGTGCTGCCATTGTCCGCCACCAAAATTTCCCCCGCGATGTTGTGCTCGCTGAAAGCTTTCCGCGCTTTCTCGAGGCAACGCGCCAGAGTATCCTGCTCGTTGAGGCAGGGAATGACTACTGACACTTCAACGGCCTGAGTCTGATCCACGAACTGCATTGGTTCCACTTTTAGTGCAACCAATCGTCAAAATCACTCTCCAATCGCAACATGGGCTGCATGTGATGCGCGAACGCCGCTCGTGTTTCCGCAGGGTTGATGATAGATATGCCGTTTTCGTGACATGCACATTCGTCAGCTCGTTTACTGCGCGGTACTGATCGGAATTTTCGGCGTTTTCGCAAAAACCGTGCCGCCCAGGTGGCGCGACTTGTGGCAAAAGTTTGTGCGCTGGCTTTCCGCTCTTGCCCATCACAAAACTTTGAGTTGGGTCGGATTGGGCGTGTTCGTGCTCGTGGTGCGGGCGGCACTTCTTCCAATCTGGCCGATCCCCAAACCATCCATCTACGACGAGTTTAGCTACCTTCTGCAGGCTGACACTTTTTCGCACGGTCGCCTAACGAATCCAGCGCATCCGCTATGGCACTTCTTTGAAAGCACCTATATCCTTCAACAACCTACTTATGCCTCTCGGTTCCCACCTGCGCAGGGGCTTGCACTGGCAGTAGGACAGCTACTCTTCGGGCATCCCTGGTTCGGTGTGTGGTTGAGTGCAGGTATGCTGGCCGCAGCATTGTGCTGGGCGCTGCAAGGGTGGCTCCCCCGGGGCTGGGCGTTGTTGGGCGCGTTCATCAGCTTGGATCTTTGTCTTTTCAGCTACTGGATGAACAGCTATTGGGGAGGCGCAGTCACCGCAATTGGTGGTGCGCTAGTAACCGGTGCATGGGTTCGCATCGTCCGCGCAAAGAAGTGGGGTTACGCCTGGATTTTTGGAATCGGGGCAGTAATTGTGATTTTGGCGCGGCCGTTTGAGGGATTGCTGCTCGTTGTTCCAGCACTCATCGCGCTGGGTACGGCAGACCGCACGACGCGCGTCTGGCTGCCGATCGTCATTACCGGCGTTTTGGGTGCTTCCTGGCTCGCATATGATAATCACCGCGTCACCGGCCATGCGTTGCGTCTCCCATACCGGGAGTATTACGAGCAATACGAAGTTGTCCCACCCTTTTCGATTTTGCCGACTTCCGCCACTCCGCGAACATTTCGGCATTTCGATATGGAGTCGAGGAATCGCGAAACATACGAGCGCGCACGAAGCTGGCATCTTTTCATTGACCGTCCATTGGATTGGCTCACTCTGCTCCGTTACTATTGCGGCAACCTGATCTGGTTGCTGCCGGTTGTCGTGTTTATGCCGGCGCTGTGGCGTTCAAAGAAGATGCGGTTCGCCGTAATCTTAACGGCAGTCATCGATGCAGCATCGCTGATTGAAGTGTGGTGGTATCCGCACTACGGAGCGCCGTTTCTAGCGGCGATGTTAATTCTCGTGGCGCAGTCGCTGCGTTGTCTCAGGCAATGGAAGTATCACGGGCGCCGAGTTGGCCGTTTTCTGATAAATGCAATGCCGGTTGCGGTATTTTTAGTGACCGTCACCTCAGAAGCAGAGGCGATTGCGACCCATCGGACCACAGATCAGATTCAAGCGAGGAACGCACAAAACACACAAAAGGAAAACATTGAACAAGAGTTACTGAAAAAGCAGCCGGGCCAGCACGTAATCTTTGTCAGTTATGCGGGCCTGCCCAGCCCGCATGAAGAATGGATCCATAATCCAGCGAACATCGACGCCGCTCCGGTCATTTGGGCATTGGATCTTGGTCAGACAGAGAACGAAAAGCTTCGCCATTATTATGCGGGACGATCCTTCTGGCGCTTCAAGCCTGCTGAGTCAATGACTCTCAGGCCGTATTAGAGAAGTCCTTCAACGGCATTCGCTAACGAGAAGAAAGCTCGCATCAAGTCCATTGAGAGTACAATGTCGCGTACTCCATATGAAAGGCCGATCTCGCCAGCTATTCGTTCCACTCATTTGCATTTTCGCAATCGTACAATCGCTGACCGCGCAAGAAGCAACGCTGACAAGCCGAAGCAGTTCATTTATGTGTTGCGCCTCGTTCCGCGGTTATATGCGGATTCAGTCTGGACAAGAGAAGACGATGCTGTGCTCAAGCGGCATTTTGCTCGGTTTCAGGACGCCACCAAGTCAGGCCAATTGATCCTTGCGGGGCGAACATCGGAATCAGGCGACAAGACGTTTGGTATTGCGATTTTTGAGGCGCCCGATGAAGACGCAGCGAGAAAATTCATGCAAGAAGATCCGGCAGTCGCGGGCGGATTGATGACCGCCGAGCTGCATCCGTTCGCAGTCGCCCTGCAACGCAAGAATCCGTAGAGAGGCCGTTGTAATCGACTGAGCTACTATTGATGCTGAGCCAGAATCCTCGCAAAACGCCAGACTTCGTGAAACGTATTGTAGAGTGAGGTAGGGGCGACGCGGATGACGTTGGGTTCGCGAAAATCGCATTTCACACCGGCGGTTTCGAGCTCCTTTAACAATTCTTTCGGGTGCTCATGAGCCAGGATCGACAATTGGCAACCGCGCGCATCGGGCTCACGCGGTGTGATGACGGTGAATTTTTTCGATCCATTTTCCGCTAACAAGAATTCGAGATATCCGGTAAGCCTGACGGACTTTGTCCGCAGTGCCTCCATTCCGCCCGCGTCGTCGAAGATCGCAAGCGAGGCACGCAACGGCGCCATCGCGAAAATCGGCGGATTGCTGATCTGCCAGCCATCAGCCGACGAAACCGGGACAAATTCAGGTTCGAGATGTAATCGGAACCGCGTGTTGGGATCGTTGCCGAACCAGCCGGCGAGCCGCGGCAATTTCCTGTTGGTCGCATGACGCTGGTGCACGAATGCTCCTGCGACTGCGCCGGGACCGGCGTTGAGATATTTGTATGAACACCAGACAGCGAAATCGACGTTCCAATCGTGAAGTGAGAGCGGCACGTTCCCAATGGCATGGGCGAGGTCGAACCCAACGACGACGCCGTATGCCTGTGCTGCAGCAGTGATTCTCTCGACATCGAACAATTGACCCGTGAAAAAGTTCACACCGGCGAGGACGACCACTGCGAGTTGATCGGCATGCTTCTGGATCAGATCGACAATGTCTTCTGTTCTAATTATAAACTCGTTCTTACGCGGTCGCGCGAGAATAAGCGCGTCTTTTGGATCGAGCCCATGATGCACGATTTGCGTTTTTATCGCATAGGTGTCGGAAGGGAACGCTGGCTCTTCCATCAAGATTTTGAAACGCGATTTGGTCGGCCGATAAAACGTCGCCATCATCAGATGAAGGTTCACCGTGAGACTGTTCATGTAGATCACCTCCAAGGAGTTCGCGCCGACAAGGCGCGCGGTCGGTTCGCGCAATGCTTCGTGATAGGTGTACCAAGGCGTGCCGGTCGCGTGATGGGCGTCGACCCCAAGCTTCGCCCAGTTGTCTAATTCTTCTTCGACAATCGCTCGGGCTGCTTTCGGCATCAGGCCTAACGAATTGCCGGCAAAATAGATTAGCGGCCTGTCATCCTTGCCAAGCGGGAGATGAAATTTTTGCCGAAAATGCCGCAACGGATCCTCGGAATCGAGTTGCAGCGCGAATTGCTCCTCAGCGGAAAAAATCATGGTGGATTAGCACAAACGTTCAACTCTAAAGCCATCAACGAAAAGCTCTCAACTTTCAACTGTTCGTGGCTGCTGCATGAATTCAATGGTCGTGCCGTCTGGATCGCGGAGGTACACGACCCGCTTTCCCGCGTTCGGACCCGACCGAAGAGTTTGGGGTTTACCGGCAGCTTTCCAACCGGACGTGTTGATGGAGCGCAAGATCGCGTCGAGATCATCGACGACAAGGGCGACATGTACGAAACCGACGTCGCATGGCCTCAGACCGACATGCCATTTAGGCTCGGCCGGTGCGAGATATTCGAGCAGCTCGATCTTGTGACCACCCGGTGCTTTCACCACCGCGAGCTTGATCTCTGCACCTGCGACACCTGTGATCTCTCTGGCCATTTCACCCGTCTGATGTGCCGTATGTGAAAGCTCGAACCCAAGAACATCGCGCCAAAACGTCAGCGCTCGCTCAAGATTCGAGACCGTGATGCCCGTGTGGTCAGCCGCAAGAACGCGAAATGGAGATCTCTTGGTAGTGCTCATGCTCCTAATTGTGATCGAAAGAAAAAATAGCGAGATTTGATTCGCTCGCTTCGCACTCGCTCAGCCTTCGGCCTTCCCATCTCGCGGCTTCGCAGCCGCTCGATTCTCGACTTCGCTCGGAATGACACGAAGAAGAAACGCGTGCTTTAGCCCGCCGACGCGATCACTTTGAGCTCGATAGCAATCGGCGTCGGCAACGCCCCGATTTCAATCGTCGTGCGCGTGGGATTTGGTTTGCCCTCGCCGGCAAAATGTTCGGCGTAAAGTTTGTTGTAGACCGCAAAATCCTTTTTCATGTTCGTCAGGAACACGGTGACATCGACAACGTCGTTCCACCTCGCGCCGGCGTCTTCCAGCACCAGCCGAACGTTCTCAAACACCGCGTGACACTGTTTCGCAATGTCGTAGCTGACGATGTTCCCGGCTGAATCGAGAGTAACGCCGGGAATCTCTTTGCTGTCACGTTTGCGGGGACCGATGCCGGACAGAAACAATAGGTTTCCGACGCGTTTCGCATGTGGGAACGCGCCTACCGGCTCAGGGGCGCGTGTACTTTCGAATGTTTCGCTCATGAGTTCGATCTACAACGAGGGGTTATGCTGAACACGGATTTTTCAATGGTTATGGCGACATTCGTCTCAACGTCAGAGCCTTCACTCGCCTGGCAGCGTTTCACGTCAGCTCGAACAAGGACAACTACCGCCAACGAGACCTGTTGATTCGGCACGGGCTTAGTGATGGTTGTGCGCGCGGACAACGGCGCCGTTGCTTGCGCTAAAACGTTTCTCCGAGCGCGCTCGCGCTTTCATTCTTTGAACTTCCCGGTCACGCGGAGGCGCATTCGTTACTAACGATTCGAGGAGATGATGTGCGACATGCGCGATCTCATCTACCGCGCGATTGAATGGGTCTTCATTTGCGCGCGACGGCTTGGTGAACCCGCACAGCTTTCGAATGAATTGAAGCGACGACGCGCGAATCTCTTCACTCGTCGCCGGCGGATTGAAATTATGCAGAGTCTTGATGTTTCGGCACATGACCGACCATCGGCAATTGTCGATTCGCGATCAACTATTTCGCGATACAGACATTCTTCGGCTCGGTGAAGAAGCGTAACGCTTCTTCGCCTCCTTCGCGACCGACGCCACTTTGTTTCATTCCGCCGAATGGGACGCGCAGGTCGCGCACCAGCCAGCAATTCACCCAAACAGTCCCTGTGTTAATCTGTTCGGCGACACGATGGGCGCGGGTCAGGTTTTGCGTCCAGACGCTCGAGGCTAAGCCGTAGTCGCAATCATTGGCGTATTTAATCACTTCTTCTTCACTGTCGAACGGCGTGATGGTGACAACAGGGCCGAAGATTTCCTCGCGATTGGTGCGGCATGAAACCGGCAAGCCAGTGATTACCGTGGGCTGGAAGAAATAACCGTCGTGGCAACGTTCATTGATTAATTCCGGC
>Ga0209378_1002160_pt1 | contig 13696 bp, 8 predicted proteins | sample GraSoiAngelo_156_FD_186170 | JGI IMG/M metagenome (GOLD analysis project Ga0209378, IMG submission 186170) | Grasslands soil microbial communities from the Angelo Coastal Reserve, California, USA - 14_1009_13_40cm (SPAdes) (version 2) | ecosystem: Environmental > Terrestrial > Soil > Grasslands ... | reverse complement strand
CGGCGCCGAGGGAAGCACACGCGACGAGGATCAACGCCGCCGAGAACGCCCAGGATCGGTTACTCAGCATAGATTCGTCACCATGTCGAGGACCGCGTGTCGAGGACCGCGCGACTCGAGTTTACGGCGTCCGCCGGCCGCAACGACGGGGTCAAAACAACGGTGGCCAGTCGCCGGATCACGCTCGGTTCCTCTGAGGGCTCGCGACACAGGCGAGAGGAGACGCTCGGACCGCACCGCGCCTGACGGTGGGGCCCCATCGACTACTCTTCCGCACTAAGCGGGCGGAGACCTCTCTGTCAAGCAGCGCGCCCTGTGGTTTTGAGCGGCCCCACAGTATCGAGTCTGACCCCGTCGTACCGTCCGATCCGAAGGCGCCCCTTGAGGGCATAATCACCCGGTCAAGCAAGAGAGGACCGGGAACGGAGCGGCGTCCCAGCAAGATGCCGGGGATGCAAGACCCCACGCGCTCCCCGTGGACCAGTGGCCCTGTCGCGAACGTCAGTGCCCCGCCCGCTGTCCGAGGATCAATCTGACGGTCTCGGTTAGCGCATGCGCCTGCGCCGCGGGCCCCCGGGGTCCGGGCAGGCTGCTCCAGAGGAGTCACATGGTGAGCAGCGGAGTCACCCCGGAGCGCGCGCCCGCCGCATCGTCGCTCGGCGCGATCGGCGGGGTACGCCCCCCGGGATTCCGCTCCTCCGGACTTCGAGCGACTCCATCCAGCCCGAGAGGAAACGTGGACGAGACAAGGCGGGTGCTACGGCTGACACATTGCGGTTGCCAGCATTCCAGCCGTCGACATCGCTGCTCCGCTTCGCCAACGATCGGAGGGCCTGACGCCCCCGCCGCGCAGGAGAAACCGCCTGGCCACTTCGGTGTCGCAGCGGCGCTTCAGGCATTCACGTCCTTCAATTTCCGGGATTCACCCAGTTTCCTTTCCGTTCGGGGGGCGGGAACCTACAAGCAGCCGGGCGCGATCCGAGGGAACGCACTGGAGGGGTACCGGGCAACGGCGGAGGGCTGGCGTGGGCTCCACGAAGACGGCGATGCGACACTATGTTTCGTGCAAGGTGAAGTCCGGGCGGCCCCGGTTGCCAGCGCGGCCCCGGATGGACGACGAACGCAGCACGCGAGCTCCGAAGGGCGTCGTCGTCATGCCTTCGGCCGAGCAGCTCGCGACTGCCACGTGGCCCGTCGCCGCCGGGCATCGCGGAGACGGAGTCCTAGAGCTAGTCCACTCCCACTGTGGCCAGATCCTGGCCCTGATCGGTCAGAGCCATCTCGAGTGCTGCTTCTACTGTGTCGCCTGTTGCGAGAACGTTTACGTCCCGATCGAGGTCCTCTATCGCGTGACCTCTCCTCCACGAGCCCCCTCCCCTGGGGGAGGTCGCCCGCGACCGGCGGGAGAGTCGGCATGAAGATCTTCAGTCGGCTGGTAATCGCCGGTGCCGTGCTGACGGCGCTGGTCGCGGTAGCGTCGGCAACCGTCGCGGCGGCCGGGCTGGCACTCGCGCTCGGGACCGCGAGCGTGGCTGGGCGCCGGTGAGGACGCTTCTCCTCGTCCCCGTCCCGCCGTAGTCCTCGCCGTCTCGAACCTGGCTGGCCCGGTGACTGGTGGCTCAGTCGTCCGACCCGCTGATCCCGCCGAACAACCGGACCTGGGTCGATCGATCGCGGATTGAGCCGGCAAGTCTGGCGCCTGCGCCGGGCGACGAGGCAGGCGCCGCGGGCGGCCACGCGTCCGGGTGGCGCGCTCGGGCGGCGCGCCGAAATCGCGTCCCCAATCTCCAGCGCGACGAGGTGCGCGTCCCGGGGCGATCCCCGCGGGGATACCCGAGGCGGCGGCGTTTGCTTCCGACACCTCGGGGTGATCGGGGTGGCCTCGGGACCGGCGACCCTGACCGACTGGCAAGCCTGCCGATCCTCGTCGCCCCCCGCGCTGACCCGGCGCGCACGACGGCGCTCAATCCGAACGAAGCGGTCACGGTCGCGGGCCCCCGCCACGCGGCCAAGGCCGGACCCCTGCATCGCGTCGCTCCGGACCAGGCACGGCCGCCGGTGGAGATGGCCGCGCTGCCACCTCACGCGAGCAGCATTTCCGCGCGCGAGGTCATCCACCGGGAGCGCGCCGAGGCAGCCCCGCATGTGGCCCGACCGGTGGGGGGGCGTCGGCCTCGGACGCGGCCGTAGTACGGGGCCAGAGCCCCGACCGCGTCGAGTTCCACGGATGGCTCGGCGTGAAGCCGTCTCATCTGCAGCGTCCTCACCGCGACGACCCGTGGCGGCCTCCGGACGTCGAGGAATCGATGAGGCGCGCGGCGGGCTGCCGCGCGCCGCCTGACCCCGACGCGATCGGGGGCCCGGAGGTGCTCCGCCGGGGAACCAGCCGGCTCGGTCGAGTGCGATCTCCTCCCGACCAGGCGACGGGCGGTCCCCCGTGCGGTCGCGCCCCGCTGCTCGCCGACGGCGTTGACCCGCGAGCGCACCTCCTCTCGTCGTTCCCCGCGACGCTCTCCCCCGACGGCCGGTGGTATTCCCGCCCCCTCACGGCGCTTGAAAAGCACCGGTATTCACGGTATGTCTAAGGCCCTCGTTTTTCGACTATGTGTCCGAGGGAGACACTATGCCCGTCACCGTAATGGCGACGCTCCGAAAGGCTGTTCGCGAACTTGAAGCAGAGAAGACGTTGATCGAACACCACCTGACGGCCGTCCGTGGGTTGCTCGGCAGCCTGGGCGGCGCCAAGCGCCGCGCCGTCCGCGTCGGCTCACTGGGCCGCCCGCGGCGACGTCGGCGCCTGACTGGCGAAGCACGCGGCGCGATCAGCCGTCGGATGAAGGCGTACTGGGCGAAGCGGAAGGCGGCGGCCGCGAAGCAGAAGGGCGCTCCACGCAGAAAGTAAGGCGGACACGATCAATCGCCTTCGTCATTTTTCGCGTTCGCCGTCGGCTCGGCGGGACCCTCGACGAGGAGCAGCCCGGGCGCCGGAGCCCGCTCCCTGCGGAGGGCCACGTTCCGGCCCAGGCGAAGCGTCTCCACGCCGCCGAGTCTCCTCCGTGGCCAATCTAGAACCGACGCGACTGGCGATCGAGATCGGCCCGCAGGATGGCCGCGTCGCCGCGATCAGCGGTCGAGCGCTGCGAACCGGATGGGCACGATGGTGAGGTTTTGGGGGCGCCGGGGCGGGCGCCGCAAGGTCGCGGTGCTCATCGGCGAGGCGTCAAATATCACGGGGAAGTGTATCTTTCACGGCACCACCGTGCTGAACGGTACGGTCGACGGCGAGATTCTCTGCCGGGGAACCTTGACCGTCGGGCCCCGCGGGCTCGCGCGGGCCAATATCACCGCCGATTCCGTCGTCATTGAGGGAGAGGTCGTAGGCAACGTCACGGTGCAGGAGCGCGTGGAGCTGACCGTCACGGCGCGCATGGTTGGAGACATTCAGGCGCCAGTGATCATGATTTCGGAGGGCGTGCAATTTCACGGCAACTGCCGCGTGACGCCAGACGAACCGCCCGGCGACGACGCGAGCAGCCCGGGCCCGGACGGCCCTCGGCGCCCCCGCCGCTCGAAAGCCTCCTCAGTCCGGACTCTGTAGGGCTCGCCGGCCGCCCGCGATCAGCCGACGCGTCAGGCGAGGAGTCGCGCCTCCGACCCCGGATTCTTCCCTGCCGGATCCCCCGTTTTTTCGGCGGTGAGTCTCGCTGGATACCTCCTGTTGAAAGAACCGACCTGCTTCCGCGCGAGACTTCGCATCCCCGCTCTCGGCCGCCGGCTCGTCGGGGCCACGAAGGCCCGAAGGGATGCCTCCGTCAGCTACTCGTCAGCGTCGGGGATCCCTCGCGCCGTCGCCCTCGGGGCGAGCCGCCTCACCCGAGGACGCGCCGGGCTGACCCTCCTTCTTGAGCCTGCACACGGCGCACAGCCCGCTCCGGTTACCCGTGCTCTTTGCCGCGAAGTAGGCGTGGCCGCATTCCACACAGCGGGTCATACGACCACTATAAGGCAGAAGCTAGGCAAAGAAGGCAGAAGCTAGGCAAGGGCCGCTCGACAGGAGCGAGTGTGCGCCAAGAGGGAGGCGGTGAGGTCTGTCCCGCACTGGCCGCATACGTGAAACCTCCGCCCGATGAACTCGTCAGTCCCGAGTTCGCTCGGACCGAATCCCTGACGGCATGTTGGACAGTAAGCCACGACATGGTCGCAGCACGAGCGGAGCAACAGTACCCTGAGTCGCTGGATCAGCATTGTCCTCACGTCCCCCGACGTGTTTACCCATCGCGCAGTTGGGCGCTCGCTGTCAAGGGGGATTGCGGACAAGAGGCGGTGGATGGGCGTGGATATGTGGAAAAGCTTGGCGGGTTGATAGTCGTCCGTGCACCTATCGGCGGTCGTGGCCTTGCTGCAGCTGGAGCCTCAGGCGATCTGCTGCGTCTCAGGGCGACTTTCCTCTTTTGCGTCGGTTCTGCGGTGCCGGCGGGGCCTGTCGCGGGGGACCGGCCAGGTGGCGCGCAGGAAGCGAGTTCAGTGCGGCGTTGATGAGCCCTCGGTTCGCCGAGACAACCATGCCGTCCGTCCCGCCGGACCGCGGGGAGGCCCGTGTCGGCGAGATCCGTTCGGTCGGGGAGCTTCATGCGGCCCTTGTCGCCCGACCCTCCTTGGCTAAGCCGCGGCGCCGCAACCGCCGAAGACCTGCCCCGCGGATCCGGCCAGCACCCCGGTGGCGACGGCTCGGATCAGAGGGGACGCCCGACTCCCCCTCCGGCACGCCTCCTCCCCGTGTCAGGCAAGCTGGCGAGCCGGCTGGCGGATTCGGACATCAGCGCTTCTTGGACGACGTCCCATTGACCCCGCGCGTCTCTCGACCGGCCCGGGCCAGTTCCGGGTCAGTTCCGGCTTGACGAGGGCGTTCAGGGGTCGTAGCCTACGGCCCTCAGAGCCAGCAGCGGCCCAGTTGCCCGACCCACCGGGCGGTGTCCCTCTGCAGACGGGATGACTCATGAAGCCCGAAGCGCCTATGGTCTCGCTGTCTCCGCCGGTAGCGCGAGAAGACGGCTCCCTCTTGATCGTGATGCGAAACAAGCCAGGACTCTACGAGTACGTGAAGCGGTTGGTCGCCAAGTACCCACGCACCCAGGTCATGCTCGACCGCCGGCGCGTCGAGCGGCGGGAAGGGATCGGCCCGATCGGGGTCGATCGCCGACGCGCCGAGCGCCGTTCCCAGCCAGAGGTCAGCGACGAGCTCCGCGCACGCGGATGGGCCATGACGCGTCGGCGCGCCGGAGACTCCGAAGGGCCGGCCGGGCCCGAGGGTTAGTCCGCCGTGGCCGCGTTCCTCGTCATCGTGGCTCGCATGCGGCCGGACTTGTACGCGTACATCAGGCGGGCCTTCTTTACCAACCCTCGGTTTGAACTCCACTTCGACCGCCGGCGCGTGCGCCGACGGCGGGTCGAGGCGACGCCTACGTTCGATCGCCGAACCCTGGATCGGCGGGCCAGACCGGAGATCGACGAAGAGGTTCGAGTTCAGGGCTGGGCCGCCGTGGCCCCGGGTCAAGTCGGCGGGTAGGTGGCGGGGCGGGCGAGGGCCCGTCTGACGTCTCTCGGCGTCCTGCTCCGGCCCGTGGCCGGTCGACCCGGCTGTCGTCGGTACGGGCGGCCTGGTTGACGGAATGCCGTCATCCCGTGGCACGCGCGGATCGCCACCGCCCACACGCCGCCTGCCGTGTCGTCGTGGCCCCGGACTTCAGTCGAGGGGCGTGACCCTGTACCCGCGCCGCTCCATACAACGGTTCAGCGCGTCATCGTCGACCCGGTGGAAGATCGCCAGCGTATGCGGGCGGTACGCCTCCCTCCGGCACTCCCGAAGATCATGGTCGAGCTTGATGGCGGTAATCCCGGACTTATCGTAATCCCAGTGACGGCCGGCGCAGCCGCCCGCCCAGGCCGTCAGCAGGAGCAGGGCCGCGCCCGCCGTGGCCACGCGCGCGCGAGGCCTACCGCAGGGTTGCGCATCGACACGCCCCGGGAGCACAGGGCGAGGCTATGCCCGACCGCGCGAACCCGTCAAGCCGTGTCGGACCGCGGCGCCGCGGGAGCGTGAGGCGGACGCGGGGCGCGCCCGGCGGCCAGCGTCGCGCGGGGCGGTTGACCGCGGCCGGCCGCCGCGGTATAGCGGGCCGACGGCACGGGATCCGAACCCCGAGGTCCGAGGGCCCAGGAGAACGGTGGAGAAGATCTGGAAGACGCACTGGCCGGCCGGCCTCGACGAGGCCGCGATCGAGCTCCCGACGGAGCCGCTCGCGGTCACGCTCAAGCGGCAGGCCCGGCGCGTGCCGCGGAAGCCCGCGCTCATCTTCTACGGCCGGGAGCTCACCTTCGCCGAGGTCGACGAGGCCTCGGACCGCTTCGCCGGCTGGCTCCACGCGCGAGGGCTACACCCGGGCGACCGCGTGGCGATCTTTCTCGAGAACAGCCCCCAGTTCGCGATCGCATACTTCGGAGCGCTCAAGGCGGGGGCCGTGAACGTCTGCCTCAACCCCATGCACAAGGCGACCGAGCTCCTCCACGAGTTCGAGGACTCGGGGGCGCGCGCCCTCGTCACCTCCGACCAGGGGTGGGCGGTGGTCGCGCCCATCCGAGACCGGACAGGCCTGGAGGCGGTCGCCGTCACGGCATACCGCGACTTCTTGCCGACGACGCCGGCGCTCCCCGTCCCGCCCTCCTTCCTCGAGCCGCCGGGGCCGCGCGCCGGGGCCGAGGATTTTTCCGTGATCGCACGGCGGGCGACGCCGCTGGTTGCGCCCACCCCCCGCGCGCTCGGCGACACCGCGCTCCTCCAGTACACGTCGGGAACCACCGGAGTCCCTAAAGGCGCCGAGATCACCCACGGCAACATCGTCGCGAACTGCGAGCTCCAGCGCCTCTACATCCGCTTCACCGAGGCCGACGTGCCCCTCGGCGTGCTGCCGTGGTTCCACATTACCGGGATGGAATGCCAGCTGAACATGATGGCGTACGTCGGTGCCAGCCTGGTCGCGCTCGGCCGATTCGAGCTCGCCACGTGTCTCGACGCGATCCGGCGGTACCGCTGCACGCTCACCACCCTCATCGCCACGGTCAACGTGGCCATCGTCAACTGGCCCCGGACGTCCGAATACGACCTCTCCTCGCTGCGGGCGTGCTTCTCGGGGGGCGCGCCGGTGCCGGCCGAGATCGCGCGACGCTGGGAGGCGCTGACCGGTTACACGCTGATCGAGGGCTACGGGCTCAGCGAGACGACCGCGCCGACCCACATCAACCCGCCCCACCGGCCGAAGTACGGGACGGTGGGGGTGCCGCTCCCGCTCGTGGACGCGAAGATCGTGAGCCTCGACGACGGCCGGACCGAGCTCAAGCCGGGCGAATCGGGCGAGATCGTGGTCCGCGGCCCGATGATCATGAAGGGCTACTGGCGGCGACCGGACGCGACCGCGGAGGCGATTCGCGACGGCTGGTTCTACACGGGCGACATCGGGCGCGTAGACGACGAGGGCTACTTCGTGATCGAGGAGCGCAAGAAGGACATGATCAAGGCTTCCGGTTATAGCGTCTTCCCGGCCGAGGTGGAAGCGATCATGTACCGTCATCCCGCGGTCGCCGAGGTCGGCGTCGTGGGCGTGCCGGATCCCTACCGCGGAGAGGACGTGCTGGGCTTCGTCGTGCTGAAGCCCGAGGCCCGGGGCGCGGTGACCGAGACGCAGCTGGTCGACTGGTGCCGGGCCGAGATGTCGGTCTACAAGGCGCCCCGCACGATCCGCTTCGTGGACGCGCTCCCGAAGACGGCCTCCGGCAAGATCCTCAAGCGGGCGCTCCGCGAGCAGGGACGGGCCCGGGGGGACCTCACCTGACGGGGGGGCGCCCGTCGAGCACCTCGCGGACGCTCCGCACGAGGGCGTCGGACGAAAACGGCTTTTTCAGGAGGGCCGTGTCCCGGTCGACCACGCTCCGGCGCATCATGCCCTCGTCGACGTACCCGGACGTGTAGAGCACCCGCACCTCCGGGCGCTTGCGCACGAGGCGCCGGGCCAGCTCGCGGCCGCTCATCTGCGGCATCACGACGTCGGTCAGCAGGAGGTGGATCACCCCCTCGTGGCGCGCGGCGAGGCGGAGTGCGTCCGGGCCGTTCGCCGCCTCGAGCACTGCGTACCCGCTCTTCTCGAGGATCTCCCGGGCGAGCTCGCGGACGTCCCCCTCGTCCTCGACGAGGAGAACGGTCTCCTCGCCGCGCGGTGAGCCGTCCGGCTCCGCGCCGGCGCCGTCGGGCTCGACCGCGTCCTCGACCCGCGGCAGGTAGATCGTGAACGTCGTCCCCCGGCCGACCTCGCTGTCGACGGCGATGTAACCCTCGTGCTGCTTGACGATCCCGTACACGGTCGACAGCCCCAGCCCGGTCCCCTTGCCCTGCTCCTTCGTCGTGAAGAAGGGCTCGAAGATGTGCGCCTGCACCTCGGCCTCGATCCCGCAGCCGGTGTCGGCGACGCCGAGCAGCACGTTCGATCCCGGGCGCGCCCCGGGGTGGCCGCGCACGAATTCGTCGTCGAGGACGGCGTTACCGGTCCTGATCGAGAGGGTGCCGCCCTCGGGCATGGCGTCCCGTGAGTTCACGACGAGGTTCATGATGACCTGCTCGATTTGCGCCGGGTCCGCCTTGACTCGCCCGAGGCCGGCGCCCGGCTGCATCACGAGGTCGATGTGCTCACCGATCAGGCGGCGGAGCATCGTGGCCATCCCGGTCACGACCGAATTCAGATCCAGCACCTTCGGCTGGAGCACCTGCTTGCGGCTGAAGGCCAGGAGCTGGCGGGTCAGGTCGGCGGCGCGCTCCGCTGTCTTCTGAATGAGCTCGACGTCACGGCGCGCCGGGCCCGCGCACTCCGGCCGCCGCGCCAGCATCTCGCCCCGCCCGATGATGACGGTCAGGAGGTTGTTGAAGTCGTGGGCGATCCCGCCCGCGAGCTGTCCGACGGCCTCCATCTTCTGGGCCTGCCGGAGCTGGCGCTCGCTCTGGCGCAGCGCCTCCTCGCTGCGCTTCCGCTCGGTGATGTCCCGGAAGTACACGGAGAGGCCGTCCGGCGAGGGATAGGCGTGGACCTCGAACCACGTCTGCAGCGGCGGGTAGTACTCCTCGAAGCTGACGGCGATCTGTTCGGACACCGCCCGACGGTACTCGGGATAGAACCGGAGCCCGACCGCCTGTGGGAACGCCTCCCACATGGTCTTGCCGAGCAGCTCCGCCCGCGACCGGCGCAGCCATAGCTCGGCCTGCCGGTTCAGGTACGTGAACTGCCACTCGTGGTTGAGGGCGAAGAACGCGTCGGTGATGCTCTCGAAGATCGTGAGGATGCGATGGTTGGACTCGCCGAGCGCCTGCTCCGCGAGCTTGCGTTCGGTGATCTCCGTGATGCTGCCCTCGTAGTAGACGACCCCGTCCGCCGCGTCGGGCACCGCCTTGATGTTGTCTTCGACCCAGATGGCCGTGCCGTCGTACCGGCGCATCTGCGCGGCAAACCCTCGAACCACCCCGTCGCGCTCGAGCAGCGCTCGGAACCGCGCGCGCTCGTCGGGGTCGACGTAGAGGTCCATCACGTTGACGGCCAGGAGCGACTCCCGGTCCGGATAACCCAGCATCTGGACGAGGGTCGGGTTCGCGTCGGTGATCCGCCCCGCCGGCGTCGACCGCAGCAGCCCGACGGGCACGCCGTCGAACAAGCCGCGGAACCGCTGCTCGGAGGCCTCGGCGGCGACGCGCGCCTTCTGCTCGCGGGCGAACAGGCTGGCGTTCTGGATGGCGACCGCTGCGTGCTCGGCGAGCCGGAGAAGAACGGCCTCATCTCGGTCCGTGAACGGGCGCGGCGACCGGTTATACGCGTAGAGGACGCCGTCGACCCGCGCCTCGAGGCGGATCGGGACCGCGATTAAGGTCACCGGCCCCTCGTCGGGGACCATGTCGACGAAGTCGCGGCGGATGCGCGGGTCCCCCGCGTAGTGGTCCGTGCGAAAGGGCCCGCCGCTCGCGACCACGAGCGCCCCGATGCCCCGGCCGGGCTCGATGCCCACGCTCGCGAGACGCCGGAAGTAGGCGCCGGACCAGTAGCGGAGGACGAGCCCTTCGCCCCCGGTCGGCCGGAGCGCGATCAGCGCCACGTCGCTCTCGCAGAGCTCGCGGGCGCGCTCGGTCACCTGCTGGAGGATCGTGTCGAGGTCGAGCGTGGAGTTGATCGCGCCCGAGAGCTTCGCCACGATCTCGGCTTCGCGCCGGCGCCGCTCGGTGTCCGCGTAGAGCCGGGCGTTCTCGAGGGCCAGCGCCGCCTGGTCGGCGAGCGCCTGGGCCAGCCGCACATCAGCCTCGGCGAACGTCCGCCCGGGCGGGTCGGCGGCGGCGAGCGCGCCGATCACCCGGTCTTTGACGATCAGCGGGACGGCGAGCATCGCCCGGTCCCCGGCCTGCTCGAGGGCGTGCCGCGCCTCCGGCGGAAGGGGGAATCGGACGTCGGCGAGGACCCCCCGCGAGGCGACCGCCGCGCAGGTGCTGACGGCGATCCCGGTCACCCCGGCACCGCGCGGCACGACCCGGCTCCACTCGAACCTCGAGCGGGGCAGACGCGAGGTCGTGAGGACGGTCAGATCGTCGGTCCCGGGATCGAACCCGTACAGCGCCGTCGACTCGACCGCGAGCAGCGAGCGGACCGTGTCGGCGACCCGCTGGCCGACGACCTCCGGATCCAGCGCCTCGGAAAAGAGCCGACCGACCTCCGCGAGCCCCAGGGCGCCGTGGTGGCGAGCCTCGATCTCCGCCGCAGTCCGGCTGATCTCGGCGACGCGTCGGCGGAGCGCGAGCTGCGTGGCCACTTGCCTCGCGAGCACCGCGAGCGCGGCCTTCTGCTCGTCGCTCAGCTGGCGCGGGACACGGTCAATCACCGAGAGGGTCCCGAGCGCGTGGCCGTCCGGGCCGACGAGGGGCATGCCCGCGTAGAAGCGCAGGCGAGACTCGGGGTCGAGCGGAGGGTTGGCGGCGAACCGCGCGTCGGCGAGCGCGTCCGGCACGAGGAGGAGCTCCCGTCCCCGCATCGTCGCCTCGCAGAACGCGACCGCCTGGTCGGCCTCGGCCCCGTCGACGCCCGCGCGCCCCGGGAACCACTGCCGGCCCCGGTCGACGAGACTGATCAGGGCAATCGGCGCCCGGCAGAGCCAGGCGGCCAGACGGGCGATGTCGTCGAGGGCGGGCTCCGGCGCGGTGGGGAGAATGTCGGCGTGCGCCAGCGCCCGCCGCCGGGCCGCTTCGTCACTGTCTTCGGGACCCGTCCGCACCCCCCCTTCCGGGACCGGGCAGCCACCAACCGGCCTCCCGGACGATTCTGGCACATTTTGGACGGGTCCCCACTATTGCTCGCCCCCCGGGGTCCCTCTAGCCCGCGATGTTGGCGTTGGTGTAGACGGTTTTCACCCGCGTGTAGAACTCGACGGCGTACGCCCCCTGCTCCCGCGACCCGTAGCTCGAGCCCTTCACGCCGCCGAACGGCACGTGGTAGTCGACGCCCGCCGTCGGCGCGTTGATCATCGCGAGCCCAACCTGGGCGTTGCGCCGGAAGTGGTCGGCGTGCCTGAGCGAGGTCGTGCAGATCCCGCCCGAGAGGCCGAACGGCGTGTCGTTGGCGACGGCGAGCGCCTCTTCGTAGTCCCCGGCGCGCAGGAGCGACACCACCGGGCCGAAGATCTCCTCGCGGGCGATGCGCATCTGGTTGTGCACGTCCTCGAAGACCGTCGGCTGGATGTAGAAGCCATTCTTCGAGGCCGGCGGGCGCTCGCCGCCGACCGCGAGGCGGGCACCCTCCTTCTGGCCGACCGCGATGTAGTCGAGGTCGGTCTTGAGCTGGGCCGCGTCGACGGCAGGGCCGATCTGGGTCTTCTCGTCGAGCGCGTCCCCGACCACCAGCGCCGTCGTCCGCGCGAGGAGGGCTTGGCGAAACCGGCCGTAGATGCCCGGCGTGACGATCACGCGGCTCGTCGCCGTACAGCGCTGGCCGGTCGAGTAGAACGCCCCCTGCACCGCGCACTCGACCGCGTTGTCGAGGTCGGCGTCGTCGAGAACGATCAGCGGGTTCTTCCCCCCCATCTCGAGCTGGATCTTCTTCATCCCGGCGACGGCCCGGGCCGCGAGCGCGCGGCCGGTCTCGACGGACCCCGTGAAGCTGATCGCGTCGACTTCGGGGGCGTTGACGATCGCGTCGCCGACCTCCCGGCCGCTGCCGGCGACCAGGTTGAAGACCCCGGGCGGGCATCCGCAGTCGGCCAGTAGCTCGGCCACCGCGTGGGCGCAGCCCGGCACCAGCGAGGCCGGCTTGAAGACGACGCAGTTGGCGTAGGCGAGGGCGGGCGCGATCTTCCATGCCGGGATCGCGATCGGGAAGTTCCAGGGCGTGATCACGCCGACCACTCCGATCGGCATTCGCACGCTCATGTTGAACTTGTCGCGCAGCTCCGACGGCGTCGTCTGACCGAAGAGCCGCCGACCTTCGAGTTCGCCCGTGATCCGGAGCGCCTGCCCGGCGTGGAACTTGAAGACGTGGCCGGCGCGCATGGTCTCACCCACGGCCTCCTTCAGGGTCTTGCCCTCCTCGCGGGCCAGCAGGCGCCCGATCTCCTGGGCCCGGGCGAGGATCCGGCTGCCGACCGCGTCGAGCAGGTCGGCGCGCTCCTGGATGCTCGACCGCGACCAGGCGGGGAAGGCGGCCCGGGCGGCCTCGATGGCCCGGCGCGTCTGGGCGGCGTCGCCCGCCGCGTACGTCCCGACGACGTCGTCGACGTCGGACGGGTTCCGGTCCACGATCGGGGCGGCGGCCGACTCGACCCATGCTCCGTTGATGTAGTTCCGGTGTGCGCTCATCGTGATCCTCCAGGAATGCGCGCCATCAGGGCTTGGTGGCGCTGAACAGAAAGCGGTTGAGGCTGAAGAAGTACTGCCCGTCCTCGGTCCGGCTCCGGAGGTCCGCTTCCCAGGCGTCGGCCTCCGCGCGCGGCAGCCCGTGGCGGACCGCCAGGTTCTTGGTGGCGCCGATGATCCCGACGCTGAACGATTCAGGGTCATAGCGCAGGTTGAGGAGCGGGATCACGCTCACGTTCGCGAGCCTGAGGCCGGCGGCCCGGAGCAGCCCGGGCAGCCGGGGCGGCAGGTGCGGGTTCGCGAAGTGGCCGACGCGGGCCTCCATGACGCGGCGGTGGCGGTCACGGTCCGCCGTGAGCCAGACGCAGGAGTCCCAGTCGGTGTCGACGATCGCGTAGCGACCACCTCGCTTGAGCACGCGCGCCGCCTCCGCGAGCGCGCGCTCGACCTCGTGTACGTAAAGATACACCTGGACGGCCACCACAAAGTCGAAGGTCTCGCCGGGGAACTCGAGCCGGCTGGCGTCGCCGACCGTGAACTCGACGCGCTCGGCCAGCCCCTCCCGCGCCGCGCGCGCTCGAGACGCCTCGATCATGTCGGGGCTCGCGTCGATCCCGACGACACGGCCGGCGGGGCCCACCTCGCGTGCGAGCTCGCGCGCGAGCAGGCCCGGCCCGCAGCCAACGTCGAGCCCGCGCTCGCCGGGGCGCGCGCCGAGTGCCGCGCGCGTGCGCGCGCGCTGCTCGACGATTTCGGGGGCGGCGTATGCCTTCTCGA
>Ga0209378_1002158_pt1 | contig 13699 bp, 9 predicted proteins | sample GraSoiAngelo_156_FD_186170 | JGI IMG/M metagenome (GOLD analysis project Ga0209378, IMG submission 186170) | Grasslands soil microbial communities from the Angelo Coastal Reserve, California, USA - 14_1009_13_40cm (SPAdes) (version 2) | ecosystem: Environmental > Terrestrial > Soil > Grasslands ... | reverse complement strand
CCGGCTGCAGGGGCTCGGGTTCGGGCTCGCGCTCGCGTACGCTCAGCCGCCGACCGAGGTGATCGCGGCGCGGTTGAAAGAGCTCCGGACCGCGCTCGACGGCTACCTGGTCAGGTTCAACGACCTGGTCCGGACCGACGTTGCCACGTTCAACAAGACCGCCCAGGAGCGTCAGGCCCCCATCCTCGTCAGTGGCCGGCCGATCGAGGTAAGAGAGGTAAAAATCGTTTCGCGCTGACCCAGGCGACGGCGACGAGGACGCCAAGCGGAATCACGACGCCGAGCGAGCGGATGCAGGCCGCCACGAGCGCCACGAAGTTGCGCCAGGCCTGCTTGAACGCCTCGGCGATGACATTCGAGCCCGGATGCCCTACCACGGGCAGAGGCTCGTGGACGTAGATCGTCAGGGTACTCATGGCGGCGTGCGCGCGCAGGTAGCGGAGCCGGCCCTCGTACCGCTCGATCTCTTCCCGCACGCGCGCCAACGCCTGCTCCACGTCCAGCACGTCCTTCAGCTTGCCGGTTCGCGTAGCGAGCAGCTCGATCAGCCGGGTCTCGAGCCGCCGTGCGTTCGTCATGCGCGCGGTGACGTCCGTGAACTCCTCGCCCACGTCTTCGGCGTTGACGTTCACCGATTCGAGCTTGCCGAGCGCCGCGAGTCCGCCGAGACCGTCCTCGAACCGATCGGCGGGGATCTTTACCTCGAGCGTGGCGGAGCGGAGCTGGCCGCGCCCGGTCTGGACGGTCGTGTTGGCGACGTAGCCGCCGACCCGGCCTGCGAGCAGCCGCACCTGGGCCACAGCTCGCTCGAGCGAGTCCACTTCGATGCTCGTCTGGCCGGTGCGAATGACCATGTTGGACTCGATACTGATGCGCGGAATGGGCGTCCCCCCGCTCGCGACCGCTGACCGCCGCTCGAGCGTGGTGACAGGCAGGGCCAACTCAGCGGCCCGCTGCGGGCGCACGACCTGGGCCGCGTCGCCGGAGAAAGACTCCGTCGCGGCCACGCCGTCTTCGCGGTCGACGGGTGACGCACAGGCAGCCGTGGTGGCGAGCGCGAGGACGAGGACGAGTGTCCGCATGGAGAGCTCCCGGAAGGGTTGGTTCCCCGGAGAGACGCCCATGAACCGAAGACTTGCACACCGCGTACGGCATTCCATGGCGATTCCGCGCCTCAAGTGGACGGCCCTTCGCGAGTGGGAGCGCTTCGTCGGCGCACTGGACAGCGTCCGCCGTGAGCCGCGGCGCGTCGGTCCCTGGGTGGTCCAGGTCGCCGGGCTTGCCGCGAAAACCGTCGTGGTGGCGCTGCTGCCGTTTTTCGCACTCGTCCGGATGGCGGTATTCTTGTACCAGCGAGAAGGCTGGCCGACCGCACTTGCGCTCGCGGGTGGGACCGCCTGCACGGCGGTAGTACTCACCGCGTACGGGGCCTGGATCTGGCACCGCCTCACCGGACGTGTCCGGCCGGCGCTGATCGCCCGGCGCGTCGCCCTGCCGTTCGTCGTCGCCTATTGCGCCTACGCGCTGGTCTACCTCTCCGCCACGAACGCCAAGTCCGAGCAGGTGCGGGCGTATTACCGCTCCCTTCATCCGCTGTTGCGCGTCGCCCTCTCGACGCTCGTCCTCGCCGACCGGGATGTCGTGATTACCGACCTCGCGCGCCGGCCGGAAGATTACGCGACGATGGGCCTCCCCAGGCACGACGGCACCTTGCATTACGTGCAGCGCGACGGGTACGCGCACGCGGCCGACCTCCGTACAGCCGGCCGCGGCATGGTGAGAAATCGGCTGGTGCAGCTGTACTTCTGGAGCATGGGCTTCAACACCCTGCGGCATGTTGGGACGGCGGACCATCTCCACGTCGAACTGCCGGTGAGGTAAGTTCACCGCATGCCGTTCACCCGCGACGACCTCCGCGAGTCGGTGGAGCGCGCCGGCGACGAGCACTGGGACGCGCTTCGCCGTCACCACGAGGACGCCTACCCGAACCCCAAGCCCACGCCGGGCGACGTGTGCAAAGGTGAGGCGGAGCGCCTGAACCAGATGGGCCTCGGTGACGCGAAGGAGCTCGAGCTCCTTGAAACCCATGTGGCACGCGTCGGCGACGAGGTGCGCCTCACGCATGTCCTCCGGTACAAACCACTTGGCCTCCGCCTGCTGACCGAGCCGTTCCAGAACTACCGATAGCGCCCCGGCCCTCAAATCCTCGCCGTAGTCAATACTGTGCACTTTACGCAACAATTTACATACACCAAGTGGACTAACCCGATCAGGTAGTAGCGCCGCGTCGTCTAAATCGTGCATTTTCTGCACGAAATCACTAACACTCTGCATCCCACCTGTTCTTGATCGGAGTGCGTATGACCGAAAACGGCATGGGGCGCGCGCTCAGGCTCGGGGCGCTGTTGACCCTCACGTGCCCAGTCACCCTGCTGGCACAAGGAATCCCGGCGGCGCCCGCGGCGCTGCCGGTCGACTCCCTAGCGCGGGCCGCGAGCGCCGCCTCGGCCGCGAATACGGTGGCGATCAACTTCGTCTGGACGCTCATCACCGGATTCCTCGTGATGTTCATGCAGGCCGGCTTCGCGATGGTCGAGACCGGGTTCACGCGCGGCAAGAACGCCGCGCACACGTTCGCCATGAACTTCATGGTGTACGGCATCGGCATGCTCGCCTACTGGGCGATCGGGTTCGCCCTGCAGGCGGGGGGCCTCGGTCCGATGGCGACGCTCGGAGGGTTCGACAAGCTGAACCAGGAGTTCGCGCTCAGCGTCGGCGGGAAAACGTGGGGGCTCTTCGGTCACACCGGCTTCTTCCTGTCGGGCGTAGCCTACGCCGCTCCGGTGTTCGCCTACTTCCTGTTTCAAATGGTGTTCATGGACACCGCGGCCACGATTCCCACGGGTGCGATGGCCGAGCGATGGAAGTTCGCGGCGTTCGTGGTCTTCAGCGTCTTCATCGGGGCGCTCATCTATCCATTGTTCGCCAACTGGACGTGGGGCGGCGGCTGGCTGTCGCAGCTCGGCGTGAACCTCGGCCTCGGGCACGGTCATGTGGACTTCGCCGGTTCCTCCGTGGTGCACATGACGGGCGGTGTGATCGCGCTGGTCGGCGCGTGGCTCATCGGTCCGCGGCGCGGGAAGTACAACGCGGACGGGACGCCGAACGCGATCCCTGGGCACAACATTCCGATGGCGCTCGTGGGCACGTTCATCCTGTGTTTTGGATGGTTCGGTTTCAACCCGGGCTCGACATTGGCGGGGTCGGACCTGCGCATCGGTGTGATTGCGACGAACACGATGCTGGCTGGGGCGGCGGGCAGCGTCACCGCGATGCTTTACATGTGGTGGAAGTACGGCAAGCCGGATCCCTCGATGATGGCGAACGGAGCGCTCGCCGGCCTCGTGGCGATCACCGCGCCGTGCGCGTTCGTCACCGCGCCGTCCGCGGTATTGATCGGCGGCGTCGCGGGCGTGCTCGTGTGCGCGGCGGTGTTCTTCATCGACGGCAAGCTGCACATCGATGATCCCGTCGGCGCCATCTCGGTGCACGGTGTCAATGGCTTCTGGGGCATTCTGTCGGTCGGACTCCTCGCCGATGGCACCTACGGGGACGGGTGGAACGGTGTCAACGGAGCGGTGCGGGGCTTGTTCTATGGGGACGCGAGCCAGCTCGTCGCACAGCTCGTCGGAGGCCTGACAAACTTTGTGGCGGTGGGCGCCATGACCTACGCGGCATATAAACTCACGGCCGTGCTCGTGGGCGGCCACCGTGTGTCGGCGGACGTCGAAGAGCTGGGCCTCGACCTGCCCGAAATGGGTGCCCTGGCGTACCCCGATACGCCTGAGGTCGCTTCGGCGGTGATCCTGAGGGAAACGGCCTCCGTTTCGCGAGGGGGAGTGGGGCAGCTCGAGCCCGAGCCGGAGGCGGTCTGATGAAGCTCATCACGACCATCGTCCGCCCCGAGCGCCTGCCTCAAGTGAAAGCGGCGCTGTTCCGCGCGGGCGTCACCGGCATCACGATCAGTCGGGTGAGCGGCCACGGCGGCGAGCAGGAGCTGCAGGAGCACTACCGGGGCAGGACCATTGTGCTCGAATTCCGCGAGAAGGTCCGCCTCGAGATGGCAGTCTCGGAGCCATTCGTGGAGCCGACCATCAAGGCGATCCTCACGGCCGCTCGCACCGGCCAGGTCGGCGACGGAAAGATCTTCGTCCAGCCGCTCGAACGGGTCATCAGGATCCGCACGGGCGAAGTGGACACCGCGGCCGTCACGGCCGTAACGGCCGACGCGGTGCAGCGCCAGGCGCTGAAGGAGGCGAGCCTATGAGCATCCACACGGCACGAGCTTATGGGGTCGGCCGTCTGACGCGAGCGGCACTGGTGGGCGCCTGTCTGTTTGCCAATCGGCCCCTGGGTGCACAAGGCGGGTCTGTACCGGCCGACAGCGCGCCGCCAAAACCCGATCCCCCCGCCCCTGCGGCGGTCAACCACCTGGAGACCGCACTCGCGGGGTTCAAGCTCACCGGCTTCGCGGAGGGATCATACGCGTACTCCGGCCGGAGCCTCGGGGATACGGCGATTGTCGGGCGGTTGTACGACCGGCTCCAGAACCGCTTCATGCTGAACGCGCTAGCCGTCGTCCTCGACAAGCCCTACGACCCCGCCACGTTCAGCGCGGGCTTCCATACGGAGCTGCTCGTGGGGCAGAACGCCACGGTGATCCGATCGAGCGGGCTCGATCTGGGCTCGCAGGCCGACCTGCCGCATCTCTACGTCACCCTGAACGTCCCCACGGCGAGCGGCAACGGCCTCCAGATCAAGGTGGGACGGATCCCGACCCTCATGGGGCTCGAGGTGATCGAGACGGTCGCAAACCCCAACTGGTCGGAGGGGAACCAGTTCATCTACGTGGAGAATTTCACGGGCACGGGCGTGAGCGTGGAAACCAAGTTCAGCGACCACGTGGACGCGCAGTTTCGGGTGATCAACGGGTGGGATCAGGTAGGTGACAACAACGGCCGCAAATCCCTGATGGGGCGAGTGGGCCTCTATCCCGACGCGCTCACGTCGCTCGGCGTCGTGGGCTATTGGGGAGCCGAAGAGGCGAACGACAACACCGCCAATCGGTACGGCGTCGAGGGGCTGCTCTGGCGCAAGCTCGGCAAGACCCAGCTCTGGGTGCAGGGGGACTATGGAGCCGAGCAAGCGAACACCGCGCTCCCAGATCCGACGCAGGACGCGAAGTGGTGGGCGCTGGGGGGCTGGGTGAGCTACGACTTCAGCTCATCCCTGGGCCTCGCTCTGCGTGGCGACTATGTGAACGACGAGAACGGCGCGCGGAGCACGTTCAACGGTCTGGTCGGCTTCCCTGCGAACACGGGTCAGAAGTTCGGCAGTGCCACGGCGACGCTGAACATCCGGGCCTGGCCGGGGGCCTTGGTTCGGCCGGAGCTCCGCTACGACCGGTCCACGCTCACGGGGGGGGCATTCGACGGGAAAAAGGATCAGGTCACGTTCGCGCTGGCGGTGGCGTACCTGTACTGAGCCGGCGCGCCGGGTCGGGCGCCGCAACAGCCGCGAGAGGCGGATGCGGCACTACCTTCCGGAACAGCTGACGGTAGCGCTCCCACGCCTCGAGTACCTCCAGGGCGCGCACGCTGCCGGTGCTCGCCGCGTGCTCGTGGACGAGCCTTCTCACCAGCATGTCGTCCTCCTCTTCGAGCTCGAGCACGTCCACCATGTCGTGGTTCACGCTGCGCATGAAGACCTCCGTCTCGTCGAGTACGTAAGCGACGCCATTGGACATTCCCGCGGCGAAGTTGCGCCCGACCGGGCCCAATACGACTACCGCGCCGGCGGTCATGTACTCGCAACAATGGTCACCCGCCCCCTCGATCACGGCGACGGCGCCAGAGTTGCGCACGGCGAAGCGATCGCCGGCGCGCCCGGCGGCGAAGAGGGTTCCTCCGGTGGCGCCGTAGAGCGCCGTGTTGCCGAGAATGACCTGCGGGTCGGTGGCGTCGGTGGCCGCTGCTTCCCGGAACGGCCGGATCACGAGGTCACCGCCCGACAGGCCCTTCCCGACATAATCGTTCGCCTCTCCTTCGAGCTCGAGCCGCATGCCCGGCAGCGCGAACGCCCCGAAACTCTGGCCCGCGCTGCCCCGGAACCGCAGGCGAATCCATCCCGCGGGGAGGCCCGCTTGGCCCACCCGCTCGGCGATGTGGCCGGCGATGCGCGCTCCCACGGTCAGGTGGTGGTTTCCGATGTCGTAGACTCCGGCGAACGGTCGACCGGCGGCGAGGCGTGGGCCGAGGGAGCGGAGGATTTCCTCGTCGAGGCTCTGGACACCGGGCCGATCGTTCCGCTCCGTGGTCCGGCGCCGGGGCGCGTCGCGCTCCGCGACCGGGTCGGCGAGGAGGAGCGAGAGGTCGAGCATCTGCGCTCGCGGCACCTCGGGATGGTCTACCCGCTCCAGCCGATCCGCGCGCCCGATGATCTCGTCGACGGACCGGCAGCCCAGATCTGCGAGGATGCGGCGGACGTCCTCCGCGATCCACGTGAAGTAGGCGACCACCTGCTCGGGTGTGCCCCGGAACTTTGCCCGCAGCTCGGGACGTTGCGTCGCGATCCCCGTCGGGCACGAATTCAAGTGACACTGACGAGCCATGTCGCACCCGAGCGCGACGAGCGCCGCGGTGCCGAACCCGTAGGTCTCGCCGCCGAGCAGCGCGGCGATGACGACGTCGCGCCCGGTCCGGAAGCCCCCGTCCACGCGCACCTCGATGCGGTGACGCAGCCCGTTCTCGATCAGCAGCGCCTGCGTCTCCGCGAGGCCGAGCTCCCAGGGCGAGCCCGCGTGTTTGATCGACGACAGGGGCGACGCGCCCGTACCGCCGTTGTGGCCCGAGACGAGCACGTAGTCGGCGTACGCCTTGGCTACGCCGGCGGCCACACGGCCCACGCCGGCTTCCGCCACGAGCTTCACGCCCACCCGAGCGCGTGGGTTGACCTGCTTCAAGTCGTGGATGAGCTGCGCCAGATCTTCGATCGAGTAGATATCATGATGCGGCGGCGGCGAGATGAGCGGCACGCCGGCAACTGAATGCCGCAGGCGCGCGATCAAGGCCGTCACCTTGTGTCCCGGCAGTTGGCCGCCCTCACCGGGCTTAGAGCCCTGCGCGATCTTGATCTCGAGCTCGTCCGCGCGCACGAGATACTGCGTGGTCACCCCGAATCGGCCCGACGCGACCTGCTTGATCCGGTTGTCCGCCCGATCCCCGTTGGGAAGAGGGAGGTACGTGTCCGGGTCCTCACCGCCTTCCCCGGAGTTCGAGCGCGCACCCATGCGGTTCATCCCGATCGCGAGCGTCCGGTGCGCCTCGGGCGAGAGGGCGCCGAGCGACATCGCGGTCGAGATGAAGCGGCGGCGAATCGTCCCCGCGGGCTCCACCTGTTCGATTGGAATCGGGGTCGCCGCGCGGAAGGCGAGCAGGTCGCGCGGGCTCGCGGGCGCTCGGGCCGCGACGCGCGACCGGAAGGCGTCGTAGGCGGGCGGCGTGTCGGCCGCGACCGCCTCATGCATCGCTCGGACGAGAGGTGGAGACCACCCGTGGTCTTCGCCGTCGCGGCGGTAGCGCACCCGCCCGTGATCGGGAAGGGCCGGCTCGGGCGTGGCCCCCCCGGCCCCCTCGGGGTAGGCTCTCCGCTGCCGTGCGAGCACGTCTTCGGCGATCTCAGCGAATCCGATCCCGCCGATCGTGGAAACGGTTCCTGTGAAGCACCGATCCACGACTTCCGCGCCGAGGCCCAGCGCCTCGAAGATCTGTGCGCCGCAGTAGGACGAGAGCGTGGAAATGCCCATCTTGGACAGGATTTTGAGCAGCCCCTTCTCCGCGGCCGCCCGGAATCTCGCCGGGGCATCCTCTTCCTCGACCTGGTGGCGGACCGAGTCGAGCGCGAGCCACGGATGCACCGCCTCGGCGCCGTAGCCGATGAGGGCGGCGAAATGGTGTACGTCCCAGGCATCGCCTGCCTCGGCGACCAGGCCGAGTCGCGTGCGAAGGCCCTTCTGGAGGAGATGCTGGTGGACGGCCCCCACGGCGAGCGGCATCGGCAACGGTGCGCGATCGCGGTTCGCCGCTACGTCGCTCAAGATCACGATGCGCGCCCCCTGACGGACGGCGCGGCCCACGGCGCGACACAGTCCGTCCAGGGCCGCCCGGAGCGCCTCCGGACCGCTCGCGGCCTGCCAGGTGGCCTCGAGCGTGACCGCCTGCGCGCCGACCACGGCGCGGAGCGCCGCCATCTCCTCCGCGAGCAGCACGGGGTGCTCGTTCTGCACCAAGCGGAGCCCGCCGGGCCGGTCCGCGAGCAGCGACGCCCGGCGACCGAGGTGCATCCGCAGGGACATCACCAAGGTCTCCCGCAGCGGATCGATCGGCGGGTTCGTGACCTGTGCGAAGCGCTGGCGCAGGTACACGTAGAGGCTAGGTGGCACCCGGGCGAGCGGCGGGATCGGGGTGTCGTCCCCCATGCTCCACACCGCGTCCTGGCCGGCGCTGCTCATTGGCTCGAGCACGTAGCGCAGGTCCTCGAAGCTCCAGCCGAAGGCGATCTGCCGGGCGACCCGCTCCGCCTCATCGAGCGACGGTGTGTCGGGTAGTCGGGCGGTGGGTCGGAGCGGGAGGATGCCCCGGGCGGCCCAGCGGTCGTAGGGACGCTGCCGGGCCACCGCGCGCTTTGCATCGTCGTTGTGGAGGATCGCGTTGCGGCGCGTGTCCACGACCAACAGCTCGCCCGGGCCGAGTCGGCCGCTTTCCACGACCTCCGCAGGGTCCAAGTCCACGAGGCCGACCTCCGAGCCGGCCACCACCAGGCCATCGCGCGTGACCTTGTAGCGACAGGGCCGGAGTCCGTTGCGATCCAGGGCGGAGCCCACCAGCACGCCGTCCGAAAACGCGAGCGCCGCGGGTCCGTCCCACGGCTCCACCAGGCACTCGTGGAACTCGTAGAACCCCCGCAGGGCAGGGTCCATTTCGCCCGCTCCTTCGTGGGCTTCGGGGACGAGCATCATCAGGGCGTGCACCGGGTCCCGTCCCGAGCGCACGAGCAGCTCGAGCGCGTTGTCGAGACTCGCGGAATCACTGCCTTCAGACCAGATGACGGGCTTCAGGCGCTCGACGCCCTCGCCCCATACGGGTGCGGTCAGGGCAGGCTCGCGCGCCCGCATCGCATTGCGGTTCCCCCACAGCGTGTTGATCTCGCCGTTGTGGGCGAGCATGCGGAACGGCTGGGCCAGCGGCCAGCTCGACGTCGTGTTCGTCGAATAGCGTTGGTGAAAGATCGCGATCGCCGTCTCGAAATCGGGTGAGACCAGGTCGGGGTAGAACCCGGCCAGCTGGGTGCCCGTGAGGAGCGCTTTGTAGACCAGCGTGCGGCAGGAGAGCGAGCAGGCGAAGAACGGCTCGAGGCTGGGCTCCACCTCGGCGACGCGACGCTCGATGGTGCGGCGGGCGAGGTACAGGGCGCGCTCCCACGCCGCCTCGTCGCGTCTTCCACCGTCGGCTGGTGCAGCCAGAACCACCTGCCGAATGGCCGGCAGGGTGGCGCGCGCCCCCGCGCCCAGGACATCCGGGTCCACCGGCACGTCGCGCCAGCCGAGCACCGTGATCCCGTCGCCGCGCAGCACGTCCTCGATGATCCGGGTCGCGTGGCAGAGTGCGTCATCCGATCGAGGCAGGAAGAACGCGCCGACGGCAAACGGCTGCCCGCGCTCGAGTGCCAGGCCCCGACTGGCCGCCTCCCGGTAGAACAGGGACAAAGGAATCTGGGTGAGTAACCCGGCCCCGTCGCCCGACCGGTCTGTCGCGGCCGCCCCGCGATGCGCCACGCGGGCGAGCGCTTGGAGAGCGAGGCGTGTCACGTCGGCCGAGCGCTCACCGGAGGCCCGGGCGACGAAGCCGACGCCACAGGCATCGTGCTCGCGCCACGGATCGAGGTCTCGCGCACGACTGTGGGCCCAGCGCGGACGGTGGCCGTCGGCCATCGCGGCTCCTCCCGAAGGCGGTCAAAAAAAGAGGCCCGCTCGATTGAGAGCGGGCCGGGGCAACCTTCTATCGTCTACACGCTTACGCCGCCCGCCCGCTCCCGTCCGTGGGAGTCGCCGGATTCAGAATCGCGACGGTCTTCAGCGCGTGGTGACGCGTCATGTCGGGACCACCCAAAGGGACTAACCCGAAGGTATTAATATTCACCTAACAGCATAAATATACTTCCCCGTTCGACCCCGTCAAGGGGTGGGCGTCAGCAGACGCTGCAGCTCGGCGAACGGAATGAGCAGATCGGCCATGGTCTCGTACGTCCCCCGCTGGCGCAGCTCCGTCGCCGCCCGGCGTACGAGCCCGAGCGCCGCCTGGACCACGCGGGGACCGAGGCTCGCCCGCCGCACGCCGAGGCGCTCGAGCTCGCGGATGGGCGGGGCGGGGGGACCCGCGATGACGTTGAGCGGGCCGTCGATCTCCCGGGCCAGGCGCCCGATCGTCTCACCATCGCTCACGTGCGGGACGAACAGACAATCGGCCCCCGCGACGCGATACGCATTGGCGCGCCGCACCGCCTCCGCGAAGCGGCGCGCGGCGTCCCACCCCTTCACCTCGAACGCGTCCGTCCGCGCGTTGATGACGAGGGGAACTCCCGCGCTCGCGCCAGTGGCGCGTGCCGCCTGGATCCGCTCCACGTGTAATGCGAGGTCGAGCAACCCGCCATCGGCCGTGCCATCCTCCAGGTTCAAGCCGACCGCGCCGGCGGCGATCACCCCACGGGCGGTGTCGGCGGCGGCTTCGGGCGTGGCGCCGTACCCCGCTTCGACGTCCGCGGTGACGGGGACGCGCACCGCGGCCGCCATCCGACCGACCGCCTCCAGCATTTCATCACGGCTGATCCGCTCGCCATCGGGGTAACCGAACGCCCACGCTACGCCCGCGCTCGTCGTCGCGACGGCGGCGAACCCTGCCTCTTCCACGAGTCGGGCCGTGGCCACGTCCCAGGCGTTCGGCAGAACGAGAATCCCCGGTCCGGCGTGGACACGCCGGAAGGCTTGCGCCTGCTCGCTTCGATTCAACGGTCGCATGACTCCTCCTGCCTTCCACGGTGGCCAGCGACGGCTAAGTTTGGGGCACTCAAACTTAGCGCACGGTGGCCACCATGACTTTCAGCTCCGTTCGACGGCTGTCCGCGTTCCTCGCCTGCGTATTCCTGTACCACGCCCTCGCGGCGCAGAGTGTCCAGACTCCGTCCCTCACGGTGCACGCCGTCTGGGGCTCGGGTGAATACGCGAGCGACCTGGTGGACCTCGTGTGGACCTCGGACGGAAAGGCGTACACGACCGTCGAAAGTGAAGCGTCCGGCGCCACGGACCTGTACCGCGTCGATGCCGTCGGTGGGGGGAAGCAGCTGCTCGTCCGAGGTCGGGACCTGGTGCCCCCCGGGGCCGCTAAGCCGGTCGGGATCGAGGAGTACACCTTCTCGGCAGACGGCTCCAAGCTGCTGATCTTCACGAATTCGGTCCGTGTGTGGCGCCAGAACACCAAAGGCACCTTTTTCGTGTGGGATTTCGCGGCGCGTCGGCTCATCCCCGTCAGCACTAGGCCCGGGTACCAGCAATTCGCCAAGTTCTCACCCGACGGGCGTCAGGTGGCATTCGTTCGCGACAACAACGTCTACGTGACCGACCTCGCGACCGGTGCGGAGGCCGCGCTCACGCGGGACGGCGGCGAGAACGTCATCAACGGCACGTCCGACTGGGTATATGAGGAAGAGCTCGACCTGCGCGACGCGTTCCGTTGGAGTCCCGATGGCAAACGCATCGCGTTCTGGCGATTGGACCAAACCGCCATCCCCCCCTTCTACCTGCTGAATCAGGACTCCCTCTACCCGGCGCTCGTGCCGGTGCGCTATCCCAAGGCGGGGACCGCTAACTCCGAGGTGAAGATCGGGGTCGTCGAGGTCGCCGGCGGCCGAACGTCGTGGGTCGACCTCGGCCCCGACAAGGACATCTACGTCGCCGCAATGGGCTTCGCCGACTCGTCCGGAGCGTTGTGGCTCACCCGCCTCAACCGGCACCAGAACCGGCTCGATCTGCTGCTCGCCGACCCGCAGACCGGCGCGTCCCGGGTGATCATGACCGATTCGGACTCGGCATGGGTCGACGCGAACCAGCCTCGCTGGATCGACGGTGGAAAGCAGTTTCTCTTCATGTCCGAGCGGGACGGTTATGACCAGGTGTATTTGTTCGATCGCAGCGGCTCGCTGGTCCGACGGGTGACGCCCGGCGGCTGGGACGTACAGGACGTGTACGGCGTGGATGAGAAGAACCGTGTGCTCTACTTCAGCGGAGCGAGCGCCGGTCCGCTCGAGCGGCAGCTGATGCGGGTGGGCCTCGATGGGAAAGGCCTGAAGAGCCTGTCGACCGAGCCGGGCACGCACAGCGCCGCGTTCGCACCGACGTTCACGCTGTATGTCGACACGTACTCGCGCGCCGGCGTCCCCCCGGTCCAGACGCTCCGGCGCGCCGACGGCGGGCTGGTCCGCTCGATCGCGGACAACGCGACGCTGCGGGACAAGATCGCAGGCCTTGGGCTCAACCGGCCCGAGTTCATCACGGTACCGACTTCCGACGGGGTCGCGCTGAACGCCTGGCTCATCAAGCCGAAGGCCTTCGATCCCGCGCGCAGGTATCCGCTGTTGATGAACGTCTATGGTGGGCCGGGCTCCCAGACGGTGACCGACAGCTGGGGCGGCCCGAATTACCTGTGGCACCAGATGCTCGCGCAGGAGGGCTATCTCGTGGCCAGCGTGGACAACCGCGGCACCGGCGGTCGCGGGGCGAAGTTCATGAAGGTGACCTACCTCCACCTGGGGCGCTACGAGGCCGCGGACCAGATCGCGGCCGCGCGCTGGTTCTCCCGGCAGCCCTACGTGAGCCCGGACCGGATCGGCATCTGGGGGTGGAGCTACGGCGGCTACATGACCTCGCTCAGCATGTTCCGCGGGGCGGGCGTGTTCAGGGCGGCGCTCGCGGTGGCGCCGGTGACCGACTGGCGGTTCTACGACACGATCTACACCGAGCGGTACATGCGCACCCCCCAGGAGAACGCCGCCGGCTACGATGAGAGCGCGGCGCTCGCCTACGCCGACAGCCTTCGGGGCGGCTTCCTGCTCGTACACGGCACCGGCGACGACAACGTGCACTTCCAGAACAGCGTCCGGCTGGTGGAGCGGCTCGAAGCCGCCAACAAGCAGTTCGACATGCGGATCTATCCCGGCCGGACGCATGCGATCGCGGGCGGCAACACGCGTGAGAATCTGTACGGACTCTTCACCGCGTGGCTGAAAGCGCATCTGTAGCGCGCGACCTCACGCGCCACGGGCGGACGGCGCTCGCCGTCCTGACGCTGATCAACCTGTTCAATTACCTGGACCGGTGGATCGTCGCCGCGCTCGCCGAGAGCATGAAGCACTCCGAGCTGCAGCTGTCGGACACGCAGCTCGGGTCGTTGATGACCGGGTTCCTCATCGTCTACATGCTCGCCGCGCCGTTGTTCGGCTCGCTTGGCGACACGCGGTCCCGGCCGCGGATGCTCGCGCTCGGTGTCGGGATCTGGAGCGTCGCGACGGCGCTGGCGGGCTTCGCACGCGG
>Ga0209378_1002145_pt1 | contig 13734 bp, 8 predicted proteins | sample GraSoiAngelo_156_FD_186170 | JGI IMG/M metagenome (GOLD analysis project Ga0209378, IMG submission 186170) | Grasslands soil microbial communities from the Angelo Coastal Reserve, California, USA - 14_1009_13_40cm (SPAdes) (version 2) | ecosystem: Environmental > Terrestrial > Soil > Grasslands ... | reverse complement strand
CTTGAGGGCTTCGAGAATGAACTCCTTCGGATCGGAGCTCCAACGTATGATGTCGACCTTTTCGTTGTTGAGTTCGCGCACAATATTTTTGACGCGCGATCCGCGCATGCCGACGCACGCGCCGACCGGATCCACTTTTTCATTCGCGCTCCAGACGGCAATTTTTGTTCGATAACCGGCCTCGCGCGCGATGCCCCGGATTTCGACGGTGCCGTCGGCAATCTCGCTCACTTCCAATTCAAAAAGGCGGCGCACAAAATTCGGATGGCTGCGCGAGACGATGATCTCGGGACCGCGCAATCCATTTTCCACCGCGACCACATAAGCCCGAAGGCGGTCGCCGACATTGTAATCTTCCACGACCACGCGTTCGCGCTGCGGCATAACGGCTTCAAATTTTCCAAGATCGAGAATTACATCCGAGCGATCGAACCGGCGCACGGTGCCGCTGACGATTTCGCCGGCGCGGTCCTTGAATTCCTCGTAGATCATTTCCTTCTCGACCTGACGGATACGCTGCATCATTGCCTGTTTGGCGGTTTGCGCGGCGATGCGTCCAAAATTTCGCGGCGTCACTTCCATTTCAACTGTGTCGCCGACTTTTGCCTCCGGTTTGATCCTTCGCGCTTTCGCGAGCGCGATCTCGTCCTGCGGATTCGTCACGTCGTCGACCACGACGAGATTAGCCAGCGCACGGATGTCGCCGGTCCGCGGGTCGATGTCGATCCTCAGATCACGGGCGGCGCCGACACTCTTCTTCGATGCCGAAAGAAGCGCAGTGGAAACCGCTTCGAGCAGGATTTCGCGTTTGATCCCGCGCTCCCGCTCCAGGTAATCCAGCATGGCGATGAATTCAGCGTTCATAAAACATCCAGTCCGCAGACCAAAAGGAGTGGGACATCATTTCCCACTCCAATCAGCGCGGACTAGACGCTGAACTTACCCTTTTCGAGGGAGAGCGTCAAGCTGCGGGGTTGAACGACGCCCTCGGAACGTCCAACATTTCAACTTCCATGACCTCGCGGGCCGGCAACTTGTTGATCGTCATTCTCGTTTGGGCTGCGCTTTATTTGCCGGCGCTCGGCTCGCTTGCGATCAAAGGCGAAGAAGGCCGTCGAATTTTGCCCGGAATCGCAATGCTCGAAACCGGCAACTATCTTGTGCCGCAGGTCGGTGGTGAAACCTACTTTCGGAAACCGCCGCTGATCAATTGGCTGGTCGCTGCCTCATTCAAGATCTCTGGGCACCAGAACGAATGGACCGCGCGCATGCCGTCGGTCATTTCTGTTCTTTTGGTTGCGCTCGCTCTTGTCACTGTTGCGCGTCCCAGTCTGGGGCCGCTTGGGTCGACAATCGCCGCGCTTGTCTGGCTGATTAACGCGGGAATCATCGAGAAAGGGCGGCTGGTCGAAATTGAAGGGCTTTATGTTTCGCTTTGCGCGCTTGCGATCATTTTCTGGTTGAGTTTTTGGGAGCAAAAAAAATCGGCCTGGCTCACTTGGACGGTTCCATTTGTTTTTCTCGGCCTAGGCTGGCTGGCGAAAGGGCCGCTTCATCTTTTATTTTTTTACGGCGTCGTGGTTTCGGTCATTTGGAAAGAGCGAAACTGGCGAGCGTTCTTCCATCCGGCGCATTTCGTCGGCATGGTGGTGATGCTTGGAATTTTCGCAGCCTGGGCTATTCCATTTTTGCGAGCCACTGGTCACGCGACGGCGACAACCAAATGGTCGCAACAATTCACTGGCCGGCTCCGTGGAACTGACTTCGAATTTGGCCGTTGGATTTTTAACATTCCGCACGGCGTTCTTTATCTCTTGCCATGGGTAATCTTTCTGCCTCTGGCGCGATCCGGAAATTTTGCCGTGGAGAAAGATCGACAACTTGCGAAAGCGTTGGCTTGGGGTGCGCTCGTTCCTTTTGTCGTTGTCGATCTTGTACCGGGATCGATTCCGCGGTACGGGATGCCGGCGCTTGTGCCCGCGTGCTGGCTGCTCGCTATGACTTTCTGCGAGGAAAATCTTCGCTGGCCACGATGGCTTGGCGGCAAATTATTTTCTTTTAACGCGCGTCGCCGCACGATTATTGGCATCGTCGTTCTGGCCTGCCTTGCGATGTGGATTTACGCGATCGCGATTGTTCCGAAAATGGACCGGCGGCAACGGATCAAACGCCTCGCCGCCCAGATTCAAGCGGCAATCCCACAAGCGGAGGCTGTTTACGCGCTTGATCCAAATTATCAGCCAATCTTTTTTTACATGCGCTCGAAACTGGTTTACGCGAGCGAGATTGATGAAGTGCCAATCGACGCGCGCTATTTGTTGGTGCGCCCGGAACGAGAACAGGAAGTAATGGAAAGCAATCGTTGGGCGCCGCGTCAGCCCCATCGTATCATGCGGAGTACCGATTACCGAAAGGAATCCATCTTGTTGCTGAAGATCGATTAAGCGGTGGCATTGACACTGCTCTGAGTTCGAATTAGTTAGCATGCTAACTAATTTACTTTGAACAAAGATATCGATGTATTCGGTCCGCTCTTGCACGGCACCGCCCGCGCCTGGCGGCTGAAATTGGATGAGCGGTTGAAGCCAATGGGTCTGAGCCAGGCTAAATGGCGAACGCTTATGCATTTGTCAATCGCGCCCGGGCCGTTGACCCAGGCCGAAATTGCCGCGCACCTCGGCATTGAAGAACCGACGCTGGTCACATTATTACATCGACTGGAAGGCGATCGCTGGGTCGCGCGGAAGAACTCACCACATGATCGCCGTTGCAAAACGGTGCATCTGGCGCGGCGCGCGCAACGCGTCATCGCCCAAATTAGCGCGGCGGCATTCAAGCTTCGTCACGAATTGTTGGATGACATTTCAGCGTCCGAACTGCGCACTTGTATCCGGGTGTTGGATCAGATCCGGCAGAAAGCGGAGAAAGGGAATGGGAACGGAAAACACTCTGGCAGGCTGCGAGTTGGAAAGAACGGCCAAGACTGAGATGGGCATTCAATTAGAATCAGGAAATGGAGCAGTCACCGAAGTTCAGGAGAGAAGACGCGTGAAAACAAGTCGGGTGTCGAGGCAGCGTATTCCGCGTTGGGGTATTTTACTCTTCGTAATCCTCGCCGCCTTCGCGGTGGCGCGGACGTTGCAGCGCGGGGTTGAAGCGGCCAAGACGACGCAGCCGCCGGTTCGACCGGTGCTGGTGGCAAAAGTGATCAGCAAAGACGTGCCGCTTTATCTCGACGAAATCGGTACCTGTGCCGCGTATGAAACCGTTCAGGTCCAGGCGCAGGTCAGCGGGCAAATCATCGCGCGCCATTTTCAAGACGGCGCCGATGTAAAAAAAGGCGATCTGCTTTTCACAATTGATCCGCGACCGTATCAAGCCGCCCTCGAGCAGGCGCAAGCGCAGGCAACGTTGGATCAGATTACGATGAAGCGACAGCAGGAACTGCGTGCTCGCAATGTTATCTCACCGCAAGACCTCGACACGGCTCAGGCCAACGCGCACAAGTCCGAAGCGGCAGCGGCGGCGGCTCAGGTGAATATTGATTTTTGCTACATCAAATCGCCGATTAACGGTCGCGCTGGGCTGCGACTTGTCGATGTTGGCAACATAGTCTCAGGCAACACAGGCAGCGGCGCCGTGTTGCTTACGATTCAGGGCCTGGATCCGATTTACACCGACTTCACCGTGGCCGAGACCGATTTGGCATTAGTGCGGAAATATCTCGGCGGCCCAAACGTGAAAGTACAAACGTATTCGCCAGACGAAAAAATCCCACCCCGTGTCGGCGACTTGTATTTCATCGACACCGCGGTCCAGCCCGGTTCGGGAACCGTGAAAGCGCGCGGGGTGACGCCAAATCCGGACCATGCGCTTTGGCCATCGGAATTTGTGCGTGTTCGGTTGATTCTCGACACGATTAAAGACGCGCGGCTGGTTCCATCGCAGGCGGTGCAAATTAGCCAAAGTGGCCCGTTCATATTTGTGTTGAAGCCGGATAACACGGTCGATCTGCGGCCGGTAAAACCCGGACAGCGGCAAGATGGCGATCTCATGGTCGTTGAAAGTGGCATTGAGCCCGGTGAAACAGTCGTCGTGACTGGACAACTCGCGCTTGCGCCGGGGACGAAGGTCGATCCCAAACCATACAACGCTCCGAATGGAGCGAGCGATCAAGCTGCCGCCAGCAAAAGCGCGATGTGACGCTTTTTTATGGAGCGTTCTGATCAGCAAGACGGCGCGCCGGATGGCGAACACCCCGCAGACGCGGGACAAGATCAAAATCGTCTAAGATCGACATCGGCAACGCCGAAAGAAGCCAAATTAGTTCCGGTTAAAGGTACCGGACTTTCCGGCCCATTCATTCGCCGGCCGGTGATGACTGTCTTGCTGACGTTGTCCGTCATCGTCGCGGGAATCGCGACTTACAACAAACTGGCGGTAAACGATCTGCCGGCGGTCGATTATCCGATTATTCAAGTCACCTGCGCGTATCCGGGCGCGGATCCGGTCACGATGGCAAACAACATTGCTACGCCGCTCGAGAAACAATTCCTCCAAATCCCCGGGCTCGACATCATCACCAGCCAAAGCACGCAGGGCAACACCTCGTTGACTCTTCAATTTGTGCTGAGCAAAAGTATCACCGACGCGGCGACCGATGTGCAGGCCGCGATTCAGCGCGCGACCGGGAAGTTGCCGATCGATTTACCGAGTCCACCGACGTTCAGCAAAACGAACCCGAACGATCAGGCGGTGTATCTGCTCGGCCTGCTGTCGGACACGTTGACCGACGGCGATCTATATAAGTACGCATCAACCGCAGTGGCGCAGCGGATCGCAATTCTTCCCGGCGTTTCGCAAGTGAACATTTACGGCGTGCAAGGCGCGATTCGAATCAAGGCCGATCCAGCGGGATTGGCTTCGCGCGGGCTGACGATGGATGATGTCGCGAACGCAATCAAAGGGGGAACGGTTTACTCCGGCGCCGGACAATTCGACGGACCGCATCGCAGCTTTGTTTTGCAACCAAACGGCCAGATCGATCAGGCCGACGGTTACCGAAATCTGATTGTCGCGCGGAACAAGGATCGTTCGCCGGTTTATCTGCGTGATATCGCCGAGGTTAAACAAGGTGTGCAGGACGAGCGCACTTCACGCTTCTTTTGGATGCGCGGATTTAATCCGCCGGGCTCAATCGTGGTGCTGGCGGTTTCGCGACAAGCGGGCGCGAACGCGGTTGAAGTTGCGAATTCGGTTAAGGCACTTTTCCCGGAGCTGCGCGCAAGTTTGCCGGGATCGATCACGTTCACGCCAGTTTTCGATCGATCGCAGACGATTGTTAACTCCGTCCACGATGTGCGGGCGACACTCCTGATCGCATTCGTGCTGGTGGTGATGGTGATTTATATTTTTCTCGGTCGCGCAACCGACACCCTTATTCCCGCGGTCGCGCTGCCGCTTTCGTTGCTGCTCACCTTCGCGGTGATGAGCATGCTTGGATTCTCGATCAACAATCTGACGTTGATGGCGCTCACACTCGCCATCGGATTTCTGGTCGACGACGCAATTGTCTTTTTGGAAAACGTGATCCGTCGGGCAGAACACGGGGAATCAATTCTGAAAGCGGCCTACAACACGGCCGGAGAAATTTCGTTCACGATCTTGTCGATGACGCTTTCGCTTGCCGCCGTTTTTATTCCTTTAGTGTTCCTGCCGGGACTACTCGGCCGCATTTTCCAGGAATTTTCGATCACCATCATTGTGGCGATTCTCGCGTCAGGTCTTGTCTCCCTGACTTTGACGCCGTTGATGTGCGCGCGGATTTTGGGTGAACGCAGAGCCGGCCATAAACGCGCGCGCATGGAAAGGTGGACCGGCAATTTTATCAAGCGCGTGATTGACGCCTACAGTCGGGCGCTGGATAGATTTCTCGATCGCGCCTGGCTGACGATTCCGATTCTGCTCGTTTGTATTCTCGGCCTTTGGTTCTTCTTCACTCATTTGCCGTTCACGCTTCTTCCACCGGGGGACAGCGGTTTTGCGCGCGGCGTTTTCATCGCCCAGGAAGGGTCGTCGCCCGAGCAGATGCGGGCTTTTCAAAAACTCGTAAACGAGAAAATCATCGCGGAACAGAGCGTGGCACAATTTTTCACTCTGGCCGGTTCCGGATCACGCAGCGCGTCATCGCAAGGAATCATTTTTTGCATTTTTAAACCGCGCGAGCAGCGTGATCCGATCGAGCAATGTCTTTTGCGAATACAAAAGTCGATCAATACAATTCCTGGCCTGACCGCGGTCATATCGCCCAGTCCAGTGCTGCAAATCAATGTCGGCGCAACCAACCAAACACAGGGCCAGTACGCTTACACGATCAGCGGCATCGTTCCGCAAGATGTCTACGGTGCGGCGAATCAAATGATGACGAAGCTGCGCGGGTTCAAAGGATTCGCTTCGGTCCGCTCCGATTATTACAACAACACGCCGAACCTGAAAATTAACATCGATCGGGAGCGCGCTGCCACCTATGGCGTTTCGACTTCCGCGATCCAAAGTTTATTGAAGAACGCCTATTCGCAGAACTACGTCTATTTGATCAAACAGCCGGACGACCAATATCAGGTCATTCTCGAAGTGAAGGACGATGAGCGAGCGCAGCCGCGAGACCTCGACAATTTATATGTGCGGAGCAACACCGGCAGCCCGATTAACCAAAGCGGCGGCGGCACGGGGATCGGCGCTATTACCACCACAACTGGAACTAGTTCGGATCTCGTTCCCCTGCGCGCGGTAACGTCGACAAGTCAGGTGGTCGGGCCGCAGGCCGTAAACCATTTCGATCAGTTCACCAGCGTCACGATTAATTTCAATTTGCTGCCGGACGTCGCCATCGGTGATGCGACAAAGTTCATCGAAGATTCGTTCGCCCAAGTGCACAACCAGTATCCGAGCATTCAAGCGACGTTTCAGGGCGAGGCGCTTGTCTTCCGGCAGCTTTTCAAGGCGCTACCGCTGCTCCTGATCGCCGCCATTTTTGTCATGTACGTGATCCTCGGAATTCTTTACGAGAGCTACGTCCACCCGATCACGGTATTGTTTCCGGCGATCGTGCCGGCCGTCGTCGGCGGACTGTTCACCTTGTGGATTTTTGGGTCGACCTTGTCGCTCTACAGCGTGATCGGCCTTTTTCTCCTGCTTGGCATCGTGAAGAAGAACGGGATCATGGTGGTCGATTTTGCTTTGCAGCGAATCGATGAAGGCTGGGACCTGCGCTCGGCAATCCACGAAGCGAGCGTCGAACGTTTCCGTCCGATCATGATGACAACGCTTGCCGCTCTCATGGGTGCGGTGCCACTCGCCCTTGGTTTTGGACAGGATGCTTCTTCGCGACGTCCGCTTGGATTGGTGATTGTCGGCGGCCTGATTTTTTCGCAACTGATCACGTTATTTGTCACGCCCGTGATCTATCTCTGGTTGGAATGGTTCCAGGAACACGTTCTCGACAAAGTGCCTTTCCTGCGAAGCGCTCACACCCATCACGAAGGCGCGCCGGCCCCGCCGAAGGAAGGCGAATTCGAGCCAGCTGCTGCGCGCTAAACTGCCGGCGACGCGGCTACCAACGCCGTAGCCTGGGGAACAGCCTGCTACCTGCAAACCCGCGTCAGCTTCGAAGAATTACTTCTCGCGGCTCTTCGGGGCCAGGTCAGCCACAATTTTCTCGAAACGAGGTTCGTCGCGCAGTAGATCCCAGTACGGATGCAGTTTCAAGTTGCCGTAGCTCAAAGTACTTGGGATTTGCAGGGTTGCGGTGATCTGTTTAATGGCAAGATCCTTCTCGCCACACCATGCATAAATGACACCCAAATATTTCATCACCTCTGCACCGTCGATGGAATCTTTACTGATGGGCAATAGCTCGACAGCGTGGAGACCTTCGCGAATTGCTTCTTCTTTGCGCCCAAGTCCAGCATCAATCAGCCCCAGCACCGTAAGGCCGGGGCCATAGTCCGGTTGCTCGCGTACTGTTTTCTCGACTTCGGCGCGCGCGATAAGGAACGCGGCTCGCGCAGCGGCGGCGTCATCTCGAGCGCGGGCGGCCAACCCTTCACACCACGAGCGTGGAAAATTCAGGTCCACCGATATTCCGTTCGCCGGTATCGCAGCCAGAGCTTGGGCAACTGCCACTCGATCACGTTCACAAAGCCCAACATAGAACCACTGGGCCGCCAGATCTGGCGCCTTTGCCGGGTCTTCGGCCAAGGTTTTTCTGATGATTTCATCCAGCGGCTGCGGGTCGGCTTTCCACTCAAGATCGACAAGCGCACGGGTGACCCGGGTATCGACATCGCGGGGAATCAACTTGAGCGCGCGATCCAACGCAGCAGCCATCGCCCCGAACTGCCGGAATTCCTGATAACTGAGCGCGATCTGCTGGAGCATAAAAAAATTGCGCGGATCGAGTTCGAGAGCTCTTTGCAAACTCCGGGCGGATTCGTTCCACAGTCCCTGGCGGCGATCGATGTAACCCGTTAACTCGAAGATTTGGGAGTTGTTGGGCAAGGCCCGCTCCGCGAGTCCCAGTTCGGTGCGTGCATGATTGTAATCGAGATAACAGCGGTAGAAGAAGTTCGCGCGAGCGAGATGGGTCTCGCCCGCATCTGGTCTCAGGCGAACGACAGCTTTTAGCGCAGCCTCCGCCAGTGCGAGGCGCTCGGGCGTGTGATCAAGGCCAAAGAAATACAGATAGTCATGTGTGACAGACAATTCGCAGTAGGCTAGATAAAAGTCTGGGTCCCGTGCGATGGCTTGGTCGAGCAACTGAATCGCCTCGCGTAAGCGGTCGTTGATCTGCGGGTTGAGAGCAATGGTTGCGGTGAGCGCGTTCGCCCGGACGTATAGTCCGTATGCGGTGAGATCCTTGGTGGGCCGTTCTGCGATAGCAGCTTTCTCTTTTTCGGAGACATTCGCTCGCAGCTGCGAGATCGTTCGCTGGACGATTTCGCTCTGAATTGCGAACACTTCGCCCAAATCGCGCTGGTAGGTCTCTGCCCACAAACGATTCTGGGTGCGAGCATCAGTTAATTGAGCCGTGATGCGAACCTTGCCATGCGTCTGGCCGACAGTTCCCTCCAAGACGTAGGCGACTCCGAGCGTTTCGGCGATCTCGTGCAGGTTGCGCGCTCCGCCAGCGGCATAACTGTTGACGGAAGTGCGGCCAATGACCTTGAGGTCGGCGACTTTGGACAGTGCGCCGAGAATGTCGCCCTGCACGCCGTCGGCCAGAAATGCATTTTCGTTATCGTCGCTAAGGTTTTCAAACGGTAGTACCGCAACACTCTTTTCCGGGAGCAAACTCGCACTGGTTTGTTCCTTCGATGTTGAGGAAGTGATTAGCTGAGGCGCTAATTGACGGGACAAATTCCAAAACCCGAGTCCCAAGGCGATTGCCACCGCAACCAGTAAAGCGACGGTCAAGATGCGATTATTTTTGTGTCTGGGCTCCGAATAGACGTTAGCGTCTTGAGATTGTTCGGACGTTTCGCGCCTGACCGGTGGCGATTTTACGGACTTCTCAGCCGGTGGTGAAGAAGGATTCATGATGTGATTCGAAGGGCGTATGCTTTTTGAATTCTGCAAACTCGGTGTCCATCGGTATTGGACACCACCTCTCCCAAGCAAAATGCGTTCCATCGCCACGGTAGCCGAGCAGTTTGAGGTCCGAGCGGTTGCTGGTTTCAAAAAAGGCGTTAACCCGCAACGCAATTCTTTGCGCTCGGCTCGAAAATAGCTCTTACACGGCTCGAAATTGGGAATTCGCTCCATGCTGAAGCTGCGCGATCGACCTATCCGGCAAAAGATCACCTTGGTGATCATGATGATCGCCAGCGTGGTGCTTCTCCTCGCGTTTGCAGCCCTGTTCTGCTTTCAAGCGTACACCCTGAAACAGCACTCGGCACACGAACTGGCGGTAGTCGGCGAGATTACAGCGCACAACTGTGCTGCGGCAGTCATGTTCAAAGATGAGGATGCTGCCGCCCAAATACTTGGCGGACTTAGAACAATGCCCCAAATCGTTAGTGCACGGCTTGAGCTCGCGGACCAGCAGCAGCTCGCTTTTTTTGGGACACCACGGGACGAAACCCAAATCAAAGCCGCGCGATTGGAATCCGGGTTCCGGATCGACGGCGACCGCATCCTTTTAGCGCAGCCAGTGATGGCTAGCGGTGCACGCGAAGGGACTCTCTACCTTTTGGCCGATCTACACGCGACGACATCGCAGCTTCTGAAACTATATGGCGGGATCTTTGCTCTGGTGCTCGTCGCGTCGCTGCTTGTTGCATTTATTCTCTCAAACCAGTTTCTGCATCTCATTACCACTCCGATTCTTCGACTCGCTGGGACCGCACGGACTATCGCCGATCACAACGACTACTCTGTGCGCGCAGCAAAGGTGTGCGGCGATGAGGTTGGAGTTTTGACCGATGCATTCAATCAAATGCTGGCCCAGATCCAATCTCAAGACACCGCCTTGCGAGAAAATGAGAACAAACTCGCGCAAGCCCAAGCCATTGCGCACCTCGGCTACTGGGAACGCGACCTTATTACCGACCGCCTCATGTGGTCCAGCGAAACCAACCGCGTCTTTGGGCTGTCGCCTGAGGAAGACGTCAACAACTTTGCCCGTTTTCAGGAACTGATCTACCCCGAAGATCGGGACATGGTCATGCAAGCAATAGGGGTGGCGCTTCGAGGCGGCCCGCGCTACGAAGTGGAATATCGCGTCGTCTGGCCCAGCGGGGAAGTGCGGTTTGTCTACAGCCAGGGCGATGTCATTTTGGACGAGGCCGGTCAGCCGCGCCGCATGTTCGGTACCGTGCAAGACGTTACGGAGCGCAAACTGGTGGACGAGGTAAAGCGCGCCAGCAAAGCTAAAAGCGAATTTCTCTCCCGGATGAGCCACGAATTGCGCACGCCGCTGAATGCGATCCTTGGCTTCGGCCAGCTTCTTGAAAGACAAAAGCCGACGGAAGTACAGCGCAAACGCGTCGGCTACATTTTGAGTGCCGGCAAGCATCTTCTCGATCTAATCAACGAGGTCCTCGACATCAGCCGCATCGAAGCGGGAAGGATGCAACTATCGCTCGAACCAGTTTGTGTCGCAGACGCGTTGGAAGAAACGCTGGACTTGATGCGTCCGCTCGCCACTGAGCGCTCCATTCAACTTTCGGCCTCGGCCGATATTGATGCCGGCGTTCACGTTCTCGCCGACCGGCAGCGATTCAAACAAGTGTTGGTAAACTTGCTCAATAATGCGGTGAAATACACGCCTTTCTTTGGCGGGGTCGCCGTCTCTTATCACGTACCTGGGAATGAAAAGGTGCGCGTTCTCGTTAGCGACACTGGTCCCGGTATTCCCGCCGAAAAACTCGCGCGCTTGTTCACGCCGTTCGAACGGTTGGGGGCGGAACAATCCGCTATCGAGGGAACGGGGCTCGGATTGGCGCTGTCGCAACGGCTCATGGATGCGATGGGCGGCTCGATTGGAGTGGAGAGTGCTGTGGGCAAAGGCAGCACATTCTGGATTGAACTTCCCCTGGCAAAATCACCCCTGGAACGATTTCCGCGTGACGGGGCAGCCAATGGCGCCCGGCAGCCGAGCTCAGAGCCGGCTAGTCGAAGTATCCTTTATATTGAAGACAATCTTTCCAATCTGGCGCTGATCGAACAAATGCTTGCGGAGCGGCCGGGCACTGCACTCCTCACCTGCATGCAAGGAAAGGTCGGACTTGATTTGGCCCGCCAGCATACGCCCGATCTCATTTTGCTCGATCTTCACCTTCCCGATCTTCCGGGATGGGATGTTCTCTCGCAGTTAAAGGCCGACTCAACAACGCGCCACATTCCAGTCGTCGTCATTAGTGCCGATGCCACCAAACGGCAGATGAATCGTCTCATGTCCGCTGGCGCTGCCCATTACCTGACCAAGCCCCTGGATGTTAACAAATTTTTCCAAGTCCTCGACGAAACCAACGGCATTGACAGTGTCGAACAGTCACCAGCAGCGGCTATTTCCAACGGAGATGTGAAGGAGGCTTGCCCGAGCCCATGAGCGCAGCAAATCACTGGCCGGATCACTCGGCCGACCTCGCCAAAATGAAGATTCTCATCATTGACGACGAGCCCGTAAACGTGGCGCTCCTAGAAGAGATTCTGGTCGAGGCGGGCTACTCTCGTTTCGAGTCCGTCCTCGATTCCAGACTCGCCCTCCAAGTCTACAAAACTTTTCAGCCCGATCTGGTTTTGCTCGATTTAATGATGCCGCCTCCCGACGGATTTGCCATTCTCGAATCGCTCTCTTCTCAATCAGAAGAAAATTTTCTGCCGGTGGTTGTTCTCACTGCTGATACCAATGAGAAAACCAAACGACGGGCGCTCGAGGCGGGCGCCACCGATTTTCTGCTCAAACCGTTCGATCATGTCGAAGTTGCGCTGCGGATTCGTAATCTTCTCAATAGCCGCCGCGCCCATTTGCTTCTCGATAATCAGCGCGCCGCCCTCGAAGACGCCGTTCGCGAGCGCACTTCCGAACTGCGCGCGACGATCGCGGAATTGCAAAAGAGTAACGAGCTGCTTTCTCAAAACGGCTAGCGCCGGCGCGATTCGGGAAAGACCTCGCCGATTGCCATTCGCCTAATGCCGGTTAATACATCGCCATGCGCGCGATGGTGCTCGAAGAAGTCGGACAACCACTCGCACTCCGCGACCTGCCCAAACCCAAACCGGGCCATGGACAATTACTCGTTCGCGTTAATACCTGCGCGGTTTGCCGGACCGATCTTCACATTGTCGATGGCGAACTGCCCAATCCAAAACTTCCGCTGATTCTCGGTCATCAAATTGTCGGCCGGGTCGAACAAATCAATCAAAGTGTGGATGGATTTTCAATTGGCGATCGCATCGGCGTTCCATGGCTTGGCTGGACCGATGGTGAGTGCACTTATTGCCGGTCTGACCGCGAAAATCTTTGCGATCGCGCAAAATTCACCGGTTACACGATTGATGGCGGCTACGCCGAGTTCACCGTAGCCGACGCGCGATATTGTTTTCGTCTCCCAGACGAACTTTTCGATGTCGACCTGGCCGCCGAAGCGGGCTTGGCGGAGGCGGCTGTTGCGCCGCTGCTTTGTGCCGGAATGCTCGGCTATCGATCGTATTGGAAAACCGGCGATGCCCGCCGGCTCGGCATTTACGGATTTGGCAACGCGGCCTATTTGATTGCGCAAGTCGCCTTGTATCAACAAAAGGAAATCTTCGCTTTCACGCGACCGGGAGATAAAGCCGGACAGGATGCCGCGCGCTCGTTAGGCGCGGTTTGGGCCGGCGGTTCAGATGAAATGCCGCCCGAAAGACTCGGCGCCGCAATTATTTTTGCCCCGGTCGGCGCGCTGGTGCCGGCCGCGCTGCGCGCGCTCGCCAAAGGCGGCGTTGTCGTTTGCGGCGGGATTCATATGAGCGACATCCCTTCATTTCCTTATGTCGATCTATGGAACGAGCGGGTCATCTCTTCAGTCGCGAATCTGACGCGCCGCGACGGCGAAGAATTTCTGAAGATCGCAGCGCGCATCCCAGTGAAAACAAAAGTGAAAACTTTTCCTTTGGAACAAGCCAACACCGCACTGGAAAAGTTCCGCGCCGGTAAACTCGACGCCACCGCTGTGCTCGTGACCTGATTTC
>Ga0209378_1002142_pt1 | contig 13748 bp, 15 predicted proteins | sample GraSoiAngelo_156_FD_186170 | JGI IMG/M metagenome (GOLD analysis project Ga0209378, IMG submission 186170) | Grasslands soil microbial communities from the Angelo Coastal Reserve, California, USA - 14_1009_13_40cm (SPAdes) (version 2) | ecosystem: Environmental > Terrestrial > Soil > Grasslands ... | reverse complement strand
GGGATGATCTCGGAAGAGCTCGCGGGCCAACAGCTTTTCATGGACTACGACGAGCAGGAGCAGGCGCGCGGCATCACGATCAACGCCGCAATCGCCTCGATGGTCCACGACTTCGAGGGCGGCCAATATCTGATCAACCTCATCGACACCCCGGGCCACGTGGATTTCGGCGGCGACGTCACGCGGGCGATGCGCGCGATCGACGGCGTGATCATACTCGACGACTCCGTCGAAGGCATCATGCCACAGACGGAAACGGTCATCCGCCAGGCGCTGAAGGAACGCGTGAGGCCCGTCCTGTTCATCAACAAGGTCGACCGCCTCGTCAACGAGCTCAAAATCACCCCGGATCAAATGCAACTCCGCTTCCAGAAAATCATCACCGAGGTGAACGCGCGCATCCGGAAGTGGCTCCCACCAGAACTCGGTGAGAAGTGGATGGTCAATGTGGAGGCGGGCAGCGTCGCGTTCGGGAGCGCGTACCACAAGTGGGCCGTCAGCGCCCCCTTCACGAAGCGGACGGGCATCGGGTTCAAGGACATCTACAAACACTGCCAAGAGGGGACGATGAAAGAGCTCGCGAAGAAGGCGCCTCTCCACAACGTCGTGCTGAACATGGTCATCCGCCACCTGCCGAACCCACTCGAAGCGCAGAAAATCCGGATCCCGATCATCTGGAAAGGAGACCCGCAGTCGCCCGTGGGCAAAGCGATGATGACGGTCGACGAAAACGGTCCCATTGGGTACATGGTCACGAAAATCATCGTCGATCCCCAGGCGGGCGAAGTGGCCGCCGGTCGCCTCTACTCGGGCAAGATCCGCCGCGGCCAGGAGCTGTGGGTCAGCGGGATGCCGAAACCCCAGAGGGCCCAGACGGTCGCCATGATTGTGGGCCCGGACCGGATCCCCGTCGACGAAATCGATGCCGGCAACGTCGTCGCCGTCGTCGGGTTGAAGGATGCCGTCGCCGGCTCGACGGTCAGCGACGACAAGGAGATGCAACCGTTCGAGAAAATCGTCCACTATTCGGACCCCGTCGTGACCATCGCCGTCGAAGCGAAGTCGACGTCGGACCTCCCAAAGCTCGTCGAGGCGCTCCGCCTCCTCGCGAAAGCGGACCCCAGCATCCAAGTCGAGATCAATCAGGAGACGGGAGAGCATCTCATCTCCGGGATGGGCGAACTCCACCTCGAGATCACGATCTACCGGGTGCAGAACGACTACAAGATCCCGGTGACGACGAGTCCGCCGATCGTCGTGTACCGCGAGGGCGTCGCCGGCGAAGGCGGTCCCTTCGAAGGCAAGTCCCCCAACAAGCACAACCGCTTCTACATGGAGGTCGAGCCCCTCGAGGCGAAGATCGTCCAGGCGATTCGCGCGGGCGAGATCGCATCGGGCCAGCGAATCAAGGACTCGAAGGCGCTCGCGAAGAAGCTCGAAGAGCTCGGCATGGACCGCAACGAGGCGAAGAACGTCGTCTGGATCCAAGACACGAACATGCTAATCGATGCAACGAAGGGGATTCAATATCTCCACGAGACGATGGAGCTAATCAAGGAAGCGTACATGGAAGCGATGGGCAAAGGGCCGCTCGCCGGGGAGAAGAGCATGGCCGTGAAGGTCCGACTCGTCGACGCGAAGCTCCACGAGGACTCCGTGCACCGCGGGCCGGCGCAGGTCATCCCGGCAGCGCGCTCCTCGATCTACGGCGCAATGGTCCAGGGCGGAAGGATCCTGCTCGAGCCGATCCAGAAGGTGTTCATCAACGTGCCGCAGGACTACATGGGCTCCGCAATCGGAGACATCCAGAGCCGCCGTGGCGTGATCGAGGACATCAACCAGGAAGGCGAGATCACGATCATCCACGCGAAGGCGCCGGTCGCGGAGATGTTCGGGTTCGCGTCCGCGATCCGCTCGGCGACCCAAGGCCGCGCCCTGTGGTCGACGGAGAACAGCGGCTTCGAGGCGGTGCCCGGCAACCTGCAGTCAGAGGTCGTGCGCGCGATTCGAACGCGGAAGGGCCTCCCGCCGGAGCCGTACGACGAAGCGTACTACGCGGCCTGATGGCGCAGTCATAAGAGCCCGTCGGGCGTGTGTGCTCCGGGGCGAACCATGACGACGGACCGACGATTCTCTCGTTTCAGCAAGTCTGCGGCCACCGCGGCATTCAGCGTCACGGAGATCCCGGACGACGGCGTGTGCCTCTCCGCATTCCTCATCGTGACCGAGGCCCGCGATTCCAAGAAGGTCCTCATGGGCCACATGAATCCAAAGGCCGCGTGGGACCACATCGGTGCCCTCGATCCATCGCGCGTCGAGGCGCACTCGCACGGCTGGATGCTCCCGTCCTCCCATCTCATCTTCCGCGAATCGCCCGACGATGCCGCCCGACGCATTTCCCGGGAGCAACTCGAGCTGCCCGACCTCGCGCTCTCCGGTCCCACCGTCGTCTCGGAGGTCTACACGCCGAGGCGGTTCCCGGGTACGGCGCACCACTGGGATATCGAATTCTTATTCCGCGGACATCTCGGCGCCGCGGACGTCCCTCATCCTACCGCCTGGAAGGAGTTGGCGTTTGTCGACCTGCGCCGCACGAGCAAGTCGGAGATCGCGCGGTCCCACGAAGATATCATCGAGTCCTCCGGGCTCCGATTTGGCGAGGCCTGAGGCTCTCCATCTGAGTTCGTCCGTTCCTATGGAGAAAATCAACGGCGCGCGAGTCAGGAAAGCATAAATACGACAGGATGATAGGGTGCGACCCACAGGGTAGAAACCATGCCCGCCAAGCCACACCTCAACCTCGTGTTCATCGGCCACGTCGACCACGGGAAGTCGACGACCGTCGGCCGGATCCTCTACGACACCGGGAACATCGACCCGCACGAACTCGAGAATCTCAAGAAACTCGCCGAGCAGATGGGCAAGGCCACGTTCGAGTTCGCGTTCGTCATGGACCAGGTCAAGGAGGAGCGCGAGCGCGGCCTGACGATCGACGTCGCGCACAAGCGCTTTGACACGGACAAGTACTACTTCACGATCATCGACGCCCCGGGCCACCGGGACTTCGTCAAGAACATGATCACGGGCACGTCCCAGGCGGACGCCGCGGTCCTCGTCGTCGGCGGGGCGGAGGGCGTCCAGACGCAGACGAAGGAGCACATCTTCCTCGCCCGCACGCTCGGCGTGGAGCAGCTGATCGTCGCGATCAACAAGATGGACGCGACGAAGCCGCCGTTTGCCGAGGCGAGGTTCAACGAGCTGAAGGCGGAGCTCACCGGACTCTTGAAGGGCGTCGGCTACAAGGTCGACAAGGTCCCGTTCATCCCGATCAGCTCGTACAAGGGCGAGAACATCACGAAGGCGTCGTCCAAGATGGCGTGGTACAAGGGCCCGGCCCTCGTCGAGGCGCTGAACTCTTTGACCGTCCCGCCGAAGCCGACGAACCTCCCGCTGCGCCTCCCGGTGCAGGACGTCTACTCGATCACGGGCGCGGGGACCGTGCCCGTCGGCCGCGTGGAGACCGGGCTCCTGAAGGTCGGCATGAAGATCCACTTCATGCCCGCGGACAAGGTCGGCGAGGTCAAGTCGATCGAGATGCACCACGAGCAGATCCCGCAGGCGGAGCCCGGGGACAACGTCGGCTTCAACGTGCGCGGGGTCGACAAGAAGGACCTCCGCCGGGGGGACGTCGCCGGCCCGACCGACAATCCGCCGACCGTCGCCAAGTCCTTCACCGCGCAGATCATCGTGCTGAATCACCCGAGCGTCATCACGGCCGGGTACACGCCGGTCTTCCACGCCCATACGGCCCAGGTCGCGTGCACCTTCGAGGAGATCATCGCGGCCCTCGACCCGAAGACGGGCGCGCCGAAGCCCGAGAAGCCCGACTTCCTCAAGACCGGCGACGCGGCCCGCGTCAAGATCCGACCGACGAAACCCCTCGTCATCGAGGCGTTCAAGGCGTTCCCGCAGATGGGGCGCTTCGCGGTCCGGGACATGGGACAGACCGTCGCGGCGGGTCAGGTCATCGACGTCGAGAAGGCGAAGTGACCTCACGTCCGCGAGATCCGATTTCCCAGGTTGACACATGGCCCAGAAGGCGCGGATCTCGCTGAGCGGCACGGACCCGAAGAAGGTCGACAACGTGTGCCAACAGATCAAGCTGATCAGCGAGCGGACCGGCGTCGCGATGGCGGGTCCGATCCCCCTCCCGACGAAACGGCTCGTCGTGCCGGTCCGCAAATCGCCGGACGGCGAAGGGAGCGAGACGTGGGACCGCTGGGAGATGCGGATCCACAAGAGGCTCATCGACCTCGACGCGGACGAACGCGCGTTGCGGCAACTCATGCGGATCCAGGTGCCGGACGGCGTCAACATCGAGATCGTGTTGCGAAGCTGAGCGCGTCCTGGCGTGGCGGGCTTCGAGAACGTTCAATACCCGCGTCGGTCATCTTCGACGTGAATGGACCGGGCCTCTGCGGTGGTGTGGACCGTGGCCATCGGCCTCTTACTGGTAGATGGCGCCTTCGCCCTCACCCTGACGTGGAATGCCGCACCGCACCCCGCGACCTGGACGATCGAGGGAACGTTCCCCGACCACCATGGCGGTCGAGTCGGCTCGAACGTGTCGGATCAAGTCGTCTTCACGTTCCGAATCAACACCACGTTGCCGTGGCGTCGAGGCCAGATTCAGACGCTGCCGATCGACGTCGTCGCCGCACCGGGCGCCGGCGTGCCCCTCGTCGCACCGGCAACCGTCTCCCTGCAGCTGCAGCGGTGGGTGTACGGAGTGCGGACTGGCCTCGCGGGCGATCTCGGTCCATTGGCCGCGGCCGGAGCCAATCGATGGACGACCCCGGACGGATCGATGCACCTCTCGCCGTCCTTTGATTTGGCGGGCTCGAGCTTCTTTCTTGCGGTCCGGCTCAACGTGACCGTCGAGTACAAAGATGGTTCTCGCTACGGGCCTGTCGCATGGGAGCCCGACATGCGCACTCCCTTCTTCGACATTCTGACGGATCTCGCGCCGTGGGCGGTCGCGACGCTCGCGGCCGGCGGAATTGGAGTCGCCTTCATCATCGTGAATTGGCGACGCGGCCGATGGCCCCTCCTCCGAGTGGGCTAGGTTCGCGCTCGCCGTCGGGCGGCACCCCGCCAGGGGACCGCGACGAGGAGCCGTTCAACGCGGTTCGAAGTACGACCGATGAATCGCGAGGAGCGCGACGGAGTCCAGGACGAAGAGGGTGAATCCCGCGGCGATGCTCGCTGGCGACAGTTGAACCGCGAGCACCAGCACGATCGGTCCGAATCCGACGACGGACGCGAGGGCAACGGGCCACGCCCACAGCTGGCGTCGCAAGATTCCGATTCCCGTCCCGAACGCAGCGATGGCGGCGTACCCGCTCAGGAACGCGTGTCCGGGACCCAACGGATCGAGACGGGCCCACACGATCCCGAGCAACACCGAAACGATCCAAGCCGAGGCAGGCACGACGGGCGATCGTGGACCGCCTTCCGCGGCGGCCGTGACCACCGCGAGGCCCGCGGCGACGAGGCCGGCGAGAGGGATGACCCAGACAGGCCCGCCGAAGGTCCCGAACTGAATCGCACCCGCCAGGAGTCCCAGCCGGTCCACTCCAGTTCCATACCTGCCGACGTACAAATCTACTTTAGGACTGTCCCGGACTTAGGTTTGGAATCGTCTGCTTGGCCCTGCGCGAGCCGTGGAACCGGGCTCCCGTCAGGGACGGAGTGGGTTCAGGGGGAACGAGGGCCGACGACATCATCCAAACCGAAGGGCGCGTCGTCCGCCGCTCAACCGAGCCAAACCCAAGAACCAAAGGGGCGCGTTCGCATTCCCCGTCGATGCCGAACGGAGCAGATCTTCGGTTCATGAAAGTTTGGGGCTGGAGGTTCGCGCTTATCGCGGGGATCGCTTTGGTGTTCGAACCGCTTCTCGTAATTTTCGGGTGGGCCATGTTCGGAGCCGGCGGCCTCGCCGTGGCTGTCCTCGTCCTCAATGTCACCGTGATGGTTGCAATATGGAGCCTGCAGAGCCAACTGGACGCGGTTGAGTTGGCCATCCGGGGTGTTAGGGACGAGAGTGACTACTCCGAGGAGGTCAAAGCAGGCATGCGACGGATACGTGGCGTAAAGTGAAAGGGCTGGGGCGCAAGGGCGCGGCATGCGTGGCGAACGAGGCGTCAACCTCATAATCTGAACAGAAGGGGGCGTCCTCCGCGGCGAATCCGTGTCACGATTACCTCTGAGTCCGTTGCACCGCCTCTCGCAACAGGGACACGAATGCGTCGTACTGTGGATCGGGCCACCTGTGCGGTCGCGTCCAAGAGATATACAAGCCTCCGCGCCGAAGATCGGTCACGGATGCCGTTGTGTTCAGGACGACATGCAGCCGATCACGGCCGGCTGCTTTCGTGAGCGAACTTCCGACATAGGCGTGTCCATGCAAGAAGTCACCACCAGTGCCTGACACTACCTCTTCGACATCAGGAGGACATGCTGTCACACCCACCACGGCCCAGAAAGGATCGATTTTGTCGAGCACTTGATGCAACCGTGATTCGCCGACGTCCTCTGGGACGAGCGGGCCGTCTCCGGTCGCTTCCTCACCCGTTAATCCGAAGTCGATGTCGAACTCAACGTTCGTGTCGTCATGCAAGAACGTCGCGACGGTGACCGGACGTCCGCTTCCTTCGAGCGTGAAGTGGACCCAGTGGACGTAGTTTCGGGTAATGACCGCTTCCAGCTCTCGATCATCCCACGGCATCTCGACGGCATGGCCACGTATATCGGTCCAATCGACCTTCTCTTTGGTAACTTGAACGTTGGGAAGGTCCGTCGGGTGAATCGTGACCTTCGAGTCCTCTACTAATTCTCGAATGCCCCGGAGCACCAACATGTGGAGTCGCACTGAGTAGGGCTCGGGGAAGTAGAGGCCTGCTGTGAGGTCGAGCCAAACCTGGCCGGTGAATCGACGGCCCCTCATTCAGGACTTAGCTCCTTGTCAGCCAAGTGAATGGTCGTTCGACAGATAAGGTGGTTACCAGGCCGGCGGGAAGGTGCCCGCCCTTGCGGGCGGGCGTTAGGTGGGGAACGAGGGCTACGACAACGTAGTCCGAACAGAAGGGGGCTTCTGTCGCTAGCGGTCTGAACCTCGACAAGTACAACCCCCAGCCGGTCCACTCGACCCTCGAATCATCGCGAGAAACGGCAGGACCTCAAAGCACGAGGGCCCACCACGAATGAGACCACTCGTTCGCCTAGGTCGTGCCATGCTCGTGAATCGGGGGTGGAGACCGAAACGCGCTTGAGGGCCGAATAACTTGTTGGGCACGCAATGGCTCAACCGGCCGGGACGGAACCGAAGCTGGGCGTGATTCCGAGAGTCGTGAAGTACGGGTTCGGCGGGATCCGCGAGTATTCGATCCTCCTTACCGACCGTCGATTCATCTTCGTCCTCGCATCTCTCAATCGGATGTTCTTGGTGGCCGCCGCGATCGGGGGCGCAATCGGCGCGGCGGTCGCCGGACCCGCCTCACGAGACGCTTCGTCCAAGAGCATGTCGTACATTTTCAACGACGATGCGGAGACCCTCGCGGCTCTGCCGAACGGCCTCGTCATCCGGTACGACGGAATCCGACGGCTCCTCCTGAAGAAGTACCCCGCCGACTATGAGCTTGTCATCGACTACGTCAACGAAGCCGGGAAGAAGGAGGGAATTCGGCTGCAGCTGAAGGTCCCGGACGAGCTGGACGCAGAGGCGAGGAGCATGGGCGTCGATCGAAAGAGCATCATGCGGAAGTACGTGACGGACGCCCAGGCCACGATCCTTCGCGCGCTGCCGCCTCCCGTGGCGGCGCGAGCCGAGTGGAAGTTTTGACCTCCCGGCCGTCGCACGACCGGGCATTGCGGCGATCCGTTCGTCGATGGGTCTGGCTCCCCTCCTACCTCTGGCCGACGCGCAACGGTCGGGATCCAAGCCGGTCTACCAAGGGCAAAGGAAAGGGAAGAAGGGACCCACTCCGTCGCGGGTCTCCATTCATGCCGCCCTGATCTGGCCAATCACCGGCGTGAAGGCCCAGCCCGATCCGTTCGCGACGATCGACCGCGCGAGGTCGACGTCGACCGTGAGCCTCGTCGCGGCCCCGGACCGGAACTCGAATGGGGTGACGGCCTTCACGTCCCCGGAGGGCACGCTGAAGACGACGTTCGTGCCATCGAGCATCCGACCGGTCGCGGCGATCACGACGAGCCGGATCTCCGTGTACTTGCCCGGTCCGACCCGCGCGCTCGCGAGCAGCTCGGACACGTTCACGAGGGACGCCAGATCGATCGACGCCTGAGCCACGGTCAAATTGTGCCAGCCGACGTCTTCGGACTTGCCCGCCTCGTGGACCCAGACCTGGGTGAAGGTCACCCAGACATCCGCCCACGCGCCGGAATCGTCCTGGACCGCGACGTCGAGGCTGCCTTCGTACAGGTAGACGTACGCCGCGACGCCGGCGATCGCGACGACGGCGGCCAACGCGATGGCGATGAGGGCACGTCGCATACCCATCCACCTCACGGCGTCCTGGGGCGGGGAGGTCGATAAATATTCTTGAACGGACATCGAAATCGTCCCCATGGGACGCGCGTCGAACCGGCGCCGGTGCACACGCCTGAGCGTCCCGGATCACACGCCGCCGTACAGGCGGTCCGCGAGCTCGTGCGGCAAGCCGGCCTTGCGAATCTCCGAGGCGACCGCATCGATGTCGTATCCGACGCGGCGCACCTCGAACGTACGCTGGGTGAGGTCGAGGACGCCCCACGCGGCCCGCGGATTCCCGTCCCGGGGCTGCCCGACGGACCCCGGATTCACGACGAGTCCGGACCGGAACCGGTTGACCATCGGGAGGTGCGTGTGACCCAGGATGACGAACGGCGCGCCGGCCGCGCGGACGATCGATTCGTCCGCGGCCCACGGGAAGACGTACTCGTCGTCGTTCCGCGGGCTCCCATGATACATGGCCACGAGGCCTTCCGGCATCGACCCGCGGGTGCGGTCCTCGAGGTCTTTCAGATAGCCGACGCCGGCGGGCGTGAGATGGATCCGCGTCCATCGGACCGCCTCCGCCGCGAGCTCGTTGAACCGGAATGTGTCCCCGCCGATCGCCCCCCGGTCGTGGTTTCCTCGGATCGCTCGGACGTGCCGCTCGCGCAGGATCTCGAGCACCTCGTTCGGCCATGGATTGTACCCCACCAGGTCCCCCGCCACCCAGATGCCATCCGGGCCGATCCGATCGACGTCGGCGAGCACGGCTTGCAGCGCGGGAAGATTCGAGTGGACGTCGGCGAGGACCGCGAGGCGCATCACGCCGCGGAACGGGTCCGGCCTATTTCAGGTTCTCAATACGCGGCGAGGATGAGGCGGCAATCGAGGCACCGGGACGAGGCCAACCAACTCATCTGGACATCGCTTTCGCTGATCGGTTCTCCTCCAAGCCCGAAGAAATTCTTCGATCGGTACCATTGGATCCCGGACGGCCAGTTCTTGGCACCGAGGAAGCCGGCTTCCATCGCCTTCCCGCACTGGGGACAATTCGCCATCTCGCCGCGGAGGCCGCTGGCCCGATAAGAAGGTGGGCCGGGAAATCCTCGACCAGGCCGAGGCCAACCTCGATTCGCTCACCCTGCAGTTACCCTTATGTAAGGGTAACTCCTATCCCGTCGCATGCAAATCGGGTGTGGCTTCCGCATCAAGGCGGTGAAAGGCCGGGACTACGTGTACTTCTGGCACTACGAAAATCAGGCCGGCCGATCCCGGCAGGTCTACGCATACATCGGTCCGAGACGATCCCCCGCCACGGCCGGCCGCCTCGAGGCGGCGCTCGACTCGTATTACGCGGCCAAGGGGGAGGAGCTTCGCCGACAGCTCCGCGGGCATCGAGCCGCGATCGCGGCCCTCCAAGCCTGACCAATTTCGGCCGATGGGGGCCGCTTCCCGTCAATCCGCCGTACGATGATGTAGTGCACAGCTTTAAGAGGCGGGGGCCCTCTCGGCGGGATGTCTGGCCCACCAAGGGACGGACAGTAGGTAGTGAATGGACGAAGACAGAGGCGGCAGACGAGGCGGAGGCGGCTACGACCGCGGCCCGCGTCAAATGTTTGATGCGGTGTGCGCGGACTGTGGCCAAGCCACGCAGGTTCCGTTTAAACCGGACCCGGCGAGGCCTGTCTACTGCCGAGATTGTTTCGCAAAGCGCCGGCCGCGACGGTTCTAAGATCGAGAACGGCAAGCGTTCGAACCTCTTTCCGTTCGAGCTCCCAACCCGCCGTGCGGCTGGCGCGGAGCTCGTTTTTCCTTATCGCAAGCACCACCAGGATCGTTGCACGATAACGGTTATCTAGTCCCGAACCGCCTGCGTCATCAAGGGAAGCCGTGACGACCTGGCTGGGAGACCTCCGCAATTGGTGGAACGGTCCGGCGGACTGGGAGGTCGGTTTCCTTCTGGCGGGTATCATCGCCGGGCTACTTGTCTCGTGGCGCCTCCTGACGTACGCCGTGATGCAAAGGGTCCGTCAGCAGTCGTCCGGTGAGCCCGAAATGATCTTCGGCGTCATCATTCTTGTCTTCGGCTTTATTGCGGGAATTTCAGCGGTTCCCGGGACGAATGGTTCGATGATGTTCAACGTCCTCGCGTTCATCGGTGGAGTGGTGTTCATCACGGGGGGAATCGTCTGGGTGGTTGCACGAACCAAGGCGATGAGGCGACGAGGTCCAGAGGCTACCGCGCCACGCCGCGACTGGTGAACCCTTATCGGCGTCGCTCGTCTTCCGGAAGGGCGTGGATCGTATCGAGGTCGCGAGGGGCGTCGAGGCAACACGCGATTTCGCACTCCTCCTCCGAGAAGAGCGGGCGCTCGTCATCTCGGATCTTCACCTCGGCTTCGAGGGGGCCCTTGCGGAGCAAGGCGTGTCCATCCCACGCTTCCAGCGACGGGTCGTCCTCGAACGGCTGGGCAAGATGCTCGACCGGGGGAAGGCGGAGAAGGTCATCATCGCCGGGGATTTCAAGCACGAGTTCTCGAAGAACCTCGTCGACGAATGGGTCGAGGTGAAGCAGGTCCTGCGGTTCCTGAAAGATCGCGTGACGCCGATCTTGGTCCGGGGGAATCACGACAACTACCTGGCGACGATCCTCGGGGACCTGAATCTGACCCTCGATCCCCGGGCGGACATCGGCGGCTACACGATCGTCCACGGGCACGAGGAGGTCTCGACGCTCCATCCCATCATCATGGGCCACGAGCATCCCGCGGTGAAGCTGAAGGATGAACTCGGCGCCGTCGTGAGCGTGCCCGCGTTCCTCGTCACGGACCGCTTGGTGGTCTTGCCCGCGTTCAGCCCGCTCGCACTCGGCGTCGACGTGTCCTCCTACCCGTACTTGTCGCCGATTCTGAACCGCACGCCGATCGATGACGCGCGGGTGATCGGCGTGGACGAGAAAGAGGGTCTTCTCGACTTCGGCGACGTCGACGGACTGAAGTCGATGCGCGCCGCCCTCTTGATGAAGTAGACCGAGTCAGACTGAACTTCGGGCCTTAGGTTTATCCTTACTTCGCCTCTCCCGGTCCAACTTCCATGGTCGCCGATATTGAGATTGCACAGAACACGCCGATGCGCCCGATCGTCGATGTCGCCGCGGACCTCGGCCTCACGCGGGATGACCTCGTGCGGAAGGGCGACTATATCGCGAAAGTCCGGGTCGCCGCGGTGGACCGAGCGCGCAAGGCCCGCCAGGGGAAGCTCGTCCTCGTGACGGGGACGACGCCGACTCGATATGGAGAGGGGAAGACCCTCACGACGGTCGGCCTCGGTCAGGCGCTCAACCGCATCGGCACGAAGGCGATCATCGCGGTCCGCGAGCCGTCCCTCGGGCCGGTCTTCGGGACGAAAGGCGGCGCCACGGGAGGCGGCCACTCCCAGGTCCTCCCCATGGAAGAAATCAACCTCCATTTCACGGGAGACATCCACGCGGTCGGCGCCGCGAACAACCTCATCGCGGCGGTCATGGACGCGCACCTCTTCCACGGCAACGTGCTCGACCTCGATCCGACCCGCGTCCTGTTCCCGCGGTGCCTCGACATGAACGACCGCCAGCTGCGGAACATCGTCACGGGCCTCGGAGGCCCGAAGCACGGCGTGCCGCGGGAGGACGGCTTCATCATCACGGCGGCGAGCGAGGTGATGGCGATCCTCTGCCTCACGGAAGGGATCCACGACCTGAAGGCGCGCCTCGAGCGGATCGTCGTCGCCTTCGACCGCCGCGAACACCCGGCCCGCGTGGGCGACCTGTACGTGCACGGGGCCGCCGCGATCCTGCTGAAGGACGCGCTCATGCCGAACCTGGTGCAGACCCTCGAGGGCACGCCGGCACTCGTCCACGGAGGACCGTTCGCGAACATCGCGCACGGTCACAGCAGCGTCCTGGCGGATCGGCTCGCCCTCGGCCTCGGAGACGTCGTCGTCACGGAGGCGGGTTTCGGCTCCGACCTGGGCGGCGAGAAGTTCGTGGACCTCGTGTGCCGACAGAGCGGCCTCCGACCCGACGCCGCGGTCCTCGTCGTCAGCGTGCGCGCGCTCAAGCACCACGGTGGCGTGAAGAAGAAAGACCTCGCCCTCGAGGACCTGAAGGGCCTGAAGGCCGGCTTCGCGAACCTCGATGCGCACCTGCGGATCCTCCAGACGCTCGGCATGATGCCCGTCGTCGCGGTGAACCGGTTCGCGACGGACACGGACCGGGAGGTCGACGCGATCGTGCATCACGCGCAGGACCTCGGGATTCGCGCGGCGCCCCACACGTGCCATCGGGATGGCGGCGCGGGCGGCGAAGAGCTCGCGCGGCTCGTCCTCGAGGCGACGAACCTTTCGACCCATGGGGTGCGATTCGTGTACAAGGACGAGGATCCGTTCGAAGAGAAGGTGGCGAAGGTGGCCTCCTCGATCTACGGCGCGGCGGACGTCAAGTACGACGCCGCGGCCCTCGACGATCTGGAGCGGCTCAAGGATGCGGAGCTCGACGGGCTCCCCGTGTGCATCGCGAAGACCCAGCTCAGCCTGAGCGATGACGAGCATGCCCTCGGCGCACCGACCGGATGGATGCTCGAGGTCCGTGGAATCCGGCCGTCCGCGGGCGCCGGATTCCTCGTGGTCCTCGCGGGCGACATCATGCGGATGCCCGGCCTCGGAGAGGAGCCCGCGGCCTTGTCGATGGACATCGACGACGAGGGGCGGGTCAAGGGCCTGTTCTGACGCGAATCCCTTTAGCGGACGGACTCCATCGTCGACCGTGTCTCAGCCAACGACCTGGTGGGAAGGCCTCTATGCGTCGTCCGACGTCGCGAACCTCCCCTGGTACACGCCGGACCTCGATGAGGACTTTGAGCGGGCGCTGACGCAGCGCCGCCTCCAAGGCAAACGAATCCTGGACCTCGGCACCGGACCCGCGACCCATGCGATGAACCTCGCGAAGCGCGGATACGAGGTCGTCGGGACCGATATCTCGCCGAGCGCGATCCGGAAGGCGAGGGCCGCCGCGAAGGCCGCGGATCTGTCGATCGAGTTCCGCGTGGACGACATCCTGACGTCGAAGTTGCCGGCGGGCTTCGTCGACGTGCTCATGGACCGGGGCGTGTTCCACGTCCTACCGCCGGAGAAACGGTCGGTGTATGCGGACACCGTCCAC
>Ga0209378_1002139_pt1 | contig 13756 bp, 8 predicted proteins | sample GraSoiAngelo_156_FD_186170 | JGI IMG/M metagenome (GOLD analysis project Ga0209378, IMG submission 186170) | Grasslands soil microbial communities from the Angelo Coastal Reserve, California, USA - 14_1009_13_40cm (SPAdes) (version 2) | ecosystem: Environmental > Terrestrial > Soil > Grasslands ... | reverse complement strand
TGGCGCTCGTGTTTGCCGTCTCCAACGGCGGCGTCATTTACACCAAGCGGTTTTACCACAACATCGTGGAGACGGGCGCTCAATCGGCCAGTCCATTGCTTTTTCCGGAAACAGTTTTCAACGCGCCTGCCAGTCATCTTGCCGCGATTTTTGGAATCACCGGAACCAGTTACACCCTTGTCGGAGATGGCGCGGTCGGAGTGCTGGCAGTCAAGATGGCGAGCGATTTACTCGAAAATGAAGCGTTCGATTTTTGCCTGGTAGTGGGCGCGGAAGAGGCGGACTGGTTGCTTTGCGATGCCTATCACAAATGGCGCCTTCTCAAAAACGAGCCGCCGATCGAATTGTTCTGCGATCCGCCTCACGGCATGATTTTGAGTGAGGGAGCCGGCGCCGTGTTACTCGCTCGTCAAGGTAGGGAGCAAATCGATGCGATTGATCCGGGCGGAAATTTTTCTCAGCGGAGCGAGGCCAAAAAAATCGCGGGCCAAGTTTTGCGCGGTCTCGCAGACGAAGATGCGTGCATCGTCGCGAGCGCAAACGGCACATTTGTGGATCTTGCTGAACGAGAAGCGATCGAACATGAATTGCCCGGTGCGTTAGTTTATAGCCCCAAAGCGGCTCTCGGCGAAAGTGTCGGCGCGAGCGCGATCTGGCAGGTAATTGTCGCCGCACAGTCGCTGCGAACGAAGCGACTCCCGCTAATGTTGGGTTGGGACGCGCCGCAAGGCCTCAGCTTTCCAGAGTCAGGCGAGACATTGCACGAGAAAGCGATCGTTCTTAGCTGTGGACTGAATCAACAGGTCGCCGGACTGCGACTCCGAATTTGATCGCGAGCCCCAATTCTTTCGGGGTTATCGATCTAAAACAAATGGCCTCCGACCTGCTTTTACCTTTGCAACCGCCGCAGGCTAAGGTACCTTCGGCGTCCGCCATGCGAACGCTGGTCTGGGGGGTCTTTTTTATGTTTTTGGCGACCGGCATGACGGGCGCGGCAACGAACGTCTCCGACCATGAGCCGGTAGAGATTACTTCGACCGGCGAAACCACTTACGAAAACGGCATCGCGACGGCGCGAGATAACGTCGCGATTCACGTGGGAGATACAGACATTTACGGGGACTTCGCCCAGTACAACTCACGCACGCACGAAGTCTCAGTAGAAGGGCACGTCCGGATTTACCGCGATGTCAGCGTTTATATCGCCGAGCGCGGAGTTTATAACATCGACACCAAACAAATCCGCACCAGCAATGTGCGCACTGAGTTTCATCCTTACTTCCTCAGCGGCCAAAACGTGACCGAAACTTCGGCGAACGTGTATCGCGTCGAAGATAGTACATTCACGACGGACGATTCTCCTCGCCCCGATTTTCACCTGCGCGCACGAACGGTGCGAGTTTATGAAAACGACCACGTCGTTTTTCAAAACGTCACCTTCTACATCGGACAAGTTCCGGTCTTTTGGTGGCCGTACATGTATCAATCGCTCAACGACGCCTTCAGTTTTTCCATCGCGCCGGCTGACTTGAGTTCCTGGGGACCTTCCCTTTTGACGCAATTCACATTTCCAATCACCGACGATATTAAAGGCCGACTTCGACTGGATTATCGCGGACGCCGCGGCCCCGCGATCGGGTTTGATTCGGACATTGATTACGGAAAGGACAAATCGAGCAATCTCAAGATCAAGACCTATTACGTCGACGACCAAAACCCGGACATTAATCCGACCGCCATTCCGCGGCGTGAGGTACTGCCTAACCGATACCGCTTGACCCTGCAAGACACGACCGATTTCACGAAAGACATCTCCGGAATCGTGAATGTGACCAAACTAAGTGACGCGTATGTGATGCAAGATTTTTATCAGAGTGAATTTCGAGTCGATCCCAATCCGGACAACGTGATTGCGGTGGCTAAGACCGACCCGTTTTACACGCTCACCGCGATCGCTCGTTTCCAGGCAAATGATTTCTTTCAAACAACGGAGCGCTTGCCTGAGGTCGTGCTCGACATTAAACGGCACGCGCTCTTTGGCGGCCCAATTTTCTACGAGGGAGAAACGGGCGTCGCGGACTTACATCGAAATTTTGCCGAGGGGTCGGGCTCTGAAGATTATGGGACGACGCGGCTCGATACGTTTCATCAGCTGCTCTATCCGAATACTTATTTTGGCTGGCTTTCCATTGTGCCCCGAGCGGGCTTTCGAGCGACCTATTACGACAAAACTCGCGACCTCGGGAACACACTGTTCGCTAACATCGATGACCCATTAATTCCCAACTTTATCCCAGAGGATCCCACTCCGGCAAATCCAGTCGTGAACGCGGGCAGCGGCGTTCGGACTGTAGTCGATGCGGGGGTCGAGGCCTCTTTTAAGTTATCTCGCTCGTGGGAGGACGCGGAAAGCCGCGCGCTCGGTTTGGACGGATTGCTTCACGTCATCCAGCCGTACAGCAATTTCTCATACGTCCATGAGAATGGGATCAATCCGGCGGCAGTGTTGGAGTTTGATCGATTTGAACCATCGACGCAGTTGCGTCCGATCGATTTTCCCCAATTTACCACCATTGATTCGATCGCCAGTTGGACCATCTGGCGCAATGGAATTCGGAACCGTTTAGAAACGCGCCGCGATGATCTGACCGTGACCTGGCTGGAGCTCGACACATTTTTCGACGTGAACTTTGACAATCCTTATGACCGACGGACATATTCGAACTTTTTCAATAAACTGCGCTTTACTCCGCTCCCGTGGGCGTCGCTGACGATCGATTCCCAAATTCCGGCGTTCAGCTCAGGATTTACTGAAGTCAATACAACCGTCGCGGTGCAGCCTGTCGCAAACTTGCAGCTCAGCGCGGGGCATCGATACCTCAACGACAATCCATTCTTCCAACACAGTAGTCTGGTCGTGCTTGGCGGGTATTACCGGCTGAACGACAACTGGGGTTTCGGATTTCAGGAGCAATACGAAGGCACGATCGGCGTCTTCCAGGAACAGCGCTATGCTATCTATCGTGATTTGACGAACTGGGTCGCCTCCTTTGGCGGGGTGGTACGAGACAACACCGGTAACAAGAAGGAGTACGGCATTCTGCTCACGTTTACCCTGAAAGCATTTCCCAAGTTTGGTTTCGATTTAAATTTTGATCCGGGCAATCAAGGACAATGATCCGGTTGCAATCAGGGGCCGGAATCGTAAAGGTGAGTCGCGATCCTGGCGCCGCGGCGAGCCAGCGGCACTAATTGACCATGGACATTGCGATCATCGGTTCGGGTTACGTTGGGCTTGTCACGGGAGCATGTTTTGCCGACGTCGGCCACAACGTCATTTGCGTAGACAATGATGAGGGAAAGATTAAAACCCTCCAGGCCGGGCGCATTCCAATCTATGAGCCCGGCTTGGAAGAAATTGTCCATCGCAATGTTTCCGCCCACCGTTTGCATTTCAGCAGCAGCATCCGCGAAGGCGTAGACAAATCACACATCATCTTCATCGCCGTGCCAACGCCGCCGCAGGCAAATGGAGATGTTGATCTTAGCTTTATCGAAAAAGTTTCCCGCGAGATCGCCGACGTCCTTACCGATTATCGGGTCATCGTCGATAAGAGCACGGTGCCGGTAAAAACTGGCGAACGGGTCGCGGAAACAATCAAGCGTTACAATCGGCACGGCGCGAAGTTTGACGTGGTCAGCAATCCGGAGTTCCTACGCGAGGGCTGCGCCATTCACGACTTAATGCATCCCGATCGGATTGTCATTGGCGCCCAGAGTCAGCCCGCCGTCGATCTGATGAAAAAGGTTTACGAACCGTTCATGGCGCCGGTGCTGGTCACCGGAATTAACAGTGCCGAGCTAATCAAGCACGCTGCGAATTCGTTCCTCGCCCTGAAAATTTCCTACATCAACGCCATATCCGCGATCTGCGATGCGAGCGGAGCAGACGTGGAAAAAGTCGCGGACGGAATTGGAATGGACCGGCGCATAGGCCGCCAATTTCTCAATGCCGGCATCGGATACGGCGGTTCCTGTTTTCCAAAAGACGTCGCCGCGTTCATCCACATTAGCGAGCAACTCGGTGTTCCGTTTACTCTTCTGAAAGAAGTGCAGCAAATTAACGCCGGGCAAAAAGAGCGTTTTCTGAAACTCATCCGCGATACGCTATGGGTATTGCGAGAAAAGAAGATCGCGGTCTGGGGTTTGACGTTTAAGCCGGACACCGACGACGTTCGGTCGTCGGTCGCGATCGAATTGGTCGACGCGATGCTGCGCGAAGGCGCGCACGTGGTCGTTTACGATCCGAAAGGGATGGAGAAAGCGCGCGACCTCAAGGCAATCGCGGACGCAAAATTCGCGGCTTCTGCATTAGAAGCCGTTGACGGCGCCGAAGCGCTCGTCATCGCCACTGAATGGAATGAGTTTGCCAATGTCGATCTTGCCGCGCTCAAAAAGCGGATGACCACGCCGATCGTATTCGATGGGAGAAACCTGTTGAATCCCGAGACGATGGGCGAGCTCGGTTTCCATTATCATTCCATTGGCCGCGCGAGCATCATTCCGCGGTAGAATTCGTTGTGGCGCGGACCTCTGCTCGCCGAGTCGCTCTCGCCGCGCTGAGAACCTGGCGTAGAGAAAAAGAGTTCGCCGACACGGTCATTTCCAGCGCGCTCTCCAAGGCGGAGTTCCGGTCCGCCGATCGGGCATTCGCCGTCGAACTCTTTTACGGCGTCTTGCGCAACCGCACACTTCTGGACTTTTGGATCCGCGAGCTTCGACGCGGACGCGTGGATGAAGATCTTCGCGACATTCTGCGCATCGGTCTCTATCAACTGTTTATCGCAAAGACGCCCGAACATGCGGCGGTTTATGAAACGGTCGACCTGTCTCCAAAACGCCAGCATGCGATCATCAATGCGATACTGCGCTCCGCTGCGCGCGACCGCCGGGGCTTGCAAAGGAGAGCAAATTCTCAGTCGCTTGATGTTCGAACCTCGCACCCACAGTTTCTGATTGAGCGTTGGGCGAAACAATTTGGAGGCGGTGGGGCCGAAGCCTTGTGCACTTGGAACAATCAGTCACCCCCAATTTACGCGAGAATTAACCGCCTAAAAATTGATCGGCAGAGTTTCCTCGACCGCTATCGCAACGCGCGGACGCTGCCAAAAGTCTCCAACTTTGTCGAACTGCCGGCACCCGCGGACGCGCTCGACCAGGGCGATTGTTATGTTCAGGACCCGAGCACATCGATCGCGTGCGAGTTATTGCAACCGAAGCCAGGCGAAAAGATTCTGGACGCCTGCGCCGCTCCCGGCGGTAAAACGGGATATCTGGCAGAATTGATGGCAAACCAAGGCTTGCTCATCGGGTGCGATCGCGAACCTGCCCGCTTAAATCTACTCGACGAAAATCTCGCGCGGCTCGGTGTTCGAATTGCCAAAATCGTTTGCCATGATTGGATGAAATCTGCCGCTCCACCGGAGATTCTTTCGGCTGCGCCATTCGATCGAATCTTGATTGACGCTCCCTGCACCAATACTGGCGTGATGCGACGCCGCGTCGATGTCCGATGGCGCTTGAAACCGGCGGACTTTAATCGGATGCGCGCCCGGCAAATTGAGATTACGCGTGCTGTAATCCCGTTCCTGAAGCCTGGAGGAATTCTCGTTTACAGCACGTGCAGCCTAGAACGAGAGGAAAATGAGGACGTCGTTCAAACGCTGCTCCGGGTGATTTCGATTTTACAGCTCGAGGAAGAAAGGCGTTCTATTCCCTTTCAGGATAATTTCGACGGCGCGTTCGGGGCGCGCTTCCGCCGAAACGGTTGATCAGATCGCCTGCCAGACGGTTGCATCCCGCGAACTCGATGGAATCGTAGCGTCCTATGCACGACGCGCGTTTCGACAAGCTGGCCAAACTCCTGGTGGAATATTCGACCAGGCTCAAACGAAACGAGAACGTCTTGATTGAGGCTTTCGACGTCCCCGACGAAATGACCATCGCGCTCATTCGCGCAGTTCGAAAAGCAGGCGCAATTGCATTCGTCCGGATCCAGCGGGCCCGCATCGGACGCGAGCTAGCGTTGGAAGCATCGGACCGACAACTGACGCTGGCCGCGCGGCATGAACTGGCACGCATGAAGAAAATGCACGCCTATATCGCGTTGCGGGGAAGCAATAACATTACCGAATTATCCGACGTACCGGTGGCGAAAATGCAGCTGGTCGCGAAGAAAATGCGCCCGGTTCAAGATCAACGCGTCAAAAAAACCAAATGGGTCGTACTGAGGTGGCCGACTCCGTCGATGGCCCAGTTGGCGGGAATGAGCACCCAAGCTTTTGAAGATTTTTACTTCGAAGTTTGCACGCTCGATTACCGCAGACTCCAGCCAGGAATGAAAGCCCTGAAAGCGTTAATGAAGAGAACGGACCGCGTCGAAATCAAAGGACCGGGAACGGATCTGCGATTCAGCATCAAAGGAATTCCGGCAGTCATTTGCGGAGGCGACCGGAACATTCCGGATGGTGAAGTGTTCACAGCGCCAGTGAAAAATTCGGTGGAAGGCCATATCACATTTAACGCGCCAACAATTTATCAAAGCATCGCCTTTGACGGGATTCGCCTCGATTTCCGCAAGGGCAAAATTGTTCAGGCGATAAGCAACCAGACTGAGAAACTCAACAAGATCCTCGATTCCGACGCCGGAGCTCGCTACATCGGCGAGTTTTCGCTCGGATTCAATCCGCACGTTCTCGAGCCGATGCGAGATATTCTTTTCGACGAAAAAATTGCCGGTTCGTTTCATTTCACTCCCGGTCAGGCTTACGAGGAAGCAGACAATAGCAACCGAAGCCAGGTGCACTGGGACATGGTCAATATCCAGCGACCGAGTTATGGCGGAGGCGAGATTTATTTCGACCGGAAATTAATCCGGCGAGACGGCGAATTTCTACCGCAGCCACTACGGTCGCTAAACCGCAGCAACTTCGTTAAACGCCGGTAATCCGCGACAAAGTCAGATCGATTCGTCGAAATGCTCGAAAGATTTCGATCTTGCCCGCCGGATCAGGCCGCGCGCTTGGGACCGTGACCGGTCAGGTTCAGCTGCATCATTCCGATTTCGCCGCTGCCAGTGAGCTGCAAATTCGAGATTTCGAAAACCGGTGCGCCTTCGACGACAGCGCCACCGGCGCTCGGGAGCTGCACTGATACTTGCTTGGAATTCGAATTGAGCACAATCGATGAAATCTCAAAAGACGGTGAGAATTCGACCGTCGCGATTTGGAACGGAACAACGACGTGGACTGTGGCTTGTCCCTGCTGTGACGGCGTTAGCTGAAGTGGTGCGGCCGCGAAATCCGAAACTAAATGCAAACCCCCGACCGTGAACGAAGGCGATCCAACCACGGTTGGACGCTGCTGTTGCGATGGCGTCAGGCGCACGCTTCCGAGCGTTCCGCCGGCGGGCTGGATCCGTGCGATCTCAAAAGTCACCTGCAGATTCATTGCCGGTTGCGGAGCTGACCCAGCCAAGCGCATCGTCACGATTTTCGAGAATGGCCTTAACTGCAACGCCCCCATCTTGAAGGTTGGAGTCAGTTGCATCGACGCAATCTCGAAAACGAACGTGAGCTGGACGGCAGTTTGCATCGCCCCGGCTGGTTGAGGCATGCCGCCTCGCCCTGCTGAAGCAGTTGGGATTTGGATCGGTTCAGGCATGTTTACTGGTGTGGTTGGTTCGTAAATTCGTGATTCGAAAACGGGCTCAAAAGACGGTTCGCTAGGTTGACGAAGCGCGTCAAATCCGGCCGGTTCAGGTTCAGTGACCTCAATGATGGACGGTTCCTCCACAGGCGTCAACTGAGGAATCGGTTGACCCTGACTAACAGGCTCGATTTCCGGTTCGGCAATCGTTGCAGCGTCGGCAAAGACCGGCTCAATTTCGGGGACCGTGATTTCTTCCGGTTGGGCGGCTACTGATTGCGGAATTTCGACCGGTAGCGACTCAGGCTCAGGCGCAATCCATTCGGGTTGCGCAAACACCGGTTGCGCAATTTCGATCGGTGGCAACTCAGGCTCAGGCGCGATCCATTCGGGTTGCGCAAACACCGGTTGCGCAATTTCGATCGGCGGCAACTCAGGCTCAGGCGCGATCCATTCGGGTTGCGCGACCATTCCGGCCTCAGGCTCAGACGCGATCCATTCCGATTGCGCGACCGGTTCGCCAACCGCTTCCACCGGCATCGCACCCTGTTCAACAATTGAACCAACCGCTTCGAATGTTTCGACTTTCGGTTCAAGCTCGAACTGCTCGAACTGGCGCTCACCATTTCCCTCGACTGCCGGTTCCAAAGCCGTCCCGCCGCCAAAAGCACGGCCTGGCGTGCTGAGGGGCACTACTGCGCGGCGCAGTGCCGGCTCGGTTGCTTTCAATTTAAGAGAGACCTGGCGCGGTCCGCCACTCAATCGCGGCATAACTTTCATTTCTCTGGGAGCCGCAGCGGCATATTCCATACCTTCGAACTGCGGACCGGTTGCCGGCGCGGCCCGGCGGAAACTTGCGAAATGAATTCCGCGGCCACGAATTTCGTATACAACGAACACGATGATGCCAATTCCAGCCAAAACGAAAATTGCCGCAATTAAATTGCCGGCTTCAAATTTTCCGCGAGAAACTTCGCCGACATGCGCAGGAGCAAGCGCGGTTGCTGGCGTGGCCGATGCCGCGGCCACGACTGGCGGTTTTGCAGCCGCGACAGGAGCGGGCGCTTGCTGAGCAGGCGCCTTGGCGGGCTGCGATTGCACAACTGCCGGCTCTTCGCGCGCAGCGGGAACGGCCGCGGACGATGCTGGCGCGCGGGCCGCTGCTACTGGCGTTTCTACGATGGGCGAGAAACTCGGCGCGGGCGACGTCGGAATCTCTTCAGGTCTGGCTGGACTGCCAGCGGCAAATGATCCCGGCGCGGCGCCGGAAGATTGTGTGACAGCGGTGCTGGCCGTGGGCTCTTCCGGTTTGGGGGCAGTCGCCTCCATTCCGGCAATCGCGGGTGCAGCGGCCTTGGCCTTAGCTTCGGCTGCTTTACCCTTCGCAACAGCTGCTCCAGGAATTGGGCTTGGCTCTATTGCCGGACTTGATTCGGTTTGTGCTTCAGCCAAAGCAGTAGCGGCTTCAACGGCTGGCGCGGGCGAGGTCGCGAGCGCCGGGCTTTGCATCCAGCCGAGATCGTAAAATGAATCCGCGAAAACAACGTTCAGCGCGGGCGAATAAATTTTCTTCGCGGAAGTGATCCAATCGGTCGCCCTGGTCGGATTGTTATGTTTAAACTCCCACGCGGCCTGGGCATAATAGAGAGCCGGCGTGTCGCCGGTAAACTGGAACTGCTCCATCAACTTCTGAGCACGACTGTCTTTGCCTTCCAGCAACCACGTCATGTAGATGTCGAACTTGATCAGTTGCGCGGCTTCGGTTTTGTCTCCGCCCGGTGTCTTGCTCAGGAGCGCTTCAAACCGATCGCGCGCGGCGGCATAATCTTTTTTCTTCAATGGCACCAAAGCCAGATTGAATTGTGCCTGGCGGAATTTTGAATCCGCTTTCAACGCCTTTTTGAATTCGGCCTCGGCCTGATCGAATTGCTTTTGCTCCAGCAAAATTTCGCCCCGCAAATTCAAAGTAGCTGCCTGATTTGGATCAGCCGCGTCCGCGTCGTCGATAAATTTGCTGGCGGCGGCAAAGTCGCGTTGTTGATAAGCCTGCCGCGCCTGCTCAACGCGGGATCGGGCAAACGCCTTGGTCTTGGCCGCACGATCAGCCGCTGTGGTTAACTCAAGGGCTGCGCGTGTTTGGCCGGCCTGTTTTTGTAGCCAACCGACCTCGTAGAGCGATTCGGCAAAAAGCTTGTTCAGCTGGGGCGAGAAATTCTTTTCCGCTTGTGCCATCCAGTCCTTCGCTTCCTTCGTCTTGTCTTGCTGGAGTGCGATCGCCGCGTTCGCGTAGTGGACTGCGGGGGTGTCCGGAGAAAGCTCGAACTTGGCCAGAAGCGAATCGACCATGTTCTCTTTTCCTTCGAGCAAATAAGTTAAGAGGATTTTATATTGAATGAGCTGGGTCGCTTCGCCCTGCAGCTCAGCCGCGTTGCTCGAAAGTAATTCCTGAAAGCGATTGCGCGCCTCAACCCAATCCTTTCTTAGAAACGGAATCTCGGCCAAATTGAAACGGGCGTTCCAAAATTTCGAATCGATCCGCAACGCTTCGCGCAGCGCGGCTTCGGCTTTGTCGTAGATTCCTTGGCGCATCATGATTACGCCGCGCAAGTTTTGCGATTCTGCGAGGTCCGGCTGACGCGCGTCAATCGCGTCGAGTTCTTTCAGCGCGTCCGGAAAATTATTCCCGTCGAACGCTCGAAAGGCTTTGTCATACATTGCTTCAAGTTCCGCTTTCGAAGGAGCAACGTTGTCCGCCGCCAAGGAACCGAGCACCAACACTGCGACCGCCGCGATTTTGCGAATCTTCATGCCTCTTGCCATCAAACCTTTTCGCAAGCCCAATTACAAGCCCTAAATTTTTGACGCTGGAAGAGGATTTTCCTGCTCCCAGAGCAGCCGGAATTAAGCCCGCTTACGCGTTGAGATTTGCGACGATCCGCAAGCCTTCCAGGGTAAGATTTGGATGGACGGCATCGATCTCGCGTAGCCGTCCGGCGATCAAATCGGCGTAACCGCCGGTCGCAATCACATGCACTTTCTTCCCGGGAAAGCGCTCGGCCTTGATCCTGGCAATAATCTCGCGCACGAGTCCGCGATAGCCGATCACCGCGCCGGAGCGCATCGCCTCGATTGTCGATCTTCCAACGGTCGACCGAGGTTCTTTTAAAGAAAGCTTCGGCAAAAGCGCGGTCCGTTGATAAAGAAAATTTGTCATCGATTCCAGTCCGGGCGCAATCACTCCGCCGACGTATTTTCGCCGGGCCGAGACGATGTCGAATGTCACTGCGGTCCCAAAATCAACTACAATGGCGGGACATCCATAAAGCGCGGCGACCGCTGCTGCATTCGCCAGCCGATCCGCCCCAATTGTTTTCGGATTCGGATAATCGATTCCAACGCCAAGGTCGACCCGCGGCGTTAACCATAAAATCCTCGATCGCTTCGCGGCTTCCCGGACGGTACCGTTTTTCTTCGGCACGACTGAGCAGACAACGAAGATATCGATCCTGTCCGTCCCCGGACGGACTCGCCGTGGCGAGCGCCGTCTCACAAAGCGTTGAAGCGTCGCAGCCGTGAGGTTTGCGGTGGGAATGCGCCTCGGTTTCAAAATTCGCCGCCGGGTCGCGAAGGCGAGTTTTGTAAACGAGTTGCTGATATCGATCAGCAAGTAATTTGTCGCACCCACGAAATGCGACTTCACTGCGAAGACGCACCGAGGTCAAGTAGCGAACTTGCGACGTAATCCCCGACCGCGTAGCCTCGTCGCGTGCGAAAGTTGGTCCATCGTCCACGACGGTTGCGGCGGTCTCCAGCTATAAGAAATCTCGTTCGCGAAACCAATCTCACCGCGCACGATTTCGTGTTGCCTCTTTTCGTCAACCAAAAGATCGACAAACGACGTCCAATCGCGAGCATGCCAGGCGTCTTTCAGGTTCCGCTTGGCAAAATCGTCGATGAAGCGCGACAGGCGCACGACGCCGGGCTCCAAGCCGTTCTCCTTTTTGGGATTCCGCAAAAAAAGGATGAACATGCAAGCGGCGCTTATGCCGAAAACGGCGTTGTGCAAAAAGCGTTGCGCGCGATTAAGGAAAAATGTCCGGATGTGGTCGCGATCACCGATGTTTGTCTTTGCGAATACATGAGCCATGGCCATTGCGGCGTGACCCGCATCGACGGCGATCATTTCCATGTGCTGAACGATCAGACTGTCGATCTTCTGGTGAAAACGGCACTCTCGCACGCGCAGGCCGGCGCAGACATGGTCGCGCCTAGCGACATGATGGATGGCCGCATTGGCGCAATTCGCGAAGCGCTCGATATGAACGGTTTTGCTGAAACCGGAATTATGAGTTACGCGGCGAAGTTCGCTTCTGTCTTTTACGGTCCGTTTCGGGAAGCCGCCGAAAGTCCGCCTCAATTTGGAGACCGCCGCTCCTATCAAATGGATTCGGCAAACGCCGACGAAGCGTTACGCGAAGTCGGCCTCGATATCGACGAAGGCGCGGACATCGTGATGATCAAACCGGCGTTACCGTACATCGACATTCTCTGGCGTGTGCGCGAGCGCTTTCGCAAGCCGACCGCGGTTTACCACGTCAGCGGTGAATACGCGATGATCAAGGCGGCAGCCGAAAAAGGCATCGTGGACGAACGCGCCGCCGTGCTTGAGATCATGACTTCGTTGAAGCGCGCCGGGGCAGACATCATTGTAACCTACTGGGCGCGCGAACTGGCCAAATGGATCAGCGCCTGAGGAATCGTAACGGCGAAACGCAGGCGCACGCTCGTCTGAAACGCCTCGCTCTCGTTTGGGCTCAACGAGAAGGCTACTCCGCCTGCGCGATGGAAGTCACTTTGCCGCACTGCCGATATCGCGCAGACCTCACGGCGTATCGCCCGAATGGAAGACAACCAGTCGTGACCGCAATTTTTGAGTGCAAACAGGCGCTGGTCGATCTTCGACGTGACAACGGATGCACTTCGACAACGATGCAGCGTCTCGAGCAAGTTCACCGGCGACGTGAGATTCTGGAGAGAAATCTGCGCGTTCATTACCCAGCGCTGCGCGTTGCCGATTCACTCTTCGACGAATTCGATTCGCACAATTTCTCCGCGATCGACCACCGCGGTTACAAACAGGTTGTGCGGCAAACGCAGGCATTACAAAATCGACTCTTCGATTGCACAAAATTTGAAACGTTAATTCGCTATCGCTGCGCGAATTTGTTCTTTCTCGTTTTGCCCAGCGAATTGTTTCGCGGGCCGGAAATTCCGATTGGCTGGGGCGCGTTGATTGAATCGAACGGCGAGCTGATCCTGGCGCGCAAACCGGTGTGGCACGAAATGGAGCCCGAAAGTCAGCTGCGCTTCTTGGAGCGGATTGCCGCGGCCGGCACACGCGTGCTAAATCGACAGCACGAAATCACGTTCGAGAATGTCGCGACCGCACATGGTCGATCTTAACGAAGGTCGATTCTAGCCGCGTTTGACCAGTAAGTTGCGCCCGGTCATTTCTTTCGGTTTTTCCATTCCAAGCACGAACAGGAGCGTTGGCGCAACATCCGCCAGAATCCCGTCTTCGCATCGAAATTGCCCGGCATCATTCGCTACATAAATGCAATGAACAAGGTTTGTAGTGTGCGCGGTATTGGGTGAGCCGTCGGGATTTCGCATCTGTTCGCAATTGCCATGGTCAGCGGTGACGATGCATTTGCCGTCGAGCTCAAGCAGTTTCGGAATAATCCGACTGCAACATTCATCTACTGTCTCGACCGCTTTAATGCCGGCTTTCACAACCCCGGTGTGACCGACCATATCAGGATTGGCAAAGTTCAGGATGATCAGATCAAATTTGCCCAGGCGCGATAGCAGTTCATCCGTTACCTCAAGCGCGCTCATTTCGGGCTTCAAATCGTAGGTGGCGACTTTGGGCGATGGGATCAGTTTCCGTTCTTCCCGCGGAAAGGGCTTTTCGACTCCGCCATTAAAGAAATAGGTCACGTGCGCGTATTTTTCAGTCTCGGCGATGCGCAACTGGGACTTGCCCGCT
>Ga0209378_1002135_pt1 | contig 13765 bp, 13 predicted proteins | sample GraSoiAngelo_156_FD_186170 | JGI IMG/M metagenome (GOLD analysis project Ga0209378, IMG submission 186170) | Grasslands soil microbial communities from the Angelo Coastal Reserve, California, USA - 14_1009_13_40cm (SPAdes) (version 2) | ecosystem: Environmental > Terrestrial > Soil > Grasslands ... | reverse complement strand
CCGCGGGCTCGCCCGTCGCCCGGGCGTAGATCGTGTCGCCGTCGCCGATTTCCACCGGCAGCCGGCCGTCGCCGCGCCGCTCGATCGTGACCACCGTGCGCCACCGGCCGTCGGCCAGGTGGTGCCGCTCGACGCGCTTCAGGCGGTAATCGAACAGCGGCGTGGCGTGCAGCCATTGGGCGAACAGCCATTTCAGGTCCCGCCCCGATACGTCCTCGGCGACCTCGCGCAGCGCGTCCTCGTCCACATGTTGCAGCCTCCAGCGGGCGAAGTAGGCCCGCAGGATGCGGCGCATCGTCTCGTCTCCGACCACGTAGCGCAGCTCCTCGTAAAACAGCTGCGCCTTCGAGTAGACCATCGCGTTGTAGGTCGTGAAGTCGCGGTATCGCTCGCCCGGAAAGGACACCGGCTCGCTCCAGCGCTCCAGATCGAGCCACAGGACCTCGGGCTCGAGCCCGTCGTATGCCGGCGGCCCACCGTGCGACTCGAAGAACCAGCCCGTCTGGAAGCTCGTGAACCCCTCGTCGAGCCAGCCCTCGCGCCATTCGTTGTTCGCGAGCTGTCCCATCGTGTACTGGTGACCGGTCTCGTGCACGATCAGGCCGATCCCCGCGCTGCCGTCCATGATCATCATGGGGAACTCGGTGCCGCCCCCCTCGATGCGGTGCACGTTGGTGAGCTGCGGCCATTGATACGTGCCGTACAGTGAGTCGAGCCAAGCGAGGGCCGTGACCGTATTGCGGACGGCGATGCCGTTCCCCCACGTGGCACGGTCCTCGGGCAGATACAGCACCCGCACCACCGCGTCGCCGTAGCGGCCCTGCTCGTAGCGGTACTGCGGGTTGAGCGAGAACGCGAAGTGATGCACGCGCTCGGCCCGGAAGCGGACGCATTTGCGCCCCGCGCCGACCCGCAGCGCCGCGCACCCGGGAGCGGGGAGCGGGGAGCGGTACCAGAGACGCTGATAATCGATCTGTTGCGCGGGATCAACCTTCGCTTTCTCCCAGCCGGGGTCGCCCTCCACCGGAACGCCGCTGGCGCCGATCACCTGATCGTCGGGGAGATCGAGCGTCACGTCGTAGGTGGCGAACTCGCCGTAGAACTCTCCCCCCGGATAGAGCGGATGGTCTTCCCAGCCGTACTGGTCGTACACCACCACCTTCGGATACCACTGCGCGAAGTCGAAGCGCCGTCCGCGACGCCCCTGGCGGCGCGGCAGGGTCGAAAGACGCGCCTGCCACTCGACCTCGACGACGAGCGAATCGCCGGGCACGAGCGGCCGGGCGAGCGTCCAGTGCGCGATGGTCGAGTCGGGCGCGTACGGGTAGTCCGGTCGGACCTCCCGGCCGCCGAGCGTGGCGGCGGTGATCCGCTCGAACGCGTAGTCGGGATCGCCGAGATGCTGGAAGCGGTCGCGCCCCTCGGCCGAGTCGGCCGCGGCCCAGCGCGACCCCGGCCGGAACGCGTTCAGGTACTGATGCGCGTAGAAGTCGTGGAGTGTGGCCGACGAGCGGTTGACGTAGCTGATGCGTTCCCGCCCCGACAACACGCCGGCCGGCTCGTCGAGGGACGCGGTGATGCGGTAGCTGACTTGCTGCTGCCAGTAGCCCGTCGTGTCGCGGGCCAAGAGAAGAAGAAAGAGCGAGGCGAGCGATGGCATAAGGATCGGGAAGCTACACAGCAAGGAGCGCGCCGGGGAGGTCGCGCGCGATTCCGATGTCGAGCGCGCGATTCGGGCCACGGTCGGGCGAGCGACGCGGGGCATGTTGGCCCGCCGTCGCAAACCTCGACCAAGGAGCTGCCATGCCTTCCCATACCTCACGCCGCGCCGCGCCCGCCGCCCTCGCCTTGCTTGTAGGCGCGCTCGCCTGTTCCGATCGCACACCGGGGACGGGACCGGCGCCCGGACCGGCGACCGGAAGGAACGCCGGAGCGCCCGGAGGCGCGTCCCCGCGCCTCGTTGCCCTCGAGCAGCTGGCGCGCGCGCTCGCCCTCGCGCTCGGCGATCCCGCCTTCCGCGCTCGCGTCCACGCCGAGCTCGACCGCTCGCCGTACCGCGAGCACAAACTGCCGTTCCAGCGCTTTCTCGCGGCCGACGGCGGGGTCGCGCTCGCGGCGCTGGCGCGCGGCACCGGACGACCCGCGAGCGATCTGGCCCGCGAGGCCGACGCCGCGATCCCGCTCGAGATGTACCTGCCGGTGCCGGCCCATCGCCGCGCCTGGACCGGAGGCGCCGACGTGCTCGTCGCCACAGCGATCGCCGACCACGATGTGCCCGTCGCGTTCGACGTGCACGGCAACCGCCGGCTGCTCGACCCCGAGCATCCGCCCGCAACTCCGGTGATCGCGGTGGTTCCGGTCGAGACCGATTTCTCGCCCAAGCCCTCCGCCCTGATCGCGTGCCTCGAGTACTGCGGTGGCGGCGGGGGCGGCGGGGGCGGCGGCGTTTCACCTCCACCGCCGTCGCCCGGCCTGTACATGACCAAAGCCCATTTCGTGGACGATTTTGAGGGCTGGTTGAAAGGCAGTCCCGAATTTGAGGTGCACATCCTCGGCCAGAAGGGGACGAGCGACTCGCTGACCGACTACCAGTGCGCGGGCGAGACGCAGCCCGCACCGTACTACTTCGACCAGAACGACCTCGACTGGAGCGGCAGCGTGATGCTGTTCAGCAAGAGCCAGCTCGACGCCTACCACGCCGCCCATCCGGGCCAGAACGTCCGCGTGTTCGTGATCGAGGACGACGACACGGCGTGCCAGATCAAGACGAGCACCGACCTGTGGAAGAAGGCGCTCGATGCCATGGACGCGGCAAACCAGGTGCGCACGGCCGGCAAGGACACCACGTCCAGCACGGGGCAGAAGATGTGGAAGTTCGCGCAGGCGTTCCAAAAGCTCTTGAGCGCGCTCGCGTCGCTCATCAACACCAACGACGAGCTCGTCGGAAACGCGGTCGAGGACGCCGTTGTGGGAGCGACGTACCCCGGCTACAACTGGATCGTGAAGGGTGAGAACAATGCGACCAACGGGTGGATCAACCTGGAGATGAAGTAATCCCACAACGCGGGAGGAACGATGCGGACGCTCGCCGCAGCATGTCTCGTAGCCGGTTTGGTCGTTCCGGGCACGGTATCGGCGCAGTGGGGGATCGCGGCCGAGATCGGGGTCGCTCGCTTTGGGGGCTCCTCCCGGGACACCTCCGGCACCACCGTCGGGCCGTACCGACCCACGACGGTAGAGCTGCGCCTGGACCGCGGGCGGGGGTCCGCACGCGTGGCGCTCGCCTTGTTGTACGCCAAGACGGGGATCGCCGGCGAGCAGCCGGGCTTGGCGGTCGTGCAGTACGACCTCGCATCGCTCTGGGAGGTTGCACCGCAGGTCTCCTTCCGCCTGGCGCGCTTCGGGGCTGGCGTCGACGTGCGGCTCGAGGCGGGGCCCGCCGTCCAGCTGTGGGTCGTGGATGGCGACAGCCGCACGCGCGTGGCCGCCCACACGGCTGCCGCCCTGGAATGGCCCCTCGCCGGATCGCTCACCGGCTCGCTGCGCGTCAGCGGCGTGCTGAGCGGCTCGATATTCAACGCGGACGAACCGCCCCCGGAAGTCGAGCGGCTAGCGACCCGACGATTTGGCGTCGCGATGGGTGTGCGGTATCGGCTGTAGGTGGGAACGGCGCCCTGCGGCTGTGTAGGGGCGCAGCATGCTGCGCCCCTACTAGTCCCCCGTCATCATCTTCCTTCGCAGCACCGTCAGCTTGCGCTTGAGTGAGCCGTCGTACACCCGGTCGCCCACCCGGACCACCACTCCTCCGATGATGCCGCGCTCCGCCCGGAAGTGCGCCCGCACGTCCTTGCCGAGCGCCGCCGTGAGGCGCTCCACGATCTGTTTTTCGAGCCGGGCGTCCGGCTCCTCGACCAGCACCACGCCGGCGTGCACCCGGTCGAGCTTCAAGTCGACCAGCGCCTGGTACTCCTGCGCGATCTCTCCCAGGAGCCCCTGCCGGCCGCGCCGCACCACCGCCTGGAGAAACCGCACGAACTCGGGGGCCGCGAGGTCCGCCAGCGCACGCTCCAACAGCGCCGCTTTGGTCGCCTTGGCCACGCGCGGCGAGTCGAGCGCCACCGCGATCCGCTCGTCCGCCTGCACCGCCCCCGCCACGGCATCCATCAGCCGGCCATACAGCTCGACCGCGTTCTTGTCTCCCGCCTCGGCCGCGAGCACCAGCGCTTCGGCGTAGTTGCGGGCGATGGTCGTGCTTTTCACGACGCCCGCCCCGCCTCGAGCTGCCCCAGGTACTCGAGCACCAGCTTGCGGTTGGTCTCGCTGTCGAGCTGCGCCTGCAGCAGCTTGGAGGCCGCGGCGATCGAGAGATCTACCGCTTCACGCCGCAGCTCGACGATGGCCTTCTCCTTCTCGGCGTCGATCTCGTGGCGCGCCCGCTCGAGCAGCTGCTCGTACTCCTGGCGCGCCCTGGCGAGCAGGGTCTCCCGCTCCTTGTCGGCGACCGCCTTCGCCCTGGCCACGATCTCCTGCGCTTCGGCCTTGGCGGTGGCGATGGTGCGCTTGTGCTCCTCCAGCAGCCGGGCGGCTTCGGCCCGGGCCCGCTCCGCCTCCTCGAGCTGCTGCTGGATGCGGCGCTCCCGCTCCTCCACCGTCTTCAAGAGCGCCGGCCAGCCGAACCGCCACAGCAGCGCCAGCAGAATCGCGAAGACGACGATGGTCCAGAAGATCAGCCCCGTGTTGATCGAAAAGGGCGTGAACTCGCCCTCCTGGACGAGCAGCAGCGCGAGCATCTAGAGCAGCTTGAAGAGCAGCGCGAACACCAGCGACGCGAGCCCCACGCCTTCGATCAGCGCCGCCGTCAGGATCATGGCGCCGCGGATGTCACCCGACGCCTCGGGCTGGCGCGCGATCGCCTCCACCGCCTGGCCGCCGATGCGGCCGATGCCGATCCCGACTCCGATCACCGCCAGTCCGAGCCCCAGGCCGGCGCCGAGCAGCGCGTTGGCGTTCTTGGCCGCGGCGGCGAGGTCCGCGCCCGTGGGCTGCTGCATCAACGTCACGAGATCTACCATGGTCCCCTCATTCGAGGTGTGTTGCGTCCGGTTTTAATGCGCGTGCTGCATCATGCCGATGAACACCGACGTGAGCAGCGCAAAGATATAGGCCTGCAGGAACGCCACCAGCAGCTCGAGCAGCATCATGAACGTCACGAACGCGACCGACCCGGCGGCCACGAGCCAGCTGCCGAAAATGAAGATCAGGCCGAGCAGCGCCAGGATCACGAAGTGCCCGGCGGTCATGTTGGCGAACAACCGCAGGGTGAGGGCGAACGGTTTGACGAGCTTGCCGATGATCTCGATCGGCGTCATGATCGCGGCCATCGCCACCGCGCCGATCCCGTGCATGCCGGGCGGCACGAACACAATGGTCTTGAGATAGCCTTTGGGGCCGAGCGCCCGGAACCCCGAGACCTCGATGGTGACGAACGCGGTGAGCGCGAGCGCGCCCGTGACGGCGAGGTTGCCGGTGGGCGTCGCACCCCACGGCAACAGGCCGAGCAGGTTGCAGTAGAGAATGAAGAAGAAGAGTGTCAGGATGTAGGGCGCGAACTTCTCGCCGCCGTGCCCGATGTTGGCGATCGCCACGTCGTTGCGCACGAACAGCACGACGGCCTCGACCGCCGCGCCGAAGCCGTGCGGCGCCTTGCCCTCGCGGTGGCGCCGCTCCACCTGGCGGCCGGCGTACCAGATCGTGAGAAACACCAGCAACGCCGCGACGATCATGAACACCACGTGCTTCGTGGGGGAGATGTCGATGCCGAGCAGCCGCCAGCCCGTCGGGAGGTGCCATTCGCCCAGCCCGAACGGCAGCTCGACCACGTGGCTGTCCGACGTGTGCTCGAAGATCGCCTTGCCGATGTCGGGCCCTTGCATCATCGCAGGAATCTGGTCTCCAGAAAGAGCAGCGGCAGCAGCACGCCCAGGAAGCCGAGCGACGCCGGCAGCGGACCCAAGGCGGCGCGGTGCGTGGCGACGATGGCCAGGACCAGGCCGAGCGCCAGGGCGCGCACGCCCATGCCGCCGAGCCAGCGCGCCATGAACACCGGCTGCGCGGCGCGCATCGCCGGCCGGAGCAGCGCCACGGCGCCGAGCTGCGCCCCGAGCGCCACGGCTCCCCCGATCCCCGCTGGCCGACCTCCCAACCACGTCACCACCACCACCAGCATTCCACCCAGCACGAGAAGCAGGAGATACGGCCTCACGCCTACCGTTTCCCCTTTCCCGCTTCCCCTTTCCCGGTCTCTGTGTCGCGCTTCACGCGGTAGTAAATGCTCATGAACCCGCCGAACCCGCCCACCCCCGCGCCCACCAGCGCGAACAGCGGCCGCGTCCCGAGCCAGCCATCGACCACCCAGCCGAGCGCGCCGAACGCGAGGATGGCGAACGCGAAGCTGAAGCCCAGCGCGACGTAGGAGTAGCCTGCGCCGAAGCTGTGGCCGAAGCGATTTCGCTCGTCGTCTGGCATGATGCGGACGGGAACATACGCGCTTGTGAAAAATTTCGCAAGCAAAGTCACAAGCGCGCAACTTTATGTGGCGCTTAGGAGTATGATGTGCTAACCTGAGAGCGACCATGCCACCCAACCCCGCCCCCCTCCCCCATCCCGCCTCCCGCCCTCAAGGCGATGTCGAGCTGCTCGAGCGGCTCGCCCGCGCCCGCGCCGACCTGCTCACCCAGGTCGGCCGCCGTATCGTGGGCCAGCGCGACGTGCTCGACGGCATCCTCACCGCCGTGTTCTCCGGGGGGCACGCGCTGCTCTTGGGCGTGCCGGGGCTCGCCAAGACCCTGATGGTGCAGACAGTGGCGCAGACGCTCGACCTCAAGTTCTCGCGCATCCAGTTCACCCCCGATCTCATGCCCTCGGACATCACCGGCACGGAGATCATCGAGGAAGACCAGAGCACCGGCAAGCGCAGCTTCCGCTTCGTGCGCGGCCCCGTGTTCGCGAACATCGTGCTGGCGGACGAGGTGAACCGCACCCCGCCCAAGACCCAGGCCGCGCTGCTGCAGGCGATGCAGGAGCACCAGGTGACCGCCGCCGGCCAGACGCACGCGCTGCCGTCGCCGTTCTTCGTGCTCGCCACGCAGAATCCCATCGAGCAGGAGGGGACCTATCCGCTGCCCGAGGCGCAGCTCGACCGCTTCATGTTCGAGCTGCGGGTGGGCTATCCGTCGAAGGACGAAGAAGAGCGCATTGTCGAATCGACCACGGGCGACGTGGGGGCGTCGATCACGCCGGTGCTCACCGCTGAAGACGTCCTGGCGTTGCAGCATCTGGTGCGGCGCATCCCCGTGCCGCAGCCGCTGGTGCGCGCGGCGGTGACGCTAGTGCGGATGACACGGCCGCCCGACGCCGAGGCGCCGCCCTTCATCAAGCAGTACGTGTCGTGGGGGGCGGGCCCGCGCGCGTCGCAGTACTTGATCCTCGGCGCCAAGGCACGCGCGGCACTGGACGGCCGGCCCATGCCGGACGAAGACGATCTCCGCGCCGTGGCAGCGACGGTGCTCACGCACCGGCTGGTGATCAATTTCGCGGCCGAGGCGGCGGGGCGGAGCGCGCCGGACCTGGTCGAGGAGCTGCTTGTGACGAACACGTGGCTGCAGGGGTAGACGGTACGGAGGGACTCCCATGAGCAAGCTCATCCTGGCCAGCCTCGCCCTCACGGTGCTCCGCACCTGCGATGTCGGGGGCCCGCACGCCTCCGGGCCGATCCACGGAACTTGGGGCGGCGACAATGCGGGACTGATCGCGTTCGACACCACCGCCCACGTGCACATCGGCTGCAGCGCCGGCGACACCAAGCTGGGGATCGTCGCTGATGATCAGGGGCGGTTCGACGTCCCCGGGCTCTACAACATCACGCTCTATCCCGTGGCCCGCGGACCCGACCATCCGGCGCGGTTCTTCGGCCGGACGGACGGGAACGTGATGACTCTCACGGTCGCGCTCACGGACACCGCCGTGACGCTCGGCCCGGTGCAGCTCCAGTTCGGGAAAGAGCCTCGTATGGGGCCGTGCCCGATCTGCCGCAAGCCGGCCCGGACTGCGACCGCGCACTAAGGCAGTAGACGCACCTCCGTTGGATCAATGACGACGGGAGTCCGGTCGGGACCGAGGGCCCACTCCACCAGCGTCCCGGTCACGACGACGCGGCGGCCCGTCAGGCGGCGCACGTCCTGCCAGGTCGATCCGGTTCGGCGCACCTGAATCGTGTCTTGCCCCTGAAAGGCGTCGCTGTTGGGGCTGTCGTTGTAGTCGGGGATCGTGCAGATCGGCGCCTCGAGGATGAGGAAATCCACCATCTCCGGGCGATCGCCCCGAGCAAAGCTGTCGTAGTGGGGTGGACCCGGCATCCTGCGCTGCAGCAGGCGTCCGGTGAGCGAGACCGAAGCGGGCCGATAGTGATAGCAGGAGTCGCTGGCAGCGGGTGTAGCCGCCGCGCCGGTGGCGATCAGGATGACGAACGAGGCATGCAGCAGCATCTGCCTGCTATCTCAGGTACTGTCCCACAAAGTCCAGCACGTTTTTCCGGTCGAGGCGGAACACGCCCCCGGTGCCGCCGCACGTGCCGTTCAGCCCGAACGAGGTCACGCCGCCGATCACGTTGCTCGTCCCCACGAAGTTGGGCCCGCCCGAATCACCGAAGCAGGTGCCACCGGTGGATGCGTTGTTCGAGAGCAGCAGCGAGAAATCCCCCACGATGCCGCCGTCGATCTGCACCAGATGCGGCTCGGCGAACATGCGGATCTTCTTGGCTGCGATCTTTACCGGGTTGATCTGCTGCAGCCCGTAGCCCACGGCGGTGAACGTGGTCGAGCTGCTCGGCTTCAGCGCGTCGAGCTGATCCCTCGTGGGCAGCTTGCCGTACTGGTCCGCGGGCAGCTTGAACGCCTTGTTCAAGAGCACCACCCCTACGTCGTGCAGGAAGAACGCGCTCTCGGTGAACAGCGGATGGGCGTGCCACTCGGCGGCTTCGATGGTGTTGGGGCCGGCGAACGGGTAGTTGTTGTTCCCGTCCTGGACGTCGGACTCGGTGAAAATACGCATGCCGCTGAACTCGCCCGGCTCGCCGGCGCAGTGGCCGGCGGTGAGCACCACCTTCGGGGCGAGCAGCGTGGCGGAGCAGCGGAACGCCGGCGTGCCGTTCACGTCCATCACGAGCAGCACGACGCCGGGATGGCCGGCGCCGTCCACGGTGCCGTTAGTAATGAAGGAAGGGCGGCCCGGCTGTGGTGTGGTGGGGACTCGGTCGCAGCCCTGCAGGGCCAGCGCAGCGGCAGCGAGGATCGGCGTAAGGAGACGTGCTCTCATGGTTGCTCCTGGCAGGCGGGTCGAAGGCGATTGTAACACAGGGACAGCCGGCTGACCACCGGCGCCGGCCTGTTGACGAGGGCCCAGACCGGGCTCCCGGCTGTGGTTTAAGGTTCTGCGAGTCAACGTGTTGACATCGCGTTGATACGGCTGCCTAATAGTACCATTCCGAAACGCCGCGAGCCGTCCGTTGGCGCCGCACCTGCACCTCCTGAGTCTGGGCGTGCCGTTGCTGCTCACCGATGCGGGTGAGCAGATCCGCTTCCGCACGCGCAAACACTTCGCCCTGCTGATCCGCCTCGCGGTGGAAGGGGGGCGCAAGTTCACGCGCGACTACCTGATGGATCTCTTCTGGCCGGACGTGCCGGCCGCCCGCGCCCGCCACTCGCTGGCGCAAGCCCTCACGGTGGTGAAGGAGAAGGTGGGACGCGAGCATCTCGTGGTGCAGCGAACGTCGATCGCCCTCGTGCCGGGTGTAGTGGACGCGGACGTGCGCCGCCTCGACAGCTGCGAAGCCGAGATCCGTGGTCCGTTCCTCGACGGCTTCGAGGTGCCCGGCGCCGTGCAGTTCGAGCAGTGGAAGGACGAATGGCGCGCCAGGCTGATGCCCCGGATCCGCGACTGTCTGGTGAAGCAGATGGACGCGGGTCGTCGCACGGGCGACTTCGCGACCGTGGAGCGCCACGCGCAGGTGCTGCTCGACCTCGATCCCCTGTCGGAGGACGCGGTGCGCGGGTTGATCGAAGCACGGGCGTGGGTGGGGGATCGCACCAACGCGCTCAAGGCGTTCGGACGGTTCGAGGCGCGGCTGGCCGAAGAGCTCGGGGCCAAGCCGAGCGCCGACCTGGTGCGGATCGCGGACCTGCTGCGGGAGGGGCGGCGGCGGGCCCCGCAACCGGCCGGGCAGGTGTCGGAGCGGTGCGAGCGGCGCTTCGAGGCGGAGACGCTGATCGGCCGCGAGCGGGAGTTCTCGCAGCTGTACGATGCGTGGCTCGATGTACGGCGCGGGGCGCCGCGCATCGTGGTGCTGGTGGGCGACCCCGGCGTCGGGAAGACGACGCTCACCAACGCGTTCGTATCGACGTGTCAAATGGAAGGCGCCGCCATCGCGCGTGCCCAAGCGTACGACGCGGAGCGCGAGCTGCCGTTCGCGGTCCTGGCCGAGCTCATCAAGCAGCTGACGCTGCAGCGGGCCATCGGCGGGACCGATCCGGAGGCGCTGAGCGAGCTGACGCGGGTCTCGCCCGAGATCTTCAGTGCGTTTCCCGGTGTGCCGAAGCCCGTCGAGTGGGCGGCGGAAGTCATCCCGCTGCGGCTGGCCGACGGCTTCCTCAAGGCGGTGGAAGCGGGGACGGAGGAGAGCCCGCTGGTGCTGGTGGTGGACGACATTCACGCCGCCGACAACGCGAGCGCGGCGATCCTGCACATCATCGCACGCAAGCTTCCCCACACGCGTCTGCTCCTGATTCTGACGGCGCGATCGAACGAGCTGCGCACGGTCGCGGCGCCGAGTGCGCTCGCCTCCGATTCGAGCATCGAGGCGATGCGGACGCTCGAGCTGGAGCCGTTCTCGGCGACCGCGGCGGAGCAGCTCGTGGCAGGGCTGGTGACGAAAGCGGGGGGTCGCGTGGCGGACGTGCCGGTGCCGCGGATCCTTCTGGCGGGCAACGGCAACCCGCTGGCGCTCGAGCTGCTCACCAAGGAGTGGCTGGCGCACGGCTCGAGCTCGCTCTTGAACGATTTGGAGGCGCTCAACACGCAACCGGTGGCGAACATCGGGATTCCGCGTGCGATCGGGGCGGTGTTCGACCGCCAGATCCGGCGGCTCGACGCGGCGACACGGGCGGCGCTCGATCTCGCTGCCGTGCTCGGGCGTCGTCTGGCGGATCTGCCGTTGTACGAAGTGGTGGAGCTTTCCCCGGCGGCGGCGGGAGAGGCCCTGTCGCGGCTCAAGGAGGAGGGCATTCTCCGCGAGGTGCACGGCGGGCTCGAGTTCCGGAATGAGCTGATCCGGGCGCAGGCGTACTACGCGGTGGCGGGGCCGGCGCGGCGGCACTTGCATCGCGGAGTGGGAGAGGTGCTGGAGGGGCGGAGGGACGAGGTCGCGGGGTCGGCGAACTTGGAGGTGGCATGGCACTTCTTGCGTGGTGGCGCCCCCGATCGTGCCGCAAGCAGTGCCATCAAGGGCGCTGAAGCTGCAATCTCCGCCGGAGCGCTTATCGAAGCCGAGCAGATTTTGGAGGTCTTGCTTCGACAGCAGGGTACGGAGGGCGCCACGCAGGCTCTCCTACTTTTGCTCGCCAGAGCTCTTGTGGGTCAGTCCCGAGCCGTGTCTGCTGGCTCCGTCCTCACCCGTCTTGCCAGTGAAGGGGGTCTCTCCAAGTCCGCACTGGCACTCACAGCCAGGATGCAGGCCACGGTCGAGTACCTCATGAATCGAGAGCCGGGGTCCGGCTACTGTGAGGCCGCAGACAGGGCCCTTGCGGCAGCACGAGAGACTGGCGATCTCGATCTCATCGGGAATGCCCTCTTTGAATGCGCCCGATCGGGAGCCAATGCGGGGGACGAGAGGAGGGTGGCTACAGCGCGAGTGCAAGCTGAAATCGCTATATCGCAGCTCGCGAGCGAGGTTCCGCCCATGCTCTGTTACACCAAGGCGTATTGCGATTTCTTTTTCTACGAACTTGCCGCGGGAGCAAGCGGCCTGGAATCCGCCATCAGAAGCTGGAATGCCCGCCAAGACCCTGTCGGCTTATCCCTCGGATACAGTGCATACGGAACGTGCAAACAGGGATTGGGCAGCTTCGATCTAGCTTGCGAGGCTTACCACAAGGCTTTGACCTTGAGCGATAGGATCGGAGACGACTTAAGGTCTGCTGTCATCGCCTCGAATCTCTGTGTCGCGAAGCTTCATCAGGGAGACTTTGGGTCGGCGGTGAAGTTCGGCGACCTTGCTGTCTCGACAGGAGTACGCGCGTTGAGCCCTCGATTGGTGAGTGTTCATTTGAATCTGGCAGCATCTCTTTTCATGAACGGTCAGCATGAAGCGGCGTTGAAATCGTTGAGTGCAGCCCAAGAGGCCAGCAATCGCGAGCGCAGCTGGTTCGCCACCATGGAGTTTCTATTGGGTTGCGCAAACTTCGCTCTTCTGACCCGTGATGTCACCCTCGCGTTGGAGCTAACCGAGGCGGCGCAGCGGGTCGCATGGGGGAAGGAGCGGGCCGTACCTCACGCTGGATTGTTCGACATGCTGAGCATCCACAGAGCTCACCACGTTGACGGGGTTGATGTCGCGCGTCGCCTCGCCAGCCAATCCCTGGAAAAGTATCGAGGCCGACATCCACAGTACTTCGCTGACATCGCTGCGTGCAACGCATGGCTAGACATGAAGTCTATTGGCACCTATTCGCAGCAGACGACAACCGACTTAAACGTCTTCGAGGAGTGTGGGTTCGACGGCTTGCGAGCGCTTATCGTCGCCCAGGGCTTTCTCACCAGGTAGGCTAATGCAGGAAACGGATCGAGGTTGTCACTGGGCGATTCGATGCGCCCAAGCTGGCCTCGGCACGCGATGAGTCTCGGGGCTGCCCGTCGGAGCGCTGCGATCGGTGCCCAGTAACCTACGGATACTCGCCGATTTCGAAACGAGTTTCACGAGCTGCGGGTCGAACTGCCGCCCTGCGAAGGCTTCCAGCTCCTCGATCGCGCGCGCCAGAGTCATCGCACGGCGGTACGGCCGATCAGTTGTCATCGCGTCAATGGTATCCGCGATCATGATGATTCGCGCGCCCATCGGGATATCGTCGCCCGCCAATCCGTCGGGGTACCCCGATCCATCGAAGTTTTCGTGATGGTGCCGAATCATTGCCTGTACCGAGCCACGAAGCCTGGTTGCCGTATCGACAAGCTGCGCACTCCGAATTACGTGAGTCCGCATCGTCATCCTCTCCTCGGGAGTTAGCTTGCCCTCTTTCCGCAGGAGCGGCGCGAACTCTTCATAGATCTTGCCAACATCGTGAAGGAGGGCGGCGCGCTTGATATCGTCCACATCATTCGCCGACAGTCGTAATTCGCGCGCTATGGCGAGCGCGTACTCAGAGACCCTGAGGGAATGACCTGACGTATAGGGGTCCCGTGCTTCCATCGCCTTGACCATCAGCTCAAGCTTCTCCTCCAATTCAAGCTGCATCTGAAAGTTCATCTGGTAAAGCTGCCGGACGAGAAACAGGGGGAATACAAGGATGGCCAATCCCAGCAACTGCAGCTTTACATAGAGGAAGACCAACAAAACGGCCAGCGTGCTAGACAGGAGGTCAGTAGCGAGCGCGTCCTTGCCAATTCTGTCCCAAGCCTCGCGTACCGACACGCCGCTGCTCAAGGAGACAGCCAACGC
>Ga0209378_1002131_pt1 | contig 13784 bp, 13 predicted proteins | sample GraSoiAngelo_156_FD_186170 | JGI IMG/M metagenome (GOLD analysis project Ga0209378, IMG submission 186170) | Grasslands soil microbial communities from the Angelo Coastal Reserve, California, USA - 14_1009_13_40cm (SPAdes) (version 2) | ecosystem: Environmental > Terrestrial > Soil > Grasslands ... | reverse complement strand
TTGTTGGCCGCCGACCGCGAGCCGATAGAACAGCGCGCCCGGCGGGACAGCCAGCGCCGCCTCGGCGAGCCGCGCGCCGGTGGATCGGAACATCTCGCGCTTCACCAGCCAGCCCAGCGACAGCACCCAGGCGGCAAGGATGGCGATTACCCACTGGCGGCGCTTCACGATACCATCCGCTGCAATGCGGCTTCGAACACTTGCTGATCCTCAGGGCGCTCCACGACGAAGGACACGCTCTCGGGGAACTGCGCCCCCCGATGCGCGTGCAACACCGTCGCCATGATTTCGGCCGAGTCCTCGAGCGTCAGATTGCCGGCTCCCGTGCCCAGCGGCGGCGCACTGACGTGCACGAACTCCCACTCCTGCGCTTGATGCAGCACCGACAGCCAGGCGCGCGCCACGTTGCCACGAGTGACCGGCTCGGTCTCGCTGCGAATCACGGCATGAATGACGAATTCGGCGGGGAGATCGCCACCTGCGGCGGTCACGACGGCCGCCCCAACCGCGAGCTCGCGATTCAATCGGATGCGGTTCTGGAACTCTTCTCCGCCGACGATTTCCAGGCGCCGCAACGCGGCGGCTGTAGGATCGAGGCGAGTCGTGGCGGGACGGACGATTGCATCTGCGGCGAACGACGCGAGATCGTCCACGACTACGCGAATCACCTACCGGTCATTTCCCGGGAGCGGCGGTACATCGCAGTCGCCTCGTCGGGTCGGTTCAACCGGTCGAGCACTTTGCCGATGCCGTACAGCGCCTTCGGATTCGCGGGCTGCAGCTCGACGGCACGCTCGTACGCCCCGAGCGCGCCGGTGAGATCGTCCAGGTGATTGAGCGCTTCACCCAGGTAGTACCAGGCCGCCGCACGTCCCGGTTGGACTTCGACCGCGCGCCGCAGCTGGTCGGTCCCCTCGCGCCACATGCCACGCCGCGTCAGCACGATTCCGAGGTTGAACAGTGCCTCCTCGTTGTTCGGGTCGGCGCGCAGAATCCGCTGCAGGTCACGCTGCGCAGCCGCATAACGGACGGTCGCGCCCAGGATCGCGGCCCGGTTCAAGAGCAGCGCGGGATTGTCGGGCTCGCTGTCGAGCGCGCGGTCCAGCTCCGCCAACGCGCCGTCGCGGTCGCCGCGGGCATCGAGAATCGGCGCCAGGTTGTTGCGCGCCTTCACGTGGTTGGGATCGCGCGCCAGCAGGTCACGATACGACGCGGCGGCCCGCTCCATCTCGCCGCGCTCGCTGGCCTCGCGTCCGGCGACATAGAGCGGATCATCGGCGACAGGCGTCGGTGCCTCCGAGCTCGCCGGGATCGAGGCTGGTGGAGGTGGTGGAAGTGGTGGAAGTGGTGGAGCTTCTGGCCCCTCGCCGTCGTTCAACCTTGCGATCGGGCCCTCGGGAACCGGAGCCGCTACCGGCTGCGCTACGCGCAGCGGCGGCGGTTGCTCATCCCGAGCCACATCGTTGGGTGTGGCGATCGCGCCGGTTTGCGTGAGCGATTCCGCTTCCTCGATCAGCTCCGCCGCGACCCGTGCCCGTTCCTGCGAGGTCTGCCAACGGCGCTCGCGCCGGGAGCCTTGAGGGCCCTGGGGGTTCGGGGGGCCAGGAGGGCCGCCACGGCTCATGTCAGGACCTTCGCGTCTGGGGTCATGGGGGATGCTAACGTAGGAAAGGGGAGTGACGGATGCAAGGGAAATCCCGACACTCGGCCATGGGGGCGGTAGGGGGCGGTAAAGGGGCGGTACCGCCTCCTACCGCCACCTACCGCCGCCGCAGTCCGAGAGTTGACCGAAATACGCTGCACTATCTAGCCTACAGTTCTATGTCCGGTGACGCCCTGATCGTTCGCGGAGCACGCGAACACAATCTTAAAAACATCGACGTCGAGCTGCCCCGCAACTCCCTGGTGGTGATCACGGGGCTGTCCGGTTCGGGGAAGTCCTCGCTCGCGTTCGACACGATCTACGCCGAGGGACAGCGGCGCTACGTTGAATCGCTCTCCGCCTATGCGCGTCAGTTCCTCGGCCTCATGGACAAGCCCGACGTCGATGCGATCGAAGGACTCTCGCCCGCGATTTCCATCGAGCAGAAGACCGCGGGTGCGAATCCCCGGTCCACGGTCGGCACGATCACCGAGGTCTACGACTACCTCCGTCTGCTGTGGGCCCGCACCGGTACGCCGCATTGCCCCAACGATGGGACACCGGTCGAGCGGCAGTCCGCGTCGCAGATCACCGACTTGGTGCTCGAGTGGCCGGAAGGCACCAAGATCGAAGTGCTCGCGCCGCTGGTGCGCGGGCGCAAAGGTGAGTTCCGCGATGTGTTCGAGGCGATGCGCAAACAGGGTTTCGTGCGCGCCCGCATCAACGGCGAGACGTACGACCTGTCGGACGTACCCAAGCTCAATCGCCGCCAGAACCACGACATCGCCGTCGTGGTCGACCGGCTCGTGGTGCGAGCCGCGGATCGAGGGAGACTCGCTGATTCGATCGAAACGGCACTCAAAGCAGCTGAGGGTGTCGTGGAGGTCGTCCGACAGACCGGCAGTCCACGCTCCCGGATGTTTTCCGAGCGGTACGCCTGCCCCAAATGCGGGCTGTCGCTCCCGGAGCTCGAGCCGCGGCAGTTCTCGTTCAACTCCCCGTACGGTGCCTGCCCCGACTGCTCGGGACTCGGCACACGGCGCGAGGTGAACGCTGACCTCGTCCTCGGCGATCAAAGCCTGTCGATTCTCGAAGGTGTCGTGCTGCCCTGGGGTGAGCCGAGCGGCTACCTAAGGAAAGTGGTGCTGCCCGCGCTGGCGCGGACCTACAAGTTCGATCTCAATATCCCCTGGCGCGAGCTGTCGCCCGCAGTGCAGAAGATCTTGCTCAAGGGCGCGCCCGGAAAGACGATTACCTATCAGTACGACAGCGAGCGGTGGCATGGCTCGTACGAGTCGGGCTGGAAGGGCGTGCTCGATCACGTCGAGAAGCGCTACCGCGAGACGGCGTCGGATGCGGTGCGCGAGCAGCTCGAGCAATACATGGTCGAGCAGCCGTGTCCCACGTGCGGCGGCCGGCGCCTCAAGCCCGAGAGCCTCTCGGTATTGGTGGCCGGCAAGAGCATCGGCGACGTCGTGGCGCTTCCCGTGCGCGAGGCGCTCGACTTCTTCGCGAAGGTCCCGCTGCGAGGGCCAGGCCGCGCCGGACTGGATCCGGAGATTTCGCGGCCGATTCTGAAGGAAGTGACCGACCGCCTGCGGTTTCTCGTAGACGTCGGCCTCGACTATCTCACGCTCGAGCGCTCCGCCGTGACCCTCTCGGGCGGGGAAGCACAACGCATCCGCCTCGCGACCCAGATCGGCAGCCGCCTCGTGGGCGTGCTGTACATCCTCGACGAGCCGTCGATCGGATTGCATCAACGCGACAATGCGCGCTTGCTCGCGACGCTGAAAGAGCTACGCGACCTCGGCAACACCGTGCTGGTCGTGGAGCACGACGAGGAGACGATCCGGTCCGCCGACTATGTGGTAGACCTGGGACCGCGCGCCGGCCGCCATGGCGGCGAGGTCGTGGCGGCTGGTCCGCTCGACGATGTGTTGCGCCATCGCGACTCTCTGACAGCGCGATATCTACGCGGCGAGCTGCGAATCCCCTTGCCGCCGCGTCGCCGCATCGCCAACCCCGATCGGATGCTCCGCGTGCTCGGCGCGAGGCACCACAACCTCAAGGATCTCTCCGTCGAGTTCCCGCTGGGCCTGTTCGTCGCGGTGACGGGCGTGTCGGGCTCGGGGAAATCGACGCTGGTGACCGACATTCTGTACCAGGCGTTGGCGCGCCACTTCTATCGCGCGAAAGTCGTTCCGGGGGCGCACGAACGCTTGGAGGGGCTCGACCACATCGACAAGGTGATCGACATCGATCAGAGTCCGATCGGCCGCACGCCGCGATCCAACCCGGCGACGTACACGGGTCTGTTCACGCCGATCCGCGAGCTGTTCACGTATCTCCCCGAATCCAAGTTGCGCGGCTACGGACCGGGCCGATTCTCGTTCAACGTCAAGGGTGGGCGCTGCGAGGCGTGTCAGGGAGATGGGCTCGTCAAAGTGGAGATGCACTTCCTGCCCGATGTCTACGTCCCGTGTGAAGTGTGTAAGGGGCGGCGTTACAACCGGGAAACATTAGAGGTCCGTTATAAAGGAAAGTCGATTGCCGACGTGCTGGACCTGACCGTTGCCGATGCGCTCGACTTTTTCGAGCATCAACCGCGTATCAGGACGAAACTCGAGTTGCTCAACGACGTAGGTCTGGGATACATCCACCTCGGACAGTCGGCCACGACCCTCTCGGGCGGCGAAGCGCAGCGCGTGAAGCTCGCGACTGAGCTCGCCAAGCGGGACACGGGCCGAACACTGTATATCCTGGACGAGCCGACGACCGGATTGCATTTCGAGGACGTACGGCTGCTGCTCGAAGTGCTGCACCGGCTGGTGGACAAGGGGAATACGGTCGTCGTCATCGAGCATAACCTGGACGTCGTGAAGACCGCCGATTGGGTCATCGACCTGGGGCCCGAGGGTGGGGAATTGGGCGGTCGCGTTGTGGCGGAAGGGCCGCCTGAGAAAATCGCCCAGTCCAAGGGCTCTCATACGGGGCAATTCCTGCGCAAGGTGTTGCAGGCAGGAGACTAGACGGTAGGTTGAATCAGCGCGAGGAGCACGAGCTTATGCCTCCTGAGGGAGTGGCCTTTCTCTTCACGTTGACCATCATCGGGTCGACCGTACTGCTGTTCCCGCTCGTGCGTGCCCTCGCAGAGCGCATCCGCACTAAGAACGTCGATGCTGGGGTGAGAGAGGAGCTGCAGGTGCTTCGTGAAGATCTCTTGGGCGAGATCCAGCAGGCGCGCCGCGAGATCGGTGAGCTCGGCGAGCGTGTGGACTTCACGGAGCGATTGCTCGCGAAGAAGTCCCAGGTATGAACGGTCCTGAAGCCGTCGCCGCCTTCATGTTTTTCGGCGGGACATTCTGGGTGCTGCGACCGGTCGCGGCCGCCGTCGCGAAGCGGATCGCGGGGGAGCATCGCCGGCCGGGGATGGAGCCCGCCGAGCGTGACGAGATCTTGAGGGAGTTGCAGCAGGTGCGTGAGGAAGTTGCGGAGCTGGCCGAGCGGATGGACTTTGCGGAACGGCTCCTCGCCAAGCCACGGGACGGGTGATGGAAGACATCCTGGCGCTATTTATTCCCATCGTGGCGGTCGGCGGCTTCTTCGCCTGGATGATCGCGCTGTCGCCGGTCGGGAAAGCATTCGCGGAACGCCTCAAGCACGGGCCGGCGAGGGGCGGAACGAACGAGGACCAGGGGGAGTTAGTCGAAACCGTGGAGCAATTGCGCCGGGAAGTGGCGGAACTGGCGGAACGAGTAGATTTTACGGAACGGCTGCTGGGTCAAGAGCGTGTTGGCGGGCAGCTTGAGAAACCGAGGCCATGATGTTGCCCGCTGAAACGGGCGGTCGGCGAGCGGCGTAGGAGAGCACCTGATTCTGCAAGCTACTCCGCCGCCGCCGCTGCCTCCGATCGACCCGAATCAGCTCATTCCGCTGGTCGGCATGATCGGCGGGATGTTGATCGCCGGCCTGTTCTTGTGGCGGTTTTTTGCGTCAGACATGGCGGCCGCGATCGCCGAGCGGATTCGCGCCGGCATTCATCGGAAGAAGCGCTGGAAGGGGTTCGGCGGGGAGTGGTCCGATACACCCACCGAGGGTCTCGCGGATGCGGATCACGTTGCCGAGCTTGAGCAGCGCGTGACGGATATGCAGGGACAAATAGCCGAGATGGCCGAGCGGCTGGATTTTGCGGAGCGGCTGCTCGCGCAGAAGCGCGAGCGATCATTGCCAGGAGCCTAGGAAGCCATGGGGATCATTGATCGTCTGTCCACGCTGATCCGGTCGAACATCAACGATCTGATCTCGCGCGCCGAGAACCCGCAGAAGGTTCTCGAGCAGCTCATCATCGACATGCGCAACCAGCTGGCCAAGGCCAAGCAGCAGGTCGCCGCCGCCATCGCCGACGAAAAGCGGCTCTCCGCGCAGGCCGAGCAGGAGAAGAAGCTCTCCGAAGACTGGGAGAAGCGGGCGGTGCTCGCGGTGCAGGAAGGCCGCGACGATCTGGCCAAGCAGGCACTGCTGCGCTACAACGAGCACGTGCAGGGCGCCGTCCAGCTGCAGGAGACGTGGGTCAAGCATCGCGAGGAGACCGAGCGGCTCAAGGCGTCGCTGCGCCAGCTCAACGACAAGATCGAAGAAGCAAAGCGCAAGAAGAACATCCTGATCGCGCGCCAGAAGCGGGCCGAGGCCCACAAGCGCATTCAGGAGACGATGGGGGCGATCTCCGACAAGAGCGCGTTCGAGACGTTCGAGCGGATGGCCGAGCAGATCGAGCACGAGGAGCGCAAGCTCATCGCGGCCGCCGAGGTCAACGAAGACCTGTCCGGCGATTCGCTGATCAAGCAGTTCCAGGGACTCGAGGTGAAGGCCGACGCCGACGAGCAGCTGCTCGCGCTGAAGCGCAAGATGGGATTGCTGCCCGGAGGGACCCAGGAGCAGGCCAAAGCGCTCGGCAAGGGCGCGAAGGAGGCGGAGTTGCTCGAGGATGACGACGCGGAGCAGAAGAGCTGAACGGGTCCGAGGCTCCTTCCTCTAATAGATTGTCGAGCGCCACGTTTGTGGCGCTCTTTGTTGCGGCCCTCGTCGTCTGGTTCATCCTCAAGGTCATCGATGTCCTGCTGCTCGTCTTTCTCGCGATTCTGCTGGCCGTCTATCTCTCGGCAATCACCGATTGGCTCGAGCATCGATTCCGGTTACGCCGCTGGCTTGGACTGACCGTCGCGGTGTTGGCCACCCTTGCCGCGGTCGCAAGCGTGGCCGCGCTGCTGGCCCCCCCTGTGGTCGAGCAAACGCGCGCACTGATCGGCGGGCTGCCGCAGACACTCACGAACATTCAGAGCGTGCTCGCGCGCTGGGCCAGCCAGTATCCCGTGCTCGACCAGACCGAGCTGGCGAATCCATCGTCGGGAGTCGTGTCGGGCCTCGTCACCGACGCGGTGGGATTCCTGAGCGGCTCGGCGCTCGGCTACGTGCGCGGCGGCGGCGTGCTGTTCATCGAGGGCGCGAGCGTCGTCGTCATGGCGCTCTATCTGGCCCGTCAGCCGACGCTGTATCGCGACGGCCTGATCTCGCTGTTCACGCCGCACCACCGGGAGATCGCGAACAATATTTTTGACGACGCTGCCCAAACGCTGCGAGCGTGGGTCGTCGGCCAGCTCATCGCGATGTCCGTGCTGGCGTTGCTGACCGCGCTGGGCCTGTGGATCCTGGGGGTACCGTACTGGCTGGCGTTCGGCATTTTCACCGGGTTGGTAGCGATCGTTCCGTTCTTCGGCACCCTCGTCTCGACGTTGCTGCCCGCCTTGTTCGTCGTCGCGACCGGCGATTGGCTCAAAGTGCTGCTCGTCCTCCTGCTGGGCGTGCTCGTGCACGTCTTCGAGGCCAACGTCGTCGTGCCCCGCATCATGCAGCGCAAAGTCGATCTGCCTCCGGTGCTGACGATTGCGAGCGTGCTGATCATGGGCACGCTGTTGGGCGCGATCGGGCTGATCGTCGCGGTCCCGCTGTTGTGCGTGTCGATGGTCCTGATCCGGCACATTCTGCACGGCGAGATCTACGGCGAGACGGGTCGCTTCAAGACAGCCGTGCTTCGTCCCACCGAGTCGTGGACGGGGGTTGAGCGCCGGCAAGTCGCCGGTTCCGCCAAATGACGACGCCGCAGCACAGCTTCCTGATCATCGCGGATGGTGAATTCGGTCCACTCACCTCCAAGACCGCCAACTCCTGCATTCGCTACTTCCCCGACCGCATCGTGGCGGTCCTCGATCGCAAGCAGGCCGGGAAGACCGCGCAGGATGTGCTCGGATTCGGCGGCAAGATTCCCGTCGTCGGGGATTTTGAGCGTGGCATCGCGCAGGGGAAGGGGGCGACCGCGGTCCTGATCGGCATTGCGCCCCTGGGCGGCCGCCTGCCCGACGAATGGAAGGCGTGGCTCCGCACGGCGATCGAGCGCAAGCTCGAGATCTGGAGCGGGCTGCACACCTTCATCGGCGACGATCCGGAATTGGGCCCGCTCGCGAAGGCTCGCGGCGTTCGCATTCTCGACGCGCGCCGGCCGCCGCCCAATCTGCCGATCGCCGACGGCCGCGCCGCCGAAGTCGACGCGCTCGTCGTGCTCGCCGTGGGATCCGACTGCAACGTCGGCAAAATGACCGCGCAGCTGCAGCTGCGGGACGCGCTCGTGAAGCGCGGCCACCGGACCAGTTTCGTGGCGACGGGGCAGACGGGCATCTTCATCGAAGGATGGGGTATCGCGGTAGACGCCGTCGTGGCCGACTTCGTTGCGGGCGCCGCCGAGCAGCTCGTGCTCCAAGGTGCGAAGGACAACGACATCGTGCTGGTGGAGGGGCAGGGCAGCCTCATTCATCCCGGGTACTCGGGCGTCACGCTCGGCCTGCTGCATGGCTCCTGTCCCGATGCGTTGATTCTCTGCCATCAGGTGACGCGCGATTACATCGGCGACTATCACGGCCGCGAGCCGTGGGTGAAGATCCCATCGTACTCGGAACTAATCGAAATCCACGAGCGTGCGGCGCAGCCCGTGCATCCAACGAAGGTGATCGGGCTCTGTCTCAACACCTATGACATGGATGAGACGGCGGCGCGTGAAGCGGTTACCAAGGCTGCGGAGGAGACGGGGCTGCCCGCTACGGATCCCGTGCGATTTGATGCGGCGCCGCTGGTTGATGCGATTGTGCGGGAAGCCACCGTAGCAGGATAGCCCGCGGTGTAGGGGCGCAGCATGCTGCGCCCCTACGGTCCGCGACGTTTTGATCTCTGCGGCGGCGATTGGATACCAGTCCCCGCCTATTCATTCCCTATCGTGCCGCCATGCGATTCCTGCGCTGCGTGCACGCCGAATTCCTGCTCGTCGCTCCGCGACTCACTCGGACTCGGCTCGGCATTTCACTGCTGGCCCTGGGCGCCACGCTCGTCTGGCTCGGTGTCCGTGGGTTCGACGCGCTCACGGTCACGTTACAGGCGGGCGCGCTCGGAGCGATCCTCGCCGCGTCAGCGATCGTGGGAAATGAAGGGGACCGCGCTGCGCTCACAACCGCCCTGACCCATCCCACGACATCGCTGGCTGTGGCGACAGGACGCTGGCTGGCCATCGTCCTGCCGGCGTCGGTGCTCTCGGTAGCGTGCACGACAGCGCTTGGTTGGCATACCAGCGTCGCGCTGGCGGGCGTGATGGCCGCCGCTGCGGTCGGCAGCTGCGCGATGGCCGTCGTGCTCCCGCTCGGAAGCAGCGCGGCGCTTGCGCTCTTCCTCTTTATGGCGATCGCGGGCGCGGTAACGCCCGAACGCCTCGTCGATATGGCCCATCCAGGTCTGGCGCGCTTGGCGACGGCGAGCGCCCTGGAGCTCGGCCCCGCGCTCTGGCATTATCGCGACATCGCCGCGGGCGATCTGGGCGCCATCCTCCATGCGATTGCCTGGACCGGGTTGGGGATTCTGCTCGCGGGCGGATTTGTGGCCCGGTGCCGCGCGGTTTTCCACTGATGACTGACGACCGATGACCGATTACGCCCTCACGCTCTGCGACGTCACGAGGCGCGGGCTCGGCCCAGCCTCGCTCGCACTCCTGCCTGGCGAGATCGCGGGGCTGGTCGGGCCCGCGGGGGCCGGGAAGACGACGCTGCTGCGAGTGGCGGCGGGCGCGTCGAGGCTCAGGACCGGCGAGGCGCGAGTCTGGGGAATGCGGGTCACGAATCCCGCGGCGCGACAGCTCGTCGGATACGCGAGCGACAACCCGGCATTTCCACACGCGCTGACCGTTCGGGAAGCGTTGATGTACTACGCGCGCCTGCATTGCGCGGTGAGTAACGAGCGTGGGCCCCGTGGTTTGGTCCGGGAAGCCCTCGAGATCGCCGGGTTGACGGCGGCCGCCGAGCTGCGCGCAGAGGGACTGGGGCGGGTGGATCTGCACCGTCTCAGCTTCGCGCAGGCCGCCATGGGTGGACGGCGAGTGCTCCTGCTCGATGAGACGTTGTCCGGACTCGACGCCTTTGCGCGTCGTGATCTACGGGGCCGGATCGCTCGACTCGCGGCCGAGGGCGTCGCCGTGCTGATCACCTCGCGCGATCCGGCGGTCCTGGAGCGACTGGCGGCTCGCGTTCTCGTCATGCGCCAAGGACGCATCGTGCGCGCCGGTCCCCTGGCGACACTGCTCGGCGAACGCGTACTCGAAGTGATCCTGGACGCGCCGCCAGCCGAGCCACCGCCCGGCTTCCGCGTTACGGAAACGGGCCTGGAAGCGCCGCTGGCCGGAAGGACCGTTGAAGCGGCGTTGGCGCTGTGCCGCGCACATCGCCTGCCGGTGCGCGCGTCGCGGGTCCGCGTGAAATCCCTCGAAGAGGTCGTGCTGGAAACCCACGACGCGCATTGAGCAAAGTCTGCACGAGTCAGGTCAGGCTGGGATGAGGGTGACGGGCGCTTCACGCGATGGCGCGTTCGGCGGCACATGAACACTCCGATTCATCGACGCCCAGGTTCATGTGCCCGCCGTGCGCCATCGCGTGTGCGCCCTAACCCTCATCTCAGCCTGACCTGACTACTACAGACTTTCCTTAGTACGTTTCGCCGCAATGACCGCGGCGCCGGTTTCCCTCTTCAACACCCTCACCCGTCGCGTCGAGCCGCTCAAGCCGCTCGCGCCGCCGCGCGTCACGCTCTACACCTGCGGTCCGACGGTCTGGAACTACGCGCACATCGGCAACTTCCGCACTTTTCTGTTCGAAGACTTGCTGCGTCGCTGGCTGGAGCACTCCGGCTACGACGTCTTCCAGATCATGAATCTCACTGACGTGGACGACCGCACGATCAAGGCGGCGCGAGCGGCCGGGAAGCCGCTCACCGAGCACACCGCGCCGTTCACGAAGGCGTTCTTCGAAGATCGCGACTATCTGCGCATCAAGCCGGCGCACGTGTACCACACCTCGACCGCGTACATGCCGCAAATGATCGCCTTGGTCTCGCGGCTGCTCGAACGAGGTGTGGCATATAAAGGAGAGGACGGCTCGGTCTACTTCGCGATCGCGAAGTTTCCCACCTACGGCCGGCTGTCACAGCTCGACAAACGCGAGATCAAAGTCGGCGCGCGGGTGGTGAGCGACGAGTACGCGAAGGGCGATCCGAGCGACTTCGCATTATGGAAGAAAGCGGACGCCGAGGATGAGGCGGTCGGTGCGGCATGGGATGCGCCATTTGGCCGCGGCCGGCCCGGATGGCACCTGGAGTGCTCGGCGATGTCATTGGAAGAAATAGGCAAGCGTTTCAAGATTCAGACGCTCGACATTCACGCCGGCGGGATCGATTTGATTTTTCCGCATCACGAAAACGAAATCGCGCAGTCCGAGGGAGCGACGGGCCAGCCGTTCGCGCGCCATTGGGTGCACGGCGAATTCCTCAACGTGCGCGGCACCAAGATGTCAAAGCGGCACGGAAACTTTCTCACCGCGCGCGATCTGCGCGAGCAGGGCGTGGATGCGGCGGCAGTGCGGCTCCTGTTTTTTCAGACGCACTACCGCCAACCGGTGGACTTCACCGACGAAGCGCTCGAGGCCGCTAAGGAGGGCGTGCGGCGGCTCGGCGAATTTCATCAACGACTGCGCGGAGCGGGGAGCAGGGAGCGGGGAGCAGAGCTCGACACGCTCGCCGAGAAATTGGAAGCGGATGTCGCAACCGCATTGAACGACGATCTCAACGCCCCGCGCGCCGTTGCCGCGCTGTTCGACTTCGTCCGCGCCGCCAATCGCGAGCTGGACAAGCCGGTCGTCCCCGGCGGAACGGCGCGCGCGCTCGCCGCCTTCGAGCGCGTGGCCAACGTCCTGGACGTGCTGCCGACCGCTCGAACCGCGGACTCGGCGCTCGCGAGCTGGGTCGAGGAGCGCATCGCGGCGCGGGCCGGGGCCCGTAAGTCCAAGGATTTCAAGGCCGCCGACGCGATCCGGGCCGAGCTCGCCGCCAGGGGAATCGACATCGAAGACACGCCCCAGGGCACCAAGTGGCGACTCCGCTGACGCGGCCTAAGTCGTTCGACGTCCATCCCTTGCCATAGCTGCCAAGCCTGTCTAAAATACGGGTCTGTCGGATTCAGCCTTGACCAGCTGACGTAGCTCAACTGGTAGAGCAGCTGATTTGTAATCAGCAGGTTAAGGGTTCGAGTCCCTTCGTCAGCTCAAACCCGAGTCTGAGGAACCAACAAACCCCGCGCGCAGCGAAACGCGGGGTCTGTTGTCAGGGGAAGCGTCGAGGGCGAGGGCGCGGTGGGGTGCCCGAGCGGCCAAAGGGAGCAGACTGTAAATCTGCCGCGCTTAGCGCTACGAAGGTTCGAATCCTTCCCCCACCACTTTGTGGCGCGCGGCGCGCGGGCGCGCGCGGGCGTAGCTCAGTTGGTAGAGCATCAGCCTTCCAAGCTGAGGGTCACGGGTTCGAGCCCCGTCGCCCGCTCCTTGTCCCGAGGTCCCGAAGGGACCGAGGGATCTGAGCAAAGGCTCGCGTAGCTCAGTCGGTAGAGCGCGTCCTTGGTAAGGACGAGGTCACCGGTTCAATCCCGGTCGCGAGCTCTGAACTGAAAACTAAGGACGTCAAAAAAAGAGGCGTCAAAAAGAGAAGCGTCAAGAAGAGAGACGTCAAAAAAGAACTTCGTAACACGGTTTTGTTTTTGACGGTTTTATTTTTGACGAATTTGTTTTTGACGATGTTCATTCGGTTCTAACGAGGAGATCATGGCAAAAGCAAAATTCGAACGCACCAAACCGCATGTGAACGTGGGCACGATTGGGCACGTGGACCATGGCAAGACGACGCTGACGGCGGCGCTGACGAAGGTCTCGGCCGACAAAGGCCTGGGGACCTACGTGAGTTATGATCAGGTCGCCAAAGCTTCCGAATCTCAAGGGCGGCGGGACGCGACGAAGATTCTGACGATTGCGACGAGCCACGTGGAGTACTCGACGCCGGCGCGCCACTATGCGCACGTCGACTGCCCGGGGCATGCCGACTATGTGAAGAACATGATCACGGGCGCGGCGCAGATGGACGGCGCGATTCTGGTGGTGTCGGCGGTGGATGGCCCGATGCCGCAGACGCGCGAACACATTCTGCTCGCCCGGCAGGTGAACGTGCCGGCCGTCGTCGTCTTTTTGAACAAGTGCGATCTGGTGGACGACCCCGAGCTGCTCGACCTGGTCGAGCTCGAAGTGCGGGAGCTCCTGAGCAAGTACCAGTTCCCGGGCGATGACGTCCCGGTGATCCGAGGCGCCGCCCTGAAGGCCATCGAAGGAGACAAGCAGTGGACCGGGAAGGTCGAGGAGCTGCTCGCGGCGCTCGATAAGAGCATTCCCGTCCCCAAGCGCGAGGTCGACAAGCCGTTCCTGATGCCGGTCGAAGACGTTTTCTCGATCACAGGCCGTGGCACGGTCGCGACCGGCAGAATCGATCGCGGCAAGATCAAGGTCGGTGAGGAAGTGGAGATGGTGGGCTTCGGAACCGACAAGAAGACGGTCGTCACCGGTGTCGAGATGTTCCGCAAGTTGTTGGAGGACGGCCAGGCGGGAGACAACGTGGGCCTGCTCTTGCGCGGCATTGAGAAAGACCAGATCGAGCGCGGGATGGTTCTCGCGAAGCCGGGCTCGATCAA
>Ga0209378_1002123_pt1 | contig 13815 bp, 9 predicted proteins | sample GraSoiAngelo_156_FD_186170 | JGI IMG/M metagenome (GOLD analysis project Ga0209378, IMG submission 186170) | Grasslands soil microbial communities from the Angelo Coastal Reserve, California, USA - 14_1009_13_40cm (SPAdes) (version 2) | ecosystem: Environmental > Terrestrial > Soil > Grasslands ... | reverse complement strand
GCGGTCCGGCAGATGGCGCCAGTGCGGCGCTCGATTCCGCGGTCTGGCTTGCCACCACCGAGGCGAGATCGGTGAGCTTCGGGATCAAGGTACGGAATTCGAGCTCCGTGAACAGCGCAGCGAGGGTGTCGGTATCGGGCGTGCGGACGCGCAGCTGTTCGAGATCGAGCTCCACGGGCACGTCACGCCGCAGCGTCACGAGCTGGCGAGAGAGACGTGCATTGTCGGCCTGTTGCAGGAGCGCCTCGCGGGGGCGCTTGCCCGGGATGTCCGCCGCGCGGGCGAGAATCGAGTCCAGATCTCCGTAGGCCTCGAGCAGCTGCACCGCGGTCTTGTCGCCAATGCCCTTGACGCCGGGAATATTGTCGGAGCTGTCGCCGACGAGGGCGAGATAATCCACCACCCGCTGCGGCGGCACGCCGAGCCGCTCGCTTGCGTTCGACTGATCGACCCACTGCTCCTCGACGGCCGCTTGTCCACCCCGCCCCGGGTTGAGCAGCGCGATTCCATCACCGATCAGTTGATAAAAATCCTTGTCCCCTGATACGATGACCGCCTGCATACCGGTGCCAGCCGCGCGCTCGGCCAGAGTCGCGACGACGTCATCGGCCTCGTAGCCGTTGATCGCGATGACGGGGATATGGAAAGCGTCGAGAATCTGGCAGACACGCTCGAGCGAGCGGTCGAAGTCCTGCTGCAGCTCCTCCCCCAACTTCTCGCGCGTCGCCTTGTACTCCGGGTACTGCTCCTGACGAAAGGACACGCCGCGGTCGTGCACCCAGCCGATGTATTCGGGATGGTAGTTCTCGTACAGGCGCAGCAGAAAGTTCGTGATGCCCCACACCGCCGACGTATTCTCGCCGCTTTTTGTCGTGAGGGGCCGCGCGATCATGGCGAAGAACGCGCGGTAAATGAGCGCGTAACCGTCCACGAGGAAGACGCATGTCTTCCCGGCTGACGTGGCGGGGATGGGTGGCGCTGGGCGCGGCGGCATGGCGGGAAAACTAAACCCCGCCCAAAGAATCGGGCGGGGCGGAATGGTCGGGTGAAGGGCGCGGTTAGACGCGCACAACGTTCGTGGCGTGGAGCCCCTTGTCCCCCTGCTTCACTTCGAACTCCACCACCTGACCCTCGGCCAGCGTCTTGAAGCCGTCCATCTGAATCGCCGAGAAATGCACGAACACGTCCTCGCCGCCTTCCTGCTCAATGAAGCCGTAGCCCTTGGCGTCATTGAACCACTTCACCTTTCCCTTGATCACGATCCGCCTCCTGCAGAGTCTGTTACTGGGCGCCCTAACAGTGGATGCCTGCCCGGCCGTGGTGTCGGGCCGCGTAGAAATGACCCGTGCTCCGGAAAACTGTCAAGCGGGATTTCTACGGTTGATACAACGCCCGATACAACTCGCGATTGCGCAACAGGCTGCGCACATAGCCCCGGGTTTCCGGATAGGGAATCAGCTCGATGAAGCGATCGGGATCCACCGAGCCGGCGTGCTCGAGCCAGCGACGCACCGGTTGCGGCCCGGCATTGTATGCCGCGATCGCCGCGTCCACCCGCCCAAATCGCTTGAGCAGCTCCGCGAGATGGGCGGCACCAAGGTGCAGGTTGAGATCGGGCACCGTAATCCAGTCTGGATAGAAAGCGACGTCCAATCCGCGCGCCATCAGGGACGCGGTGCTCGGCAGCAGCTGAGCAAGCCCGCGCGCGCCCGCGGGCGACAGTGCCTGGACATCGAATACGCTCTCTTGACGTACCAGCGCCGCCAGGAGCAGTGCGTCGACGCCGAATTCCTGCGCCTCCGCTTCGACGGCCGCGCGGTTGGGCCACGGGAAAATCGCGCGCAGCACTCGGGTCTCGCCCGGCGCGAGGAGCGCAGCCTGCCAGCCAAGCCGGACGGCTGCCGAGCCATAGCCGCGCACGCTGAGTCCCTCGCTCCACCCGAGAAGCGCTTCGAGATCGGGTGGCGGGTGCGCCAGCACGACGCGGACTTCGGCCTGCGCTTCACTGTCGAGCCCGGCGAGGAGCAGGGTGTCGATCCGCGCGAGACCGGTTTCGACGGCCGCAGGGGGCGGCGTCAGCGATCCGACAGGCGCAGCAAATGCGAGCGGAGGGAGACCGGTCTCGCGGCGGGCACGCATGCCGTAGTAGCCCAGCGAGTCCTCGTGCGCGAGGGCGAGCCAGATGCTGCGCGCCTGTCCCGAGTCACCGCGCACCGCGGCCATCTGGCCGAGCCAGAATCGCGCGGCGGTGCGCTGCAGACCCGCCGCGTCGATTTCCGATTGGTACAGCGATGCGGCGCTGTCCGGGTTGCCCGCGCCTTCGGCATGCGCGGCGAGCCGGAACCGAGCGAGGGATGCACGCGGGTCAGCAGGATACCGTTTGATCAACTCCCCGTACCAGCGGCCCGCCCCAAGCCAATCGTCCCGGCTATCGTGCAGGTCGCCCAGGATGTACAGCGCTCCCGGCGCCGCGCTGTCGGTCGGGTAGCGCTCTGCGAATCGGGAGAGCGCGGGGAGCGCCGTCGAATCGCCGAGCCGCACCAGGACGCGCGCGCGGCGGTAGATCGACAGCGGCCGGGCGGCGGAGTCGCGCGCCGCAGTGCCGTAGGCACGCACCGCGTCCCGCAGGCGCCCGGACGCCACCAGCATCTCGCCATACAGCAGCAGTGTGGCCGCACTCGAGTCCCCGGCGCGCAGCGCCCGCTCCAGGTGGATCCGCGCATCGCGCACCGAGCTGCGCCGATTCAACGCGCGCGCCATCGCAACGTGCTCGTCGGCGGTGCGCGGCGGCAACGGGCCGAGGGCCAAACTCACGGCGGCAGCGGCGTCATCGCTGAGTGGGTCTCGCGTCAGCAACGCATAGAGCAACGCGCGAGCGCGAGCGGAATCGCCCGTAGCGAGAGCCAGCCGCGTGGCGTCGAGCGCCCCGCCCTTCCCTGCGGTCAGAAATGCCTCGAGCGCGCGCGTGGTGTCACCGGCAAGCAGCAGGGAGCGCGCCCGCGCGAGGGGCGCGTCGCGTGCGGCCGGCGCCGGCAGGTCGGCCAGGAGCTCGCGGGCGGATGCGGTATCGCGTGTGACGCGCGCCTGGCGCACGCGCAACCACGTGTCGATGCTCGCCAACTTTCCGCCCGCGCGGGCGGCGGCGAGGGCGGCTGACGCGCTGTCCGCCTGCCCCGCTGCATCGAAGGCCACTCCCGCGCGGACTGCCAACAGCGGCAGGCGGGCGGCGGGCGCGCGCGCGCGCGCCATCTGGAAATGCGCCGCCGCCTCGGCGTACCGACCGACCCCGAACTCCGCCTGCGCCAGGACGGCCAGCGCCTCACCGTCGAGGTAGTCGAGCAGCCACGGCTGGCCCACGAGCAACGTGCGCGCGTGCTCGTAACGCCGGGTGTGGACTTCCGCTTTCGCGCCCTCGACGATCAGAAATGCGTTGGGATTGGGGTCGCGCCGTGCGGCTGCCAGCAAGGTCTCGGCGGCATGCCAGGGACGCCCTGACAGGCGCAGCGAATCGGCGCGGTAGGTGGCGGTATGATCGGGTGGGACGGTGGTCTGGGCCCGGCTCGAAGAGGCCAGCAGCACATCGCCAGCGAGCGCCGCGATCCAGAGGGCGCGGGAGTGTCTCACTTTCCGGCTTGCCTTACTCGCATCAGTACACGCTGATACTCGGCGCGTGATTGCGGCGTCAGACGATAGCGGCTGAACCCGGTCTGATCCTGGAAATACAGGACGAGCCGCTCCGACGCATAGGTCCAGCGCACCACACGGACGCCGTTGCGATCGATGCCGTTCGACAGATCGAGCATTTCATCGGGCTCGCCGAGGGTGATGAACACCTCACCGCGCTCCGTCAGCCAGCCCGGCCCGCCTTCGTCCTGGAACCGGATGTTTGCCTGCTGCACCCGCCGGAAATAGTCGTCGATGGCCTCGTTCTCAGGAGTCATCGGCACGGGATCGGTGGCCTTCCAGAACTCACGCCAGACGCCAGGGCGGCGGTCCGCCGACGCGCGGCGCAGCGAGTCCACCCAATCCTGACGCGGGAAATACCGGAGCAGGCTCATCATCTCATCAAAATTCGTGATAACCCACTGATTCGAAAAGCTCACCAGGAAGCGAGTGCGGGTCGTGTCACCGCCTCCCGACGGCAGGGCCTGAAGCTCCGCCTGACCCACCGGAAGCTTCGCGGGCACAACGACGATCGTCGCCGATGATACGTCGCTGCCGCCCGTCAGCGGCACCGAGTCGCGCCATACCTCGTGATTGGCGACGTCGACGACGCGCGCCACGATCGGTCCTCCCCCCGGTGGCCCCCCATAGCGCTCCACATAGAAGCGCATCGAATCGGGGCCGTACGGCAGGGTCGCGCGTGGGTTGACGACGAGCTTCGGAAAAGCACGGCGCTCGGGCCGCCCTTCGGCTGCGTAGACCGCGATCGGTTTCGTCATCGCCCGTGCAGCGAACCGCGGGGCGGTGTCGGCCCGCTCGGCGCGCGCGAATGCGGGCCCATTGCGATCGCGCACCATCGCCATGATGTAGTAGACACCCGGCGGCAACAGGACGAATTGCTGGAAAATGACGCTCTCGTCGGTGCGCAGCGTCTCCTGGAAGTTGCGCACGCGCACCTGCTCGTCGCTGCCGATCTGGCGCACCGGCGCGCGACTGGTGCTATCGGCGCGGAAGGACGCCTCGACGTGATACTCGGCGACGAACTCCGCACCACGACGTTGGAACGTGAGCGTCTGATTCGTGAGTGACACCGAGAACAATGCGAGGGTGGAGTCGGGCGTCGGTCCGGCGATATAGCGCACCGATGCGATGAACGGCAACGCGCCGCCGCCGACGAGTGCGCCCATCGACCGGTAGACCGACGACGCGTCGAACAGGCGCGGCGCTGCGTTGCCCCGGCGGGGCGCGGTATCGGGACTCCCCACGCGCTGCCCCGAACCGCAGCTCGCGGAGAGAACGGCCACCACCAGCGCAACACGTCGTATCACTTGCCGAGCCTCAAATCGAGACGTTAGTTTCGCGCACAACTCTCATGGCTCTCGAAAACCTGGCCGGCAGGGCGATCGCCGGCTACCGTCTCCTCGAGCGCGTCGGCGAAGGAGGGACGGCGGAGGTGTATCGCGCCGAGCATCCCGAGCGCGGCGCCTGTGCGTTCAAGGTATTGCGCGAGCGTCTCAGGAGCGACCCCATCGTGGTCAAACGATTCCTGCGGGAAGCGGGATATGGGTCCCGCGTCGTCCATCCCGGTGTGGTCCGCACCTACGACTTCGGCGAATCCGACGGCCTCTACTATCTCGCCCTGGAGTGGGCCACCGGGGAGCCGCTCGCGGACTTCCTACACCGGGATGGCCCGCTCGCTCCCGCGGACGCGGTTGCATTGGTGCGCCAACTCGCCGACGCGCTGGCGGCCGCGCACGCGGCCGGCATCATCCATCGCGACCTGAAACCCGAGAACATCATGTACGACCCGCGCGCGCGGCGCGTGAAGCTGCTCGATTTCGGAATCGCGCGGGACGCGGAGCAGCCGGGCGAAGAGCGGCTGACGCGAACCGGTTTTTTCGTCGGGACATTGCAGTATGTCGCGCCGGAAGCATTGTCCGGTGAGCTGGTGGACGGCCGCGCCGACATCTACAGCCTCGCCAAGATCACGTACTACATGTTGACTGGACGCCATCCGCACGAGGGTCGCAGCCCGCGCGAGTTGTTCCAGCAGCTGTTGGGTGTCAAGCCGAAGCCGCTGTCGGAGGCCGGCAACCGCAAGTTCCCCCCCGCGCTCGAAGCAGCCGTCATGAAGGGCCTGGCGCGGCAGCCCGGTGACCGCCAGCCGACGGTCAGCGCATTTGCTGACGACCTCGAGGCGGCACTCGCGAAGACACAGCACGCGTCCAAATCGGGCGGGTTGTTCGGGGCGCTCAAGAACATCGTCGGCAAGCGCAATAGTGAATAGTAGTAGCGACTACTACTACCTCAAGAATACGCTCAAGGACCTCCTCCTCGCGCGCTCCGTGAAGCGCGGCGATTTCGTGCTGGCGTCCGGCCGCCGGTCCTCTTTCTACATCGATGCTCGCCTCACCACGATGTCCGGCGACGGCCTCGCCGTCGTCGGCGGGCTCGGGCTCGACCGCATGGCCGTGCGGGGGTGGAGTCCCCGCGCCGTCGGCGGTCTCACGCTCGGCGCCGATCCGATTGCCTATGCACTGGCGCTGACGGCGCGCCGCCGCGGACAACTGCTCGACGCGTTTACCGTGCGCAAACAGCCGAAGGACCACGGAACCGGTCAGCGCATCGAAGGCTGCTTCGCGTCCGGCTTCCCCGTCGTTATCGTCGAGGACGTGCTCACCACGGGACACTCGGCCCGCGAAGCGATCGGCGCGGTGGAGAGCGAAGGCGGCCACGTGCTTGGGGTGATGGCGGTGATGGATCGCGAGGAAGGCGGCCGAGAAGCAATCGAGCGCGAAGGATATCGAGTCGAAGTGTTTCTGACCGCGTCGGACCTTGGCTTGGGACTCCCCAAGTGACCGAGCCTACGACCCGCCTGTCCTTCGCGGCCCGCGTGCGTGGCTGGAATGACGACGCCACCGCGCTGGAGCAGCGGTTCAAGGATCTCGAGACATTCGAGCGCAGTCACCGGCGCCGTTGGGCAATCGCGGGAGCGCTGCTCGTTCTTGGCGTGCTCGGGAGGCTGGGCGGCATCAGCAACACGCGCCTGGGCACGATCGCGTTGTTCGCCGGCGGCGCCGCCGTGATCAACGCGGTCGTCGGACTGATCAACGAGCGCGGATGGTACCGCTGGTGGTTCATCTATATGCTGCCGTTGCTCGATGTCCTGCTGGTCAACGTGCTCGTCATGTGGTTCGGTCACGGCGGTGTAGTCGCGGCGCTGTTCATCGCCGTGCTGCCCTACGCGTTCGATCAGGGCCAGGCCGTCGGCGACTTCCTTGTGCTCGTTGCGTCGATCGCATACTTGCTCGCGAGCTGGGCGCACGGCCAGGTGTATCCCGGCGGCTCTGGGCTCGACACGATGGCGTATCTCGAAACGGGCGTGTTCATCGTGGTCGCCATGGCGCTCAAACGGATTCCCGCGACGCTCATCCAACGCATTCGCCGCGCGCGCAGCGTGATGGGCGAAGCGGAGCAGGGGTACCTCGCCGTTCGCGCGGCCGCGACGGAAGCCGACGAGCTCGGATTCCTCGAGAAGAGCTTCAACCGCATGCTCGAAGAGATCGGCACCACCATCTCGTCGGTACAGCGGGAAGCCGACGAAGTCGCCGCATTTGCCGAAGAGCTGGCCGCGGCCGCGGAGGAGCTGCACGCCACCACGGAATCGCTGACGCAAACGTCGCAGCGCCTGGCGGGCGACCTCGGCCATCAGCGCGGGCTGGCCGACGGCGCGCGCGGCGAGAGTGCCAAGGCCGCCGATCAGGCGGAATCGCTCCGTGTCCGCGCAGAGCTGATGCAGGTCGATGCGTCGCGGCTCGTCAGCACGGCGGAGCGGGGACGTGAGCGCGTCGCGCGCGCGAGCGCCACCCTGCGCGCGGTTGGAGAGGAAGTGCGTGCGACGGCGTCGACGGTTGCGGGGCTCTCGGGGATGTCGGAACGAATCGGCGTCTTCGCGCAGACCATCGCCCGGATCGCGCGGCAGACGCACCTGTTGGCCCTCAACGCCGCGATCGAAGCGGCGCGCGCCGAGGAGCACGGGGAAGGCTTTGCCGTCGTCGCCGATGAAGTGCGGACGCTCGCCGCCGAAGCGGGGAAGTCGGCGCGCGAGGTCGCGGAGTTGGTGAGCGATCTGCGCACGGGGATCGAGGCAGCCGCCCGTGCGATGCAATCGGGCGAGACGAAGGTGCGCGACATCGGCGCGGTGGCCGCGGAAGCAGACGGCGCCTTACAGGAGCTGCAACAGGGCGTGCAGCTGATGGGCGAGCTGGTGAATGCGACGGCGGAGGTCTCGCGCAGCCAGGCGCAGCGCCTGGCCGAGCTGGCACAATCGCTACAGCAAGTCGCCAGTATCTCGACAGCGTCATCCGACAGCGCCAACAACACGGCCGCGGCTACCGAAGCCCAGATCACGTCTATGGGCGAACTGACGGCAACATCTCAACAGCTCGCCCAGTTGGCCGAGCGACTGCGCGGGGGGATGGCCCGGTTTTCGGTGCTGCGGCGCGATCAAAGCCCGACCGAGCATCAGATCCGGCCCGCGGCCGACTAGCGCTACTCACCCCGCCCGGGAGACCGCTACGGCGCTCGGGCCTTGGTCCCACGACCCCGCGTTGAAGGGGTGAAGCGCACGCAGGGCCTCCCGGTACGGGGTGATGAGCAGATCGATGTAGCGCGCCAGCGCCACGTCGAAGGGAAAGCGGCGGCGAAACTCTCCGGCGGTGACGCCGAGAACCGCGCGCAGGTGACGGCCAAAACTCTGCGGTGACGAGTAGTCCATCCGGTAGGCCACGTCCGAGACCGACAGGCCGGGGTTCTGAAAGAGGAAAGCAGCGTGCAGCAGCCGCATGCCCGCGAGATAGCTCTTGGGAGAGGGAATCGCGGCGCGATGGAAGCGCGACATCAACGTGCTGGGCCGCACACGCAGATGGCGCGCCAACCCGCGCACGGTGCTGAGCGCCGGCGCCAGTCTCGCCACCGCCTCGAAAAACAGCCGCGTTTCTACTGACGGTTCGCCCAGCGCAGGGACGAGTCGCGCTAGGATGCGGGCGGCAACCGGCGAGGCGGGATGTCCCACGAGATCGCGCAGCCGTCGCCAGCCATCGGGCTCCGTACAGTCCACGGCGTTGCGCACGCCGGTGGCGCCTAGGCGCAGCAGCGTCTCAGTTGCCTCGCGGTCGTGGCGTGAGACGAGGGCGACGGCGGGAATGGCGGGGAACTCGCGGACGAAGCGCGCGACACCGGGCAACGCCTCGCCATGACAGCGATGCACGGAAATGATCACGGCGTCTACGCGTCGGCGGCGCGCGACGTACAGCGCTTCGCGCAAGGAATCGGCGTGCAGCGTATCGAAGCAACCATCCCCCACGGCGTCGATGCGCGGGCGCTCAGGGGGAGGGAGAATCGTGCACACGGTGACCATGCGGGCATCATGGTAACCCGGCTCCTTCAACGCACGGTCACCTCATCTGCCCAGGGGTGCTTATCGAACCGACGCAACCCAGGCGCGGATTCGCGCGTCGAGCACATCGAGCGGCACGGCCCCGGCGCCCAGCACCTGGTCATGAAACGTGCGCACGTCGAACCGGCTGCCTAACGTCGTCGCCGCGTAGGCCCGCAGCTCCTTGATCTTGAGCTCTCCGATCTTGTAGGCGAGTGCTTGGCCGGGCCAGACGATATAGCGATCGACTTCGACCGTGATGTCGTGCTCCGTCTTGGCGGCGTTGGCCTTGAAGTAGTCGATCGCCTGCTGGCGGCTCCATCCCATCGTGTGGATCCCGGTGTCGATGACCAGGCGAATGGCGCGCCACATTTCGTAGGTGAGCTGGCCGAACTTGCTGTACGGGTCGGTATAGAGGCCCAGCTCCTCCCCCAGGCTTTCACTATAGAGGCCCCATCCCTCGACGAAGGCGGTGTAGCCGCCGAAGCGGCGGAACTCGGGCACGCCTTCGAGCTCTTGTGCCAGCGCAATCTGCAGATGATGTCCGGGCACCGCTTCGTGGAGCGACAGGGCTTCCATCTCCCACTTCGGGCGGGCGGGCAGATTGTAGGTGTTGACGAAGTAGGTGCCGGCGCGATGCGACAACGGGCTCCCCGGCTGGTAGTACGCGGTGGTCTGCGAGCGTTCTGAATAAGAAGGAATAGGCGAGACACCGTACGGCAGTCGGGGCAGGGTGCCAAATAGCCTCGTCAGCTCGGGATCGATGCGTTTCATGAGCTCGCGGGATGCATGGATCAAATCGTCGGGCGTGGTCCAATAGAAGCGCGGATCGGTACGCAAGAACTGCACAAACTCCGCGAAGGTGCCCTTGAACCCGCTGGCCGCGATGACGCTGTCCATCGCGCCGCGAATCCGCTTCACCTCCGCGAGTCCCATGGCATGAATCTGATCAGGGGTAAGGTCGGTCGTCGTAGACGCGCGGGCCCGGACCTGGTACCACGCCAATCCATTGGGAAGGTCGCGCATCCCGGTGGTGGTGCGTGCGCCCGGCAGGTAGGTGTCGCGCAGGAAAGCGCTCAACTTCCGAAATGCCGGTGCGACCGAATCGCGGTAGGCGGCTACCGCCGCGGCGTGCAACCGCTCGCGCTCCGCCGCCGGCACGCGGGCGGGAACGTGCATGAAGGCTGTGAGCAACGGACTGGTGAGGGGATCGTCGACCACCAGGTCCTGCGCCTGCGACGGCACGTCGCGCAGCGTGATCCGGGGCGGGGTGATTCCGGATGCCAGGCCGCGCTGCAGCAGCACTATCGTCTGGTTGACCAAGACCGGCACGGCGCGCAACCGGGCGAGAATAGCTTCGTAGTCGGGCACACTGCCGGCCGCCATTTTGGCGATCGTGCTCGGCACATCCTGCTGCACGCCATCGAGCTGGGTTATCGCCATCAGCTCGCCGGGGAAGCAGCTCTCCTCGAGTGCGACGGTCAGATTGCGCCGGAAGAGATCGTAGTTGAGCTGATCGGTCGGGCCGAGTTTCGCGCGATCAATCGTACGCAGCGCGTTCAAGGGATCGTTCAGCTCGCGCTTGCGCCGCGCGATCGCCTCGAGCGAGTAATCGGTCCAGCGCGCGTTCTGGCCGGGGTAGCCCACCGACGTCGCGAACTCCGGGTACTCGCGCATCGTGTAGTCCCACTGCTGTGCGAATAGCTGATGCAGGCGCACGCTGTCTGAGGGCACCTGCTGGGACAATCCCAGGGCGGGGAGGACCATGAGAGCATATACCATCACGAGCGTGGAACGGCGCACCATGCGGGAAACTCCTTGTGAACCGGTGAGCAGAATGCGAAGCTACCCGCGCGCGGAGGAGGGCGCCAATTGACCTCAAAGCGTCTGCTGATCGGACTGTCATCGCTGGCCGTGATGCTCACCATCGCCGGCGCGGTGAGCTTCGTGCGCTACGCGCGCCGTCATGCGCCCGACCCGCGGCTCGCCGCGGTTGCACCATTCGACATCTTCGTGCCCGGTCTCGAACCCTGGCGCGTGCGCCTGGCGGAAGGCCTCACGGGGCAGCTCGACAGCATGCCGCCCCTCGCCGCGGTGTCCCAGGACGTCGTGCGCGAGCGCTGGCGCGGTCAGTCACGCCCCGAGCTCGCGGCGCTCGATCTCGCGCGGCGCACCAGCGCCGGGCTGGCGATCTACGGGCGCCTCGACCCGATCGCGGCGCTCCGCGATTCAGTGCGGGTACAAATGATCGTGGTCGATGCGGGAGACGGGCGCGTGCTTATCACGAGCGACCGGCCCTGGGCCGTCGCCGACCTGCAGGCGCTACCCCGGGCGCTCGCCGAGCAAGTGCGCCACAACTATCGTTATCCGAGTGACTGATCCCTTTGCAGTATTGAACGCCGCGCTGCCCGGTCACTACATCATCGATCGGGAGTTGGGCCGTGGAGGGATGGCGCTGGTTTACCTCGCGCGCGACACGCGCCACGAGCGCTTCGTCGCGCTGAAGACGCTGCGGCCCGAGATCGCGATCAGCCTCGGCCGCGACCGGTTCTTGCGCGAGATCAAGCTCGCCGCCCGCCTGCAGCATCCCAACATCCTGCCGGTCTACGATTCGGGCGACGCGGGCGGAACGCTGTACTACGTCATGCCGTTCGTCGAGGGCGAATCCCTCCGCGACCGGCTGGAGCGCGAGCCGCAGCTGCCGGTCGACGACGCGCTGCAGATCACCCGCGAAGTCGCTGAAGCGCTTGGGTACGCGCATGACCACGACGTGGTGCATCGCGACATCAAGCCCGAGAACATCATGCTGTCGGGCGGTCACGCGATCGTCACCGACTTCGGGATCGCGCGCGCCGTCAGCGCCGCGGGCGGCGACAAGCTGACCCAGACCGGGCTCGCGATCGGCACCCCCGCCTACATGCCGCCCGAGCAAGCCTCGGGGTCGGGACAGGTGGACCGCCGCAGCGACATCTACAGTCTCGCCTGCGTGCTCTACGAGACGCTCGCCGGCCAGCCCCCGTTTACCGGACCGACGGCGCAGGCCATCATGGCGCGCCATTCGCTCGACGCGGTGCCGCGGCTCAAGATCGTCCGCGACGCGATTCCGGACGATCTCGAAGTGGTGATCGAACGCGCGCTCGAGAAAGTGCCCGCCGATCGCTATCAGACGTCCGGGGAGTTCGTGAAAGCGCTCACCGCCGCGAGCACCGGACACGTTTCCCGTATCACAGCGGCGCGTCGGCCGCCGCGCGCGCCGTGGCGCCGTCCCATCCCGGTCGTCACTGGTATCGTGTTGATCGCTGCGCTCGCCTGGCTGCTGCTCGAGCGCCGCGGCGGCGGTTCGACGCGAAGCGACCTGGGCGGTCTGGACCGCAACCGCGTCGCCGTTCTCTACTTCAACGACGAAAGTCACGACAGCTCGCTTGGATTTCTCGCCGATGGGTTGACCGAAGCATTGATCGACCAGCTCCACGGCATCCGCGCGCTGGATGTCGTGTCGCGCAGCGGCGTCGCGCCGTTCCGCGGCCGTGACATCGCGCGTGACTCGATTGCGCGCACGCTCGCGGCCGGCACGCTCGTCGAAGGCGACGTGGAGAATCTGGGCAGTCGCGTGCGTGTGACCGTTCGGCTCATCGACGGACCCAGCGGCGCGGACATTCGCCGGCAAAGCTTCGAACTGCCCGCCGGCGCAGGGCTGGCGATGCGCGACTCACTCGCCCGGCAGGCGGCGCTGTTCCTGCGCGAGCGACTCGGTGACGAAATCCGACTGAGGGAAGAGCGGGCGGCGACGACGAGTGAAGCAGCATGGACGCTGGTCCAGCGCGCCGAACGGGCCCGCAAGGATGGAGAGGCCGACACCTCCGGAGCTGCCTACACCCTTGCCGATTCTCTCCTCGGCGCCGCCGAGCGCGCCGACCCGCAATGGGCGGAACCGACCTTGCAGCGCGGGCAGTTGGCCCTGCGTCGCGCACGACAAACGTTCCGAGACAAGCCGACCGCGGCGCGGTGGGTCGATGTCGGACTCGGGCACGCGGCGAAGGTGCTGGCGCGAGATCCCAATCACGCGCGGGGCCAGGAGCTGCGCGGCAGCTTGCGCTACATCAAGTGGTTCCTGAACACGCAGCCCGACCCCGCCAAGCGCGCGGCCCTGCTGGACAGCGCGCAGGCCGACCTCGAGGCCGCGGTGCGACTCGACGCGCGGTTGGCGTCCGCCCATGCGGCGCTGAGCTCACTCCTCTATCAGCGCAAGGAGGTCGTGTCGGCGGTGCTGGAGGCGCGGCAGGCATACGACAACGACGCCTATCTCCGCGACGCGGAATCGATTCTCGACCGCTTGTTCTGGGGCACGTACGACATCGCGCAGTTCGGGGAGGCGCAACGCTGGTGCGGGGAAGGGACGCGCCGCTTCCCCGCCAGCTGGCGCTTCGCCGAATGCCAGCTGTGGCTCATGACGACCCCCAACGCCGAGCTCGATATCGACCGCGCCTGGAGCCTCGCGCGCCAGGCGGATAGCCTCACGCCCGCGGCTCAAGTCCCGTTCCGGAGCCGGATTCGGCAGATCGTCGTCGCCAGCGTGATCGGGCGGGCGGGCCGGCGAGACAGCGCGATGGCGGTGCTCGGGCGCGCCCGCACGGATGACACGAAGATCGACCCGACGCAGGACCTGGTGGGCTACGAGGCGGTGATGCGGGCGCTGATCGGCGATGCCGACACGG
>Ga0209378_1002122_pt1 | contig 13822 bp, 9 predicted proteins | sample GraSoiAngelo_156_FD_186170 | JGI IMG/M metagenome (GOLD analysis project Ga0209378, IMG submission 186170) | Grasslands soil microbial communities from the Angelo Coastal Reserve, California, USA - 14_1009_13_40cm (SPAdes) (version 2) | ecosystem: Environmental > Terrestrial > Soil > Grasslands ... | reverse complement strand
GCTTCATGCCCGAGGTGCGTGGCGGCGCGATGGGGAGCAAGAAGCGCTACGCGGGGCTGGTGGTCGGCGAGTCCGGGGAGGAGATCGAGCTCGTCGGCCTGGAGGCCGTGCGGCGCGACTGGAGCGGCGTCGCGCGCTCCTTCCAGCGCGCGCTGCTCGACCTGGTCTTCCACGACCGGCCGGTCGCCGACTTCATCCGCGGCTTCGTGGCCGACCTGCGCGCCGGGCGCTTCGACGGCGAGCTGGCCTACCGAAAGGCGATCCGCAAGCCGCTCGCCGAGTACACCAAGACGACGCCCCCGCACGTGAAGGCGGCGCGCAAGCAGGCCGGGGCGGCGGGCCGCATCGTCACCTACGTCATGACCCGCTCGGGGCCCGAAGCGGTGGGCGAGACGACCGCCCCGCCCGACTACGACCACTACGTGACGCAGCAGCTCCGGCCGATCGCCGACGCGATCCTGCGCTTCCTCGGCGAGCCGGACTTCGACGGGATCACCGGGGCGCGGCGGCAGCTCGGGCTGTTCTCGTGACACACGGGGGCTGGCTCGCGGCCGGTAGCGGCGCCGGTCAGCCGCCCGCCAGCACGCGGCGTGCTGCCTCCAGCCCCGCGTACGCCCCGAGGTCGACGATCGCCGCCGGCGCCTCGAGGGTCGAGCCGGCGAGGAAGAGCCCCCGGATCGTCGGCACGGTGAGCGCGTGGCGCCGCACCGGCGCCCACGCCCAGCTCATCGACTGGGGCGCGCTCACGTACTGGTACGCGCTCCACTCGAGGCAGGCGTCGAGATCGGCGTAGAACCGCCCGAGGTAGGTGATCGCGGCGTCAAGCTGCGCGCGCGCTTCACTCCACGGCTGCCCGGCCGTCGGGCCGCCCCGGAAGAAGCGCGCCATCACCAGCGAGAGGAGGTGCTTCCCGGGCGGCGCGGCGCGCCGGCTCGTCATCGACGTGATCTGCCAGCCGCCCCGGTAGACGCGCTCGGGTCCCCACAGGAGGCGGTTCCACCCGGCGTGGTGCTCGGGGCGGCCGGTCGCGCGGATGGTCGGCAGCCGGCGGAGCCCGGCCTGCCAACCGACCAGGTCGGCGCGGTGCCGGCGGAGCTCGCGGGCGGCGGCGACGAAGTCGGCGGGAAACGACCGCTCGTCGATCAGGTCGAAGTTCTCCCACACGGGATAGGTCGTGATCACGACCGGCGCGAGTACCTCGCGCACCAGGTTCGTCCGGTCGACGGCGACCGCGCCGCGCACGGCTCCGCCCTCGACCACGATCTCGACCGGCTTCCAGCCGAGCGCGAGCTCGCCGCCGCGCGCGCGGATCGCGCGCGCCCACGGCTCCATGAGCCCCTGCATGCCGCCTGCCTCGTCGTCGTCGGGGATGAACGGCCCGCGCCGGGGCGTCTGGAAGAACTGCATGAGCCGGCCGACCGACGCCTCCTCGGGATGCGGGTGGAAGATGACGGTCGCCATCAGGAGGAGCGCGCGCCGGACGCCGGGGTGGCCGACGTGCGCGGGAAGCCAGGCGCCGAGCCCCTCCGGGATCGCGGCCTCGACCTCCTCCGCGCTCGCCGACGCGAGGCGCCGCACGGTCGCCGCCAGCTCCTCGAGGCCGTCATCGGGGCACTCGAAGAAGTCGCGCGCGGTGGCGAGGAACGCCTCCGGCCCCCAGCCGCCGCCCTCGAGCACCGTCCCCTCGGGGAAGCGATGCAGGCGGAGCGGTGCCTCGACGGGACGGAGCGCGACCTCGACCCCCGCCTCGCGCGCCGCCTCGGCGCCGTGATGCCACACCACCTGGCAGTCGCCGACGTCGTGACCGTCGCGGTGACCGAAGTCGATCCACCAGCCGCCCGGGCGCTCGACCGCCCCGCCGCGCCCGCCCACCGTGTCGGCCTGGTCCAGGAGGACGACGCGCTTGCCGTGCCGCGTGAGGATCGCGCCAGCGACCAGCCCGGCGAGCGCCGCACCGACGATCACGACGTCGGTCTCGCGCTCGCCCGCCATGGTCGCGTCAGCGCAAGAAGGCGTCGAACCCCGCCTGCATCCCCTGGTGCGCGAGCACCGTCCACTGGAACGCGCGCCGCACGAGCGCCTGCTGCTCACGCGTGCGCGTGAAGGGCGCGAGGGCGGCCTCGGCGTTGCCCCCGTGCTCCTCCTCGGCCTCGACGTGGACGAAGTAGAACTCCATCGCGTCACGCGGGATGGCGTAGTGGCGGAGCGCCTTGACGATCACCTCGGCGCCGTTCGGACGGCCGGGCACCTGGAGCTCGACGCCGAGGCCGAAGGCGCCGAGGCCCTCCTCGAAGGAGGAGCGGCAGAAGTACCCGATGGCCGAGGCCGCGCCGATGGTCGAGGGCAGGGGGAGATGGTCCCGCGCATCCGCCTCCGTGATGCCGAGGCCGGCCAGGAACTTGAGATAGAGGTCGCGGTGGTCGGCCTCGCGGAGGAAGCCCATCTCGCCGGCCAGGTTGCTGGCGACCAGGCGCGCGGTGTCGCGCTCGATGAGGGTGGGCGCGTGAGACAGCCAGGCCGTCAGCGCGGGGATGGCGGGCTGGATGTAGTGGTACATGTCCTTCGCCCACAGGCGGAGCTGCTCGGGCGTGAGCTTGCCCTCGAGGAAGACCGAGAAGAAGCGGCTCTGGACCGGGTGCGCCTTCTTGAAGGCGAGGCACTCGTCCAGGAACGCGCGCGCGCTCAGAGGCCGGTCGGTCATGAACGACATGGGAGCCTAGTAGCGCCGCGCGGGGCGCGCTGGCAAGGCGGTCAGGAGGTCCATGCTATCGCCTCGCACCGTCGGCGAGGATTCTCTCGAAGTGGCGACGCAGGACGGGGCCGCTTCCGGGAGCCCCCATGATGTCGTCCGGATCGGCCACCACCTCCATCACCTCGTAGCCATCGGCTCCGAGGTCCCGGTAGCCCCGGAAGTAGATGTCCTTGAAGCCCAGCACGTGGCCGAACTCGTGCGCCAGGACGTGCGGGGTGATGTCATGCGGGCCGAGAGCGATGCAGCGGCCAGCCGTCACGTGCGTCGAGATGGCGCCGGTGGTGAGCACCGCGCCGTCGGTGGGGAAGCGGGCGACGTGCGCCGCGAGGTCGATGGGCTCACCCTTTCGCGGTGGCACGCATCGGGCGCCTCTGTCGCCGCTGCACTCTGCCCTCTCGCCGTAGAGCCGCTCCGGGGACACGTAGGTCATCGCGATCTGGACGCGGAATTCATCGTCCTGATCCCGCACCTGCCACACGTGCTCGACGGCACGTTGCCACGATCGGACGAAGTCGCGGTCCTCGATGTCGGTGTAGAACGGAACCCTGAGGATCCACAGGTGCGGAGCGGGATGCTCGGCGCGGAGAAACGGCGGCGGCGCGATGTCGTGGGTCGCCGTGTGGATCTCTCCTGCCAGGGCCCTCTCGCGCCCCCTCAGGTCGACTTCCAGCGCGTCACGCGCCGCGCCGGCATCGACCCCGGTGATCCCGCTGACGGCTCGGCGGAAGGCCGCATCGTCCGCGGCGCCGAGAGCGTCGAGGATGGCCTGACGCTCGACGACGGCATCATGCAGCGCGGTCAGGCGGTCGTAGACGGGCTTGTCGCGAGCGATGGCCGGCTGCCACAACCGGTTGTATTGAATGTGCGCGTCGATGGTCCGCTGGCCCTCGGAAAGGTGCAGATAATCGGACACCATCTTCTCGCAGGCGCTCCGACGCCGCCCGGGATCCATCGGGGACATGCGGTCCACCTCCGCCACCAGCGCATCGATCTTCTTCAGCTCGCGTTCGATCATCTGCTCCGTCCACGGCCAGCTGTAGTGCGCCGATCTTGCGCGCGGCGCGGCGGACGTCGCGGGCAGGTCCGGCACCAGCTTGGGGAGAATCTGGTAGCCATGCGCAACGGGTCTGGGTGGAGCGGCTTGCAGCCCGGGAAGGAGATCGGGAGCGTCCGCGCGCACGCGGGTCTGGAGCGCCGCGTAGACCTGTTGCAGCCGCTCCTTGTAGATTTGGCGACGCGCCTCGACGGCATCGCCGCGTTGAACGTACGCGGGCGGTGTCGACTTCGGCGTCGTGTCCGCGTCGGACATCGCCGGTGCCGCCGCGGGACTCTGCACGAGTTGCACGGCGAGCGCGGTAAACCCCAGGATCTCCAAGAATGCTCGTCTCGCGGGGCGGCCTGAAGGCACGCGCCGCGCGTTCGTGCGCGGGGTCAGCGTTGTGGGGAGAGCCGCGCGCGCGCCGTGCGGGCCGTGCCTTCGTCGTGGTACTGGTTGGCCATCTCGAGCACCTTTTCCCACAAGGGCCGAGCCTCGTCCCCCTTGCCGGCGGCGTCGAGCGCAGCGGCCAGCTGGTAGGTGGCGCCGTAGTGGGTCGGGTTGCGCTCCAGGACCTTGCGGAAGCGAGCGGCAGCGGTGTTCGGGTCGTGGCGGGTGTACAGGGCGTCGAGGCCCGCCTGCATCTCGCTCAGCGTCTCCGCGTTCGCCAGCCGCGCGCGCACCGTCTCGGCGGTGCTATTGTCCTGGGCGGCCTCGGCCAACGGCAGCATTTTCTCCCACACCGCGCGCGCTTCGTCCAGTTTCCCCGCGGCGTCGAGCGCGATTCCGAGCTGATACGTAGCTCCGTAATGCGCCGGGTTGATCTCGAGCACCTTGCGAAACTGGCCGACGGCGGCGACCGGGTCGTGGCGCAGGTAGAGGGCGTCGAGACCGGATTTCATCAGCGTCTCTTCGCTCTCCGGTGCCGGCTTGGCCGCGCAGGCAAGGAACAGGGAGAGCACCGGCAGCGCGAGGAATCCGAACCTGGGCTTGCGGCGGACGTTGCACAGCACGGGTCACCTCGACTAGCAGCTTCGCCCTGCGCAGTCCATCGGTCCTTGACCCTGGCCGGAGGCGGGATGATAGTGCGCGTCGCACGTGAGCCACGTCGACCCAGAGGCACCACGCCTGAGTGCCGAGGAGGCCGATGGCACGTACGTCGTGCTCATGGCCTTCAACGAGGAGCGGGTCATTCGCGACGTGGTCCAGCGCGTGCTCGCACTCAACGTCCACGTGGTGGTCGTCGACGACGCCTCGACGGATGGCACTGTCTCGCAGCTCCGCGGCCTGCCGATCACCGTGCTGCGTCACGCGATCAATCTGGGACAGGGGGCGGCGACGCAGACCGGGGTCGAGTTTGCACTCGCGCGGGGCGCGCGTTACCTGGTCACGTTCGACGCGGACGGCCAGCACGACGAGGACGACATTCCGCGGCTGGTGCGCGTGCTCACCCGCGAGCACCGTGACGTCGCTCTCGCGTCCCGATTTCTCGGCCGGGAGGCGCTCGGCATGCCCCGCTCGAAGCGGCTGCTGTTGAAGGGCGCCGTCCTCTACATGCGGCTGACCACCGGGCTGCCGATCACCGATGCGCACAACGGCCTACGCGCTTTTCGTGCGGAGGTCGCTCCGGCGCTGCGCATCACGCAGAATCGCATGGCGCATGCCTCCGAGCTGTTGCAGAAGATCAGGGAAGCCGGGCTCGCGTACGCGGAGATTCCCGCGGTCGTCCGCTACACGGAATACTCCAGGGCCAAGGGACAGACGGGGCTCGGCGCCGTCGACATCCTGTACGAGCTGCTGATGGCGAGGCTGCTCAGATGATCTTCCAGATCCTCTTCACCGTCCTGACCGCGGCGGCGATGTTCTACTTCCTGATCGCCACGCGCAGGTCGGCGCTGCGCCGGCTCTTCGTGCTGGTCTTCTTCGGCGGCGGAATCGTCTTCATTCTCCAGCCCGACCTGACCACCACGATTGCGAACGTCGTCGGCATCGGACGCGGGGCGGACCTGATCTTTTACCTGTCGACGCTGTTCCTGTTCTTCCTCTGCTTCAACTACCACGTCCGGTTCATGGCGCTCGAGGAGCAGCTCACCCGTATCGTGCGGGAGCTGGCGGTGCGCCACCCGGTGCACGAAGAGGACGCGGCCGTGCGCCGCTGACTGCGGCGAGGTCGCCGCAGTCGCGCAGCGCGGCCGCAGCGGGCCGCTTCGAGGGCCGACCGAGCATGCCTCTCGAGGGTAGGGTCCCGGCCGACGTGCTGGTCGTCGGGTCGGGCGCCAGCGCCGTGAATGCCGCCTCTCCCCTGGTGGCGGGGGGCCTGCGGGTACGGATGCTCGACTTCGGGAACCGCGACGAGGTATACGAGTCGCTCGTGCCCGCCGCGCCGTTCTCCACCATCCGGCGGACGGATCCGAACCAGCATCGCTACTTCCTCGGCGACCGATACGAGGGTCTCGCGCTTGGTCGGGTGAGCATCGGGGCGCAGCTCACCCCGCCGCGCCAGCATGTGCCGCGTGACACCCCGGCGCTCACGCCGGTGATCTCACGGACATTCTTTCCCTTGGAGAGCCTGGCGCTCGGCGGCCTGGCCGCGGCCTGGGGCGCAGGATGTCCGCCGTTCATCGACGCCGACCTGGCGGGCTTTCCAATCACGCATGCCGACCTCGCGGCACACTACGAAGCGGTGGCCGAGCGCATCGGCATCAGCGGGGCCCGCGACGATCTCCTGCCCTTCTTCGGCGATCTGCACGCCATGCAGCCGGCCGTGGCGAACGACACCAATGCCCGCGCCATTCTCGATCGCTATCGACGACGCCAGTCGCTCCTGAACCGCACGGGCTTCTACCTGGGGCAGCCACGTCTGGCCGTGCTCAGCCAGGACCACCGCGGCCGCGCCGCGAACCAGTACCGGGACATGGATTTCTGGAGCGATCACGGAAAGAGCGTTTATCGCCCGCGCTGGACGGTGGAGGAGCTGCTGCGCCACACCAACTTCGAGTATTGCGCCGGCCTCCTCGTCGAGCGCTTCCACGAGTCCGGGAACGACGTGGTGGAAGTCCTCGCTCACGACATGCAGACCGGCGCGCGCGAGCGGCACGAAGCGCGGGCGCTCGTCCTCGCCGCCGGGACTCTCGGCACCACCCGGATCGTGCTGCGTTCGCTCGGCGGCTACGGCGTGCGCGTTCCGCTGGTCTGCAACCCGCACACCTACGCCCCGATGCTGAACCTGCACATGCTCGGCACGGTGGCCGACGACCGGCGGCACAGCCTGGCCCAACTCTGCTTCGCGTATGCGCCCGCGCCGGACGCCAGCGCCACCCTGGGCCACCTCTACTCGTATCGCTCGCTGCTGGGCTTCAAGCTGCTGAAGGAGTCGCCGCTGCCCTACCGCGAGGGCCTGCGCATCTTTCGTCTCCTGCTGCCGAGCTTCGTGATCGTGCTCATGCAGCACGCGGACGCCCCGGGCGATGGCAAGTACTGCGTCCTTCGGCCCGACGGGGAGGGCCGCGCGGGCGCGCTCGAGATCGAGTATGCACTGTCGGCCCAGGAGGAGGAGCGGATCGAACGCACGGAGCGCGCCATCGTGCGGTGCTTTCGCAAGCTGGGCTGCATCTGCGTCCGCCGCGTCCGGCCCGGGCACGCCGCGAGCGCGCACTACGCGGGCACCCTGCCCATGACGACCGCGCAGCGGGAGCTCACCACCGAGCCCAACGGCCGGCTGCGCGGGACGCGCGCCGTGTACGTCGCCGACGGTGCCGTCTTCCCGCGGTTGCCCTCGAAGGGGCTGACCTTCACCATGATGGCGAACGCCGACCGCGTCGGCACCCACCTGCGCCAGCGTCTCGGATCGTGACCAGCGCGCGCCAGCCTCGCTCCGCATCCGCCGGCTGCGTCGTCGTCACCGGCGCCACCGGGTTCCTCGGCCGGCGCCTCTGCGGCTACTTCCAGAGCCGCGGCTGGCGCGTCCGCGGCCTCGTGCGCGACGTGCTCCGCCATCCGTTCGGCGAGGGCAGCGTCGAGGCCCGGCTCTGCGACCTTCCCGACCGCGTCGATGCGTCGGCGTTCGAGAGCGTGGACGCCGTGATCCACTGCGCGTATGCGAGCCGAGAGGCGAGCCTGAGGGAGGCCCGGCGTGTGAACGAGCTGGGTACGGAGCGCGTGTACGCGCTCAGCCGGGCGGCGGGAGTGCGCCAGTTCGTGTTCATCTCCTCGACCTCGGCGCACGACGAGGCGCTGTCGTACTACGGGCGGAGCAAGCTCGCCATCGAGCGTACACTCGATCTCGAGCGCGACCTGATCGTCCGGCCGGGACTCGTGCTCGCGCCGGGAGTGGGCGGGCTCTTCCATCGCCTGGTGGACGGCCTGCGCGGGACGGGCATCGCGCCCATCTTCGACGGCGGCCGCCAGATCATGCAGACCGTCTACATCGACGACCTGCTTGCCGCGCTCTACGGCGCGATCGTGAACGACCGGGCGGGGCGCTACGTCGTCGCCGAGCCAGAGGGCATGCCGGTGCGCGACTTCTTTCGGCTCGTCGCGGCCAAGTGCGGGGCGCGCTGTCGCCTCGTTCCCGTCCCCACGGCCTCGCTACTCGTCGTGCTGCGCGCCATGGAGCGTCTCGGCGTTGCGTTGCCCATCTCTTCGGAAAACGTCCTCGGAATGAAGTCGTTGCGCTTCCAGCCGTCGGCCGGAGACCTGGAAGTGCTGGGCGTCCGCGCCAGGCCGACCAGAGAGAGCCTGGAACTGGTGTTTCCGCCCGCCTCCGGCTGAGGCGGCCCCTCAGCGTTTCGCCTGGAGGCGGGCGCGCGCGGTTGCCGCTGTCGTCTGATCGCCGTACCCCTCGGCCATCTGGAGCACGGTGGCCCACAGGCGCTGCGCCTCGTCGCCGTGACCGCTGGCGTCCAGCGCCTCCGCCAGCTGATACGTGGCACCGTAGTGCGTCGGGTTGCGATCGAGGACCTTCCGAAAGTACGCAGCAGCTTCTTCCGGCTTGCGCTGTGCGTAGAGCGCGTCGAGCCCGGACTGCATCAAGGCCTCCGCACCCGACGCGCCGTTGGGCGTCAGCCGCGCGAGCGCATTGGAAGCCTCGAGGTGGCGCGGATCGATGGCCAGAGCCTGCTCATAGGCGGCCGCCGCTTCCTCGGTTCGCCCGACCTTCTCGAGAACCCGCCCCCGGTAGTAGTGTGCGGGAGCGAGGCCGGGGTTGAGCCGGACGGCTTCGTCCGCCGCGCGCAGGGCCGCGTCCAGGTGCCCTTCGTGCGCCTCCAATACGCTGATGTTCATGTAGACGTACGCGTATCCCGGGTTCGAGGCCCGGGCGCGCTCGAAGTGGCGGCGCGCTTCGGCCAACTGGCCGCGGGCCATCAGGGCAAGGCCCGCGTTCATCCACGCGCGTCCGTTGCCGGGGCCTTTCTCTGCGGCATCCGTCCACAACCGCACGGAATCCTGCCACTGCCAGTTCCGGTGACGCGTGATCGGAATCGTGACCGCACAGAGCACCAGGCAGGCCAGGACGAAAGCCGGCTGCTGACGTTCCCGCAGCCGGGATGACGCCTCGTGGATCAGCCACGCCAGCAACACCGACAGGCCGAGCGACGACGCGATGTACGGCCGATGATCGTTGACCACCTCGGCAAGCGGCGCGAAGGACGACTCCGGCGCCAGGGTGATGAAGAACCACACGGTGGCAAACGCGACCAGGGGCCGGCGGGCGGCGCTGCGCAGGGCGACCGCGATCCACGCCACGATCACGCACAGAGCCAGCCACGCGCGAGCCTGAAAGAAGCTGAACGCGTAGGGGAAATCGTGGTCGATCGACAGCGCGTCCGGCCAGAGGAACAGCCGCACGTAGTACAGCTGCGCCGACCACTCGCTCATGAACCAGAGCCAGGGCGTGGTGAACGACTGGTGAAACGTCTCGCTTACCCACGGCGGGAGTAGGAGGCGCCGGTAGAGGAGGTACGCGAGGTCGAGGACCACCGGCGCCAGGACGAGCCGGACGACGCGCCGCCAGTCGCGCACGTAGCCGAGCACCGTCGGGCAGCGGGCACGGTCGCGGTACAGGAAGTCGTAGGCGACAATCACCGCCGGCAACGTGACGGCGATCGCCTTGGTGAGCAGCGCCAGCGCATGCAGCAGCGCTGCCGGCCACTGCCGCCGGCGCAGCACGCACCAGAAGGCTGCCAGGTAGAGCGTCGTGCACAGCAAGGCGGAGCGCGCCGACATGTAGTCCAGTGTCTGGCTGTTGAGCGGCGCCAGCGCGAAGAACAGGGCCGCCGCCGCCGGTACGAGCGCGGGGCCCGGCCACAAGTGGTCCCGAACGATGCGGAAGACGAGCAATGCGGCGACGAGGTGGAGCACCATGTTGACGGCGTGATAGCTCCACGGCCGCAGGCCCGAGATCGCATGGTTGAGAGCATAAGTGATCTGGAGGACCGGGCGCAGATCGGCGTTCTCCCGGACCGTCGTGAGCGTGAACGGGTCGTAGAAGAAACGGGGGATGTTCCGCAGACTGCGAATCGAAGGGTTGTTCGTGAGGAGGTACACATCGTCGAACTCGAAGCCCACGCTCAGACTGTTGGAGTACGCGGCGCCGATGCCGATGGAAAGGAGCGCTGCGGTCAGGAGGGTGAGCCTGCGGCCGCTGAGCGGAATCATCTTCGGCCTTGGAGCCTCGGCACATGGCATAGTACAGCCTGGCCATCAACGAGGGACGGCAGATTTTGCGTGGCACTCGCGTGTGCATCGATCCACTCGGTCGCCGCGCGGACGCTCCAGCCCCAGTAGTCCATCTCGTAGGTCTTGAACGCGCGGCACGCCCCCGATCAGGGGCGAGAAGTACAGCACCTTCCCAGCAGCCGCCGGACGTGGCCCGTGTCGCTCGCCGCCACGTCCCGATCCTACGGGCTCTTCTCTAGTCGCTGGCGTGCCGCGCGGGCCGTCCCCTCGTCGTGCGCTGCCTCGGCCATCTGGAGCATCTTCTCCCAGAGGGGACGCGCCTCGCCCGTCCGGCCAGCGGCGTCGAGGGCGGCGGCGAGCTGAAACGTCGCCCCGTAGTGAGTCGGGCTGTGCTCGAGCACCTGGCGAAAGAGCGCCGCCGCCCGCTCCGGATCGTGGAGCGTGCGGAGCGCGTCCAGGCCGGCACGCATCAGGGCCTCGTCCTGGTCCGCGCCGCTGGCGAGACGGGCCAGGGCTTGTGGCGCCGCCCGGTCGCGAGGATCGAGAGCCGCGGCACGGCGGTAGGCAGCCGCCGCCTCCTCGGTCCGACCGGACTTGGCGAGCACGTTGCCGAGCAAGAGGTACGACGGGGAGAAGTCCGGCCGCAGGCGGACCGCCTCGCTCGCCGCGTGGAGCGCCTCCTCGAGGTGCCCCTCGCGCGCCTCCAGCATGCACAGGTTCATGTAGACGAAGGCGGAGCGCGGAGCGAGCTCGCGCGCGCGCTCGAAGTAACGTCGGGCCGCCGCGAGCTCCCCGCGCGACATCAGGTTCTGGCCGGCGTTCATCCATGCGCGGCCGTTGCTCGGGCTCTTGCGCAGCGTGTCCTCCCAGTTGCGCAGCGCATCCTGCCATTGCCAGGTGCGGTACCGATCGTACGGCACCGCTGCGATCGAGAGGGCGAGCGAGACGGCGGCGAACAGTGCGCTGGGACGTGGGGCGACGAGCGCCGCACCACGATGGAGCAGCCACGCGAGCAGCACCGAGAGGCCGAGCGCCGAGGCGATGTAGGGCCGGTGATCGTTGACGACCTCGGAGAGGGCCACGAAGGACGACTCGGGCGCGAGCGTGACGAAGAACCACGCCGTCGCGAAAGTCACCTGCGGGTACCGCCTGACCGCGCGCAGCGCGAGCCCGATCCAGGCGAGCAGGACGAGCAGCGCCAACCAGGCGCGCGGGGCGAGCAGGCTCGTGGTGTAGGGATAGCCGTGGTCCATCGAGAGCGCGTCCGGCCAGACGAAGAGACGCACGTAGTAGAGGAGAGCAGACCACTGGCTGATGAACCAGATCCACGGAGTGACCCAGGCTTCGTGGCGGGCCTCGGCGGCCCACGGGGGAAGGACGATGGCCCGGTACGCGACGTAGGCGGCGGCGAGCAGGGCCGGAAGGACGAGCGGCAGCGTGAGACGACGCCCGTCCATGACATAGCGCCTCACGGTCGGGTACCGCGTCCGATCGCGGTAGACGAAGTCGTGGATCAGGAGCATCACGGGCAGGGTGATGGCGATCGCCTTCGTCAAGAGCGCGAGGGCGAAGAGCACTGCGCCGAGCGACCAGCGCCGGCGGACGAAGGCGAGGAACGCCCCCAGGTAGAGAGTGCCGCAGAGGAGTGCCGAGCGCGCCCACATGAAGTCGACCGGCTGGCTGTTGAGGGGCGCCAGGGCAAAGAAGAGCGCGGCCGCCGCGGCTGGGATGCGAGCTTCCGCGGACGGACCGCGGTCCCGCGGCGGCCACCACACGTGGTCGCGGACGATCACGAAGACGAGCAGGGAGGCGGTGAAGTGCAGCATCAGGTTGAGGACATGCCAGCTCCACGGCTCGAGCCCCGAGATCGCATAGTTCACCGCGTACGTGATCAGCAGCACGGGACGTATGTCCACCTGCGTGTGCTCCAGCCAGAGCGCGTAGGGGTTCGTGAAGAAGCTCGGGATGTTGCGTAGACTGCGGATGGCGGGGTTGTTGGTGATCCCGGACGTGGCGTCGAAGTAGAATCCGACGCCAAGGCTGCCCGAGTAGGCGAGGCCGATGCCGACGGCGAGCAGCGCCACGAACGCGGCGGTGAACCTGGCACCCGCCGGGAACGTCCTCATCGAGGGGGAGCTTCTTAGCACGTCTTCAGGTGAGATCGCCCACGCCCGCCAGGTCCCGGCGGCCTGCGCGCTGGCGAGGCTGCTCAGGAGCCGGGCGGCGGGGAAAGGCCGTCACCGGTAGTCGTGGCTCTCGGGCACCTCGGCGGGCGCCTCCACTCGCCGGAACCTCGCCGCGCGCACGTGCGTGACCCCGTCCACGCGCTCGAGCCGGCCCTCGACCGCGAGCAGCGGCGATGTGTTGATGACGACGCGCGCGCGCTCGTAGAGGGGCGGGGTGACGACGGCGTTCGCCGTCCCGGTCTCGTCCTCGAGCGTGAGGAAGCACATGCCCTTCGCCGTCCCCGGGCGCTGGCGGACGATGACGTGGCCGGCGACGCGCACCCGGGCGCCGTGCGGCACCTGGTCGAGCGCGCGCGCGGCGAGCACGCCGTCGGCGGCGAGCCGGCTCCGGAGGTGCGCCATCACGTGCGGGCCAGCGGTGAGCTGCGTCGCGGCGTAGTCGGCCGCCGTCTCCTCGAAGGGCGTCATGGGCGGGAGGGGCGAGCCCGCGCGCGGCGGGCGCACGCGGGCGAGGAGACTCGTCGGGTCGCGCTCGACGGCGGCCGCCTGCCAGAGCGCCTCGCGCCGTGCGAGGCCGAAGGCGGCGAACGCCCCCGCGTGCGCGAGCGTCTCGACCTCGCTTCGCTTGAGCACGCCGCGCTGCGCGGCCTCGGCGACCGAGCCAAACGGCCGCGCGGCGACCAGGCGTGCGGCCGCCTCCGCGCGCAGCCCGAGGACGTAGCGGAGGCCGAGGCGGAGCGCGCCGTCCTCGAGCGTGCACTTCCAGTCCGAGCGCGTGACGTCGATCGGCCGCACCTCGACCCCGTGGCGCTGCGCGTCCTTCACCACCGTCGCCGGGTGATAGAAGCCCATCGGCCACGCGTTGAGCAGCGCGCACGCGAAGGCCGCGGGGTGGTGCGCCTTCAGGTACGCCGAGGCGTAGGCGATGAGCGCGAAGCTCGCGGCGTGGGACTCCGGGAACCCGTACAGCGCGAACGACGTGATCTGCCGGACGATCTCGTCCTGCGCGGCGCCGGTGATCCCCCGCGCCGCCATGCCGGCGCGGAGCCGCGCCTCGATCGCGCGCATGCGCGCCTCGGAGCGCTTGAAGCCCATGGCGCGGCGGAGCTCCTCGGCCTCCCCGCCCGTGAAGCCCGCGACCGTCATGGCGATGCACAGGAGCTGCTCCTG
>Ga0209378_1002121_pt1 | contig 13824 bp, 8 predicted proteins | sample GraSoiAngelo_156_FD_186170 | JGI IMG/M metagenome (GOLD analysis project Ga0209378, IMG submission 186170) | Grasslands soil microbial communities from the Angelo Coastal Reserve, California, USA - 14_1009_13_40cm (SPAdes) (version 2) | ecosystem: Environmental > Terrestrial > Soil > Grasslands ... | reverse complement strand
AGCCTCGTCCCTCGGGACGATAAGTGGTACCTGGGGGCGGGGGACGGGCTCGTCTGGGCCCCGCCATTCCCCGAGTGGCTGGCGGCACCGGGCTTCTGGGACGAGGCGCACCTCTTCCAATACGCCATCAGCCCGCTCTTCACCGTGACGCTCCTCGCAGACGGCGTCCCCGGGCTCCCGCCGCCCCCGCTTACGCCGCCCCCCCGATGCCTCCGCCAGCGCTGGACGCCCGCGACGCTCACCCTCGAGCACGCGGTGGGGCCGTTGCGGGCGCGCGAGGTTCGCAGCGCGCCGGGGGGTTCGCTGGCCTCCGAGTGGGTTGTGCGGAACCCCACGGCGCGAGCGGTGATGCTCGACGTGGTGGTCTGGACCGCGGTGGACGGCGCGTCCCTCGCGGCGGCGGACGTGCGCGGCGACCGTCGCGCGCTGCGGTTCGTTCGCATGGTCGCGGACCGGCAGGCCCATCGCGCGCGCGTCCAGCACCTGCTCGCGCTCGCTCCCACGGCCCAGTCGTTTGCCGCGTACCGCTCCGAGGCCTCCACGCCCACGCTGCCGCCGCGATTCGACCTCACGCCGTTCTACGACCGGTGGCGGCGGAGCGGCGGGCTCGGGAACGAGCTGCATCTCGAGGGCATCGACCCGAGGGGGCTGGTGTTTCTCGGGCTGGAGCGGCGATTTCGGATCGCGCCCGGCGCTGCCGCGACCTTCTCGGCGTCCGTGTCCCTGGCGCTCGACTGGGGCGGCGGGGCGGCGGCCGGGAAGCCCGACGGTGAGGAGCCGCGCCGGCTCGGTCGCCCGACGGCGGCCGCGGAGCGCGGGTGGCAGGAGTTCTTCGCCTCGGTGCCGGGCTTCCGCTGCTCCGACCCATACCTCGACCGTTGCTGGTGGTATCGGTGGTATGGTCTCCGGCTGAACGCGATCGCGGGCGGGATCGGGAACTACCGGTTTCCCACTGTGTGTGAAGGGATCGGCTACTTCCACTTGCCGACTACGTACAGCGCCCAGTGTCACATGCGTGAGCTGCGCTGGCTCGCCGATCCCGCGTGGGCGCGCGGGACGCTGCGGACGTTCCTGGCGCACCAGAATCCCGACGGCTCGCTCCCCGGGCGCGTGTTCGTCGATCACTTGCGGCGCAGCGACTTCTACCACGCCGACTGGGGTGGCGCGGTCGAGGCGCTCCAGGCCGTGCATCCGGATGCGGCGTTCGAGGCAGAGGTGTATCCCGGCCTCGTGCGCTATGCCGAGTGGCTGCTCCGCACACGCGACGCCGACCACACGGGGATGATCGACGTGGTGAACCAGTACGAAACGGGGCAGGAGTTCATGTCACGCTATCAGACGGTCGATCCCGAAGCGGACCGCGCCGGCTGGGAGAGCCGCATGCGGCTGAAGGGCGTGGACGTCACCGTGTACGGCTACCGGCTGCTGCGGGCGCTGGAGCGGTTCGCAGGACGGGTGACACCGGCGGACGTCGCTCGCTGGCGCGAGGCCGCGAGCCGCACGGGGCGCGCCATCCTGGAAAAGATGTGGGACTCGGTGGCGGAGCTGTTCTTCGACGTGAACCGGAGGACGGCGCGGCCCACCGGCGTGAAGGCCGCCGTGTGCTTCTATCCATTCGCGACCGATCTCGTGGACGCCCGGCACGTCGACGGGTTGGGGCGGCATCTGTTCGATGCCGGTGAATTCTGGACTCCGTACCCCGTCCCCTCCTCGAGCGTGGACGACCCGCTCTTCAACGCCGATGCCGAGTGGAAAGGGAAGCGACACAATTGCCCGTGGAACGGCCGGGTGTGGCCGATGACGAACTCGCACCTGATCGAGGCGCTGGCCCACGTGGTGCGCGAGCAGCGCGCCGAGTGGGCGCCGCAGCTCGGGGAGCTGGTGCGGCGGTTCGCGCGGATGATGACGTTCGACGGCGACCCCGATCGCCCTAACAGCTTCGAGCATTACCACCCCTACACGGGGCGGCCCAGCCTGTACCGCGGGATCGACGACTACCAGCACTCGTGGGTGAACGATCTCATCGTGTCCCACGTGATGGGGGTGCTCCCGGACGGGTCGAGCGGCCTGACCGTGTGGCCCCTCGCGCTCGGGGTCGAGCGGGCCACGCTCGACCACGTGCGCGTCGCGGGGCGGCGGGTCAGCGTGACGCTCGAAGGCAAGCGGTTTCGCGTCAAGGTGGACGAACGGCGCGCCGGGGAGGGGCGAGTAGGGGAGCCGTTGCCGATCGTGTTCTGATAAGGAGGGGCGCATGGCGTCGGTCACGCTCCGGCGGCTCACCAAAACGTTCGATAGGGACGGGAAGCCCGCCCTTCACGACTTGACGCTGGAGGTGCGGGACGGGGAGTTCCTCGTGCTGCTCGGGCCGTCCGGGTGCGGCAAGACCACAGCGTTGCGCTGCATCGCGGGGCTGGAGGAGCCGAGCGCCGGGGAGATTCGGATCGGCGAGCGTGAGGTGACCCACCTCGCGCCCGCCGACCGCGACGTCGCGATGGTGTTCCAAAATCACGCGCTCTACCCGCACCTGACGGTGCGGGCCAACGTCGCCTTCGGGCTGGAGGTGCGCCGGGTCCCGAAGCCGGACATCGCGCGGCGGGTTCAGGAGACCGCCGAGCGGCTGGGGATAGCGGAGCTGTTGGAACGGCGCCCGGCACAGCTGTCCGGCGGACAGCGCCAGCGGGTCGCGTTGGGACGGGCGATCGTTCGCAACCCGCAGGTGTTCCTGTTCGACGAGCCGCTCTCGAACCTCGACGCCACGCTGCGGAGCGAGATGCGCGCGGAGCTGCTGCAGCTGCACCGCGCGCTCGGGGCCACGATGATCTACGTCACCCACGACCAGGCTGAGGCCATGACCATGGGCGAGCGCATCGCGGTGCTGCACGAGGGTCGCCTGCGCCAGCTCGGCACGCCCGCCGAGATTTACGGGATGCCGGCCGACGCGTTCGTGGCGCGGTTCACCGGCAACCCGGGGATGAATGTGTTACGCGGCCAGGGACGCGCGAGCAGTGAAGGGGAGCGGGGGGGGGCGGGCGTCGTCGATTGCGGAAGCCTGTCGGTGCCGGTCGCGCTGGAGCACTACGAGGGGGAGATCCTGCTCGGCGTGCGGCCGGAGCACGTGAGCCTCTGCGCCGTGGGTCAGGGCGTGGGGAACGCGGCGGTCCGTGTCGTGGAATCGCTCGGCGCCGAGACGCTGGTGCATGTTGACGCGGGCGGACAGACGCTCGTCGCGAAGCTGCCGGGAATGGTCGAGTTGCACGTCGGCGCCACAGTCGGGGTCCACCTCGACCGGCGGCGGCTGCATCTGTTCGACGGAGCCGGGGAGCGGCTTGAGTGACGGAGCGCTCCGGCTGGCGCGCGCTGGCCTTCGGCGGCGTCGTGCTGACCGCCCTCCTCACGCTGGCCGCCGCCCGCTGGGCGACGGCGCGCTATGAGGGCGCGCTCGCCGAACGGGCGGCGGCCACCACCGCGGCGTACCTCTCGCTCGTCACCCCCGCCGCGAAGGGCGGCGCCGGTTACGAGCTGCCGCGGCTCCTGATCGAGTCTCACGCCGTCGGCGAGCTCGCCGAGCTGACGTCGCGCGTGGAGGTGTACCATGGCACCGCGCCGCTCGTCCATGCGACCGGCTCGCCCTTGCCTCATGCTCTCCTCGAGCGGCTGCGGCGCCAGGCGGCGCCGCAGTGGAACGCCGGGGCGGCGGTCGCGCCTCTCCTCGATCGCAACGGCTGGGACGTCGTCGGCGCGATTGCCGTGTGGCCGCAGAGCGGGGCGGGGCCCTCGATCCGCACCCTCCTGGCGCTCCTGGTCGCGCTCGGCACGGGGGCCATGGCGGCGGGGGGGGCGGGGGCGGGGGCGGTCGAAAGCGGGCTGGTGCGGCGGAGGTGGTCCCCGGCGTGCTACGGGGCCGCTGCGGCGCTGCTCGCGATCGCGGCCTATGGGGACGTGCGTGGCGTCGCCGCCGATTCCACGGATCGGTGGCTCGCCGACACGCGGCTCCTGATGCAGGAGGCCATGGCCCGCGTGCCGGATGCGCGCAGCTCGCTCTCGACCCTCGCGCCGATCACCCGCGGCGCCGAGGTCGTCCCCGGGGACAGCGCCGGGCCCGCCTCGTGGCGCCGGCGGGTGAACGGCGAGGGGCACGCCGCCGTAGCCGTGCGCCTGGCTCCGGGCCGCTGGGCCGAGCTCCGCGTGCTCCCGGCGGAAACCGGCTCGGGCGGGTGGTTCGCGGTGACACTGGGACTCGCGCTGCTCGGCCCCTGCGCTGCCGCATTCGCCGCCTGGGGCGCTCGCATGGCGACGCAGCCGCGGCGCCGGCGAGAGACAGTGACCGCCTGGGCGTTCCTCGCGCCCTCGATGCTGCATCTGGCCGTCTTCTCCTTCGCGCCGATCCTGTTCGCGTTCTACCTCGCGATGCACCGCTGGAGCCTGGTCGAGCCGGTGAGACCGTTCGTGGGGGTCGCCAACTTCGCCCGGATGCTGCACGATCCCCTCGTCTGGATCTCACTCCGCAACACCCTCCTTTACGTCCTCTACGTCCCGGTATCTGCTGCGATCGCTCTCGGGGTAGCCCTGGCCCTGAGCCGCAGCACCTGGGGGGCGCGCGCCGTCCGGACCATGTTCTTCCTACCCTATGTCTCGTCGGTCGTGGCGGTCACGCTGGTATGGCAGTGGATGTACCATGCGGACTTCGGCCTGATCAACTATCTGCTGTCCTTCGTCCACGTCCGACCCGTGGACTGGCTCGGGAACCCGAAGACGGCGCTCCTTGCCGTGATGGCGGTCTCCGTCTGGGTGCAGCTCGGCTATCAGATGACCGTGTTCCTCGCCGGGCTCAACGGGATTCCGCAGACCTACCTGGACGCCGCGCGGGTCGATGGCGCCGGCGCCTGGCAACGGTTCTGGAAGGTCACGTTCCCCCTGCTCCGACCGGTGACGCTGTTCGTGCTCGTCACCGACGTCATCGGGTCGTTTCAGGTCTTCACCTACGTCTACGTGCTCACGGAAGGCGGGCCGCTGCATGCCACTGACGTCATCGCCTACCGGATCTACCAGACCGCTTGGGAATTCCTGCAGTTCGGCTACGCGAGCGCGCTGGCGGTCCTCTTGTTCGTGGTCCTGTTCGCCGTGACGCGGGTGCAGTTCCGACTGCTCGGCAGGCGGGTAGAGTATGCCTGAGACAGGCGCAAGCCGTAGGCCGCATGCCGCAAGCTGGATGGCGGGCGGTGCGGTTCTCGTGCTCGCCCTGACCATGGTGGTGCCTTTCCTTTACATGGTCTCCACCGCGCTGATGGGAGAAGGCGACGTGCTGCGCTACCCCGGGCCGCTCGTCCCGGTCAGCCCGCACCTGGGGAACTTTGGCGCCGCGCTCACCGCGCTGCCGTTCGCGCGCTTCTTTTTCAACACGGCGATTTTCTCGGTCTCTGTGGTGGCGGGACAGCTGGTCACGAGCACGACCGCCGCGTACGCGTTCAGTCGTCTGCGCTTCCCGGGGCGCGACCGCGTGTTCATGGCGTACCTCTCGGTGCTGATGGTGCCGGCGGTCGTGCTCCTCATTCCGCGCTTCCTGATCATCAACGCTCTCGGCTGGGTGGACACGTACGCCGGACTGATCTCGACCGAACTGGTGTCGGTATGGGGCATCTTTCTGCTGCGGCAGGTCTTCCTGACGCTTCCCCGCGACCTCGAGGACGCCGCGCGGCTCGACGGCGCGGGGGAGTGGACCATCTTTTGGCGCGTCGTGCTCCCCCTCTCCAAGCCCGCGCTGGCGACGGTCGCAGTGTTCGCGTTCGCGAACCAGTGGAAGAGCTTCCTATGGCCGCTCATCGCCACCCGCTCGACCGAGATGCAGGTGGTGGAAGTGGGACTTGCGACCTTTCATGGGCTGTACTACGCGAATTGGCCGTACCAGATGGCGATCGCAGTGACGGCAGTAATTCCGCTGGTTCTCTTGTATCTCGTCGCGCAGAAATACTTCGATCGCGGGATACAGCTCACTGGACTGAAGTGACCAGGCAGACGGCCAGACGTCGAGACGGCTAGCGGCGGTTGGGAGTGAGCGTGCAGGTAGGCCTACCTGTGCACTCCTCCCTGTATACCGCTAGCCGTCTCGACGTCTAGCCGTCTGTCTGAGCAGCCGTCTCGACGTCTACCCGTCTCGCCGTTTAGCCGTCTCGCCGTCTAGCCGTCTATCTGTTATCTACTGGCTGAGCGGAAGCTCAGCTCCCACCTGATATCCCTCCCATCTCCCCCCGCGGCCCACTCGAGCACCGCATGACCCGACTCCAATCTGTTCACGGTGCAGGGCACGTCCGCCGTGCACCGGCCCGGCCTCATGCCTTTGGGTACGGCGATCGTTACCGCGTACCTCCGGCCGTCCAGGTTCACGGACTTCGCCCGCAGCGTGCGTGTCCCGGCGTCCCAGGTCTCGTCCGCGATATCCACGGCGCCCTGCACGACATGGCGCGTGCTGCCGATCACCCGCGGCCGCGCGGCGGCGGGACGGATGGCGACGGTGAGCGCGCTGTGCGGGTCGAGCCGCGCGCCGAGCGTGTCCCGCAGGTCCATGCGCGGGACGTCCTGCCACACGTCGTAGGCGTCGAACCTGGCGCCCGTGATGCCGAGCGCGGCCAGCGGCACGGACATGTCGCGCGGATCGTCGTCCCAGTTCAGCAGTACGACCGTCCACCAGCGCGGCGCTCCCTCGACGACCCAGGTCGAGGGCGGCGACTCACGACGCACGCTCCAGATCCCTCCTCCGCCCCCGCCGTCGTAGACCCGCACGGCGAGCACGTTCTGACCGCCCCAGTTGAGCGCGTCCGTTGGCACGCGGTAGCGCCGGTACGTCGACCACTCGCTGCGGTACCGGGGTGGGAAGTCTCCAGTCTGGCCGACCCTCACGCCGTTCACGAACGTCTCGTCGACATCGTCGATCTTCCCGAGCTCGAGGTATAGCGACCGCCCTCGACCGCCCTCGACGGGCCTCGACCACCCGGGGCGGGGAGCGGGAACCGCGTGCGGTACCACGCAAACCCGTCGTAGCTCGGGTGTCCCGCTTCCTCCCACCGCTGCGGCACGGCGATCGTCTCCCACGCCGCTTCGTCGAAGTCGCGCGTCCCGTAGGTCGCGTCATCCCCCGTGCGAAAGTGCCACGGGCCGGGGAGGGGATAGGCGTCGTCGCCCATCAGGATGGCGGGCGCGACTTCCCGCGGCAGGGCCGCGGTGTCGAGCGGGTGTCCCATGACGGGGGCGACGGGAACCGTGCGCTGGAGCAGGGGCACCCGGTCGGGTGGCAGCTTCGGGAGGTTGTCGGAAAAGAGAGTGAGACCGCCCGAGACGGCCACGAGCGCGGCCCATGCCTGCGCCTCGCTCACGGAGAGTGGGGGGCGCACGACGAGGCAGTCGGGGTCGTTGAGCCAGGTGGCTCGGTGATAGAAGCTGCGCAAGCCGGCGGCGCGAGCCGGCGCCTGCACCCCGCCCCAGTCGGCGTCCACATCGGTTCCGATCCGCATCCCGTTCACGTACCCGACGGCGTGCTGCAGCGGCGCCCCGCATCCGACCAGGAACGCCTCCGTGCCGAGGCCGTCGCGGAGCGCTGCGAGCCCCTTGCGGTAGGCCTCGGCGTGGGTCAGGCCGCCGTAGTGGGCCTCGCCGGCGGTGGCCCAGAGCAGGAAGTCGATCTTCAGGTAGTCGTAGCCCCACTCCCGCACCGCGCGCCGCGCCAGGTCGAACAGCCACTGCTGGACCTGCGGGTGGGCGCCGTCGACGGAGTGAATCTTGCCGCCCCAGTCGCTTCGCGTGTCCCACACGATCGGCCCATCGGCATTCTTGAGCAGCCACTCCGGGTGCGCGGCCGGAACGCCCGAGCGCTCGGCGACGGCGAACGGCGCCACCCACAGCCCCGCCTTGAAGCTTCTGGCGTGGATCTGGTCGGTGAGCCAGCGGTGGCCGTGCGGAAACTTGTCGTTGGTCTCCCAATCGCCGGTCGCCTTCTGATAGCCGTCGTCGAGCTGGATGTAGCGGAAGAAGCGCCGGTCGAAGTTCGCGGCGCAGAATTCCACGTTGGCGATCACATCCGCTTCCGTGACGTTGCCGAACAGCTCGTACCACGAGCACCACCCTGCCGGCGCGACGGCGGAGGCGAGCCGCTCCCGGTCTACGGTGGAGGTGGGGGAGAAGAGCGTAGCCAGTGCCGCGAGTCCGTCGCCGGCGGGCTCGTAGCAGAGGCGCAGGCGGGAGCTGTCTCCCTCCGGCCGCAGCGGGCGGGCCGGCAGCCAGTCGCTGACAGCTTCGAGCCCATCGTGGGACAACTTCACCTTCGCCTCACCCGGCTCCCCCGGCTCGAAGCCGAGCCCAAGCCCCGCGTCGCCGCGCGTGAGACCGAGCGCACCGTGGCTCAGGACGTCGGGCATGTCCGCTGCGGACGAGACGGCGACCACCAGGCACGGGCTCCACGAGTGATAACCGTTGACGAGGGCGATCAGGGGACCCGTCCCCGTCAGGGTGTCGGCCTCGGCCGCCTGGAGGAATCGGACGCCCCGAACCGCCGGCAGGTAGCGATCGGGATAGATGGTCACAGTGACCGCGGCCTGGGGCGCCGCCGTCTCTTCAGCCGCCAGGAATTCGACTTCGATGAAGACCCCAGCCGCGCGGCCACGGACCACCACCGCTTGACCGCCGGCAGGCCGGCGGGTTCCCACGGTGCTATCTTGCAAGTCGGCGAGTGTGACGAGTTGGTCCCCGACCCAGACGCCCACCGCGGCGTCCTTGATCAAGAGACGGGGCTGGCCTTCGCTGGAGTACCAGAGCGACCAGCGGCGCTTCTCGTCGAGTTCGAACCGCAATCGGCCCGACCCCGCCGCCCCGGGGGGCCGGGGGGCGTCGAGGGTGGTCAAGGGCCGAACGAGGGCGCTGGAGGCGGCACCGGTGAGGAGCACGAATGTGCGTCGGTCCATGATCCCAATGTTGGTGACCCTGTTGACTTTGTCTACGCCGCTCGCAGGACAGTCAGGGGGGCGGGGCGGGCGGGGCGGGCGCGGGGCGTGGGTGTTCGGTTTTGCCGGGACGCTGGGCGGCGGGTGGCAGGTGGAAGCGGCCGACGTCGGGTACGCGCGCGTCGTGGCGGCCGGTCCGCTGCGCGTGGCCACGCTCGCCGCGCGGGTCGGTTCCTTCATCGACGAGGGCGCGATCATCGGCGGCTCGCGGGGCTTCCTCGCCGGGCTGACGCTGGGCGGCCGCACCAAGCCCGTGCGGCTGGCGGATCTCGGCACCGAGACGAGCACGAGCGAGGTCGGCGCGGACCTCGCCATCGAGGCGACCGGCTACCTCGGCGCCCACTCACCGCTGCCGCAGGGGCCGTCCTGGGGCGGTGTCACGCTGCTCCCGGGCGTGTGGTTCGGCGATGCGCAAGGCTTCCGGATCGGCCTGCTCTTCGGGCCCACGGTCTACTTCGGCCGGAGCGGCGACGTGCATCCATTCCTCGGACTGAGATTCGAGGCGCCGCTGGCGCGCTGGGAGCGCTAACCCTAGGTGAGCGGCCACATGCTCGCTCCGTCTCTCGATAACGAGCATCCCGGTATCCGGGTCATCGGAGAGGTCGCATCGGTTCTGCAGGCGGGGATCGCCACCGGTGGAGCGCTGCACGGCGTGGTCAGCGCGCTGCGGCGCGGCCTCGGCTTGCGTCGCTGCCGTCTCTGGCTCCGAACGCCTGACGGCACGCGCTACACCGCCGTGACGACGCCCGGAGACGAGGCCGAGTTCCCCGGTGTGGCCCCGCCGGTCGCGGAGTGGGTGCGGCGGGGCCTGCAGCGCGAGGGCGTCCCGGGCGGGTCGATTCTGCGCGTTCCCCTGGTGTGCGAGGACGAGCCCCTCGGCGCACTGGAAGTCGTTATTCCGACCGGCCGCTACGAGACGATCGCCCACGACGTGGTGGTGGTCGTGGCGCGCGTCCTCGCTCCCATGCTCGCCGCCACTGAGCTGTCGCAGGATCTCGCCTCGGAGGTCGCGCTCCGCACGCACGAGATGGAGGCGCAGCGGAGCTTCGCCGCCCAGATCGTCGACTCCCTGCCCGTCGGGCTGTACGTGATCGATCGCGGCTACCGGATCCGGGCGTGGAACCGCAAGCGGGAGACGGGCACGCAGGGTATATCGCGTGAGGATGCGATGGCGCGCGAGATCTTCGAGGTGCTGGACCGCCAGCCGCGGGACCTGCTGAAGCGCGAATTCGACCGCGTGTTCGACACGGGCGAGGTCCAGCAGGTCGAGGTGGCGTCCAGCGCGAGCGGCGAAACGCGCTACTATCGCATCACCAAGATCCCGATGCGGCAGGACGGCGAGCACATCTCCCACGTCATCACCGTCGGCGAGGACATCACCGATCGGCGCCTGGCGCAGCAGCGCCTCACCGAAACGGACAAGCTGGCCGCGGTGGGGCAACTCGCCGCCGGCGTCATGCACGAGATCAACAACCCGCTCGCCACGATCCTGGCCTGTAGCGAGGCGCTGTCGTTGCGCGGCGAGGAGCTTCCAACCGGCGAGCGCCGCGCGCTTGCGGAGTACCTCAACATCATCGACAAGGAAGTCCAGCGCTGCCGGCGCATCGTGGAGAGCCTGCTCGACCTCTCGCACCCCACGCCGCGTGACAAAGCGAAGGTGGACGTGAACGCCGTCGTGGAGGAAACCCTGTTCCTGCTCAAGCACCACGCGCGCTTCAGGCAGGTGGCCGTGGTGCGGGAGCTCACCCCGGGGCTCCCGACCCTGCTCGCCGACCGGGAACGCCTGATCCAGAGCTTCATGGCCCTCATGCTGAACGCGATGGACGCCATGGACTCGCGCGGCAAGCTGACCGTGCGCAGTCGCGTGAACCCCGAGCGCCGGGACGAGATCCTGCTCGAGTTCATCGACACCGGGACGGGGATCAAGCAGGAGGACCTGCCCAAGATCTTCGAGCCGTTCTTCACCACCAAACCCCAGGGGCGGGGCACGGGCCTGGGCCTCTCCATCAGCTACGGGATCATCGCCGAACACCGGGGGCGGATCGAAGTCGAGTCGCAGGTCGGCGTCGGTTCGAATTTCAGGGTGTATCTCCCGGTGGGATGAAGATCCTCGTCATCGAAGACGACAAGACCGTCGGGCAGTACGTCAAGCGGGGTCTGGTCGAGGCCGGGTCTCACGTCGATCTGGTCGGCGACGGCGCGGAGGCGCTGCGGCTCGCGTCCGGCGGGCACTACGACCTGCTCGTGCTCGACCTGCGGCTGCCGGCGACCTCCGGCCTGGAGGTGCTGCGCACCCTGCGTGACCGCGGCGACGGCGTGCCCGTGCTCGTCCTCACCGCCCAGGATGCCGTGGACTCCAAGGTCCAGGCGCTGCGGATGGGCGCGGACGACTACGTGACGAAGCCGTTCTCTCTGGTGGAGCTGCTGGCGCGGGTGGAAGCGCTGGGACGCCGGCCCAAGGAGATGGTGCCGCCCGTGCTCAAGGTCGCCGACCTCACGCTCGACACCGGCAGCCGCGAAGTGCGGCGGGGCGGCAAAGCCATCGAGTTGACCCCCAAGGAATACGCTGTCCTCGAGTACCTGATGCGCCACCACGGGCGCGTCATGCCGCGCACGCTCATCACGGAGTACGTTTGGGATTACCACTTCGACCCCGGCACGAACATCGTGGACGTGGTGGTCACGCGGCTGCGCAAGAAGATCGATCACGCACGCGAACCCAAGCTCATCCACACCGTGCGGGGCGTGGGCTACGTCGTGAAGGCGTGAGATGCAGACGATCCGCGGCCGGCTCACGGCCTGGTACTCGATCGCGCTGGCGCTGACCCTCGCCGCCTTCGCCGCCGTGTTGTACGGCGCCCGGCGCGGCGCCTCCTATCAGGACCTCGACCAGCGCATCCAGTCCGAAGCGGCACTCACCGGCGGGATCCTCGCCGAGAGCTACCGGGCCCGCGGCGTGCTGGTGCGCGGCGACACCGCGGGGCGTCCGGTGCTGATCCCCGACCTCGCGGCGCTGCTCGAAGCCGTCCCCGACTACCTCATCATCACCGCGCGCGACGGGAGCCTGCTGTTCGCCTCCCCTGACGCGCGGGCCCTGACCTTCCAGCAGGTGGAGCAGCTGCGGCTGGTCGCCGCCGCCCCGATTTCGGGCCGGACGTCGGGGGCTCTGCAGCTCGAGCCCGACGGGCCGAAGCTCCACTACGCGCTGCGCTATGTGACCGACGCCGGCCCCCAGTTCGGCGCAATCCTCGCCGGCGCGAACCTGCGCACCGCCGAGCTCAGCGCCGAGCAGCTCCTCTCCACCATCGCGCTGATTTTGCCGCTCGGTCTGGTGGCGGCGCTGCTGATGGGGTCGTGGATCGCACGCCGCGCCCTCGCGCCCGTGGACCGGATCATCACCGAGGTCCGCGAGATCACCGACGGGCGCAGCCTGCACCGGCGACTCGCGGAGCCGATGGTCAAGGACGAGCTGGGGCGGCTCACCGAGACGCTCAATCAGATGATGACGCGGCTCGAGCGGAGCTTCGCGGCGTTGCGCCGCTTCACCGCCGACGCGAGCCACGAGCTCAAGACCCCGCTCACCGTGCTCCGCGCCGGGGTCGAGCGCGCCATCACCATGCCCAGCCTGCCATCCGAGGCGCTGGCGGCGCTCGAGGAGACGCTCCAGGAGATCAACCGCATGACCGAGCTCGTGGAGGCGCTGCTCATGCTCGCGCGCGCGGACGAGGGGACCGCCCCGTTGCATCGGGAGACCGTCGATCTGCGGGCGATCGTCGAGGAGACGGGCGAAACCGGCGAGCTCCTCGCCGCAGAGGCCGGGGTGAACATGGAGGTGGCGACACCGGCCGACCCCGTAATCGTCCCCGTGGATGCGAGCCGCATCCGTCAGCTCATCCTCAACCTGCTCACCAACGCGGTGAAATACACGCCCGCGGGCGGCAGCGTGCGCCTGCAGCTCGGGCCTTCGAATGGGCGCGTGACCCTCACCGTCGCGGATTCGGGCGTCGGCATCGCGCCGGGCGACCTGCCGCACATCTTCGACCGCTTCTGGCGCGCCGACTCCGCCCGCACCCGCACGGGCGAGCGCTCCGGCACCGGGCTCGGTCTCGCCATCTGCAAGTGGATCGCCGAAGCCCACGGCGGCACCATCGACGTGCAGAGCCGCCCGGGACGGGGGACGACGTTCACGGTGACGTTGCCGCGGGAGACGACGGCGCCGACGCCCGGCGGGCCCTGATCGTAGCGGCGCAATCTCACGCACCTGTCATAGGTTTGTCACGGTCGTCCCATCCTGCTGCTCGCTGCTCCGCCGCCTCCGTATCCGGAGCTGCTCCGTCGCGCCGGCATCGAGGGGCGCGTGGTCGTTGCGGCCGTGGGCACGGGATCGACGCGGCACGGCGACCTGCTCCTGTGGGAGGGTGCGGCCCGCGACCCGGCATCCGGTTTGCGCTACCGCACCGCGGGTTTTGAGGGGTCGCCCAGGCCGAGCCCGGATCCAGATCCGGTTCGAGTTGCGGGGTGAAGGTGCGGGCCAGAGGAGAGCGACGGGCTGTGGCGTGGGGTCCACACGCGACAGAACGAGATCGTCGACAACACGTCACGCGGCTGTCATCATTTTGTAATGCTCGTTCCACTAGCGGGCTAGCTCCAATCGCGAGTATTACATAGGTACCGAGCACCGGAGGATCGCGCCTGTGTTTGACACCCTGATCGAGTCCAAGCGCAAGACGAACCGCAAGAAAGGCCTCAGCGTCGGGTTCGTATCGCTCAGCATCCATGCCGCCATCATCGCAGCGGCTGTGGCCGCGACGCTCCACTCCGGTCAGGCCGACCACGC
>Ga0209378_1002120_pt1 | contig 13844 bp, 10 predicted proteins | sample GraSoiAngelo_156_FD_186170 | JGI IMG/M metagenome (GOLD analysis project Ga0209378, IMG submission 186170) | Grasslands soil microbial communities from the Angelo Coastal Reserve, California, USA - 14_1009_13_40cm (SPAdes) (version 2) | ecosystem: Environmental > Terrestrial > Soil > Grasslands ... | reverse complement strand
TTAAACTGCATGAGCCCCATTCTTCAACTCCACCGACAACTGTCGAATGGTCTTGACGTCGTTCGGCGAAGCAGTGAGGGATGTTTGCGTCTGTCGTCTCTAACGACAAAGACAAACCTGCGCTGGGCATGCGCGTCTGCGGCTGTGTCGGCAGTCCTAATATTCGCAGCCAGCGGACAGAGCGGGGGCACACGGCCGCAGAACCTGAGCGCCGCGTCTCTGAAAACCGCTGACCCCACACCGAGACCGACGGCGAAGCCAACGCCCGCACCGACGGCGGCGCCCACACCGGCGCCAACGCCCGCTCCAACTCCCGAACCGCCACCACCACGCCCGCCTATAGCGCCCGAGCCGGAGCCGGTCGCGGCGTCCGGGCCGGCGCCACTCCCGGGCACGGGGCCGAACTACTACGTCGACGATGTCAACGGGAACGATGGCAACGGCGGCACCAGCGAGTCGGCCGCGTGGCGCAGCCTGGATCGCGCCAGCGACTTCACGATTCCCCCCGGCGCACGCCTGCTGTTCCGCCGAGGCGGAGCGTGGGCCGGGACGCTGAAGATCGAGGAGAGCGGTGCCGGAGGCCTCCCGGTGGTGATCGGGTCCTACGGCAGCGGCCCTCTTCCGGTGATCCAGGGCGCGAACGACTGCATCGCGCTCTTCGGCTCCGGAATCATCGTCGCGCAAATGCAGATGCAGGACTGCTGGTCGGGGGTCAGGATTCCAGCTGGGGCTTCGTCGAACCGCGTGCAGGACAGCGTGCTCGCGGGAAACGTCGCGGGCGTGCTGGTCAGCGAGGGCGCCTCCGACAACGCGATCATCGGTAACACATTCCAGAACAACAACAAGATGTCCGTGAATACACCGGGCGGATACGACGACTCGGGGGCGTTTGGCGTTCTGCTGAACGGCGACCGCAATGAGGTCGCGTATAACCAGATCTCCGGGAGCGACGCCTTCTCCTACGACTACGGGCGGGACGGCGCAGCCGTCGAGATCTACAAGGGCCAGGGCAACAGCATCCACCACAATACGGCGGTCGATAACCATGCGTTCAGCGAGCTCGGCGACCCACGCACTCAGGACAACACGTTTGCGTACAATCTAGTGCAATCGTCTCTGCCCGACTCGACGTTCCTGGTGACAAGAGGCGGCCAGGACGGGCATGGGCCGGTGGTGAACACGAGGCTCTTCAACAACACCGTCGTCATGACGGGGCCGGGCAGCCAGGGCTTCGTCTGCCACGGTGGGTGCAACGGCGGCGTGCTCACGATGGCCGTACAGAAGGCTGGTTATGCCGACGGCGCCTTCGACGAGGACTATGACTTCTACGCCGGCGGCATAACACAGTTCCCGCTCGGGCCCCACAGTGCGGTCGGCAACCCGATGTTCAACGACCCGTCAGGGGGCGACTTTCATCTTGCCGGTGGCAGCCCGGCCGTCGACAGCGGTATCGACACGGGATACAGCGCAGATCTCGAAGGCCGGAGTGTGCCACGGGACGGAAACGGAGATGGGTTTGCCGTTGCGGACAGAGGCGCCTTCGAGCGCTAGCTCCGGGCCTCGCCGTCGGTAGCGCCCTCGCGCGAACCGATGCAACAGGACGGCGGACGCCGGTGTCTTTAGTACTCAGGCGCGATAAGGCGCGGCAACCAGGAGGCAATGCATTGATCGATCCTCAAGCACAAGGCCAGGGGCGTTTTCTTGGCTTCACGCCCAGGCAGTTGAACGTGGGGTTCTTGACTGCCGTTGGCGCGGCAGCCGCCGGCATCTGCGTGTGGCTGTTTGCTTTCGGCGGCCTGGACTCAATTACCGGAGACAGCACAACCGAAGAAGGCGTCGTGGACACTACGGCTCGCGAGATATCAAACGCGGACCTGGAACGTATCGCACTCCGACCGGAGCAGTTCCCGACAGAGTACGCAGGCTTTGCCGCAGACGAGGACAACGGGCCACTCACGCTTGAGAAGAATGCGAACCAAGCGTTCGATCCGATCGAACAACGCGCACAGTTCGAGAGTTCCGGTTGGGTCACAGGCTACGATGCCGCATATAGAGATCGCCAACCGGCGCCCGACAAGGCGTTTTTTCTCGACACTCAGCTAGACCTCTTCAAGACGGTGGATGGAGCGGCGGGCTTCTTCACAACGCAAATGGCGGAAGCGACGCAACATCAGGGCCAGGCGAAGGACAACGTTACCGAGGTTGAGGCCTCGCTATTCGATGTATCGGTCGCCGAACAATCAGCTGGCTTCCGCGGTCACTATAGGGTTCAGCTTGAAGACGGCTCGCAGCGCGAATATTGGCAGATCGGCATCGCGTTCCGGCGCGGTCGCCTGCTTGGGAGCGTCACTTTGGCCGGACTCGAACTGAGCGACGCCGGCAGGCAGGTCCTCGAGGGACACGCCGCGGACCTGGCGAATAGATTGAACAACCAAATGACGGCCGCGCTGTCGACTCGCTAGCGAACCCTAACACTCGACGCCGACCGGTTCGGTCACCGGGGTCTGGTCTGAGGCGGACCCGCGGTGGCGCACAACTGCCGCCACGCTTACAACAGCAACGACGGCGGACATCGCCATAACGGAACCAGCGGGCGGCGCGAACCCAGTGAGAGCGCGGATCAGATACACCACATATGAGTCCGTGTAAGGCATTCTTTCACCGGCGCGGTGACGTAGCGCCTGTTCGAGGGCGACAAGCGGGCATTGTCCAAGGAAAGCCCGGCCCGTGACCATAATGGAGATCGCCAGGTTGTGGAGACGCCATAAGACCCGCTTCCCGTGGTAATAACCGAGATACGCGAGGACCGCCGATGGGAGTGCGAGGACGACAAACACGCCGTGGAGAACAAACACCCAGTCCGCCAGCAATGCGAGCATCCAGTCCTCCTGACGAATAAAGCCGCTTGATGTTTATCAATAAGCTACCACGAACGATGGTCAGAGGTTAGCAGCGGGCCTCTTTGTCAGGTCGGTGACAAGCGAACTAGGTCGGGCGCCCGCTTACTCGTCGGAGCCGAGGAGTGAATTGGGTCGCAAGCAAAGAACCTGGTCTTATCGGAACGGTTTAGTCACGCTCGATGACTTGGCGTTCGGTGAGAGCCGGTCATGTCTTGCTCTCCCGCCAAGATCCGTCCGAGTCCGATGATCATCGCAATCATGGCTAAATAGATCAGACCGAGACCGCACAAGATCGCTGCATCCGCCACCATTTCGACTGCGCCTCCAAAGTGATCAGCATCACGTGCTTGACGAGCGGACTGCATCGGTCCGATGCAAAGGAAACTCGAGGAGCAAAGCCTCGCTGGACGCCTTCGGTGCCTCGCCGATTACGAGACGAAACCGTGTGAAGCCGCACCGCATGCAGCTTATGTAGCGTCCCCATTTGTCCGTTTGGGCGAAGACGTCGCTGTGGCACCGGGGGCACGCCTTCGACCAGATCATTGCGGCTATCGATCTCCCCTCCGAATCTAGTCGCTTCCGCTAACTGACGCATTAACCTGCGATGAATTACGGATGACAATCGTGTGAAACTGGGGCAGCGAGAGAGGTGAGGTAAACTGCGGCCGTCCCGAGCGGCAATATTCCGAGCGAGCGCCCAGCCGGCTCTAGCTCGCCTCGTCGACCTTTCTGGTTCGGCGGCGCGCAGCCGGGCGAGTCTCCGCCTCCGGCTTGGGCGCTTCTTCGGCGGACAGCTCGGGTGCGGTTTTCGCGCGGCGGGTGGGCCGCTTCGGCTGCCGCTCCTCGGCCGCCGTCGCTTCGGGTGCGGCGGCAGCGCGGCGGGCGCGCGGTTTCGGCGACGTCGCTTCGGCGACGGCCTCCGCCTTCGCTGGCTCAGGCTGCGCGGCCGGTTTGTCGGCCTTCGCGCGGCGCTGTCCGTCCGTCCGCTTAGGCCCTTCCGCTGTCGCGACGGGCGCCACGCGCTTGCTGCCCCAGAGGCCTTCTGCGACTTTGACCGCTTCCTCCGTCATGAGCAAGTGAGCATGGTTCAGCATATCGCCGACGTTCAGGTACGCCGCCGGGAGCACCTTCGTCTTCTGAAGATTTCGGGCGCTGGCGAGGATCGACCTGTCCGCCTGCCCGGTGACGATCAGCGCCGAGCGCTCGATTCCGACATTGCGTAGGATGCTCAGCATTTCCTTCGTCTTCGGGGCCTTGAATGCCAGCTCATCGATCACAATGAGCTGGCCGTCCGCGACCTTCCCGGAAAGCGCGGACCTTATGGCGAGGCGCCTCATCTTCTTATTGATTGCGAGGCCGAAGTCGCGCGGCTGCGGCCCGAAAACGATGCCTCCGCCGACGTAGATCGGCGCGCGGATGCTGCCGTGGCGGGCGCGGCCGGTGTACTTCTGCATGCGGACCTTGCGGGTGCTGCCCTGCACCATGCCTCGCGTCTTCGTATTAGCCGTGCCCGCGCGCTGGTTGTTGCGCTGGGTGACGAACGCCTGGTGAAGGGCGGCCTCGTTCGGCTCGATGCCAAATACGGAGTCATCGACGTCGAGGCTGCGCAGCTCCTTGCCCTGCGCGTTGACGACCGGGAGCTTCATTTCTTGGCCCGGCGTCCGGTGAGCCTGACCTTCAAAAGAACGCCCTCGTTGCCGGGAACGGCGCCCTTCACCATGAGGATGCCCTTCGCCGAGTCAGAGCGCACAACTTTGAGGTTCTTGACTGTGGCCTGCCCCGTGCCCATGTGGCCGGCCATCTTGACACCCTTGATCACGCGACCGGGGTCCGTGCCGGCGCCGATGGAGCCAGGCGCGCGTGCGCGGTCCGACTGGCCGTGGGTCTTCGGGCCGCCGCGAAAGCCGTGGCGCTTCATGACGCCCGCGAAGCCGTGGCCCTTGGTCGCGCCGGAAACGTCGACGATGTCGCCCGGCTCGAAAATCTCGCAACCGACCTTCTTGCCGACTTCCCATTCACCGATATTGTCAACGCGCAGCTCGCGCAGGTAGCGGAACTGGCCGAGCTTTCGCATATGGCCTTTAAGGGGCGAGTTGACCTTTTTGCGCGTGCCAAAGCCCAGCTGCAGCGCCTCGTAGCCGTCGCTCTCCTTGGTCTTGACCTGGACGACGGTGCAGGGAAGCGCCTCGATCACGGTTACAGGCACGGCGCTGCCGTCAGGCTCGAACACCTGCGTCATACCGATCTTGCGCCCCAGAATGCCTTCGATGGTCATGGTTAGTCTCGAATCGCTTGTACGCCTGCGCGGGACAGCCGGTCACGGCGTCCCATGGCGTGGGGATAACCTATAACAGTGTACAGAGATTCACGTTGGGGTCAATCGCCTGGTGTGCGGGTCCGGGTTGAGGCCCCGCTCTCACTGGTTGATGCTTTGAAGTTCGTATTGTAATTCGCTCCAGTACTTACGAAAGAATTCTGAGTTCCTTACACCGGGTCGTGGTCCCGCGCCCCGCTGTCGATAGCGACATATTCCCGATAATCTGTTAAGATGCGGTAAATTGCTAATCGGTTAAGATGCGGTAAATGACCATCAAACCTGGGGGATCTGGTGACAACGCGGGACGAACAAATGCGGCATCAATTGGTCTCCCCGGCTGGGGTCTATCTTCCGGCTCGGATGGAGGGCATTGCTGAAGAAGAACTCGCTCGACTGCTGAAAGAGCGTTCAATAGCCGCCTGGGAATTCTTGTTCGAGCGGCATTTCGATCGGGTCTATCGATATGCCCTTGGCCGCTTATTCTGCCGAGAAGCAGCTGAGGACGTTGCTGCTGCAACTTTTGACCGGGCATTGGCCCTGATAGACGGCTACTCATACCGCGGGCGGCCCGCACTCGCCTGGCTCTACGGAATCGCGCGTAATGTCGTGAAGGAATCGCGGCGCAATGACGTTCGCCAGCAAGGCGCGGGACTGCTCAGGGGGTTGCATCCCCATCGTAACGGTCACCGCACAGACCACGTGATCCCGCTGAACCATATGGATAGCGCTGACGCCGCCGTATCCCGGATCGACCTGACTCGTGCGATTGCCAGGCTTACGGAGATCCAGCGTGAAGTGGTGCTTCTCCGATACTTCGCCGGCCTTTCGGCAAGTGAGACCGGCCGCGTAATCGACCGCCCCGAGACGGCTGTCTACGCGCTGCAGGCGCGCGCGCTGGCGGCGCTGCGGCGGCAACTCACCTAACAACAAATAGAAGAATCTAACTAATTGCCCGTCTGATCTGCTTGTCGCGCGGTCATAAGCCATCGAATCGCCCAGAGGGAGACAGCCAACTGAACGCCCAGCAGCGCGACATCCTTATTGCCTGCCTTCGACGAGTCGAGCAAGGAGACCGCCTCGACTCGGTCCTCCGCGCCTACCCGAAGGAAACGCGCTGGCTACGAGAGCATATAGCGATTTCAAGGGCGCTCTATATCGTGGGCGAATCGTCTCCCATCAACAAAGAGCGGGCACGCGAACGCATCTTGAGTACCGTCGCTCATTCAACGGCCCCTTCTGCCATTTCAAGCCGCCGTCAATTTATCTTCGCCGTCGCGCAGGCCGCGTTGATAACGGTCGGCGTTCTGGTCCTGATGGTGGGTGCAGCCGCCGCGGCTGGAGTCGACCTTAGCTCAGTTCCGAGACATGTTGTTGACACTCTGGCCGAGCCGCTGCCGCTATCAGCCCAGAGCCTAGAGAACTCGGGCGCGCGTAAGCCGGGAGAGGGAGAGCCTCGCGCCGCTTCTGGCGGTAGCGATCGCGAGGTTGCTCGGTCGGCTGGGGGACCCGCCATCGAGGGCGATCTTTCAACCCTTACGAGTACCGGCTCTCGTGAGGTCGATCCCAATGATACTAACTCGCTGGCGCAAGGCGGTCAGCCCAGCCGGACGAATCCACCTGCCAGCGACACACCCGACGGCAACTCGCCTGGTAACGGCGGCCATCCCGGGGGCGAGAACCAAGAGGGCAACCATGGCAATCAGCCGGGCACGACTGGCCCACGAGGTCAAAACCCGAGCCATAGTGGCCAACCCGGCAGCGACGGACACAACGATTCCAACTGCCCCGGCAATCAAGGAGTTAGCAATCAGCAGGGCCAAACCGACTCGAATGGCAACGGGTCGAACGGCGATAAGCCGAACGGCTCGAGTGGCGACGCATCGAATGGCTCGAACGGCGGTGGGTCGAACGGCGGTGGGCCGACGCTCTCGACGGGCGACGCACCGAATGGCTCGAACGGCGGCGCGTCGAGCGGCGCGAATAGCAACGCGGCGAATGAGGCGTCCACCGACCATTCACTCATATTCACTCTCTATTAACGGAAAGACGCCGTGATCCGAATTAGGCTGCTAACAACAAAGGTTTAGATCCGGTAAAGGAGTTGGGATGAATTCGGTCGGTGCCACTTGTGCGGAAACGGACAAACAAGGCTCGAACGAGGGTGCGCCGAACGATCAGAACAGCGGCGTACCGCGTGGGTTGAAACCGAGCCACGGCGGCCCAGCTGGAACAGGCGGGACGAAGTAGTGGCACAGCTCGCGGTAGTCGGCGCCGGCTACGTCGGTCTAGTCACCGCCGCCTGTCTCGCCAAGTTAGGTCATCGGGTGATCTGCGTCGAGGTAGATGAGAGCAGGCTCAATGGACTTGCGGCCGGTGAGCCGCCGATCAGCGAGCCCGGCCTGGCTGAGCTCGTCCGGGAACAACTGCGGCACGGGAGCCTCCGGTTCACGGGCGACTATGCGGGCGTAGCCGAGAGCGAATTCATCTTTATCGCTGTCCCCACTCCATCACGAGAGGATGGTTCGGCGGACACTAGCCACGTCCTCCATGCCGTCAACTCACTTATCCCTCATGTCCGGCCGGCGACGGTAATCGTCGTCAAAAGCACCGTGCCCGTTGGCACAACCGACAGGCTCGCCGCGATGCCGCCACTGTTGGAGGCGCGGATTGAGGTCGTATCGAACCCCGAGTTCCTGAGGCAAGGAACTGCGGTCCATGATTTCCTGCAGCCAGACCGTGTCGTCATCGGTGCCTCGTCGCCAGATGCGGCCGCGCGTGTGGCGCGCCTCTACTCGTCAATCGAGGCACCGATTGTTGCCGTGGATACACGCTCAGCGGAACTCGCCAAGTACACGGCAAATGCCCTGCTCGCCGCTCGAGTTTCGTTCATGAACGAGATCTCACACATCGCCGCGGCGGTAGACGCTAATGTGGACGACGTCGCGCGGATAGTCGGCATGGACAGGCGCATCGGCCCCGCCTTTCTTAGGGCGGGCCTGGGCTGGGGTGGATCATGCTTTCCAAAGGACGTGCTCGCCCTGGCTGCGGTCGCTAATAGCAATGGCTGCCGAACTCCGATCTTGCAGGCCGTGTACGAGACTAACGAGCTACAGCGCGAGCACGCGGCCAAGCTTCTGCTTGATGCTGTGCGCACCATCCCGGGTCCGATCGTGGCGATATTAGGGCTCGCCTTCAAACCAAATACCGATGATGTGCGAGGCTCGCCGGCGCTTGGCATTGCCCAGCATCTGCTGGCAGAAGGCGTCATCGTGCGCGCACACGACCCTTTCGCCCTTGTGAACGCCAGCCGTGTGCTTCCCGATGTGGAGTACAGCGAGGACGCCTATTCGGCGCTTGACGGGGCTGATGCCATCCTCCTCGCCACTGAGTGGGAGGAATATTACGACCTGGACTGGATTCTTGTTAGAGAATCGATGCGCGGGAAGACAGTTGTCGATGGGAGGAACGCGCTGAACGGGGTACTCCTTACTGATCTTGGGTTCCGCTACTGGTCATTCGGACGGGCAACGCAGTCCAACGGAAACGGTACGGGGCCGCATGAGGGCCCCATGGACTCATCGCCCTTAGGTGGGGCAACACATACCAACGGGAACGGTGCGGTGCCGCGCGAGGACGGCTTCGCTTCAGCTCTCGATTTTCGGGGAGCGGTTGCGGAATGACCATCAAGGCAGCGCTCCGGCGAGACCGCAGTACCGGACGGGCGACGAGGGTGAAGGCCCAAGGCAAGTTCCTGTTCGCAAACGGTAAGAAGCTGTACCTCCGCGGTGTCACTTATGGGACGTTTCGCCCCCAACCTGACGGCACGATGTTCCCACCGCCGGAAGTTGTTGAAGCAGATTTCCGGGGCATGATCGAGGCACGCGTCAACTCTATCCGCACGTATACCGTTCCTCCAGCCTGGCTGCTCGATCTCGCGGTATCGTTCGGACTATATGTTCTCGTTGGCATTCCATGGGAGCAGCACATCCGGTTTTTGGACGACCGCAAGACGCGAAAGGGGATCGAGCGCACCATCCGGGATGCCGTGGATAGCTGCGGCGCCCATCCCGCCGTTCTTGCCTACCTCGTCGGCAACGAGATTCCAGCACCGATCGTACGCTGGTATGGCCGGCGCCGGATCGAAGCATGGCTAAGGCGTCTATACCAGGTCGCCAAGCGTGAGGACCCCGGTGCGTTGGTGGCATACGTGAACTATCCGACCACGGAATACCTCGATCTGTCCTTCACGGACTTCGTGTGCTTCAACGTTTATCTGGAGACGCCAGAACGACTCCAGGCATATCTTGCTCGCCTCCAGAACCTGGCCGGCGAGAAGCCGCTCGTAATGACGGAAATCGGGCTTGACAGCCGGCGGAACGGGCTCGAGCGGCAGGCGGAGGTGCTTGAGTGGCAGATCCGCGAGGTCTTTGCGGAAGGCTGTGCGGGTGTGTTCGTCTTCGCCTGGACCGACGAGTGGCACCGGGGCGGTTACGACATCGAGGACTGGGACTTCGGGCTGATGAATCGAGACCGTAACGCGAAACCGGCCCTCGCCGCCGTTGCTGGCGCCTTTGCGGAGGTGCCGTTCCCGGCTATGCGTCTCTGGCCACGCGTGTCAGTCGTCGTCTGTAGCTACAACGGTGCGCGGACTATCGGCGATACGTTCGAGGCCCTGCAACATGTCGAATATCCGAACTTTGAGGTGATCCTTGTCGACGACGGTTCGAAGGACGCGACCGCCGCGATCGGCCTAGAGTTCGGCGTCAGAGTGATCAGCACGGAGAACCGCGGTCTGAGCAACGCCCGCAATACCGGTTACGAGGCGGCGACCGGCGAAATCGTCGCGTACGTCGACGACGACGCCTACCCGGAGGTCCATTGGCTCCATTACCTCGCCCATCGTTTCATGCAGCGCGATTGGGCTGGGGTGGGAGGGCCGAACCTACCCCCAGCGGGCGACGGGATGATCGCGGAGTGCGTCGCGAACTCACCGGGCGGCCCGGTGCACGTCCTAGTGTCTGACATCGAGGCAGAACACATTCCCGGCTGCAATATGGCCTTTCGCAAAGCTGCGCTCGAGGGCACCGGCGGATTTGATCCGCGTTTTCGGACCGCGGGCGACGATGTGGATATCTGTTGGCGGCTGTTGAATTCGGGAGCCCACATCGGATTTCACGCCGGTGCGATGGTCTGGCACCACCGCCGCAACTCTGTGCGCACGTACTGGAAACAGCAGCGCGGTTACGGCCGGGCGGAAGCACTGCTCGAGCGAAAGTGGCCCGAGAGATACAACGCACCGGGACACCTCTCGTGGGCCGGACGCCTGTACGGCCGGGGACTGACGACGGCGCTTACGCGGGCGCCGGGACGCATCTATCAGGGGCACGCGGGTAGCGCCCTCTTTCAGTCGGTTTACCAGCCGGCGCCTGGGACGCTCGCGTCGCTTCCACAAATGCCGGAATGGTACATGGCGGTCCTCGGGCTGGCAGCCATAACCGCGCTCGGAACGATCTGGCTGCCGCTGTTGGCCGCGGGCCCGCTTCTTCTGATCGCATTAGGGGCGCCATTAGGGCAAGCGTCGTTGGACGCGGCCCGAGCCACGTTCTCCGAGCGGCGAGGAGTTCGCGCGTGGCCGCGGCACCTCCTCACCGGGCTACTCCGCGTGATGCAGCCGATCGCCCGCCTATCCGGACGCATCGAGTATGGCTTGACGCCATGGAGACGCAGGGGTCGCGGCCTGGCGTTACCGTTCGCCATCACCGAGAGCGCCTGGCGCGAGGAGTGGCAGTCGATTGAAGCGCGGACGCAAACGCTAGCCAGCGCTTTGAAGCAACAAGAAGCCGCGTGGCGACCGGGTGGCGACTTCGATGCCTGGGACTTCGAGGTGCGCGGCGGGATGCTGTCGTCGGCGCGACTGCTATCGAGTGTCGAAGAACATGGGGGCGGCCGCCAATTAGTGCTGTTCCGAGCCTGGCCCGAGATTTCGAACTTTGCGCTCGGCCTTATCGGCGCGACTAGCGGGCTTGCGCTCGCGGCAGGCTTCGACGGTGCCTGGGCTGCGGCGGCCGTGCTCGCGCTGATCGCCGGTGCGATAACTCTGCGCAGCATCTGGGAAGCGGCGCTAGCGATGGGTGCGGTCAAAGTCACCATCGCGGAGTACCAGGAAGCCGCGCAATGAGACTCATCCCGCGCGGCGGCGACATTGGACTGATGTTCCGCGTAATGCTGCTCGCGCGCTCATACTGGGCGCTCATTCTGCTCTTTTTCATCGTTAGCATGCTCGCGACGCCGCTGACGCTGCTCGCACCGATCCCGCTGAAGATTGTGGCCGACGTTCTCGTACAGAAGCAGGCCCTCCCCGGCTTTCTCTCGCCCCTCGTTCCGGACGCGATCAACTCGTCCGAGACGCGGCTTATTGCGTTCGCCGCGGTATTGTTCGTGCTCGTGGCGTTCCTGCGTCAGACGCAGGACCTTGCTCGCACACTTCTAGACACATACATAGGTGAGCGCCTCACTCTGAGGTTTCGCTCCCAACTCTTTTCTCAGGTCCAGCGTATGTCGCTGGCCTATCACGACAGCCAGGGAACGGCCGACTCGGTATACCGGATCCAGTGGGACGCCATGGCCATCCAGGACCTGGCCATCGACGGTATGATTCCCTTTCTGTCCGCGTCATTCACGCTTGTGTCGATGATCTACGTGGTTCTGGCGATCGACTGGCAGCTCGGCGTCGCCGCCCTCGCCGCCGGCCCGGTGCTCCTCGTCCTGACCAGGGTGTACCAAACCAGGCTCCGTCAGCGCGCTCGGACTGTGAAGCGCCTGGAAAGCTCGGCAATGGGTGTGATCCAGGAAGTCCTTGGGGCGCTCCGCGTGGTCAAGGCCTTCGGGCAGGAGGGACGCGAGGAGGAGCGCTTCTACGGGCGCGCAGAGGACGGAGTCCAGGCACGGGTCGGCCTTTCGGCGATGGAGGGCTTCTTCGGTCTCTTGATCGGCTTAACAACCGCCGCCGTTACCGCGGTCGTGCTCTACATCGGGGCCCTGCACGTGCAGTCGGGGAAGCTGACGCTCGGTGAGCTGCTGCTCGTGATGGGCTATCTCACCCAGCTATACGATCCGCTAAGAAGTGCGAGCAAACGAATCGGCAAGATGCAGTCTTCGCTTGCGAGCGCCGAGCGCGCGTTTCAATTACTCGACCAAGCGCCAGATGTGGAAGAGCGAGTGGACGCGCAGCCGCTCGAGCGAGCTAATGGAGATATCAGGTTTGAAGAAGTTTCGTTCGGCTACGACACAAGCGCACCCGTCCTCAGTGAGGTCTCGTTGGAGCTACGGCCAGGAGAGCGGATCGGCGTCTACGGCGTGACCGGCGCCGGGAAGACTACGCTGATCAGCCTACTCACCCGTCTTTATGATCCCAATGAAGGCGGAATCCTGCTCGACGGCGTCGATATCCGAGACTACAGGGTTGCTGACTTGCGGAAGCAATTCGCTGTCGTCCTGCAGGAGCCGGTCCTGTTCTCGACGACGATTGCTGAGAACATCGCCTACGCCTGCCCTGGCGCAACATTCGAAGAGTTGGTGACCGCCGCCAAGGCGGCCGACGCTCACGACTTCATTACGGCGCTCCCAGACGGCTACGACACCGTCGTTGGAGAGCGCGGAATGCGGCTCTCCGGGGGCGAACGCCAGCGTGTGGCTCTGGCCCGCGCCTTTCTGAAGGACGCCCCAATCCTCGTTCTGGACGAACCGACAAGCTCGGTTGACCACCAGACGGAGGCGACGATTATAGCCGCGATGGAGCGGTTGATGGCGGGCAGAACGACGATCATGATTGCCCACCGCTTAACCACACTAGGCAACTGTGACCGCTGGCTGGAGCTGCTCCCGGGCGGCAAAACAAGAGCAACTTGCAAACCTCCGTCCGGGGTGCGACGGCACGCCGCGCGACGTTCGGCCCCACGCGAGGCCCGCCACCCCGCAGCACGAGCCTGGGCTCAGATCGGCGAGGGCCTATCGAATCCGCGGGCAGTGACTCAGGTCGAACCACCCGAGGTTGGCTTCCCCAAATCCACAATCTATCGGCTGGAGGGAGCCGGGGAGTGCGGCGCCACCGTCATTGCGAAGAAATGCAGGCGGCAACGCGGGCAAATAGAGCGAACGATCTACGAGCTCGTCCTTCCCAAACTGTCACTGCCTTACCCGCGCTTTCTTGGCATGGCCAACGACGACGACGGGTCATGCTGGCTGTTCCTGGAGGATGCTGGTGACGAGGCGTATTCGCCACTTGACCCTAAGCACCGGGTCGTCGCCGGCCATTGGCTCGGCGCCTTGCATTCGTCGACCACATCGCTGCCATCTGATGTACCGCTACCCGATCGTGGTCCAGCGTACTATTTGGGACATCTAACGGCGGCAAGGGACTTGATCCGCGCGAACCTAGATAATCCGGCACTGGGCAAGGATCAGCGCTGCCAACTCCAGAGGATCATTATGAATTGCGATTTCATTGAGTCCGAGTGGTGGCGCCTCGAGCAATTCTGCCAGCCCATACCAACGACTCTGGTGCACGGCGACTTCATCGGAAAGAATGTGCGCATGAGAAGTGGGGCGACGAGCTTCGAAGTTCTGCC
>Ga0209378_1002104_pt1 | contig 13883 bp, 9 predicted proteins | sample GraSoiAngelo_156_FD_186170 | JGI IMG/M metagenome (GOLD analysis project Ga0209378, IMG submission 186170) | Grasslands soil microbial communities from the Angelo Coastal Reserve, California, USA - 14_1009_13_40cm (SPAdes) (version 2) | ecosystem: Environmental > Terrestrial > Soil > Grasslands ... | reverse complement strand
CGGCACATGATGGTCTCCCGAAAGTACGACCAGCGGCAGATCCCCAAGAGAGAGCGAAGCCGCGGTTTGCATAGCACTGAGTGGTAGTCCGGCAACGTACTGTGCAAGGCTCAGGAAACTTTTCGGCTGCGACCAAAACGCGCGGACGTTCGGCAGGACCGTTGCGGGTAACTTCCGAATCTCTCCTGCGATCCGTTGAACCGCCGAGGTCGCGCTGGCACCGAACGCACTCGCCGCAACCCACGCGAAGCGAGGTGAGCCCCGCGCCACACGCGCCAAGCAGAACCGTATTAACCCGAGTCGTGCCAGCCATGCGGCAATCCAAGCGTATCGCATGCCTACGTGGATTACCTTCAGTTGCTCTGCGGTCGGATTCACCCATTCGGCAGGGTGAATCGAATCCACCAACACCATGCCAACCACATCGTGGCGATACAGATCGGCAAACGCCCTTACGACATAGCCGCCGAAAGAATGTCCGACCAAAACGTATGGCCCGGGGACACCTGCCGCATTCAACAAGGCATGCAATTCCTTCGCAATTTGCCGTGCCGTGCGCGGCTCAGAGGTCGCATCGCTCCAGCCGTGTCCGGCGCGGTCATAACTTACCGCACGAGAGAACTGCGCCACTTCCCGCTGCACCTGGGTCTGCTCAGGCTGGACGCTCCCATGCCCGATTCGAAGACCACCGTCGGTGTGCCTTCCCCGATTACATGGATGTGCATCCTTCTCTTGTCGAATCGGACAAGGCGTCCGGGAGGCACAAACCGCCTACGGTCCCGCAATGTTCCAATGATTTGGTATACGGCGCCACACACCAGCACGACGGCGCTTGCGCCGAGGAGGAGCGCAAAAATCATAAGCGCTGCGTGCGCCCGCATCAGGTGAGCATCCGCCTGACACCGGTTTGGATCGCTAATTCCGCCCCGGTGTCGGCACGTGGCCAATCGACGAAATCGGCTGATTTGTCATTGCAGGCGGACGAGTCTCTGGGCTGCTTCAGCTGGCGTCTCTGATTCGTCGCGCTCGGCAAATAAGAGCGCTCTGCAGCTTGCCGCATCTCTGACGGTCGGCAACGGCACATCCTTGGCTGCAGGTTTTGCGCTGGGATTCATGCTGCTGACTACTCGATTTCAGCTCTTTTTCGAAGTCGTGGCGTAGAAAGCAGCCCATTGCTGCTCCACTTTAGAGCTCCCGCATTTTGGGCACTTGATCTTGCCTTTATCATGTCCGGCAACCGTAAGAACCAACGTGAACTTTTTGTTGCAGGCTTGGCAAAGGTATTCATAGTGGGGCATGGTCTCCTCCCCGAGGTAAAATCACCGACCATCTTATTCGCGTTGACATTGCAGAATCAATCCGACGCCACCGACGCGAGATGAGCCTTGCAAAGACAACTCTCCACCTGGGTAGGAAAGCGCGCCATCACGGGCGACACCGCCCTGCGCCTCGCTCATTTCTTTGGCACGAGCGCTCAGTTTTGGCTGAATCTACAGAGCCTCTACGACCTGCGGCTCGCCCAGGAGAAGGTAGGAAAATCCATCAAGGCACTTCCCACGCTTAAACGGCGCGAGCTGGTCCACGCATGAAGGGTTACGCGAAGGATTCCGGGAACAACGGACCTCGGCCTGAAAACTGGTAAGCTCCTCGATCCCATTTCCCAATCAGCATCCAATGCTCTGTGCTTTGCGCCCCCTTTGCTTGCGTTTGGTGCCGGAGGAGTCGCTCCGGGAAACCCGCTGGGCAGATGTCCGGAAACACCACTAACCAGGCAGTCCGGAACAGCCGCGACCCTCGCAGAGGGTAAGGGCCGGTGCCAAGTCTTTCGATGGCTAACCTCCGATCCCAGTAACCTCGGTACCGGGTGGCACAACGTCGTTCCAGGGTGCCTCCTTGAGAAAGGTGATTTGAGTGCGCACTCGGCCGCCCGTAAATATTCATCCTCATAGGCTTGGTTGCTTGCTCGGAGCTGATCAAGCCTTTCTTCACAAGACCAGCCATGATCTCATAAACCTCGCGTTGCCGTGCGAGCCAGCCTTTTAGCTGCGCGTGATAGCTCTCATCGTTCTCAAAGCAATTACGTCATAAAACTGAAATTCTCTTTGACTATCGCGGGTCCATGGGTTGCGAAACGGGGGACTCCATGGATCATACGACCGGCTTTTCCATACTCGCCGAATCTTAGTTTCTCTAACCAGTGTGACATAGTGTCTAGGCGGCCAGCCGAACGGCGCCGGTCACTCGTTTTCATACCTCCCGTGTCTTGCCATGCTGCCCGCATCCGGTTATTGTACATACAATTATATTGACAATCTCAAATAGAGACTATATTCTGTTTTCGTCGCGACCAGCCTATGCGATTTGAATGGGATGAACAGAAGAACCGGCAAAACCTTCGCAAGCACGACGTTCGTTTTGAAACGGCCGTGCTCGTTTTCGATGATCCCTACGCTCCCACGCAACGCGACTTCACTTCTGAAGATGAAGAGCGATGGATAACGGTTGGAGCCATAGGCCCGGTTCGATTCTACTGGTCGTGCATACTTTCTATGAGAAACAAGGCGAAGAAATCATCCGTGTCATTTCGGCGCGTGCTGCTGAGTCGCATGAAAGGAGGGCCTATGAGGAAGCTCACAAAGGAACAGAAGCGAGACATCCGGACCATCGCCGCAAAAAGAGACGAGGACATTGATCTTTCCGACGTGCCCCCAGTTCTCGATTGGAGCGCAGCCGAAATCGGCAAGTTCTATCGGCCAAAGAAGAAACCGGTAACTATGCGTCTGGATTCCGACGTCATTGCCTGGCTCAAAGCTGATGGTCGTGGTTATCAAACGAAAGCGAATTGGCTGCTGCGGAATGCCATGCTTCATTTCACGAAAGAAGCGAGCATCAGTCGTCGGCGAAAAACCGCCCCGCGACGCGGTAAGGCCAGAGAGGGGAAGGGAAAAGGATGATTAATGGAACTGGTGGGATTGAAGGTCCTCCCGGACGCGCGGGCGTGACAGTGTAGGATTATAACTAACTAGGTAAGTACTTCTTCTGTTATATAGACCCCCAAATGGGTATTAAATACGCTCCGAATGCCGCCCGTGAAGCGCTATATGGACGCACCCGATGCGCTCGCTTGCCGAAAAACTCCGGGCACAGCAGACTTCGAAGCCTGGATACAGATGAACCATCCTCAGTTAAGACCCGTGTGTCCCTGGCGAATTGATACGGTGGCAGCCAAACGACTGGATCCGCGAAACGCGCTGCGATGGAGAAACACCAGATGATTTCCTTGGAAATTCTGCCGAAGGTGACTTGATATCGTAGCCGGCCTGAATCTTTGACAAATCAGGCAGCCACTGGTGTCTGATATAGGGCCCGACAGTGTGGCTGCCATCGAAACGAGTGGAGGTTTGCGACTCGTCGCGACGCGGGCGTATCCGGCGTTCGCCCTTTCAATGAGGTATGTGTGCGATGGTTGTTGAAGTAGGTCCTGAAATCGAGCAACTTGTTCTCGAGATCTGCAGTTGTCCTGAAGAACGTTTGATCCAAATACTCGCGTCGAACGGTGCCGTTTTGTTGCGATTCCCGTTATGTGGCGCAGAAGCCAGAGCGGCCCATCAGGCTTAGTGCCCCTCGGCCTCTCCGCAACATAAGTTGCTTCGGCCTCCTCTATAGTCGGGATGGTTATTCAATCCCCAACTTTGGCGGTCGAAAATATTTCACCTCAGCAGCCCACTCCTGCAAGAGCGCCTGGAGTATTTGCAGCATTGCGCTAACCAAGGTTACGGCCTCAAAACCAGCGAAGCCCTGGTCCGAAGACAACGGACTTGTGACCTTCTTAGGCGGTCTCTGACCCTCGATCAGTTATATGGCGTTCGAGCCCGTAGAAGCAATTCCAGCTGCTGCGTTATCTGAACGAACGCCACATAACGGGAATCGCAACAAAATGCCTTTCCACGAACGGATGAGCATGAGTGTTCAACTGCGCCGCATGGCGATGACGTTTGCGAGTAACACATCCGTACCATCCGCTTTGCCAGCAAGAGTTCCAGCTGGTTTCCTACTGCCGGAACTGGGGTGAGGACAGGGTCTGGTTTCAGGACAAGCTTGGTCGCCTGCATTCATTACCGACAAGCTGGACTGACGCCGGCGCTGTCGATCCTTTCGTCGCCCTCGCAGCGGGGCGATCGCTGTTTCGAGTGGCGGACCTGATCGAACTAGCGCGACAGATCGACGGATGGAAGTCCGAGCGAGTCGAGAGAACTGTAAAGGAAAACATGTCATGCCTGTAAAGTGAATGTTGTCAGTGGTGCTGACCGCGAACTGTACCGACATCAAGGCAAACGCAAAATGTGAATATCATCTATCGCCGATTTGTATTGATTGTGGAGGGCGGGAATTTAAGGTGGGTCAAACTCGGGTGCGAGCCTAGTCCCACCCGACTTCTACTTTCATTGAGAGCCAGACAGGGAAAACACCGAGGCTGTTCTTCAAGACTTATAGTTTCCTAATTAAGCGGTCAGGATTGAACGACGTGGGTGCATCGCCACCAACGTTGCCGAGACTCTTCGCCCAGACGTGGCTCGCCTGAAGGAGTAGAGTCTCGACGGCTCCGAGGCCGCTCTAGGTGCTTGTTTTTCTTACGCCATACCTGGCTGCCCTTATGAAATCCTTATGAAGGCATCAGGACTTTCTCAGGCGTCATTCGCTAAGTTGTCCTTGATTGTGGGGAACGATTCCGTTCGTTGAATCGGTTGAAGTGAGACGAATCAAATCGTACGCCCCGTCACCCTGTGTGCCGTGACGATCACTGTTCTATCGACGATTTGTTTTCTCGCATGTGTCTTCTACCTTTGCGTCATCTTTCAATGGATGCGAGACACCAAGGCCAAGACGACACATCTCCCTAAAGCAGATAACATAGGCCGAGAGACGTGCGAGAAGAAACTGCCGTACATCGTTGGTTCCTGGAGGGCTGCCGAAAACGACATGATCGAACTACGGTCACGTCGCTTCAGGTTCCGAGCATCAAAGAACATTCGCGCGGTCGCGAACCAGGATGCAATGAGTGCGAACGGATTGCGTACGAGAGGATCCTGGGATCGTTGAGGCTGGGCAAGAAAAAATAGGAGAGAAGAATGCACATTCTCAAGTTGAAAAGACTTGTGTCGCTGGTGTTGGTCGCAGCCTCTTGCGGAAGCGCGGTTCCCGTTGTTACGTTTGCCGACGACGGCAAAGGGGAACCCCCGGCCAAGCCAGCGGCAACAGCGAAGATCGAAGCGCCAGCTCTATTGACGGAGCGGGAGCGCTGGATGCTGGACCGCATGGAACAGCTCGAAAAGCGCGTCGCCGAGCTTGAAGCAAAGGGCCAACCGGCGGTTCCTTCCTCTAGCGAGCCCGCCGCATCACAACCGCCCGCGGCCGTGCCTGCGACCGCGCAGCCTGGCATCGGAGGAACTGTTGGCAGTGGGGAAGTGGCGAGCGTTGTCCCCTCGGCGGCCCTGCCCGCTACGCCTCGCACGCAGGAGAAGGTACGAACGAAACCGGCGAATGCGGAGCCTTTTGCCTTTGCCGACTTTACCTGGCTGACCGGCAACGCCCGCACGAAAGAATCGCCGATGGATTCTAAATTCTTCACCCCGGAAATTCGCGCCGACGTTGATTATATCTACGATTTCAATCATCCGAAGGACAACTCCATCGGCGGTTCGAGCGAAGTTTTCCGCGCTAATGAAGTTCAGGTAACGCAACTTGGCGTTGGGGGCGACTTTCACTACGACAATGTGCGCGCAAGATTAATGACCCAGTTCGGCTTGTACTCGCAAACGACACCGAGGAATGACGCAAGCCCTTCGCGCGGCCAGTGGAATCTGGACAATGCGTACCGCTATCTTTCGGAAGCTTATGGCGGCTACCACTTCAACGCGCTGCACGGGATCAACGTTGATGCCGGCATTTTCATGTCCTACGTCGGTCTGTTCAGCTACTATCAATTCGACAACTGGGCGTATCAGCCGACTTATGTTTCATCGAACACACCGTGGTTCTTCAACGGTGTGCGTGTTCAAATTTTCCCCACTGAACACCTGAAAATCGAGCCGTGGTTTACGAATGGCTGGCAATCCTACGGGCGTTTCAACAATCGGCCGGGTATCGGGCTGCAAATTCTGTGGCGTCCGAATGGCTGGCTATCGGTCCTGGGGAATCAGTATGCCTTGGGCGAAGATGCGCTGAACACGCCGGGCCGCGTGCGCTATCACACCGACGACAGCATCCAGGTCAAATACTACGACCATCCGGAAAATTTTGTCAGCAAAGCCGCGTTTACTTTCACCGGCGATATGGGTTGCGAGCACGGTGGTGGCGTCAGTTGCGCCGGTAATTCTGCGAAGGGTCCCAAGCAGAGCTTCCTTGGTTACATGATCTACAACCGCTTGTGGTTCGATCGCGACAAGTACGCGTTTACGCTGGGCGGAGGGAAAATCAATAATCCGGGACGCTATCTGGTTTTGCTGCCGCCCATCAATGGCGCTACTGCCGCCTCGGGAACACCGTATTTCACCGAGAATCCCGGCGATCCGTACAAGGCCTGGGATGTGTCTGGGACTTTTGACTGGATGCCCAGCCAATATATTACCTTCCGCTGGGAGTATAACCATCGAGCGGCAAACGTCCCTTACTTCTCCGGGTCCGGAGGCGTGACACCGCCTGCGGGCAACACGTTCGGTGCGCCGGGCGCGCTGGTCTGCCTCGACGGCAGCCTTGCACCCAGTACAGGGTGCGGCTCAGTCGGACTTTGGCAACCGGATCTTCGCAAAACCGAGAACCGCCTGAACATGGCGATACTCGTGAAGTTCTAGATTCCGGACCGGAGGAATGTGCTCATGCTAGACATCATCTTCTTGGCGGCGACAGCGCTCTTTGTTGGAGTAGCCGTCCTGTACGTGCGCGGCTGCGAACGGCTTAGATAGGAGCGAGTCATGAGTTTAGGGAATGCGGTACTGCTGTTCATTTGCGTCCTTCTCTGTGGCTACTTGCTCTATGCCCTGCTGAAGGCGGAGAGGTTCTAAACATGACCGCAAATGGCTGGTTTCAAATCGGTTTCTACCTTGTGGTGATCTTCTTGCTGACGAAGCCAGTTGGAATCTTCATGACTCGGGTGTTTAACCGGGAGAAGACATTTCTGGATCCTTTTCTGCGTCCCATCGAAAGGGTCGTATATCGGCTGACTGGCGTGGACGAGAAGCATGAGATGCGTTGGACGGAATACGCCATCGCCATGCTCTTGTTCAGCGGCGTCTCAATGGCGCTCCTGTACCTGATTGAGCGCACGCAGAAGTGGCTGCCGTTCAACCCTCAGAAGTTTCCGAACGTGGAGCCTGGCCTGGCTTTTGGCACAGCCGCATCGTTTACCACCAACACGAACTGGCAGGCTTATAGCGGCGAATCCACGATGAGTTATCTCACGCAGATGACGGGTCTGGCTTACCACAATTTCGCCTCCGCTGCAGTCGGTATTGTCCTCGCGATCGTGGTGATTCGCGGTATCGCGCGAAAGGAAACGGACAAGCTCGGAAACTTCTGGGTGGACACCACGCGCTGCTTGCTGTGGGTTTTGCTGCCAATTTGCGTCGTAGGTTCGCTGGTGTTTGTGTCACAAGGTGTTGTCCAGAACCTGAAACCTTACACCCCGGTACATTTGATCGAGCCACAGACCGTGCAGGTGACCGGAGCTGATGGCAAGGTTACCACGCAGACTGTGACGCAGCAGATCATTGCGCAAGGCCCCGTGGCATCGCAGGAAGTCATTAAGGAATTTGGCACCAATGGCGGTGGTTTTTTTGGAGCCAATAGCGCTCATCCTTTCGAAAATCCCACTCCCTTTTCAAACTTCTTCCAGCTGGTGTTGATTTTCGCGATTCCCTCCGGCCTCACCTACACCCTCGGCCGTATGACGGGGTCTCAGCGGCATGGCTGGGCAGTATGGGCGGCGATGGCGTTTCTCTTTTTCATTGGAGTGGCGACCGCGTACTGGGCTGAGGCGCGGGGGAATCCGCTCCTCGTTGGCGTGAATCAGAGCGCGAGCGCCCTGCATTCCGGCGGCAACATGGAAGGAAAGGAAGTACGGTTCGGCATTGCGAACTCCGCCCTCTTCGCGACCGTAACTACTGACGCCAGCTGCGGCGCCGTGAACAGTCAGCACGATTCGTTTACGCCCCTTGGCGGTATGGTGCCACTGATCAACATTATGCTAGGTGAAGTTGTTTTCGGCGGAGTGGGCGCAGGACTCTACGGCATCATCGTGTTCGTAATTCTCGCGGTGTTTATTGCCGGTCTGATGGTAGGCCGGACTCCCGAGTACTTGGGCAAGAAGATTGAATCGTATGACGTCAAGATGGCGATGCTGGCGATTCTGATTCTGACGTTCACCATCCTCGGCTTCTCAGCCGTTGCTATCGTCAAACCCTTTGGCACTTCGAGCATCTCGAACCCCGGCCCGCACGGTTTTTCTCAAGTGCTCTACGCCTACGTCTCGTCGACCGGCAACAACGGCTCGGCGTTCGGCGGCTTGAATGTGAACACCATGTGGTACAACACAAGTACAGCCGTAGCCCAACTGCTTGGCCGCTTCTTCATGATCATTCCAGTGCTCGCTATTGCCGGAAGTCTGGCGAAAAAGAAAACCGTTCCCGAATCGGCCGGCACGTTCCCAGTCACAGGCGGGCTGTTCGCTGGCTTGCTAGTGTCTACGATTTTGATCGTGGGTGCTCTCACGTTCTTCCCGGCCCTGAGTCTCGGACCGATTCTCGAACACCTGCTGATGTCCGCAGGCAAGGCCTTCTGAGGTGTCCATGGATTCCGTCGCCCAAGTTAGAAAACAATCGCTCGCTGACACGAAGATTCTCACTCGTGCAGTAACCGACTCATTTCGCAAGCTGGCCCCCCGCACGATGGTCAAGAACCCCGTGATGTTCGTAGTCGAGGTGGGTGCAGTATTAACAACGGTGCAGCTGGTGTGGAACGCCTTTCATCACGTAGGCCAGATTGGCTTCGGCTTGCAAATCACCCTTTGGCTGTGGTTCACGGTTCTTTTCGCGAACTTCGCGGAAGCCATGGCCGAAGGACGGGGCAAGGCACAAGCAGACACTCTGCGTAAAGCACGGGCTGAGACTCAGGCTCACCTGCTGACTTGCGATAACAAGATCGAGACGGTACCCAGCTCGAAATTACGCTCAGGGGACATCGTAGTCGTCACTGCAGGGGACTTCATTCCGGGTGATGGCGAGGTGATCGAAGGTGTGGCCTCCGTCGATGAATCGGCGATCACCGGCGAGTCCGCGCCAGTCATCCGGGAGTCGGGCGGCGATCGCTCGGCAGTTACCGGGGGAACTCGTGTTCTCTCCGACGAGATCAAAGTCCGCATCACCTCGAATCCGGGCGAAACCTTCCTGGACCGGATGATCAAACTTGTTGAGGGAGCCTCGCGTCAAAAAACTCCGAACGAAATTGCCCTCAACATTTTGTTGGCCGGACTGACCATTATCTTCTTGCTGGCAGTCGTAACGCTTCAGCCCTTTGCCATTTATTCGGGTGCTCCGCAGAGCATCTTCGTCTTGGTCTCACTTCTCGTTTGCCTGATTCCTACGACCATTGGAGGTCTTCTGTCCGCTATCGGCATTGCCGGCATGGACCGCATGATTCAGCGGAACGTCATCGCCATGTCTGGGCGCGCTGTTGAAGCCTCGGGCGACGTAGATGTGTTGTTGCTGGACAAGACGGGAACGATCACTCTGGGAAACCGGGCCGCCACGCAATTCTTTCCAGCGCCCGGCATCGAAGAGAGTCATCTTGCCGATGTCGCGCAGCTTTCCTCGCTGGCGGACGAGACTCCGGAAGGCCGATCCATCGTCGTGCTCGCCAAGGAGCGGTATCACCTTCGAGGTCGGGACCTTTCTACACACGCCGCAAGTTTCATCCCATTTTCCGCACAAACCAGGATGTCAGGCGTCGACCTTGACGGCCGCGAAGTCCGCAAAGGAGCACTGGAAGCAATTACCCGCTTGTGCGCCAGCCGCGGTCACAACATTCCTGTGGAGCTGCAGGTTTGTGTTCGTGAGATTTCGAATGCGGGCGGAACGCCGCTGCTGGTCGCAGAGAACGGCCGCGTGTTAGGCGCGATCGCTCTCACAGATATCGTCAAGGGCGGCATGAAGGAGCGTTTCGATCATCTTCGCGCCATGGGCATTCGTACCATGATGATCACGGGGGACAATCCGCTGACCGCCGCTGCTATCGCTCGCCAAGCGGGAGTCGACGATTTCCTTGCTGAAGCCAAGCCCGAAGACAAGATGGCGCTTATTAAGCGGGAGCAGGCTAAGGGGAAGCTCGTGGCCATGACCGGCGACGGCACCAACGACGCTCCGGCACTTGCGCAGGCTGACGTGGGAGTGGCCATGAATACCGGGACGCAAGCCGCCAAAGAAGCTGGGAACATGGTTGATCTCGATTCCAATCCGACGAAACTGATCGAAATCGTTGAAATAGGCAAGCAGCTCCTGATTACTCGCGGCGCTCTGACAACGTTTTCGGTCGCGAACGACGTGGCCAAGTACTTCGCTATTATTCCCGCAATGTTTGCCGCGGCGTTTCCTCAACTCGAAGTTCTGAACATTATGCGGCTCCGCACTCCAGAATCGGCGATTTTATCCGCGGTCATTTTCAACGCCCTGATTATCATTGCGCTGATTCCATTGGCTCTCCGAGGCGTGCGGTATCGGCCGGTCGGAGCGGCCGCGCTTCTTCGCCGCAACCTGTTGCTCTATGGCGTCGGGGGAGTCATTGCTCCATTTATCGGAATCAAGCTGATCGATGTGTTGCTGACGTATCTGCGATTTGTCTGAGAGGGCCTTCATGAAAAAGAATCTGCTCATTGCCGTGTGGTTCACCCTGGTGACAACCGTCATGTTTGGCCTCATCTACCCGCTCGGAATCACAGCGCTGGCGCAATTATGTTTTCACGACCGCGCGGACGGACAACTCATCTCGAAGAATGGAAAGCTTGTAGGCTCGAGAATCATTGGGCAGGCATTTACGGGGCCTGCCTATTTCCACTCGCGACCGTCTAACGCGGGAACTGGATACGATTCAACATCGAGCGGCGGCTCAAACCTAGCCCCTACCAACAAGAATCTGCTTGAGCGCGTAAAGGGTGACGTGCAAAAGCTTCAGGCAGAAAATCCAAATACTCCTATCCCGGTCGACCTGGTGACAGCCTCGGGGTCTGGTCTGGACCCAGATATCTCTCCAGCCGCAGCCGAATTCCAAATTCCTCGCGTTGCTCATTCGCGTGGCATGAAAGAAGAAGACGTGCGCGCGCTGGTCGAGAGACATACGAAGGGCCGTGACCTGGGATTCCTTGGCGAACCGCGCGTGAATGTCTTGGAACTGAATCTGGATCTCGACAGTCTTCATCCGGCGCGATAACGATCACGATTACGCCGTGGGGTTTTTTCTGAGGTTGTGTTTGGAAACTGAAACCGGTACCCCAGCCAAGGTTCGGTCAGGATGTTGCGAGGATGCGCCGGGTCCTTCTCAATTTTCTTGCGCAGTTAGTTTATCACTACGCGAAGATTTTCCGTTTGCTCGGCGTGATCCGGTTCCCAAACAACCTGTAAGACCCCTTTTATGTGTAAGCGGCTTTCCTTGTTGAATCATAAGAAGACGCAACACGTCGAATTCTTTGGGACTCAGGTGGACTCTCTCGCCGTGGACATTGACCATCCTTTTCTCAAGATCCACGCTCAATTCCGGGGTCTCGATTTTGGGAAGCGGCTCTTCGGAAGTGGAGCGTCTCAGCGCAGCTCGAATGCGCGCCAGCAGTTCTCCGATTGCGAAAGGTTTTACGACGTAGTCGTCCGCTCCCGAATCCAGAGCGACAACCTTGTCATGTTCCGAGTTGCGGACTGTCACCATGATAATGGGCCCTTCAAAGGACAATCGAATTTTGCTACAAGCCTCAAGCCCACTCATGCCCGGCATGTTCACATCCAGAAGAATCAGATCAGGGCGCTCCCGGATGACCATCTCGATGGCCTCCTGGCCGTCCTTTGCCTCCACGACGTCGTATCCATTACTGGAAAGAGTAGCTCGTAAGACGCGTCGGATTTGCGGGTCGTCGTCGACCACGAGAATGGTTGCATTGTTCATCGGTCTGTCGCGTTTCTGTGTACTCACCTCAGTGGGGTAAGCGCCGAACAGTTCGCTTTGAGCGCTCGCAAGCGTAAAGCACGAGCGGTAAGAAACGCCTGAAGGATTCCTAAGGAGTTCATAAAGGTATGACGGTTCTGGATCTACTTTTGGGCCGGCCTCTCGCGTCGGACGAGGCGCGCGCCGAGTGCGTCGGTCCGGCAACCGGAATTCCGATCTTCGGCTTGGATGCCCTCAGCTCCGCGGCCGATGGCACGGAGGCTGCCCTGACGCTGCTCATTCCTCTCGGCGCGGCGGGAATTGCCTACATGGTTCCGATCAGCGCCAGCGTCATCGTGTTGCTCAGCATCGTCTATTTCTCCTACCGTCAGACGATCCAGGCATACCCCGGTGGCGGTGGATCGTACACTGTCGCTCGCCAGAAGCTCGGCGTCTCTGCCGGCCTCCTTGCGGCCGCTGCTTTGATGATTGACTACATTCTGGTGGTCGCCGTAGGAATTTCCGCTGGTGTCGGCGCTCTTGTTTCCGCCGTGCCCAACCTGCAGCCGCATACGCTTGCCTTGTGCCTGGGAATTCTCGTGCTCATTACCCTGATCAATCTTCGTGGAGTGCGAGAAATCTCGGCCCGACGGGGATCGCTCGCTTAACCCAGCTTATCGGCTTCACATTTGTTCGTCCTTACGCTTGACGTAACGCGTACTTCCTGGTATTTTGAGCAGTGATCGTTAGCTATCGGGACAAGAGGACCAGAGAATTCGCCGCCGGGAAACGGGTCAAGCCATTCTCTGGATTTGAACGATCCCCGCGCCTGAAGCTTGACCGTATGGAAGCGGCCACGTCGCTGAGGGACCTTGCCGCATTGCCTGGGAACCGTTTTGAGGCGCTGGTAGGCGACCGCAAGGGCCAGTACAGCATTCGCATTAACGATCAATGGCGGATTTGCTTTGAGTGGGCCGACCAATCGCCGGGGCCCTCAAACGTGGAGATTGTTGACTATCACTAGGAGCATCGCTATGGCATTGACCGCTATCCATCCGGGTGAACACCTCGCTGAAGAACTGGAAGCACTCGATATGAGCGCGGCTGAACTAGCGCGAAAGATCAACGTGCCGACCAATCGCATCACGCAAATCTTGAACGGAACGCGCGCCATCACGGGCGACACCGCCCTGCGCCTCGCTCATTTCTTTGGCACGAGCGCTCAGTTTTGGCTGAATCTACAGAGCCTCTACGACCTGCGGCTCGCCCAGGAGAAGGTAGGAAAATCCATCCAGGCGCTTCCCACGCTTAAACGGCGCGAGCTGGTCCACGCATGAAGCGTTAACGCGACGAATTCCGGGAACGACGGAGCTCGGGCCTGAAAACTGGCAAGCTCTTCGATCCCATTTTCCAATCAGCATCCAATGCTCTGCGCTTTGCGGCCTGTCTCTGGCGAATTGATACGGGGGGAAGTTCCAAGTCAATATAACGCAATAACGCAATGTTACATCGCCTTGAGAACCGCCGAATGCCTGCCGCAACCCTGAAGAATCATGGGCGAAATAATAATTCGCCAGCCACACGTTTGGACGGATTCGCGCGACGCCGCTGGCAAGTCCGGTGATGGCGCCTGTCGATCCGACGGCGAGTGCACCTGCTTTTCTCGCTTCCTGCAGGCGTTGCGCTCGCTTGACGAGCGCCGTTCG
>Ga0209378_1002103_pt1 | contig 13891 bp, 10 predicted proteins | sample GraSoiAngelo_156_FD_186170 | JGI IMG/M metagenome (GOLD analysis project Ga0209378, IMG submission 186170) | Grasslands soil microbial communities from the Angelo Coastal Reserve, California, USA - 14_1009_13_40cm (SPAdes) (version 2) | ecosystem: Environmental > Terrestrial > Soil > Grasslands ... | reverse complement strand
CGCGGCGGCCGGAGCCCAGCGGAAGCCCACCGCTTGACCGATCGAGTCCCCGACGGTGCCCCGCTGCAGCTCGACGCCGTCATCCCCCAGGAGCCGGAAGGTGCTCCCTGACCGGTCCAGCACGACGCGGTACCGGCCGGGCATGACTGGATCGCCGACGGTGAACCCCGTGAGCGCGCGGGTGTCTCGCGCCACAACGCCGAGATACAACTGCCGGTCGCGCACCACGTCGTCCAGCACGACGTACGATTTCAACAGATCGACCCAGGCCGACGCGTCGAGCAGGCGGTTGGCGCCGATCGGCCCGCGATCCGGCCCGCGGGGCTCGCCCGCCTGAATCCAGATGGTCGCTTGCGCCTGGTAGCGGGGCGGGCGCATCCGCGCGCCGACCACGCCGCCGGCCGTCCCGAGCACCGCACATCCCAGGATCCACCAGCGATGCCGTCGCACCGCCCCCCAGCAGCGCCGCCAGTCCACGCCTTGCTCGAAGGGTGAGGCGACTGGATCGGGCGCAGCCGTTACGCGGGCGGGGACCGGGAGGGGCGCCTCCCGCACGATGGGCGACGCCGCGGCGCCGGGCAGGTACTCGGTCACGTCGCACCGTACCGCAAGGCCGATACCGCACGCGGCGTGATCGTGACGGCACTAGACCGGATGCCGGGATTCGGAGCGGCCGGCGAAGTGTGGTAGCGCTGCAACACGCAATTGTCCCGGCGCAGAGACATGTGGTACGGCTGCGACACCGCACTTGACAGATCGGCCAGGTGCCTGTAAATCAAGCACTTCGGACTGCTCTCCGGGCGGCCCGATCTGTGCCATCTGCTGCCGCAGCCGTCAGTGGTCGGCCTCGGCGACTTTTAGTGACGGAGGTAGCAGACCCGATGCGTGTGCCCCCAACCGATACCCCCCCCGCGCGAGCCCCGCACAGCCGTCCCGGTCGTGTCCGGCCGACGCTGGGGCCGTGCCAGCTCACGGCCGAGCTGAAGGCCACCATTCGCGTGCTGATCGTGGACGACGACCGCACGTTGCGAGAGAGCTGCGCCAGCGTCCTGCAATACGAGGGGTATCAGGTCAGCCTGTGTAGCCGTGGCGACGAGGCGCGCGAGACGCTGAAGCGCAACAAGTTCGACATCGTGCTCCTCGACCTCTATATGCCCGAGGTCTCCGGCCTGCGCCTGCTGCGCACCTGCCTGGAGGCGCACTCGGACACCATCGTCCTCGTGATCACCGGCAACCCGAGCGTCGATTCGAGTCTCGACGCGCTGCGCGCCGGCGCGTGGGATTATCTCCCCAAGCCGTTCTCGGCGACGCACCTGCAGATCCTGGTAGGTCGCGCGGCCCACACCGTCACCGTGGCGCGCGAATCCCTGGCCGTCCAGGCGGAGTTCGAGCGGGAGCACGGGAACAGCGAGCATGTCACGGTGCTGGGCGCGTCGCCGGCGTTCCGTCGGGCGGTGGGTCTCGCCCGTCGCGTCGCGCCCACCGAGGCCTCCGTCTTCATCACCGGCGAGAGCGGCTCGGGCAAGGAGTTGATCGCCCAGTTCATCCACCACCACAGCCGTCGCAGCAGCCGGCCGCTGGTGGCCGTCAACTGCGCGGCGTTGCCCGAGGCGCTGCTCGAGTCGGAGATGTTTGGGCACTGCAAAGGCGCGTTCACCGGCGCCGTCCGGGACAAGCCCGGCCTGCTCGAGGCGGCGAACGGCGGCACGTTGCTGCTCGACGAGCTCGTGGACATGTCAAAGCCGATCCAGGCCAAGCTGCTCCGCGTGATCCAGGACGGCGTGGTGCGGCGCGTCGGGAGCGAGACCACCGACGCCGTGGTGAACGTGCGGTTCATCGCGTGCACCAACCGCAACCCGGAGGAAGCCGTCAAGACCGGCGCGCTCCGGGAGGACCTCTACTACCGCCTGCGCGTGGTGCCGATCCACGTGCCGCCGCTGCGGGAGCGCCCGGCCGACATTCAGCTGCTCGCCGAATACTTCCTGAAGCAATACTGGACCCGCCACCGTGGCGCGACCGTGGCCGTCCCGCGGTTGAGCGAGGCGGCGCTGCGGGCACTGCGCGCGCGCCCCTGGAAGGGCAACGTGCGCGAGCTCGAGAACGTCGTCGAACACCTGGTCGTCCTGCTGGAGCCGGGTGACGAGGTCGCGCCGGACGCCATTCCGGCCCTCGGCGACGAGCTCGCGACCGAGGCGTCGGCGACGCTGCTGCGCGAGGTCACGACCGAAGAGCCGTACTACGACGCGCGTGATCGTCTCGTCGCCGAGTTCGAGCTCCGCTACCTCAGCCAGCTCGTGTCGCAGGCGGGCGGCAACATGTCCCGAGCCGCCCGGGCCGCGCGCGTCGATCGCACCACCCTCTACCGGCTGCTGGAGCGCCACGGGTTGCATCGCCGGCCCGTGGACCCGCCGGACGACGAGCCCGTGACGCGCATGTAGTAACACGTTTACCACGTAACACGCTTACCACGTTCCTGTCGTCGGCCTGCGACAATCCCCTCGGGTTCCGTTGAACGGAGCCCGTTTTTCGTAGCACGGCGCCGGGGGCACGGCGTCTGCACGGTCTCTCGCCAGACCGATCCCCGAGCCTCCGCCATGACAGCCGTTCGACAGCCCACGACGTCCGCCCGCCGTGCGCCGTTCCCCCGCGCGCCCGCGCGCGGCCTGCAGCTGGCGCCTGGCCTGCCGCGCCGCGTCCTGAACGTCGCGGTGGCCGCCGTGGGCCTCGTGGTCGCCGCGCCGCTGATGGCGGCGATCGCCTGCGCGATCAAGCTGACCTCGCGGGGACCGGTGTTTTACAGCCAGCTCCGCATCGGCCTCGACCAGCGCGCGCCGGGCCGGCCGACCGGGAACACGCGCCGCCTGGCGGACTGCGGCGGCCGGCCGTTCCGGATCTACAAGTTTCGCACGATGGCCCCCGGTTGCCGCGGGCCCGATGAGCCCGGGGAGATCTGGGCCCAGCCCCAGGACGCGCGCGTCACGCGCGTCGGCCGGATCCTCCGGACGTACCGCCTCGACGAGCTGCCGCAACTCGTGAACGTGCTGCGCGGAGACATGAACGTCGTGGGGCCGAGACCCGAGCAGCCGGCGATCTTCGCGCGCCTGCGGGCCGACATCGCCGCCTACCCGCAACGGCAGCGGGTGCGCCCGGGCATCACGGGCTGGGCGCAGGTCAACCAGAGCTACGACAGCTGCGTCGAGGACGTGCGGCGCAAGCTCGCGTTCGACCTGGAGTACATCCGCCGCGAGTCCGTCGGCGAGGATCTCCGCATCATGCTGCGGACCGTGCCCGTCATGGTGCTGCGGCTCGGCGCCTGGTGACCCCCCCCCCAGGCGCCACGGCGACGCGGCGGGTCGGCTCCCAGGTCGCATGCAGGTCGCGGCGCAGCGTGCGGAGCGACGCCTGCAGCGCGGCCAGGTTGCCCATGACGAAATAGGCGGGGAGCGCCACGAGCCGTGGCAGCGGCCGCTGCTCCGGCCACCACCAGGCGCCTGCCGCGCACGCCGTCGCCACCGCCACGGGAGCAACGCCCCACCAGGCCCCCGGGACGGTGGCGGCCAGCCACAGCAGGGCCGGGAGGGCGAGCGCGCCGACGTGGGGAATCAGCCAGCGGCAGACTTTACGGCTCGCCAGGATCCACGCGAACAGTCCGAAGCGCACCGGGTTGAGCAGGTGCCGCTTGAACACCAGCGTTTCGATGCCGCGGGCAATCGTCCGGACCTTGCGGCGGTATTCCCGCCGCAGCGAAGGGACGCGCGGCACGAAGCAGACGGCGTCCGGCACCGAGAGGGCTCGGAAGCCCCGCTCCCGCGCGACGAGGCCGGCGGCGAAGTCACGGCTCATCGATCCGGGGAGGACGTGCCGGTGGATCGACGCCCGTACCGCGTACAGGCAACCCGCGGCGCCCACGATCCCGGAGACGCGTGACTCGAGATCCCGAACCCACATGTCATAGCGGACATACCATGACTCCGCGTAGTTCGCGTGCCGCTCCAGGCGCGCGACGCTGACGTTGTGGCTGGACGCGACGCCGACGGTGGGATCGGCGAACGTCGCGACCAGCCGCTTCACCGCCCCGCGCTCCACGCGCACCGACGCGTCGGTATTGACGATGATCTCACCGCGGAGCAGGGGCAGCGCGGCGTTCTCGACCGCGGTCTTCCCGGACCGGCGCGGCAGACGCACCAGCTCGACGCCCCGGCTCGCGTAGGCGGCGACGATCGCGTCCGTGGCGTCGGTCGAGGCGTCCGAGAGCACCACGATCTGGCGTCGCTCCGCGGGGTAGTCGACCTGCAACAGGTTGTCGAGCGTCGTCTGGATCGCGGCCGCCTCGTTATACGCAGGGACGACGATGCTGATCGGGGGCCACTCGGCCAGCGGCGGGAACGGCGGGCGCCGGTGCCGCACGGCCGCGAGCACCAGCAGCGCCACCGGATAGCCGGCGTAGGTGTACAGGACGAAAGCCGTCGCCACGCCAAGCACCCACAGGCAGACGGCGGTCATAACACGCTCCGATAAACGCGCTCGTAGCGCGTCAGCCACGGCAGGAGGGCGAACTCCCGCGCCACGCGCGCACGCGCGCACTCCGCCCGCGCCGCCGCCGCCGCGGGGTCCTCGTGGACGTGACGGATGGCGCGCGCGAGCGCCGCCGGATCGTCCGGGGGAACGAGCAGCGCCTCGTGGGACGAGACGACTTCCGGATTGCCCCCGACCGCCGTCGCCACGATTGGCGTGCCGGTCGCCATCGCCTCCAGCAGGGCGATCGACGTTCCCTCGGCGCGGGAGCTGAGCACGAAGACGTCGAACGCGGAGAAGAGCCGCCCGGCATCGGGCCGATTCCCCAACCAGCGAAACCGCCCCGCGACGCCGCGCCGCACCGCCAGCGCCTCCAGCTGCGGGCGCGCGGGTCCATCTCCGAGAACCGACGCGACGAGCGACAGGTCGCCCAGCGCTCCCACCGCCTCGAGCAAGACGTCGGCGCCCTTCTCGGGGGTCACGCGCCCCACCCACCCGACGTGAAATCGTCCCTCCGGCACGCCGAGCAGGTCACGGGCGTGTTCCCGCGGCAGGGGGGGGGGATCGCCGGGCCACGCGTTCCGAACCACGTGGAGGCGTTCGGCCGGCACGCCGGCGCGCGTCAACTCGCCGGCGAGTGGGCGCGACACGGCAACCACGGCAGCGAACAGACGGTTCCTGATGTCGCCGCGGGTGAATCCATGCACGGTCGTGACCGTCGGCAGCCCGAGGCGGCGCGCCGCGCCCGAGTCGACGACGTCCGCCCGGCAGCCGTGGGTGTGCACCACGTCGGGCTGGATGCTGCGGCACGCCGCGACGACCGCCGCCCGCTCCCGGAGGTAGGCGCGCGGCCGCAGATGGACGGGACGCACGTCCACGCCGGCGTCGCGCAGCGGTCCCAGGAAGGGATGGTCCTGCCGGCCGTCCCCGAGCACGGCGATGACGCTGACCCGGTGGCCGGCGCGGCGCTGCCCCGTGGCCAGGGCGTGCACCACGCGCTCGAGGCCGCCGATCTCGGCGGGCGCGAGCGCGTGGAGAATCGACAGGGCGCTCAGTCCGCGCCTCCTACCGGCATGAGCGTCCCGGCCACCTCAGGGACGGTGCCGAACCGGAGCGGCGTCATTTTGGCCAACGCTTCCACGTAGCGCGCGACCGCTGCATACAACCGCTCCACGGCGGCCCCACTGGGTGCGTACGGCGTGAGTCCCGGGAGGAGGCTGGAGCTGTGCAAGAACAGGTGGAGGTGCTCGACCCCCTCCTCGATCAATAACCGCGACAGCCGCAACATCTCGGCGACGCTGGCGCGCTCCGGTCCCAACAGGATCCGCTTCAGCACGCCGGTCCTGCTGAGGAGTCCACGGACGCGGAGGCGGCGCAGTCGCGCGCTGTCGGTCCACTCGTACAACCGGTTCCAGACGCTGAACGGCCGGCGATTGTAGGCGCTGGAGATGGGAACCTCGACGACGGCTCCGGAGGGCGCCGGCATGCGCACATCGCCCTGCTCTCGCAGGTAGTACGGGCCGAACGGGGCCCCGACGAAGGAGGGGCCGTTGTCGAATGGCTGCCAGTCGTAGTAGGGCGTGACGCTGCTGTCGACCGTGTACCCGCACTGGCGCAGTGCCGTCACCGTCTCCACGCCCAGGCCGAAACGTCCCGCGCGGAAGCACCGCGGCCGCGCGCCGACGGCCTGCGTCAGCAAGGCCGTCAGGTGTTCGAGCTTCGCCCGCTGCAGCGCGCCGGGGAGGTTCTTCAGAACGGTATTGTGCGGCAGGAACGGGTCGTCGAGCGGCGGGGTGTTCCAGGGATGCAGGTGGGCACCCACCTCGTCGCCCCAACGAGCACGGACCTCGCCCAGAATGTCCGCCGCCCACGGCTGCAACGCGACCTGGTAGGTGACGAAATAGGTCGCGCGCATGCCCAGCCCGTGCAGGAAGGCCGAGAGCCGCGTCAGCTCTCGGACGTTCTCGACGGTCGCGCGCTCCCGCGTCGGCGCCCAGGCGTCCTCCTCGGCGTCGACGGACACCACCAGCGTCACCTGGCCCGAGCGGCTCACAGGCGCGATGTACCAACAACCTTTGTGCCTGAGGACTGAGCAGCGGCGTGAGTCCGCGAGGTTCCGAGGTTGTCACATCGGTGCAACACCCGGGCGCCGGCGATGCGGTGCGCCGCGGCACCCGGCGAGATAGTCTCGCTATCGCGCATGGCCCTGCTCTTGCTCCACCGCGCCGACGTATGTGCGGCATCGTAGGACTCATCCACGCGGACCGGGACTGTCCGGTCTCTCCGCTACTCGTGCGGGAGATGTGCGAAGCCATCCGGCACCGAGGGCCGGACGACGAGGGCGTCTATGTGGACGGCCCCGTGGGATTGGGCATGCGGCGGCTCAGCATCATCGACCTGGCCGGCGGGCGCCAACCGATTTTCAACGAAGATCGGTCCAAGGTCATCGTCTTCAACGGCGAGATCTACAATTACCGCGAGCTGCGGCGCGAGCTGCTGCGGCGCGGACACACATTCACGTCGCAGGGCGATACCGAGACGATTCTGCATCCCGCGGCATGTTCGCGTTCGCCATCTGGGACGCGACGACCCAGACGTTGCTCCTCGCGCGCGACCGGTTTGGCATCAAGCCGCTCTATGTCGCGGAAGGGCCCTGGGGCATCGCGTTTGCGTCCGAGTTGAAGGCCCTCCACGAGACCCTGCCAACCGAGCGGGTCCTGGACTGGGAGGCGTTGGATATGTACTTGCAGCTCGGGTACATCCCCGCGCCGCGCACCCCGTTCCGCGACATCCGCAAGCTCGAGCCGGGCCACACGGCCACCTGGCACCGGTCTCGCGGATTTGCAACGCGACAATACTGGGATTTGCCGCCGCCGAGCGAACGCCGTCCCGACGACCTGGAAGCTCAGGTCCTCCAATGGCTCGACGAGGCGGTGCGCGCCCACCTCGTGAGCGACGTACCGGTCGCCGCCTTCCTCAGCGGCGGCCTCGACTCGTCCGCGGTCGTGGCCAGCTGGGCGCTGGCGAGCGAGGCCCCGCACGCCTACACCGCGCGGTACTTCGGCTCCGGTGCCGCTGGGGCGGACGAAACAGGGCTGGCGCGGCGGCTCGCGAGCCGCTACGGCGTGAAGCTGACGGAGGTGGACGTTCATCCGCAGGTGCGCGACTTGCTCGAGCCCATTGCGCGGGCCCTGGACGAGCCCCACGCCGACGAGTCCGCGGTGCCTACCTGGCTGCTCTCACGCGCGGTCGGGGCGAGCTACAAGGTGGCGCTCACGGGGATCGGCGGCGACGAGTTGTTCGCAGGGTATCGGCGCCACATCGGGATGCTGATGGGGGAACACTACGCGCGCCTGCCCGGCGCCGTGCAACGGGGCGTCAGCACGCTGGCGAACCTGCTGCGCGAGCCCCGCGGCGGCTCGCTCGCCATCGACCGCCTCAAGCGGTTTCTCCGCCCGGGCTCCGGGGCCGCACCCGACCGCTTCCTGGGATACCTCACCCGGTGCCCGGACGCGGAACGGCGCAGGCTCTACTCGGCCGACTTGCGGGACGGGGGGGGCCCGAGCGGGGCGGCCGCCCGGCTGCGGTTCCAGGAGCTGCACCAGAGGCACGGGGCGCGCGCCGGCCTCAGCGCGGCGCTCTATCTCGACTACAAGACCTTCCTCTCGGACGACGTGCTGGCGCTGAGCGATCGAATCGCGATGGCCCACTCGCTGGAGATCCGGGTACCGTTCGTGGACCACGAATTCGTGGAGCGCGTGTTCCCGCTCCCGGACCATGTCAAGATCGGCGCCGGCCAGAACAAGCGGCTCCTCAAGCGCGCGCTGCGCGGGCGTCTGCCGCCGGAGCATTTACGCGCGCCGAAGCGCGGGTTCGTAGGACCCACCGCGGAGTGGCTGCGCCACGAACTGCGCGACGTCATCGAGGATGAACTCGCCGCCTCACGGGTGCGGCGACTCGGCTACTTCGATCCAGCGGTCGTCCGCGGATTGCTCGACGACCACTTCGCACGGCGTCACAACCGGGAAGGTATCCTGTGGGCCTTGCTGTGCTTCTCGATCTGGCACCGCGTGTACCTCGAGTCCCCGGCCGCGGTGGCGTCCCACTGTCAGGGCTTACCGACGTAGATCCGCTCGTACTGCCGGACCATGCGCTCCAGGCTGAACTCCCGCTCGACCCTCGCTCGGGCCGCCGCGCCGTCCGCTTTGCAGCGGTCGGGATGGGTTAACGCCTCGCGCCACGCGTGCGCGAGGGCGGCACGGTCTCCCGCCGGCACGAGGCGGTGGCGCAGGTCCGCCCCGAGGACCGCGCCCGAGCCGCCCACGTCGGTCACGACGGGGCAGACGCCCGTGCCCATGGCTTCGAGAAGCCCGAGCGACGTCCCTTCGCTTCGCGACGCGAGCGTGAACACATCGAACAGCGGATAGACGTCCTCGACGTCCCGCCGCCAGCCCGTGAGCCGGACGCTCGCCCCGAGGCCGAGCTGTGCGATCACAGCGGTCAAGCGGGCACGCTCGGGCCCGTCCCCCACGAGCACCAGCGCCGGCGCCGGCCCGTCGCTCCACTCCGCCCGGAGCCGTGCGAACGCGCCGATCATGAGGTCGTACGCCTTGATGGGGTCGAGCCGGCCGACGCTGCCGATGATCGGGACGTGCGCCGGGACGCCCAGCTCCGCCCGCAGGGCGGAGCTCACAGGCCGCGGGCGAAAGCGGGTCAGATCCACGCCGTTCAGTACGACGCGAATGCGGCTCCGCTCGGCGAGCAGGGTGTCGGCCATCTGATGCCCCAGGGCTTCCGACACCGCGACGATCACGTCGGTGCGGCGAGCCGCGAGCCCATCGAGCACGCGGGCGCTCAGCGGGTCGGGGTGATGCCGGCCGTGGTCCGTGTGGATGAGGCGCGGCACACCGGCATGTCGTGCCGCGAGCGACCCCTTGTACCACACGCCGCTGTGCGTGTGCACCACGTCCGGCGCCACGGCGCGGATCTGCCGAATCGCATTCCGGGGCCACAGCATCGACAGATGGGCAATCGACGTGACCTGATGCAACTGCGCGAAGGCGTCGAGTCCCTCGGCCATGCGACCGAAGCGGCTCATGGTGAGCACATGACTGTCGAAGCGGCGCCGGTCGATGAGCCGGACAATGGCCCCCACCAAGCCCTCCAGACCACCGAAGTCGAGCTCGTGCACGACATGCAGCACTCTGAGGGGCCGCCCGGTGCACGGAGCCTGCCACGCCTGCTCCCGCGCACGCCGTCCCATCACGGCGGCGGCGTCAGGCGTCATGGCGGCACAGCCCCGACGTGCACAGGACGAAGCCATTGACCGACAGGTCCCGCGGGACGCCGTGGCGCGGCACGGCGTAGCGGCGCACGCGGCCGGGCGCACACCAACCACCCTCCAGCACCAGGGCGGCGGTGTACCCCGCCGCCGCAGCCGCCGCCTCGACGGCCCGGCTCGCGAGCCCGTAGGGGTAACTCAGCCACGGAATGACACGCTCGAATCGCTGGCGTAGCCACGCGAGCGGCCGACGCAACTCGTCTTCCAGCTCCGCCGGCGGGAGCTGCACGAGGTTCGGATGCGTCCACGTGTGAGAGGCCAGGGTGATTCCGGGATGGCGCGTGGCTGCGTGCAGCTCCTGCTCCGACGCCACCAGCGCCCACTCCGGCACCGCGGCGAGCCGCAGCCGGTGCGCCGCCGCCCACTCGCGGACCTGACCGTCTTTGCCGGCCAGCGCGCGCAGTGCATGGTCCCGCAACCCCCGATCCACACCCTCGCCGTCGGGACGCGCCACCGCATCCCACCAAAAAGGCCCCCCACCGACGAACGCCGGCACAACGAACAGCGTCGCCGGTAGCCCGCGCTTCGTCAGCTCCTCGACACCCATGACCGTCGCTCCCCGGTATGCATCGTCGAACGTGATCGCAATCCGGGGGCGGTGACTCGGTCGAGCGGGTGCCAGGACGTCCTCGAGCGGGACGACGGCGTGGGTGCGGAGCAGCTGCTCCAGTTGGCGCACGAACAATGGCCGCGGCAAGTGCAGCGACCGATCGCCGAAGGGAGGCGACCGCTCCGGCACGATATTGTGGTACGTCAACACCAGCGTGTGCTCGCGCCGCCTCAGCCGGCCGAGTTTGGCGAGGCCACCGTGCACGAGCCCGGCCTCGAGCAGGGACTTGACCGCGCGCCGCACCGTCATCACGCGTCGGCGGCGGGGCGCCGGGACCAGGGCAGTGTCCCCGGGCGGCGATCCTGCGCGGCGTCGCGCAGGCGCGCGAGCCCCAACGTCATCCCGAGGAGCGTATAGAAGTAGGCGGAGTACGCCTGCGACAGGAAGAACGCCGTCACGGCGAAGCCCACCAGCGACGCGGTCAGGGCACGCGCCAGCAGCGCCCCTTCTTGCAGCGGCCCACGCCGCACCCGCGCCAGGATCCGAAAGGCGCCAACGAACAGGCCCACGAACAGGAGCAACCCGAAGACCCCGATTTCGGCCCCGACCTCGACGAAGGCGTTGTGGGCCGTGGACCACTTGAACCCTTTGCCATACTCCTCCAGGCGGGCCGCTTCGGGCGCGAGGGTCCCCTCGGCGATACCGAAGGCCTGAGCGCCGACGCCAAGGAATGGGTGGTCGAGCATGTAGCCGATCCCTCGCTTCCAAACCTCCATGCGACCCGTCTCGGAGTTGCCGCTCCAGTTATAGTCGGCGGACGGATTCAGCAGCGTCTGCATGCGCTCGAAATACCCACCGTTGCCGAGTGCCACGAGCAGCAACACGGGCACCGCCACGGCACCCCACCGCTTCACCGGCGACATGCCGTCGAACCACACCAGCAGATAGAGCGCCACTGCGACGAATCCCAGGAATCCCCCCCGCGACTGCGTCTTGACGAGGGTCACCATCAAGCACGCCACGATCGGGAGCAACGCCAGGCGCGCCCACGGGCTCGACCAGCGCCATAGGTGCAATGCCAGGGGCAGGCTGCAGACGATCAGCGTGGCCAGGTCGTTGGCATCATAATAGGCCGTTTCGCTCAGCCGGCCGTCGCTCGCCACGCTTCCACGGGCGAGCATCACGGCGCTGAAGAGCGTCACACCGGCCACTTGAAGCCACGCGAACCGCCGCAGGTCGGCCGGTCCGCGCACGCTGGCAGCCACCAGGAGCATCAGCACGACGGTGCGCAGGTAGTCCTTCAACAGGAACTCAAAGCTGTACCTCGGATACAGGCTGCCGGGGATCGACAAGGCGACGAGGACGAGGAGCCCGAGCACCGCGGCGACCAGGGGTCGATCGAGACCGCCCAGCGCACGTCCGGAACTGCGACCCAGGAAAAAGAGCAGCCCTGCGCCGAGCGTCGCGACGATCGGGAGACCGGGCACGGCCAGAATGGGAAACAGCTCGTGGACGCGCCACACCTGCATCAGCACGACGATCGCGACGGCTGCCAGCACTGCGTCGGCGCGCGACCGGTCCGGCGCCGCCGCCGTCGCCCTGCCCCCACCATGTGGGACCGGGCCGGCGCGGATGGTCATGTGGATCGCTCAACCCGCCGGCTGAGGCACATCACCCGGATCCCCGACTGATGCGGGTACAGCCGATCGAGCACGATCTGATGACTCGGCGTGAGCGCCTTCCAGTACTCATCGCCCGGATCGGTATGAGCGAGCACGAGCCACAGGCGCTCGGTCCCCCGTAACTGCGCGACCGATACGTCGTCCGAGGACCGCACCGGATCGTCGACCGCCGTTCCATAGTAGCGCGTGAACGCCCGCAGCACGAACCCGCTGTGGACCACGATCACGTCGCCGCGACGCTCGTTCGCCCGCACGAAGCGGGCGACGTCGGCCCATTGCTCCTTGCCGAAGGCCGGGTCGGAGTAGTAGTCGACGAGCGCTCGCCCCAGGAGCAGCCCGTACAGGGCGAGGACCGCGATCCCCAGGGGGCGCCGGCCACCGTCCCCGCGCCACAGCGCGACCACGCCCGCCGCCAGCAGGGTGACGTAGAACGGGAAGCTGACCATGAGATAGCGCTCACCCATCATGACGACGACCAGCGAGGCGAGCAGCGCCGCGGCCATTGGCACGGCCAGCCCGCACAGCACGAACCGCCCGTCTCGCCCCGCTCGCCACAGCTCGCGCCACCCGACGACCGCCAACACGCCGAACACGACCAGGGCGACGACGAGGAGCACGGCATTCCCGGCGACCAGTTCGGGGACGCGATTCTTCCAGCCCGCGTTCGCGAGGAACTCCGAGTAACCGAGCGAGAACCGCAACAGCGTGTAAGGGATACCGAAGACGATGGTCGCAGGCCCCTTCCAGGCCTGCGGCTCCGGCCGGTGCGTCGCGAGCAACAGGACCCACGGACTGTAGGCGATCGCCACGGCCAGCTGCGCCCCCACGGTCTTGCGCCAGGCGGCGCGGACGGGCCAGTCCCGGAGGATCACGAACGCGAGCTGCGCCAGCAGCACCCACCAGAAGAACAAATGCGTGTACACGCCGCACACAGCGGAGGCCAGGTAGAGCGCGAGGGGGCGGCGCGCTCCTGTATCCTGCCAGACGAGGAACCAGTAGCCGTTGAAGACGGTGAGAAAGGCGAGGAGCGCGTACATGCGCGCCTCTTGCCCGTAGTACAGGAGGTACGGTGAAGCCGCCGCGATGACCGCGGCCACCCGAGCCGTCCGCTCGCCCGCGAGTCGCTCGACCAGCGCGTAGAGCGCCCACACGGTCGCGATCGCGAGCACGACGGACAGCGAGCGCAGCGTGGCCTCGGAGGTACCGAGGATCGTCCATCCCCGCAGCAGCAGATAGTACAGGGGGTGCTGTTCCGGCAGCGAGCGGAAAAAGGCCCACACCCGTCCCCACGGGGCGCCGGCCACATCGGCACTCGTGACCTCATCCAGCCACAGGCTGTCCCGCCCGAGATGCGCGAGGAGCAGCGCCAGTTGTGCGGCAGATATGACGGCGAGAAACCGCCAGCGCTTCATCGCCGCCCGGCGCCGTCGAACCCGATGAGCTCGCGCTCGACGAAGTCGGGGCGACGCTTCACCTCGTCATAGATGCGCCCCACGTACTCGCCGAGCAGCCCCACCGTGAGGAGTTGCACGCCTCCCAAGAACAGGATCAGTATCGCGAGGGTGGTAAAGCCCTGAGGGACGTACTTCGCCGAGAAGAGCTTTTGGAAGAGGTACACGACCGCCAGGATGAAGCTCATGCCCGACACGACCAGTCCGAACGCGTAGGACACCCGCAGCGGCACGTAGGAATAGGAAACGATGCCGTCGAGGGCGAGCCGGAAGAGCTTGGACAGACCGTATTTCGTGTGGCCGGCGTAGCGCGCGTCGCGCTCGTACAGCAGGCTCGTCTGTCGGAAGCCGG
>Ga0209378_1002100_pt1 | contig 13913 bp, 19 predicted proteins | sample GraSoiAngelo_156_FD_186170 | JGI IMG/M metagenome (GOLD analysis project Ga0209378, IMG submission 186170) | Grasslands soil microbial communities from the Angelo Coastal Reserve, California, USA - 14_1009_13_40cm (SPAdes) (version 2) | ecosystem: Environmental > Terrestrial > Soil > Grasslands ... | reverse complement strand
ATTATCAGAAGCTTCTCGCGTGGTTCATCGAAACTTTATTAGAACCCCGCAGCCGCCTTGGCTTCTTCAAGCTGATGAGATGAGGCTAAATGGCTCAAAAATCCGTGTATGTAAGATTCCAGGTTCCGAAAGAAGCGGTTGACAAAACCTACCAAATACTACAAGTCGCCAAAGACACTGGCAAGCTGAGAAAGGGCACAAACGAATCGACCAAAGCGATCGAACGAGGGATCGCCAAACTGGTTGTCATAGCTGAGGATGTTGAGCCTCCGCAAGTCGTTGCTCATCTACCGATTCTGTGTGAGGAGAGAAAGATTCCTTACTTGTACGTCCCGAGCAAGCTTGAACTCGGAAAATCCGCTGGCCTAGACGTCGGGTCCGCAGCGATCTCTGTAGTCGAGCCCGGTGATGCCGCGCAGTCTCTAAAGGAAGTCTTGAAGATTGTGGAGACTCTGAGGAAGACCGGTGCCGCTAAGTGAGTAGGTCCAGAGACAGCGCCGAAGAACCGCTAATCCCAGCTGAAGTAACCCAGGTAATCGGCCGGACCGGCGTCACTGGAGAAGTCATACAAGTCAGAGTCCGTGTCCTCGAAGGACGGGACAAGGGGAGAATTATTACTCGAAACATTAAAGGACCGATCCGCCTAAACGATATTCTGATGCTCCGAGAGACGGAGCGAGAAGCCAAGAAGATCAGGTAGGGAGTCGACTGCCACGCCGAAGACATTCAAGTGCTCCTTCTGTGGAAAGAACTTTTCAAACTCCACGGGACTAATGCACATCAAAAACGACGGAACGATCCTCTACTTCTGTTCCAGAAGATGCCGCGTCAGCAACTTATCCTTCGACCGCGACTCTAGAAAACTAAAGTGGACAGCGTACTACGGAAAGAGAGAGAAGGGACGCTGACCGAGTCTAACCAGAGAACGTTCGCATTTCTCAAACCCGACTCAGTGAAGAACCGCCTCGTGGGCGAAATCCTTGCTAGGCTAGAACGGAAAGGGTTCACATTCAAACAGTTGAGACTGCACCAGATTACGCACAAGGAAGCGGAGTCCCTCTACAGCGTGCACAAAGGAAAGCCGTTCTTTCAGGAACTAGTCGACCATGTGACGTCGGGTCCAGTGGTCCTCATGGTTCTCCAGGGACCGAATGCTGTTGAGACACTTCGCAAGGTGATTGGGGCAACAAATCCTCTGACCGCCGAGCCGGGGACCATACGCGGCGACCTCTCGGTCTCTATAACCGCAAACGTGATTCACGCTTCGGACAGCGCTGAGAATGCAAAGAAGGAATCCTCAGTCTTCTCCCTAGACACCTCATGAAACCACCCTTCGTTCCCGTAACTAAATCCATTCTTGTTACAGATTGAACAACTACTTTGCGAGTTTAGCGCGAGGTCGTCTCGGTGATTCTGAGAAGTGAATCTTCAACATTCTTCCCCTTTGCCGTCTTTCGCAGGTATTCCATATCGATCTGTTTCTTGAAATTGTCATAAAGAACCTTGGCCTTTTCATAGTCGGCTGGTATGTTCAACAACTTTGCCGCAGACAATCGATCCATTATCAACTCTTCGACTCCGACAATTCTAGCCGTGTACGGGCCGACTCTCATTGTACGTGGTCTTTTGGGCACGAAATCTCCGACAATGTGGAACGCTACGCCGAGTTGCTCGTTGAGCCATATCATTCCAATCTGTTTGAATCCCAGGCTTTCCAAGACCTTCTCAGTTGTAGCCGAATCGCTGGTTGTAACATCAACGTCACCGCTTGTAAACTGTGCAGCGGTGTAAGTCTCAACAGCTTGCCCACCCACGAGGAATATGGACTGCTTCTTTTTTTCAAGCCGGCTTGTGACATAGCCTAGCAGGAGCATCTTCTTTCTCAGTTCGTTAGGCTCTTTCCGAAGCCTGGAAATGAAGGATTTTGAGGTGAGGGCCTCAGAGTAGGTTTTCGAAAGGGATCGCTTGACGCTCATCGCATGACGAGCGTTCCATCTTTCAGGGTCCGAAACATTTCGTTGAAACCTCTTCGTGCTATTATGGTAAGAGCAGCTAGTTCCCCTTCCACCCTAGGCCTGTTCCCGCGACCGATGTCTTGCGAACGACTCTGTCTCCCAATGAGAACTCTCGGTAGCATGTTTCGCTTGATCTCTTGCAACTCGTCGAAATCTAGTGGAATCCTTCGTATGTCCATGTTTATCTTATTCCAGTCGACGTTCCTGACTTTACCCTCAACTCTTCTGCTGATCTCGTCTGGAACGCCCGTCGCCATCCTCACTAGTGGGCCCAGATAGGCTAGAGTCTTCTGTCTGACCTTACCTTTCTTTGACACGCCTTCGACGAGGTAGGCGTATCGTTTCGATCCGATCTTCTTGACCCTCACATACATTGATCGTTCTCCTCAGAAGAATAATGACGCCCTGCCTAGTATAAGCATTGTGCCTAAGTTTCGGTTTGTCTATCGGCAACGGGCGTCGAAGTATGAGGTTTAGGGTTTAATATTCCCCAGCTCCACTAGAGGAGTTCAAATGGAGTCTCACAGAGATGCCGATTCGTCAGCCTATTGCAGTGGTTCTGGGCCATGTAGATCATGGCAAGACTACACTTCTAGATCGGCTTAGGGGGACTTCCGTTGCGGCTCGTGAGCCGGGCCTGATAACGCAGTGGATTGGCGCCAGCCTCATCCCCGCCAAGACACTGACGGAGATTATCGGACCCTTACTTGAACGGTTCAAGCTGACAATAGAAGTTCCGGGAATCCTATTCATCGACACTCCAGGTCACGAGACTTTCAGCAATCTTCGTAAGAGGGGAGGATCGGCCGCAGACGTCGCAATACTGGTCATTGATGTCACAAAAGGGATTGAGCCTCAGACGGTCGAGTCGCTGACGATTCTGAAAGCGCGAAAGACCCCGTTTCTGATTTGTTGTAACAAGATTGACGCGGTTCCTGGATGGAAGAGCTCGGATGCGGGATCGTTTCTGGAAAACATGACTAACCAACGGCCCGAAGTGCTGACAGATCTCGACAATCGGCTCTACACAATGATGGGGACCCTGTCAAGATACAGTATCCGAGCGGACAGGTTCGACCGTATAACGGAGTTCGCCAGGACCGTCGCACTGGTCCCGGCGAGCGCGAAGACAGGGGAGGGAATCCCCGAGTTGATGGCGGTTCTCGTCGGACTGACCCAGGTCTACATGAAGGGAGAGCTGAGCGTTACGAGTGGTCCTGCGGAGGGGACGGTTCTAGAGGTGAAGGAGGAGCCGGGGTTGGGTGTGACTATTGACGCGATGATCTACAATGGACGTTTGGAGGTGGATGACCAGATCATGGTTGCGGGACGGAACGGGGTTATCGGTACGCGGGTTCGGGCGCTGCTTCTTCCAAAGCCTTTGGATGAGATCCGTGATCCGAGGGACAAGTTCTCAAACGTGAAGTCTGTTGACGCGGCGGCGGGCATAAAGATCGCTGCTGCTGGGTTGGAGGATGCGATTGCCGGCTCATCGCTCTACGGGGTCAAGGACGCGTCGAGTCGGAAGGCGATCAAAGATAGGATTCTAAGTGAAGTTGAGGAGGTGCGAGTCAAGAAAGACCTCAGCGGTGTCGTTGTCAAGTCGGACGCTCTGGGCTCGCTCGAAGCGCTGACGACGTCATTGGAGGCGTCGAAGATCCCGGTTCGACTAGCGGATGTCGGCGATGTTTCCAGGAGGGATGTTGTTGAGGCAAAGGCTGTCCGCGTCAAGGATCAATACCTGGGTGTTGTCCTAGCTTTTGGTGTGAAGCTGTTGCCTGATGCGGAGGAAGAGATCGCATTATCGAAGATTCCCGTCTTCAAGGGTGATGTCCTCTACCATGTTCTGGAGGAGTATTCGCGCTGGGTTGATGCTCAACGACTGGCTGGTGCAAAGGCCGAAATGGACCTCTTGATCAGACCAGGCAAAATCAAGCTGCTGAAGGGATTCGTGTTCCGGCGTAGCGATCCTGCTATCGTCGGGGTCGAAGTGCTCGATGGGATGATCAAGCCGAAGTATCCATTAATCAATAGTAGCGGAAGGCGGATTGGACAGGTCGTTCGAATACAAGATCAAGGAAAAGACGTTGGAGAGGCTGGTGCAGGAAAGCAGGTCGCCGTGTCTATCGACAAGCCTATGGTTGGGAGACAGATTCTCGAGGGCGATGTCCTCTATGTTGAAGTGCCCGTGCAGCATGCCAGAGTCCTCTCTTCCAAGTTCAAGGAGTATCTCACATCGGGGGAGCTTGCGCTGCTAACCGAAGTGGCAACACTCTCATCAGGCGCAGTCTCAAGTTCACTGAGCTAGGAAGACTCGACAGATTCCACAGTCACAGTCTTGCCTCCATTGGTCCTCCTCGAGCGCAAGATCCCTGCAGCCATGTAGACTAGAATAGTCCAGACAATCCCGACCACCGCATACTGCCAGTAAGTCAGGAGCCAGCCGAGAACCTGGAAACCCAGGAATAGTACTGGAATGAATGAGAAGACAGTCACGAACAAGGCCAGAATTCCTCTCTTTTCGTTGCTCATTCTTAACATTACCAATGCTATCGCTCCTCCCAATGGGATCGCGAAGAGAACGAGAAAGACGATACCTATTAGGACTGAGGCGAAGATTCCCGAGAATCCATCTCCCGATGACACGCCCGAATAAAATAACGCCCTTTCGATGATGACCCGTGGCAGAACAGAATATGCAGAGTATGCCCCGGCGAGTATGCCAATAATTGCGCTGGTCTGAAAAGGTCTCGCGAGCTCGTTCCACCTGGGAGGCAATCGCGTGAGGAAATGACCAATGCTCACCATTGACCTCTTAAACTCGACGCGTCCCCTGATACACGCATACAGTATGGCCGTATAGAAGGCAGTATCCAAGAAGAAGTCGAGCCAGTTGTAAGTCGTGCTGGTGAAGCATCCTCCGAATACGGTCACTATGCAATACGAAGTCTCTGTCCTCCAGAAAAGGGGAAACCCGTATTCCGTCCCATTGCCCACCACGAAACCTGTCGCCACGGTGATCAGAATCGCGAGCGAAAGCGCTAGCGCGTACAACAGGCTCCAGAGGAACCTACTGCCGGCCAAAGACGAGGACCAGTATTCTTGAGACGATGGCGACCTTTAATGGCAGTGGTCCAAACAGCCCGTTCTTTTTGGCGAACAATAGTTAGTTCAAAGGACGTTTATTAAGCGGAGACAGACTCCGCGCGTTGCAGATAGATTAGATTGGCCAAGTTTCAGCTCATAGTCTCAGACCCGAAGAGCAAGACTTCGAAGGCTGCTTCGCTGGAAGGAACCAAGGCTCAGGCTCTTGTGGGAAAGAGTATCGGAGAAGAAATCGACGGAAAACTTCTCGGGCTTGGGAATGTGAAGTTGCGGATTACTGGTGGGACGGATAAGGATGGTGTGCCGATGCGGTTTGATATTCAGGGTGCGGCTCGGAAGAGGGCTCTCCTCTCAGCCGGAGTAGGATACCGCCCAAGTGACGAGGGCGAGCGGCAGAGAAAGCTCATCAGAGGACGAGTCATCTCGGAAGAGACATTGCAGATTAACAGCGTAATCGTTAGCGGTGCTGAAGCGACGGCGGAGGTTGCTAAGAGTTGAGCTTCGAAGTAGTCGAGGAGCATACGAACAACCTGCTGGGACGCCGCGAAGCTAAGCTAGTTGTTCACCACGAAGGAGCGGGAACGCCCGATAGGTTGACGGTTCGGAAGCTAGCGTCTGAACATTTCAAGGCACCAGTCGACAGAGTCTTTGTTAGAAGTATTGCGACGCGGACCGGAGGATCATCCGCTACCTGCATGGTCGAAATCTATACGGATGCGAAGGCTGCGGATATTGTTCCTGCGTATCTAAAGAACCGGATGCTTCCGAAAGACCAGAGAGTCGCAAAGAAGAAGAGCGAAGAGGAGAAGCCTGCTGCACCAGCAGCTAGAGCACCGAAACCGGCCGCCGAGAAGAAAGCCGAAGCAAAACCTGCTGAGAAGAAAGAAGAAGCCAAAGCCGCTCCAGCAAAAGAAGCGAAGCCTCCCGCCAAGAAGGAAGACAAGCCAGCGGCTACCAAAGAAGCCAAACCGGCCGCGAAGCCCGAGCCGAAGCAAAAGGCGTAGCCCGTCCCAGGACCCTTTCCCGGGTCCAGCTGTTGAAGATGGACCCTGATGCTGTCGCTGGAGACCTGGGTAGGCCCCGGGGGGGTCGAAAAATTCTGGCGAAAACAAATCTCCGGACGCTCGTTAGTGTAGAACCAGAAATAGGAAACGCCGGATCTGTGCCGCGAGACTAGCACGCATACCTATTTTTTCCCAGATTTTTCGGGTCCGCAGGACTTTAGTATGGAAATGGAGTCGCAGACGATTGGCCAATCATTCGACGACCTAAGAGGATTAACACGATCACGAGCAAGTTTCCAATTCCAAGGCGTTTCCAAGGCAATTTCCAGTAGACTTTCAGGTTTCAATATGGCAAACCATGAGTGAGCAATTGGGTGGACCCTAATGGACGAGTAGCACTCCCCGGATCTTACGGGCGCTTAAGAGAGGAACAGATGGTAGCTTAAGACAGCACGCGTTGTTTGAATCGTCTCTCGCCCCTGAAAGCATACATCATTGCCACAGCCACCAAAAGCAGGAAGCCTGCAACTCCGAATATGGTAGGGAGACTTTGTTCTAATGACAAACCTAGAACGAGGATCGTCAAGCCTGTGAACATTAGCGGGACTATTACGAGTGGTGCTTGTCGATACTCCCAACGGTAGTAAGCTGGATGGGCACTCTGGTAGTGCTCCTTGAGGTCCCAACCTAGACCCTTCTTGACAGGAATGACTTCTCCACAAATCCGACAACGATTTACCGAAGGGATCGCCGCGGGCGTGAGCTGAATCGAAGCCAACGGATGTTCTTCAACCCAGTGACTCTTGAACTCAGCGAACTTCCTACGGTAGATCAATAGAGGAATCCCCGGTGTCAGTGTCACAAGGATTGCCAAGGGGAAAAATGCGAAACTCTTGAGAAAGACACCACAAAGAGAAAGGGAGAATCCAGCTAGCAACAATACGCCCAACGCTAGGTGGTAGGGACGATTCCACAACAAATAGTCCGGGTGATAGGTCTGCAAATGCACAGAGAGTTCCTGGCCAACAACGATCTTAGCAGGTCCACCAGGGCCACCGAAACGAGAAGCATCAGTCGAAACCCATTTGCCACAGACAGGGCATTTCAGACCCGCGGTAGATACGCTCATTTCTGTTTCCAAGAAACAGAGGTTCAGGCTCTGTCCGATAAAGTGTTGGAGTATGAATGGAGTACCGCCGAATCCTCATGAGAACACGACGAAGCGTAGTAATCACTTGGTCAGTTTCATTTCCGAGCCAATTCCACGGCCCTTTGCAGAGGACTATCGGGTTTCAATGTCGCAGCCCATGAGTGAGCCTGGGTCTGGACCCTTATGGATCCGACGCACGCCGAGTCCCTACGTAGTAGCGATTACCATAGGCATTTGATTTAGGGTCACCTCTAGTAGGACTAATTCAGGGAATCCTGTCTTTGCTAGAATGCTGCCGCTGCTTGAATGCCCTCTATTCTCTTCTCTACGCTGGGTCGCCCTGGCGGATAAGTCAGGGATGGCCGGCCTCGGGTCATTATGCTCGGAAACGCTCGCCCAATCTTCTCTAGGGCCGAGAGGAAGACCGCCTTGCCCGTCAGACCTGCGGCTATTACGTCTGCCTTGAGTCTCATCTGTTTGTTGAAACGGAATCCCAATAGGCCGTACAGAATCATTGTGAAGATGAGAGCAGTGCCCGAGTAGAGTTGGAAGAACGCCACCGCGACGGGCGTCGGTGTTCCACGAACGGTAGTCGTTCCCTGAAGGTTGAGGATTCCCAGTTGCCAAAGTACGACTGGGATGATGATGTAGATGGCGGTGAGCGGGAGTATCCGGACTAGAAGGCCGAGCCGACGTTTTTCGAGAAGTTTTCGCTTATACACAAGTTCTGACGCGATAAGGGGAGCCCATTCTTCAAGTTGCAGCTTGTTCCTTGTCGATTCTGGGAGAATGATCTGATTGCCGAAGAACATGCAGCCGTCGTAAGGGATCATTATGGGCCTGTTTGAACGGCTGAAACTGAAACCGGAACGTACAAGATAATCCTGCCACGAAACGGACTCGCCTTCAAACCCGAAAATCTCCAGCCGCTCCGCAAGGTCTCTCGCGATTCTGACGATATCTTGGCCGGCATAAGAGACCGAGGCTTGACTGGCTTGAGGGGAAAAATCGCCCGTAGTCTCGGGCTCAACGAGGTTTGTCCTCGTCCCTGTCTGTTGGGCAGCCTTTAGTGCTCGCCTACCTATCGCCCCTACTACCACCAGCGGAGCGATGAACCCCACGATGCTGAGGGGAGTGGCGAGGGCATAGCCGAGCGCCGACTCGAATATTATTGGAGTGAAGCCGAGTACCACAATCGCAACCAGCATCGGTGCGATCATCTTCCGCATTCGTCTTGTCTGAGCATAGTAGGCAGGATGGGCACTTTTCATGTGCTCTCGAAGCGCACGAGCGAAATCTCTCGGTTCGTTAATCTCCATTTTCTGGCCGCAGATAGGGCATCTGCGGGTTACTATAGCATCCATCGGCCGAAGACCCATGGTTTCCGACAATCCAGACGTACAGAGTCTCGAATAATAACGTGGCGCAAGTGGGAGATTGACTGGGCGGCTCAACCGTCGAGCAATCCTTTTGTCGCGCATTGTCGATTGCTACACCTCGGTAGACTGTAGGGGCCGTTTCGAGTGGGACGCTCTCGGCTTTGGTTCGCAAGAGTCGTTCGACTGACAGGTCTGGCTCTTATGACTGCCTCGATAGTCGCTGTGGTGCCGCTTCTCGTCTTGATCTCCTATCCTGGCGGGGAGCCTTACTGGGATGCTTATTTTCGCGCTGTTCCGCTAGGAATCACGGTTCTGTTTATCGTGATGATATTTCCGGGCGCTCTTCTCTCCCTCATTGGAGCGGCGATCTCTCCGCCGGACCCGCGGCTCGACCTCTGGCTGGATCTCGGGAGATTCCGCAAGTACCTCAGCTCTCGGGCCAAGAGTGAACCGTCTGCAAGCGACGGCGTTTGGGCTTCATTCATAACCGATAGACCGATGGCCTGGGGATGGACTCTCGGGGTCAGCGAGAAATGCATCGTGGAATTTGAAAAGCACTTCCTCTCTCTCGGACAGCCCGGTAAAGACATCGTCCTGATTGAGCCCAAGGCGGTCTCGCGGACAACTGCTACAACCCTCGAGCTCGATACTGGACGTTGGAACTACGGCAGGGTGACTCTGACTTTCGACTCGGCTTCTGATGCCGACAAGGTCGAGCAAGAAGCGAGGAAGCTCATTAGTGAGCACAATAGCCATCACTACAGATTTTGGCAGATACCACCCTTCAGTCCTAAGACTTCACGTGTGAGCAAGCTCCTCACCCATTTGAATATGAGACTCTTGGCGTGGAAACAGTCGGAGGATTAACCTTGATGCTCAGATGGACTAGGCTGAGGACTCTCTTGTTTGTGACCGGAGTATTCTCCCTTATTTTGCTTGTATTCGCGGAAGAGGTGGCGCAGATCTCTGGAAGTGGTCTTTTAGAAACTGCCCTGACCACAGGATTCGCCCTTTCACTCATCTCTTTTCTCGTGATAGGTTCTGTTGGACAAGGCAAGAAAGCCGTTAGAGATGTTCGGAAGGTATACAATCAAAGAGATGCGAAGTGTTCCATTTGCGACGAACCTCTGCCAGAGGCGAGTCTCCGCCAAGTGGGACGACTCCACTCCTTCCATTATTAGACTGTTCATCCTGATGCCTGGAACTGGAATCAAAAGTGGCGCAGAGTTTGGGTTCTCACCGTTGTTCCATGCGTATTACTCTTCATCTTCGCAATGTATATCGTTCTTAGCGGAAACTATCTCGGATTTTTTGGCGTCGCGCTACCCATGATTCCACTCTTAACCCTCACATGGTTGCGAAGTTTGAAGCTTCGCCAGTTCAGAAGAGAATGGACGATCAGAGAAAGAGGCGTTTGACGGAGCTATGTTGGTGGCGCCTTAGTTGTGAGAACTCGAACTCTCAGGCTCGCGATTTTGGGCCACCAAGCAGTCCTAACCTACCTTTTCGCGGTACAGGTTCTTACCGTAACTAGTATTGGTCGTTTGCCGTTGAGTTTTTGTTCCGACAATAGGTCCTGAACTTTTCGTCGTCCAAATGGGAATACTCGGGATGCAATTCCTTGGAATCCTTATGCTGAGCTTTGTGAACAAACGACAGAGACAGGAGCAAACAAAGCCTACCCGATGAGTTACTTAGCTGGGTAGCGTTTCTATTTGCAGGATCGCGGCCGGGATAGATATGCCAGGAGAACAGAAACTGACTGATAGAGTCTACGTGAATCTAGGGGGCATGGCGGCTGAGGCGAGACGCATTAACGGCCAGGGGATAAGGAGTCTGCCACTAGGAGCGGCAATCGGTGCAGCGATTGGTTTCTTTCTCAGTCTAGGAACCATCTACGATCGCTATAGCCACGTCTATACCCTAGACAGGTTCCTAGCACTCCTTCCCTGGTTTGTTTTCCTCGGTGGAATCGTCGGTCTGTCACTGGCAACCGTTCCCGCACTCTACAGTCCCTACCCTAGAAACTTGAGCGGGCCTATAACACTCGACCGAATTGAAGAAGGGAAACTATGGTTCTACGGAACGAACCATAAGTGGAACAGCATTTCTCTTCCAAGACAGACAGTGAACGTTCATGACGAACAAACAATCCATTTCGGGCTCCCGCCCAAGGTCCTAGAACTGAAGACACAGACTACAGAAGAAATGGAGATTTTGATAACCGATCTGCGCGGTCAGGTCAAAACCTTCCGAACCTACGCAGACGAATCGCCCAAAGAAAAGAGTGACAGTCCTTAGGGAATGGCGAAAGAAATGGCCACGAGAAGGATTCCCAAGGCAACAGGAATGAACCAAAGTGCACCCGCTCTCTTGCTATCTCCTCGCGTCAGCACCCACCACAACCAACCACCCCCCCATGACTTGGTTCCCCCCAGCAGAAAGATAACCCCGATTAGAAGTGAGAGACTCCCCCCGGCGAATAGCCCGTTATTCATTCTTCTTCCTCAATATGTTTCTCTGGTACCACTTGGAAATTATCCAGTAAACGACGATTGCAAATCCTACGAAGTTCAGTGCGATTCCGCCAAAGAAGAGCGCTTGCAGTAGGGATATTGGACCCGTTCCGCCTGCTAGTGCAAAAACAATCACTCCAAAGGAAAGATTGCTTCCAATAAACAGTACGACCACTCCGAGGATCCCATGTCGTACCATCTGGCTGCATCCCCTAGTTGCATTCACTTCTCATTTCATCGTTCCATCGGACAAGCTAACAATCGGATGCTCTAGTTTCCAAGCCTTCCTGAATCCCCGCTCAACTAAGTACCTGTATAGTAGCATCAAAACTGGGAGTCCGCCAAAATATGACACTACTATGTCTGCGAAGACCCGGCTTTCATTTGTTGAGGGAAATAACACGAGTATCGTACGGAAGAAGACAAAGAGACCGCCGAACTCCAACAATAGCAAGATAAACACCCAGCGAACCATCCACCTCTGGTATTCGGGGTGAGCAACTCGATAGTGGTCGCCTCCGCCACGAGGTCCCCATCGTAGTCCGCAAATAGGGCATATCCTTCGACTTAGACCCCCACCCATGGCGAGAGGCATGATGGCAGAGTTATCCAGTTCTGGCTAATGAAGAAAGTGGATTAGAGAACCAGAACCGACTTCTAATGGCTCAGCAGAATCGGAATCGTCTTCATGAAACGCGGTAATCTGTCGATCGGTTTCCAGGAAAATCCGGGAGATCGGACCATGGAGAAGGAGTAATTGCAAAGAGCCCACCCGGCCCGCGGATTGTTTCTGCTTCACGCTTGGATTCTCGCGTCCAAGGCTTTCATGGAAACGTGAAACTGGGTATTCTCAATGCAGTTTTTGGTGAAGAACCGAGGAAGACTACTTCTTTGGGACAGAAAGACGCGTGTATCGTCTATTCACTCGAGACCCTAAGACGAGTCAGTAACAATCGGAACTTATCGGTAGTTGCCCTCGGTCACAAGGATCTTCGCAAATGATGGCACGGACGGGCCGTCCGGCTAGCGAGATGGTCACGAACGTCCTTCTGGTTTCTATTCTCGCCGAAGTCGGAGCCGTGATTTCTCTCGTCACTGGCTTCCTAATGGTTGATACTGGATCATGGGGGCTACTTTGTGGTGGATTCTCAGAGTATGGCTTGCCATTCCCATGGCGGACGATCGGGGGTTGTGGCCCAGGGTTGAGTCTGAGCCTCAATGTAGGCGGCTTCCTCTTTGATGTGTTAGCCTACATGGCCTTAGGCTATGTTCTGGCTGTTGGGTCTGTGCGGAGAAGACGCGGCTATGAAACGACAACGTCTCCGATCTTCCTACTAGCAACAGTTTATGCTGCTTTGTCGATCCTGCAGTTGATGGGTAGAGGTTACTACGTTCTCGGTTACTATGCTCAGCAGTATTACGTTGTCTGGTTTGTCTGGGCGTACTCCATTGTTCTGGTCCTTGGGCTCGTGCTATTCGTTCTCGGCCCAGGTTCTATTCGCCCGCGTCTCTTCGCCCTTGGCCTTACACTGCAAATGTTTCGCAAGCTCCTGCTAGTCTATGGGGCCCTTCTATTCTACTTGGTCGTGGTTAACGTGTTGTTTTCGCTCGATCAGATCCTATTGCCTTTTGGCAATCTGGTCTTCTGGTTTGTCGTAGCCTTGAATATTGTTGGAGTGATCGGTGCCCTCTTCTTCACCTATCTCGACAGGACGGTCCCCACGATAGCGAAGGTAAGGGACTCGTCGACGCTTGACCCAATGCTATTCCTTTCCTAAGTAGTCACGGATCTCTTTGTACAGCTGATCTCTCTTCTTATCTGAGTAATTGTCGTAGCTCAATTCTAGAATTCTGTACCCTTTCTTCCGTAGTAATGTTCTTGTCTCTTCGTCTTTCAGCATCTGCGAGGTCTTGAGATGGACCGGGCCGTCAACGAACACGAGTAGTGGTCTCGGTTCTACTGGGAAGTAAAAGTCGGCTGTTGTTATCGGTATTTCGACTTGGATGCGGTAGCTTATCTGGTCTTGTTGCAGGTTGATTGCCAGTTCCTGTTCCATCCGTGACGGGTTGGCGTGCAGGCGTTCGCGCCAGTCGCTCCGCTGACCCGACATCTGTAGCGTTGAGCTATCGTTCGGCTATTGCTCGGACACGAGAACGAAACTGTTGAAAGTGTGGAGCCCAATTTCATCGTGCTTGACAAGCGCTACCTTTTGGTTCACCGCTTTCTTGATTAGTTGGACTCAGCCTGTTATTATCAGGATGTATTCCATTGGGCTTTTTCGAATTGAAATGCCCGATTTGCGGTGTTGAAATCGTGAGACCTCCCATTACAGCCCACTACGAAGCTTCACATTCAGATTTTGCAGAGTGGATTAGCCACGAGAGAAGACTTAGCTATTATATTGTTTTTTCCTACGGCGTACTAATCCTTGTGGATGTGCTATACGAGCGATTTCTCACCCCCTGCTTTCTTTTCGTTGTCGTTGCATACGTCTTCGCAACAGTGGTTCTTCTAACAGCGAGATCACGCAGAAAGATACGAGAGCTTAGAGATGCTTGGCGTAAAACCCACGGTTCCAGCACTTCGCAAGTCGCATAAAATGACCGGCTCCCAACAATCTTTTTTTCTCGGCAAGCATTCAATTCTAAGCAAACATGAGATTAACCCGCCCTCGACCCTTCACGTCTGCCTTAGTGGGTTTCCTTCTCATTGTCGCATACATCTCCGTAGCACAATTTGTTGG